>Ga0209510_1001461_pt1 | contig 26742 bp, 23 predicted proteins | sample BiotimSIPDNA_FD_185749 | JGI IMG/M metagenome (GOLD analysis project Ga0209510, IMG submission 185749) | Anaerobic biogas reactor microbial communites from Washington, USA - Biogas_R1 time_0 SIP DNA (SPAdes) (version 2) | ecosystem: Engineered > Bioreactor > Anaerobic > Unclassified | place...
GCTGGAAGGAATCAACAATAAGATAAAGGTAATGAAGAGAAGAGCATATGGCTATAGAGATGATGAGTATTTCACACTGCTACTGCTCGGACTACATGACAAAACCAACGCAATTCGGGGATGAACCGGAAAAAGGAGTAATGCGTTATAAAAACAGCAAATACGCCAGTTCGGGATGAGTCTTCTTAAGAGGACTTATCCCGAACTGGCGTTCTACTTTCTTATATAGACTAAAGGTGTTCTTTCTTTAGTCTGCCTCATACTTAGCCTTGACTGTGATGCTAGCCACCTTCACCTTGCTGCTCGTGTTGAAAGTGCCACCCCAACTGTAATCCTCGTCACTGTTGAGACCCACAATCTGGAACACACCCATGTTAGAGTTTGTCAGTTTACCCACAGAACAGTTGCAACCCTCAGCAATGGTCTTGGCTCTCTCATAGGCATTCTTGCTGGCATCATGAAGCAGATCCTTCTTCAGATCATTGAGATGGGTGTAGTAGTAACAAGGAGCACTGCTGGAGAAATCTATACCCTCGGCATAGAGGTTAGAGACGCTCTGATATACTTCCTCCACAAGTGGCAGGTCGGAAGAACTGATCTTGATGGACTGAGAAACCTCAAAGCCATCATCAATGCTCACATAGCGGCCTCGATCACTGTCATAGAAAGACTTCGTCTTCTTGTTCAGGCTGGCGCCCTCCTCCGTGATGTTCTCCTTCTTCAGTCCATTATTTTTGAGGAACGACAAGAAGATCTTCTTTGTCTTCTCATATTCACGATAAGCCTCGGCGCGAGACTTGCCCTCGGCATTCAGTGTCACGTCCCACACGATGAGGTCACTGACAATCTCTTTCTCGGCCATACCAGTGACATTGATGCTGGCATCATCCTTCTTGAAGTTGGTCAATCCCTTGCATAGCAATGCAGAACAGATGATGATTGCTACACCAATAATACATGTGATAGAAATCTTTGTTTTGTCCATGATTTTGTTCAGATTAGTTAATAATGGTTTGATATTTGAAATAATGTTGCAAACATAGACTATTTTTGTCAAGAGAAGTCTTTCTGCTTATATACCTGTTTTTATGGCTGCATTCATTCTTCTTTTTTCGAAAGCCTTTTAGAATAGGCTTTCTAATTTGTCCACAATGTCACCTGCCACCTCGGACTTTGGTTTGAGCGGATACTCAGTCTTCTTGTTTTCTGTGATGATAGTAATTTTGTTGGTATCAGTTTTGAAACCTGCGCCCTTGTCTCTTAAGCTGTTTAAGACAATGAAATCAAAGTTCTTCTTCTTGAGTTTGGATTGAGCATTGCTCTCTTCGTTGTCAGTTTCAAGGGCAAAGCCTATGAGAGTCTGACCATCCTTCTTCATCTGTCCAAGCGAGGCGGCAATATCAGGGTTGGGCTTCAGGCAAATAACCATATCATCACCAGTGCGTTTCATCTTCTGTGGAGCAGTTTTCTCTGGCGCATAATCTGCTACAGCGGCACATAGGATGGCAGAGTCCATCTGTGGATAGAGGTTCAGACAGGCTTCATGCATCTCTCTGGCACTTTCCACGTTGGTGCGGTGGATATTGGGGTGATTCACCTGCATCGTTTCTGATACTGGACCGCAGACGAGTTCCACTTCTGCTCCACGGATTGCACACTCGTGAGCCAAGGAGAATCCCATCTTGCCAGAGGAATAATTGCCGATGAAACGTACGGGGTCAATCTTTTCATAGGTAGGACCAGCGGTAATCAATACCTTCTTGCCCTTCATGCTGTCTTTGGGGGAAAGAGCACATCCTTCCGCTGTGCCTGTCGCTTCCTTTTCCGCAAAGAACTGTTCCAGTTGAGTCACGATGTTTTCAGGTTCTTCCATTCTTCCTTTACCTTCAAGTTTGGAGGCAAGGAAGCCTGTGCCAGGTTCTATGATAAGGTTTCCATAGGATTGCAGTATCTGAAGATTCTTCTGTGTGGAAGGGTGTGCATACATGTCAAGATCCATGGCGGGAGCAACGAACACAGGTGCTTTCATCGACAGGTAGGTGGTGATGAGCATATTGTCAGCCACTCCATTTGCCATCTTGCCAATGGTGGAAGCTGTAGCCGGAGCAATCAGCATAGCATCTGCCCACAAGCCAAGATCCACATGTGAATGCCACGTGCCGTCTCGCTGAGAGAAAAATTCGCTAATCACAGGTTTGCTTGTAAGGGCAGACAGAGTGATTGGAGTGACGAACTCTTTTCCAGCAGGAGTTATGACAACCTGCACTTCTGCACCTTTCTTGATCAGTTGGCGGATAATGAGGCAGGCCTTGTAGGCAGCAATGCTTCCTGTGATGCCAAGCACAATCTTCTTCCCTTGTAGCATATCTGGTAGATGTTATGTTTAAGAATGAAAATGAGGAGTGTAAATAGAAAGGCTTCACTGTTCGGCTTGGAAGTCGAAAGTCAGTGAAGCCTTGCGTATGGGTTCTTTTTAGTCCTTGAGCATCATAGGCATAAGGAGCATTGTGAGGTCTTCGTTCTCCTCCTGCTCTGCAGGGGTGATGACACCTGCACGGCTTGGGTCTGCCAACTCCAGCACAATTTCGTTGCTGGTCATGCTGTTCAGCACATCAAGGAGGAATGGGCCGTTGAAGCCTATGCTCATCACTGTGCCGTCATATTCGCACATGATGTGTTCCTCTGCAGAAGTGGAGAAGTCCAAATCCTGAGCAGATACGGTCAGTGTGCCTGGGCTCACGTGAATCTTGATGAGGGCACTGCTCTGACTTGCAAACACGATCACACGGCGCATAGCACTGATGAAGGAGATGCGATCTACAGTCACACGGAAAGGATTGTCTGAAGGAATCACAGAGTTATAGTTGGGGTAGCGACCCTCAATCAAGCGGCAACTGATCTCGTAGTCAGTCAATTCGATCTTTGCATTACGGTCATCAAAATAGATTGTAGCATCACCTTCTGCCTTTGGAAGCACGGTCTTCACAAGCAACGCAGGCTTTTTAGGAAGGATGAATGCGGCTGGCTCGTCCACATGAGCAGAATAGACACGGTTGCGCACCAACTTGTGACCATCGCTTGCCACAAATGTGATGCACTCTTGAGTCATGTCGAAATAGACACCATTCATCTGTGGACGAAGTTCATCGTCAGCAGAGGCAAAGAGACATCTACTAATACCGTTGAGCATAACCTCAGAATCTATGGCCACACTGTTGGCAGCGTTAAACATGCCGTTAGGCACGGGGAACTCTCCTCCGTTCTGTCCAATCAGATTATATTTTCCGTTCTGGTAGTTGATTTCAATGGCAAAAGTATTGGTATCTACATTGAAAGAGATGGGCTGTTCAGAGATTTCCTTCACCGAGTTGATGAGTTGCTTCGCACCAACGGCAAACTTTCCTTCGCCCTCCGCATCTGTCACCTCAAGCGTAGTCACCATCGTCGTTTCACTGTCAGAAGCAGTCATCTTCAACATTCCATCGGCAAGTTCAAAAAGGATACAATCAAGAATGGGCAGTGCGTTCTTTGAACTCTGAACTCTGCTTATAGTCTGCAAGCGATTGCTGAGACTGGTACTTGAAACATTAAATCTCATTTGTTTTACTTTGATTTTTTATAGTCTATCATTTAGCTTATCTCCCCATTTCTGTGGTCAGGAAAAGCCTCCGTTAGACTCGATTTTAGCCTGGCCGTTTCATCGGTTGATAAAACCTTCTCAAAAAATATTTATTTGAACACAAAGTTAGGAAGAAGTTTTGACAATACAAAAAAAAAGCGTACTTTTGTGGCAGTTTTTAATAATTGTAACAACAATCGACATTGAAATATGGAATTTACAGGAAGAATCATTAAGGCTCTTGAGCCTCGAAGTGGTGTGGCTAAATCAACAGGCAATCCTTGGAAGATGCAAGACTTTGTGATAGAGGAGACCGTTGGTCAATACCCACGAAGAATGGCATTCAACGTGTTTGGAGAGGACAACCTCGCCAAGTTCAACATACAGGAAGGTCAAGAGCTAACGGTGTCTTTCGACATTAATGCCCGTGAATATAATGGTCGCTGGTACAACGATGTACGTGTGTGGCAAGTGCAGGCAGCAGCACAGGCTGCTCCAGTCGCTGCTCCTATCTCATCCCCATTTGCTCCAGCCGCTCCAGCAACCTCCACTGCTTCAGCCGCTCCGGCTGACGATGCGAGCGATCTCCCATTCTAAGCATTGGCTCTGAACATTTATTCCAAACGTTCACTTGTTTTTGGAAACACACATCCCCGAAAGTCTCTTGCAGATTTTCGGGGATATTTTTCATCCTTTTCTCCATTCTGAAAAGGTCTCTCATTTTTTTCTTGAGCCTTCGAGATGCCTTCGAGATGCCTTCGAGATGCTTTCGACAGGAAGGAGGGAACTTTTTCTTGAAGAAGAAATAAGTAAGGGGAGAGTGCTTCTTCTTCCTTTTTGCTTTCTCCTGTCAATGTTTTTGCTTTCTTCTGGCAACACTTTTCTTTGCTCCTGGCAACGCTTTTCTTTGCTCCTGACAAAGCTTTTGTTTTCAATACGGTATATGCTTCCCTCTGTTCGTATTCCCGTCACATGGTTGCCTCTACCGATGCTACTTCTATTTTCAATGCAAGTTCTATTCCCAATACAGTTTTTGGCTGTTGATGTCCCACTTGTGGTCTTTAGGAAAGTCATCACCTTCCCAAGCCTTCTTGCTGGTCCATTTCTCGGCAGGGTCAGTCCAGAAAGGGTCTGTGTCTGGCAGTCCTAAAGGAAGGAAAGCAAGGCTTGTGATGTAGAGTGAACCATTGTTGGTGTACCAATCTGCCACATTGGGGTGAGGGCCAACAAATCCAATCGTGAGGAATCCACCTTCGTTGTAGTTCTTGCTCATTGCCTTTGCACTTTTGGATGGATTCTCTGGTTGTCCGAAGAACATGCGGTTGGCGACAGCGGTGAGGGCTGAGCGCACTTGCCCATTGTGCAATTCTTGGGGCAAGAGCTTCCTCCATGCCAGCAGTGCCAGTGGTTGCATTGCAGCCATGCGATAAGGGATGCTACGACCCACAATAGGGAATGTTCCCTCGGGGGAAATCAGCCGTTCGAGAATCACCGACCACTTCTGCATGCGCTTTCTCACCTCCTGCAGTCTGTTCCACGCTCCTCTCGTCTTTTCGTTGGTCTTGCTGAAAATGAGTTGGGTGTCATTGGGGCGTCTGGCGGCAATCATCTCCAGACACTCAGTGTACATAGGCTGGATGACATAAGAGTTGTAGTAGTCAAAAGCGAAAGAAGGGCCGTCGCTATACATGCCGTCACCTATATACCACTCTTCCACCTTGGCCAGTCCGAGCTTGATGCGGTAGGCATCATAGTCTGCTCCCACATACAGGAGGAAACACTCCTCCATTGCTACAAATAAGAGCCAGTTGGTGTAAGGAGGGTCATATCTCCTCAAGTTCTTGATTTCCTGAATGTAGCGGTCTTTCGTCTCTTGTGGAAGAGGAATCCAGAGAGAGTCATATCCACGGTAGAGTCCCTCCACCACATAGGCAGCATCCACCAGTGTCTGTCCTCCATTCTCCCATCCCAAGCGATCGGGAGATTCTGGATTGACGGCATTGATGATAGCCTGTCTGGTCCACTCGCGCAGTTGCTTGCGTTTGATGCTCTCATCTGTGTTGTCATCAGGCAGGTTGAGCCAAGGTGCCAATCCCGCCAGCAATCGTCCGAAAGCTTCCATATAGGCCACTTTCTTGTCGCGGTTGTCCCAAGTGGGAGATAGTTCAAGATTCTTGCTGCCACCAGTTGTGTCCATCACCTGCTGAAGTCTCCCCTCCGCCATGTTCTTCATCACAGGTTCGGCCATCTGATACATAATATCCACCCATACCTCTCTGTCGGTCTTCTGTTTTGAGTGCGGTGCAGCACATAAACCCATTGCCACACAGAGCAACAAGCCTGTAAGGAAAGTTTTTCGCATAAATATAGGTCTAATCATTCGTTAGTCAAAGTGCATTGATCACTTTCCCTGCCTTTAGTTGTAACGGGTAAATTCAGTCATCATGTCACCATTCATCAGAACAAGACTATCGGGTGTGAGTTGCAGAATCTCAAAAGAATCAACAGCGGCAGGTGCTTCTTCTCCCAATTTCTTGGGGCTGCGCAAGAGGAGCAAGCCATTCTTCACCTCCCAAAAATCATACTCCGTCTTCATGTTATAGGTGGTGACACGTCCGCCCGTATTGAGTTCAATGCTCTGATTCTGTCCGTTTGCACCCTTCTGAGTCCAGAGATGTTGCAAGGAGGTGAGGTTCACTGCCGTCTGTGCCACCACCTCATCTTTATCCATGTGGCATAGCAGTTCCAATTCGTCACCCACCACGAGTCCGCCCATCACCGTCTGAGCATTCTTGGTGATGTAGAGCGTGTCGCCATCATCACTGATAAACTCAATCACATTCATGGATGAGCCATCGCCAATCACGCCGTGCACCTCAAAGTTGCCAGGCATCTCCTTCACAGGCACAATCTCCACTGTGGGTTCTTCTTCAGTCACAGGCTGCTTCTTTTCCTCGCATGATGCCAATCCCAGCATCACGAGTGCTATGATCATCAGATATTCTTTTCTCATTGTTCTCTTTCCTTGATTGATTTATTGGTGGCAAAGATACAAATAAAATATGAAACAGATATGCTTTCCCCGAATTTCTTTGTTCTTTCGTCCTAAATCATGTGAGTTCGGCGAAATTGGAAGAAGAAACACCTGCTGTCGATTGTTAGCCCATCTTTTCCATCATGCTTCTCCTTTCTTTTTTGTCATGATTTTTGAATCATTCAATGGGATTTCTGCTTCGGAGGAGGAAGATAAGGTGATTTTGAAAAGACTTTGTAGTGGGGCACTCTTCTTGAAAAGATGAAGGATGTTCCCTTGTCTCTTGGAAACATCATATTGTATTCATATACAATGATTTATGGAGGGATTGAAACCAAATGCTTGTGGGAGGAAAAACGCACGCATGGTTCGTTCGTCATCGCACCATTGTTCGTTGCCGATTGAAGCATTGTTCATTGGCGCTTGAACAATTGTTCGTTTGCCATTGAACCATTGTTCGTTGGAGCATGCAGAACGCTTCAATCATCTGATGTGCCAGAATTTGTTTGATAATGATGGTGATTCTTTCATAAATATAACTCTATTATTTTGCAACACTATAGTAAAACATTTTTAGATTTTTGGATGACAGAGGGTCTCCTATAATTGTCCCATTTCAGAGATTTCGCCAGACTTAGTGTTGCAAGAGAAATCAAGTGAAATAACTAAATGGTGCGACAAAGGTAGCAATAAAATCAGAAAAACTTGTAGTTTTGAAAGTTTTTTTGATACATAAAGAATATATTTCTATTCTTTTGTTCTGTTTTTCCTCATATTTAGACCCCAATAAACCACATGAGTTCATTAAAGATTCACCTCTACTTCTACAGGACAATGGTCACTGCCTAAGATGTCGGTGTGTATCTTTGCCGTTTGTAGTTGAGACTGCAAGCGGTTGGAACAGAGCCAGTAGTCGATGCGCCAGCCTGTGTTTCTCTCACGTGCGTGAAAGCGGTAGCTCCACCAGGAGTAGATGTCTTTCTGGTTGGGGAAGAAGTGGCGGAAGGTGTCGGTGAACCCTGTTTGGAGGAGGATGGTGAATTTTTCTCGTTCCTCATCAGTGAATCCTGCATTGCGATGGTTGGTTTTTGGATTCTTGATGTCTATCTCCTGATGGGCCACATTCATGTCACCGCACACGAGTGTGGGCTTCTGCTCATCCAAACGCTGAAGATAGAGGCGGAAGGCATCGTCCCATGTCATGCGCTGGTCGAGACGCTTAAGACCGTCTTGTGAATTGGGGGTATAAACAGTGACCACATAGAAGGTGGGGTATTCAAGTGTGATGACACGTCCCTCGGTATTCATGTCTTGCCAGCCATTGTCAGGCATGGAGGTGATGATGTCCTCGGGGATGCCATAGAGAACTTGAAGCGGTGTGTGCTTGGTGAAGATAGCCGTGCCAGAGTAGCCTTTCTTTTCTGCATAGTTCCAATAAGACTCATAGCCCGGAAACTGAAGGTCGAGCTGTCCTGCCTGCATCTTTGTCTCTTGCAGACAGAAGAAATCCGCGCCGAATGTGGCAAAGGTCTCTGAGAAGCCTTTGCCACATACAGCGCGGAGTCCGTTTACATTCCAAGAAATGAATTTCATCATTTTGTGTATTTGCTGAAATCTACCTTGTGCATGTCACCCTCCTTGAGGAAAGTGTCGTGGAAGGCGTGTGTGGCAGCAAGGTTGTGCCATGACTGACCCTTCTTTGAGATGTTGAGGTAGTCCCAGAGGAGTTGCTTGTAATCAGGGTGTGCACAGTTTTCGATGATGGAGCGTGCGCGCTCGATTGGGCTTTTGCCACGAAGGTCAGCAACACCCTGTTCGGTTACAATCACGTTCACATCATGTTCTGTGTGGTCCACGTGACTGCAGAATGGAACGATAGAAGAGATTGTGCCATCCTTGGCTACTGAAGAGCAGGTGAAGATGGACAGGAAAGCGTTGCGCTCAAAGTCGCCTGAACCACCAATACCGTTCATCATTCTTGTGCCACAGATCTGAGTAGAATTGGCATGGCCATAGAGGTCTATCTCAATGGCTGTATTAATGGCAATCAAGCCAAGACGACGGATGACTTCGGCATTGTTGGATATTTCTGATGGACGAAGAACGAGTTTGTCTCTGAAGAAGTCCATGTTGTCATAGATGCTGAGAAGTTTGTCGTTGGTGACTGTGAGAGAGCAAGTGGATGCTGCTTTTACCTTTTCCTGGAACATGAGATCTACGATGGCATTTTGGAGCACTTCTGTATAGATTTCCATCTGAGGCATCTCTGGATTGCTTCCGAGTGCAAATAGGATGGCGTTGGCAGTAGTGCCCACACCGCTTTGAAAAGGGAGGAAACCTGATGGGATAATGCCTCTCTTCCTCTCATTCATGAGGAAGTTTGCCACGTTTTCACCAATTCTGTCTGTGATAGGATCTGCATCCTTGAATGAGCGTGCCTCGTCTGGAATGTTACATTCCACCACACCTACAATCTTGTTAGGGTCAATCTGAAGATAAGTAGTACCAATACGATCGGTCACCTTCTCAATACCGATTGGTTTGCGATAGGGAGGGTCGAGCGGCTCATATACATCGTGGATACCTATAGACTTGGGTGAATGGAAGGAGTTGAGTTCTAAGATAACGCCTTTCTTAGCTAAGCGAGAGACAGAAGGAGAGATGCCACCTGCGGCAGTGAGATAGACCTTGCCATCATCTTCGATAGCACAAACCTCGATGATTGCCCAGTCCACTTCGCCAAGAAAACCATAGCGGAGGTCTTGGGCCATCATGCCAAGATGAATGTCGTTGTATGCGATTTCGCCTGCATTGACATGTTTGCGGAAAGTGGAGTTGGTTGTGTAGGGTGCACGGTAACGGATTGCGTTTTCTTCAGAAAGAACACCATCGCAAGACTGACCTGTGGAAGCACCGGTGAATATGCCAATCTGGTAAGGACGACCTGCTTCGTGTTCTGCATGTGCAATCTTTGCGATTTCTGCTGTTACTGCTTTGGGTGTGCCTGCTGGAGTGAATCCAGACAGGCCGATGTTGTCTCCGTTCTTGATGAGTGCTGCTGCTTCTGCAGCTGTGATTCTATTGAATGCCATTGTTTTTTATAAAAACACAAATTGTTGATAGATGTACAATATGTGGATTTTATATTTATAGTTTGTTAAAAAGAAGTGGTACAAAATGGATTTTGTACTATTATATATAATGTGTAATTAAATGCGGTTGTTTTATTTCACTGGGTCGAAGTCATCTTCAAGTTCTTTCTTGTTGGATGGCTCATAGATAACTTTGTTGGCTCCACTGGTAACACGCACATACTCAGGGTGCTCTTTGGCGAATTCCTCCACATAGCGCTGGCGCTTTTTGTCGTAGAGTTCGCTTACAGCAATGAGGATGCCCGTCTCTTCCACATCTCCAAACCCATCGTTGATGGCTGTTCCGAACATCTTCATTGTGGGAGAGAGCCCCATGTAGGCATTGACGAGCGGTGGAATGTTGTAGCCTAATGCACGCACCTCGTGATTGAGAATCTTGTAGTCTTCCTTGAAGGTGTCTTCGCAGAAGAGTTTCTCAAAGATCTTTGGGTCATGCTCTAATTCAAGTGGATGGGTAGGGATGACAAGGCCATCCTTATCGCCAAAGTGCTTGCGCAGGAAATAGAGAATCATGTCACGTCCCTTGCGGTTGTAGCTGGGGTACATGGTCATCTTTCCGAAGAAATACTTGCAACCAGGCATGATGACTGCCAAAGCACCCAGTCCATCCCAAAGGTTGTCAAGGGCAAAAATAGATTTGCCGTCATGGCGTGTGGACTGGTATTCAAGTGTGACAAAAGAACGTCCTAACTCGATGGTGTAGGGCATGTATTCATTGATGAACTTGTCGGAGAAGTGGAACATGTGGCTTGTGGCAAGGATAGGTTGTCCTTGCTCGTCCAACTGAATGTCGGGACCAAGAATGTAGCGGTAACCACCGATGATTTCCTGAGCATCAGGATTCCACACGATGAGTTGCTTGTAAGGGTTCTCCATAGTGTCAAACTCATCGAGGTCGCAGCCTAATCCTGTTCCACCACCTGCTGCACGAAAGGCTATCTCACGAAGACGACCAATTTCACGCACCACATTGGGTGAGTCTTGCCATGTGAGAATATAGACCTCGTTGTTACTTTTGCTGGTCATGCGCAAGCGCTTGTCGTCGGTCAGTTCTGATTTGAGCACCTCTTTTGGTATAGGTGCAATAATTTCTGCTTCCATATAATAATATACAATGAAGATTCTTTTACCTTAAATCCGATTTGTGTTTTGGTCTTGTTCAAGTTGGTACACCTTGTCTTTCACCCATTGTGCCCATCCGGTAGGTGTCTTTGAGTGATCGAATGTCTGCCAAGGGATGGGCTCTCCAAAAGTGACAGTAAAGGTCTTTCCCTGATTCTTGTACATCTCGTCTGCCAAATAGAGCATGGCAAAGTTGAACTTGATATGCAATCGCTTGCACCAGCGTGCGATGTTGTAGAATCTATCGGAGTTGTGACCAGAGAAGTGGACAGGAATCACATCTCTCTGGTATTGTACAGATTTGGTGATAAAGGTCTTTTTCCACTGAACATCACGAATGATGTTGTCCTCTCCTTTTCTGGAACAGAGTCCAGCAGGGAACATCACCACATTCTTGGGGGACTGGAAGGCGGCCTCCACCATTCTGGGAAAGTCTCGTCCGTTTTTGCCTGTCTTGTTAATAGGCACGCACAAAGGTGCTAACCCCTTAAAGTTCATAAGGAGGTCATTGACGAGATAGACCATCTGGCTGTTGTATTTATGGCAGATGATAGAACCCAGCGCAATGCCATCTTGTCCACCTAAAGGGTGATTGCATGCGATGGTGAAGTAGCGTCCTCCCTCGTTGGATGGCAGGGCGTCCAGTCCTTGCTGAATCACTCCTCCAATATTGGTCTGCACTTGAGTGGTGCAGTTGAGATACCTCAAGCAACCGTCCAGCCATTCTACACCTACTTGTCCTTTTCCTTCTCCACATAGGTGGGCGTTCATCCAGTCCTGATGGATAATGTCTTTTAGCCATGAAACTAAAAATGAGGGGACAAACCTTGACTTGTTGCCCAGTTTGTCCTTTAAGACTTTATCTATATCAACATGAAAATCTTCTCCTTCAGTCGCCATAAATTATAAATGTCATGCAAAATTATTAATTATTTTTTGTTTTTTCACAAAATCTCATGAACTTTTCATGAAAAGAGTCGAAAAAATAGTATCTTTGCATCAATTATGAATATTATGTACTATATTAAAAAGATTTGGTACAGCAGAGAAAATAATGCTTGGCGAGTTGGTGCAGATGAGAATTCTAATACGTAAAGAAATAAAAAATTGCAAACAAATAAGAGTGTGATATGAAAAGAGCTTTATTGGCAATCTCTTTCTGTTTTACAATGTTGATGGGTGCTTTTGCTCAGATGTCGGACAGTCAGGTGTTGTCATACATTTCTCGTGAAGTTCAAGCAGGAACAAGTCAGTCTCAAATTGTAACAGGTCTTGTGCAGAGAGGCGTACAGTTGGAACAGATACGTCGAATTCGTAATCAGTATGATTCTCAGATAAAGTCTCAAGGAATGTCGAGCGCAGTTGATGGCGCAATGTCAGCAGTGTCTGATCGTATAAAGGCAAACGGTGATGGTACAACTGATCAAGAGGTGACCACAGCAAGACGTGGCACAACTGGTGAGGTTCGTGCGGATGCTGCAGAAGAACATGCGACGGCAGAACGTGAAGTGGTCTCTACTCAGGAAGTGCAAGGTGAAGCGAATGGAAAAAAGGTCTTTGGACATGATGTGTTCAATAACCGTATCAGTGTGAATACGAATGTGCCCACACCACAGAATTATGTGTTAGGTGCGGGAGATCAGGTCGTAATAGATATTTATGGAGAATCACAGAAGACATTGGTTCATACGGTTTCCCCTGAAGGGACAATCACAGTGCCAGGTACAGGTCCTATTCATTTAAGTGGTTTGACAGTGGCTGGCGCTCAGGCTAAGATAAAGAACACAGTGGGGGCTCGTTATGCTGGATCAAGTATTCGTTTGACATTGGGACAGACTCGTTCCATCATGATAAATATTATGGGAGAGGTGAAAACTCCTGGCTCGTACAACCTCTCTTCTTTCTCTACTGTCTTCCATGCGTTATATATGGCAGGTGGTATCAAGCCACTTGGTACTTTGCGTAATGTAAAGGTGTATAGAGGAGGTAGGCTGGTGACCGTAGTGGATATATATGAGTATATCCTCAATGGTCGATTGGCTGGTAATATCAACTTGGAAGACAATGATGTGATTCAGGTGGATCCTTATGAGTGTCTGGTGGGTGTGACTGGCAATGTGAAGCGTCCGATGTTCTACGAGATGAGAAGAACCGAGACTGTAGGAACTTTGCTTAAGTTTGCTGGTGGATTCACTGGTGATGCTTACAAGAAGTCTGTTCGGCTGGTTCGTCAGTCTGGTGATCGCTACACTGTTCATAACATTGGTGAATTTGACATGAACGCCTTTACCGTTGATGATGGAGATGCAGTTTCGGTGGATGGTATCCTTAACCGTTATGACAATATGGTGGAGATAAAAGGTGCTGTGTTCCGTCCTGGTAAATTCAATATTGGTGGTTCGGTTTGTTCTGTGAGAAGCCTGATTCAGGCTGCTGATGGCTTGACCGAAGACGCTTTTCTGGAGCATGCTATCATTCATCGTTTGAAAGAAGACCGCACGCTTGAGGTTGTGCCTGTTGATGTGAGGGGAATCATGGATGGCACAGTTGCTGATGTTCCTCTGCAGAACGAGGATGTTGTTTTCATTCCTACTCAGGAAGAATTACGCAAGGAGCGTTTCTTCACCGTAACTGGTGAGGTGATGGTTCCTGGAGACTATGAGTTTGCAGAAAACACAACAATCACAGACCTCATTGTTCAGGCAGGTGGCTTGAGAGATGGAGCTTCATTGGCTCGTGTGGATGTGAGCCGTCGCATAGATAATCCTTATTCAACAGAGAAGAATCGTGATATTTCTGAGACCTTCCAGTTTGATATTAAGGACGGTCTGGTGATTGGTGAGAACCGTGACTTCATCTTGAAGCCTTATGACGTGGTTCATGTACGTAGAAGTCCTGGCTATGTAATGCCTAAGAACATCCGTGTGACTGGTGAGGTGAACTATGAGGGCTCCTTTACTCTTGAGAAGAAGAATCTTCGCTTAACCGATGCTATCCAAATGGCAGGTGGTGTGACTCAGGATGCTTACATTAAGGGAGCACGTTTGATTCGTCAGATGAATGATGAGGGGCGTATTCGTGCACAGGCCACATTAAAGGCTTTGCGCAATACAATGGATTCTAAAGATTCTGTTGCATGGGATAAGATGACATTTGAAGAAAGTTATCCCATCGGTATAGACCTTGAGAAGGCTCTGGAAGAGCCTGGTGGCCGATATGATATAGTGTTGCGAGAGAATGATCGCATTGATGTTCCTGAATATAATGGAACTGTGAGGATCTCTGGTGATGTTCAGTTCCCTAATACAGTGACTTATGTGAAAGGAAAGCCAGCCAAGTGGTACATCGAAAATGCAGGTGGATACAGTGAATCTGCCAAGAAGAAAAAGGTCTTTGTTGTTTATCAGAATGGCATGATGGAACTTCTGACAAGACGTTCGAGTGTAGAGCCTGGCTGTGAAATTGTTGTGCCAAGCAAAAAGAAGAAGACTTTCAACCTTCAGAGCGTATCATCTGTGGCAGGTCTTTTAACTCCACTTGCAACAATCATTGCGTTGATTTCTTATATGTCTAAGTAAAAGAATAAATGAGTTATGAAGGATACTCAAGATCAGAAAGAGATAAAGGAAATGGAAGAACAAGAGAGCAGTATTGACTTCAAGGCAATATTTGCCGCTCTGAAGAAGCATAAGAAACTCTATTGGCAAGTACTTCCCGTCACATTTGTTGTGGCTTGTGTCATTGTCATCTCTCTTCCCAACTATTATGCTTGCGAGGTGAAGTTGGCACCAGAATTGTCAATGAGCCGAAGTTCCAATTCTCTCAGTGCGCTTGCTTCTCAGTTTGGATTGAAAATGGGTTCGGCAGCACTGGGAAGTTCTGAGGCTCTCTATCCTGCTCTCTACCCTGATTTGGTAAACTCGACCGACTTTAAGGTGACCTTGTTCAACGTGCCTGTTCAGAAGAAGGATAGTACACGGGTCATGACTTACTTTGATTACCTGAAAGATAATCAGAAGGAACCTTGGTGGAGTGCTGCTATAGGAGGAACGATAAAGTTTTTGTTCTCATTCCTTCCCACCAAGGAAGAAGGAGATGAAAGCATCATCAATCCATTCCAACTGACAAAAACACAGACTGCAATTGTAAAGGTTTTGGAGAAGAAAGTGATTTGTGATGTGGATAATAAGACAATGGCCATCTCTATCACAGTTACTGATCAGGACCCGCTTATCTGTGCCACAGTCGCAGACTCGGTGAAGGTGCGCCTTCAGGCTTTCATCTCGGACTATCGTACGCAGAAGTCTCGTTTGAATTTGGAATATACTCAAAAGTTATATGATGAGGCAAAGGTTCAGTACGACGATGCTCGTCAGAAATATGCCAGTTATTCGGATGCCCATCAGGACATTCTCTATCAGACAGACAGAATAGCACTGAATGAACTTGAGAATGAGATGCAGTTGAGGTATAATAACTACAATATATTGGCACAGCAGCTGACTGCGGCAGAGGCACAGTTGCAACAGGAGACCCCTTCTTTCACTACATTGCAGAGTGCTACTGTTCCTGTTAAGAAGCAAGGTCCTGCACGAAGCAAAATAGTGCTTGTACTGGTGTTTGTAGCAGCAATATTCACTTCTGTGTGGATTCTTTACAAGGAAGACCAACTCAAGCCTCTGCTTGGGCTTTCTCAATGACAATGATTTAATGCAGGTTATGTATGTTCTTCTTTAACTTCAAAAAAAGACTACTCAATACGGGAATCTTTGAGGGTGCTATTGATTGGCATAGCCACATCCTGCCAGGCGTGGATGATGGTATTCAAAATATAGAAGACTCTCTGGCTGCCCTTGCCTATTTTGAAACGATAGGTATTAAGGATGCGTGGCTTACTCCTCATATCATGGAGGATATGCCAAACACAACAGAGGAACTTCGTGAGCGTTTCCAAAAGCTTCAGGAAGCGTATGAAGGTCCTGTCAAACTTCATTTAGCGGCTGAAAATATGCTTGACAATCTCTTTAATGAACGTTTTGCCGCTGACGACCTTCTGCCTATAGGCCCAAAAGGAGACCATCTCTTGGTGGAGACCTCTTACTATCAGCCTCCTATTGACTTGCATGGAACGTTGAAGATGATAATGGGAAAGGGATACACCCCCATTCTTGCACATCCAGAGCGCTATCGTTACATGGATGACCAAGATTATGAAAATCTTTACTCTAAAGGGGTGAAGTTGCAGCTCAACATTGTGTCGTTGGCTGGTGCTTATGGAAGACCGGCGCAAGAAAAGGCTCAGACGCTTCTTCTGAAGGGCTACTACAGTTTCTTTGGGTCTGACCTCCACATGCTGCCAAACTTCCAGGAATTCATCCAAGCCAAGTCGCTGAAGAAGGAGATAGCAGATGCTCTTCTTAAGATACAAAATGTGATAGGGTAGTGGACTTTTACATAAAGACAACAGCAAGAGGGAATCGACATCAATCGATTCCCTCTTGCTGTTTGTTGATAATTGATGAGATGAAAAAGAACAGAATCTGTCTTTAACGTGAGTTCAGCGAACAGGAAGGATGAAACAGTTGTTGCCGAGGGGCATCACCTCTGTTTGTTCGCATATTGTATCTTGTTTATATGCAATGATTTATGAGGACTGTGGAGCACTATGCTTGTGAGGTCAAAAACGCATCTATGGTTCATCGGCAAACGAACAATTGTTCATGGGCACTTGAAGCATTGTTCGTTTGCCATCGAAGCATTGTTCGCTGACCATTGAACAATTGTTCGTTGGAGCATGAAGAATGCTCCAATCATGCAATGTGTCAAATAGGGAGGATTTCCCACGATTCCATCCTTGCAGACGCTTGCTTTTATTTACCTCTCCTAATGATAGGAGTGGGATGCGATGATTCCATTGAATTTACGTTGGTCAAATGTGAGTGTGACTTTTCCACATTCGAAGACTTCACGTTTGCTCATGGAAAACTATTTCTTGAGCCTGGTGTAGAATGTCTTTGTTCCTGTTTGTGTCTCCACCAGTACTACCACAAGTGACCCCTGTGTGGTTCTGCTCAGAGGGATACGCACACTGTTGCTTGAACCATTGCCACCTTCTCCGATGAGTATTCCGCTTATATTATACACGAGCACTCTCTTTATGGAAGAGTTTGCCTCTGCGTATATATGGTCTGCATGAGCCTCTACAGAGATGTTGCTTTTGGCTGCTATCTCATTGACGGCTGTTGCTTCTGCCGCTTCTGGCAATTCTTGTCCATTCAGTGGAATGACAATCAAGGAACTGATGTCTGGTAATGCTCCTCTTAGGGACATCTTCAGTCGGATACTTTTGATGCCTGTAGCATCTGCTGTGAAGACTTTTGACTGATAGTCTTTCACCTCGTCCTTTGTCACGGTGAAGGTGAAGTTTCCTATTGCGTCATCGTCTGCATAGATACGGGCATATTGACGGTCTTCCGCCTGATATTTGAATACCAGAAGATAGTCACCAGCCTGCTTGAATTCTATAGGCCAACTGAAATAAACGACAGCGTTCACTGTGTCTGCTATGGCTTCATCTTCAATCGTGGTGGCTGGACCTATCAAGACTGTCACCGTGTCTGTTGAGGCCGTTGCACCATCTGTGGCTGTTGCCAATGCATGGATGGAGTGAAGTCCTGGTTGGGCGTCTTTCCATTCGATGGTGAAAGGTTTCTCCGTGCTTGTGGCGACAACCTCTTTGTCCTTCAGCAAATCTACTTTTGCGATGCGGTCACGCACATGCACCGCTTCCACAGGCAGAGAGATGGTCTCTTCCCCGTCATACATCTTCTCTTTGTCTATGTCCCAATGAATGGTCATGACGTATGGCACTTCTTCCAACTGATGTCCGTTGAAGGCGTCAAGCGCAATAGACACCTTTCGGTTCAGCGGATTCCAAGCACCGAGGTTATAGTCGTCGGTCAGTTCAGGCTCCCAATAGAATAGTCCGTCTCCCCCTGCCTCAATCAGTTGTTGCAGGAAACTGCTTAGGAAGAGGTTGCTCTCAAGTGGCTTGCTGTTGTCACATCCTGTTTCCACCACCAGCACAGGCATTTCATAGCGTTCCTTGAGGCTCTTCACATTGGCTGTCGCCTTTCTGGCAAGAATGCTATTTGTGTATCCAGACACTTTTGGATAAGCGGACAAACCGATGGCGTCCCACTTTGCGCCAGCATTCTTCAAACCATCAAAATAGTTGTTGAGTGTGGTTGCGCTGGCGTGCCCTTCAGCATAATGAAGCACCACTTGGATGTTCTCGTCCAAAGCCTTGATGGCATCATAAGCACTGTTGAAGAACTTCACGAAATTGTCCTTTCCTGTATTGAGTTTCCCTTCAGGCCAAAGCATACCTTCGTCCATCTGATAGCCCACCTGCACCCAGCGGAGTGCCACACCTGTTTCCTTGATGGCTTTCACCACAGCAGTGGTATGGTCGCTCACATCTTTAGCCAAAGCATCCGCATCGTGAGTGTTCCATGCAGCAGGCTTTTTCTGAGACCCCATGTCTTTCAGGTTATCAACATAGTGGATGGTGAGCATCACATTCATGTTCAATGCTTTGGCCTGGTTAGCCAGCCCTTTCGCATAAGAAAGGCTGGCAGTTCCTGTGGATGAAACCACCACGCTGATTCTCACGCTGTTCATGCCTTCCTCTTCCTTCAGAATTGTCATGGCAGGACGACGAGCACCATCTCTGTTGCAGAATGTCTTTCCCGCCTGCGTCTGCTGGGTCAGCATGCTGAGGTCTGCGCCAAAAGCAAAGGTGTTTTCAGCAGCCTGTCGGTCAAAGACTTGGTTTGCCACAGTGATATAGTCTTTGAACGGACTTTCATAATCCACAGTGCCAAAGTTTTGGTGTTGTATGTTCCAACTTGGGAAATCCTTTTTGTCAGGCATCAGGAAAGTGCGTGCGTTTCCATCAAATCCCTTCAAGTGCCAATTCATCCACTTGATGGCAAGGCGTCCAAATTCGCCTCCTCCAGGATTCCAGTACGTTCCTCCATGACCTGCTGTGGGCAGATCTGCCCATACCACAGGCACATTCTTGATGTTTCCGAAGTCACTTCTCGCATTGCCATAAGCCACGTCGTCAGGACCTCCAGTCATGTAGATGATAGGGCAATGCAGTTGCTTCAGCGTCTGGGGCGATGCTCCGCCCATAGACATGCCTCCCATGCCTGCATTCATGATGAGAAGCGTCTTGACACGACTGTTGGCGCAGTTGGCAATTGCCTGGGCACCGCCGCAAGAGTGACCTGCCAGGGCAATGTTGTTTGCGTCGATAGCCTGATAATAGTCGCTGGAAGGGTCTGCCGCCTGATTGACAAGCCAGTTGATGATTGTCACTACTTGCCTCTCGTTCGACCCGCCATCCTCGCGGTCGTTGTCATTCACTTTCATCTTGCCAATAGCCATCACCATATATCCTTGGGAAGCCATCTCGTTCAGCATTCGCTCGTAGCCTTTGGAGTTGTCGGAACATGCTCCATTGCACCAGATGAGGATGGGGAGTTTTCCTTCATGCCGTGCTGCCGCTTTCACAAATCGTGGACGATAAACAGTGTAGTCTGGCATTGTTTTTTCTGTGGCAATCACGGCTCTATATCTGCCGCCACCGCCATTGTCAATCACTTTCTGTCTGCTGATTTGTTCGCTTACATAGTCTTCTTGGGACGATTCTTGTGCCCATAAAGATACGGTTGTGGTCAATAGCGCCACTCCAAACAATAGTTTCTTAATCATAGGTTTTGTTGTTTGATTTTAGATTAGTGTGCTTTCTGCCACAAAGATAGTATATTTTTCTTTAACTTACTTCGTTTTCAAGTAAAAAATGTTTAGATGAGCCATCAAAGGTGAAAAGAAAGTGAAGTAATCTCCCCATAATGCATCCTTTTGTTAGCATTTTCCTTTTCTCATCCTTCGAGATGCCTTCGAGATGCCTTCGAGACGCTTATAGGATGATGGGGATGAGAAAATGGACTGAAATGATGGATGGTTTTTTAAGATGATTGAGCCTTTCTCGCTGCTCCAACATAGATGAGCAGGAGCACATTCATCATCAGCGCATAGATGATGGCTGGAATGGCAATCGTCTCGTCGTTGAACACGAGCGGGCTACAAGCCACGGCGATAGCTTGAGCCGCATTCTGCATGCCCACCTCAATGACAATGGTGCGACGTTCTGTGCCAGCCAGGCGCATCAGCCATGACAGAAGTGCGCCACCACCCATGGCAAGGAGAATCAGCACCGTGATGCAGAGTCCGAGATGAGGAAACTCACGTATGATGGTTTCCCTGTGCTGGAGGAAGAAGACTGTGGCAAGGAGGATGAGGGCAGGGAAGGCGCAACGCTTCAACACATTGTGAATGCGGTTGGCCGCCTGAGTCCATTTCATGCCCACCATCAGACCTATGGAAATCGGGACGGCCATGAGGACAAGGTTCTGAACCAGCAGATTGCCCACAGGAAGTTGTACCTCTGTGCCTGTTCCCACACTGTTTGTGGTCCATGCCATGATGAAAGGAACTGTGAATAGGGTGATGATGGAACTGCAAGCCGTGAGCGTGACAGAAAGAGCCACGTCTCCTTTTGCCAACATGGAAAAGACATTGCTCGAACTTCCACCAGGCGAGCAGGCAATCAGCACAACTCCAATGAAAAAGGCTGCTGGGAGATGAAACAGGTGTCCCACTCCACAAGCGATGAGAGGCAATAGGATGATTTGCCCAATAAGACCTGCAAACACAGGTCTGGGACGTTGGAGGATGAGTCGGAAGTCGTGTGGTCGCAAGGTCAGCCCAAGGTCGAACATGAGCAATGTGAGGATAGGCAATACAATAAATATAGTATTCATTTGATTTTCTTTTCTGGTTTTCAACTTAAAAAGTACGCTTGCTCTTTTTAAGCCTTTATTTTCATATTGGCTTAAATCATGGGAAGGCTCTCCCCATTAATCTTTCTGTACAAATCCAGCGCATACACATCGGTCATGCCTGAAAGATAGTCAAGTATAGCCATGATGCGTTCGTAGGTGTGTGGGCTGTCCACCTCGTATTGAGAAGAAACACGATCCAGCAGGAGTTTGCTATACACATGGGTGGGGTTCATCACAGCATTGGTGAAGAGATGGATGAGGGTGGAGATGATTTTATAACCAGCCAACTCTGTGTCAATCACTTCTTTGCTGCGATAGATGCGCTGGGATGAGACCTCCACGCAATGCTGGTAGGCCTTGCGGATGAGTGGGGAGGCGTGGTCGATCAAAGAGCCCTCAAATGTTCCATTGAGAATGGCTTCCTCGTTTTCCAGAAATACATTCACACACTCCTTTTCGAGTGCTCCAATGGCACACGAGCGGAAATACACCACGCTCTCATTCTTGTCATCCACATCTTGAGAGCGCATGATGATATGTTCACGCTTTTCTGCGGGCAGAAAGCCCAGCATGAGCTCTCGTGTCTCTTCGAAAGAGAGAAGTTTGAGTTTGTGGGCATCCTCTATGTCCATGATTTCATAGCAGATGTCATCGGCTGCTTCCACAAGGAAAGCGAAAGGATGACGAAACCACCCCTCGCCTTTTCTTCCTAATCCGAGATGAGTGGCTATGCGGTCGTAGAGTTCCTTTTCTTGGGTGAAGTAGCCAAACTTCTGCTTGGTGGCAGATGTGGCAGGGAAGGGATATTTCACGATGCTTGAAAGGGTGGAGTAGGTCAGCACGAATCCGCCAGCCCTTCGTCCCTTGAACTGGTGAGTGAGCAAGCGGAAGGCGTTGGCATTGCCATCAAAGTGAGTGATGTCTGCCCATTGCTCTGGTGTGAGTTGCTTCTTGTACTCAATTCCTTGCTCTTCAAGAAAATAAGAGGCAATGGCACGTTCGCCCGAATGCCCAAAAGGAGGATTGCCTAAATCATGAGCCAAACAGGCGGCTGACACAATAGCACCAGCCTCGAGAATATGTGTTTCCGCCAATTCGGGATGACGCTCCACTAATGCATGAGCCACATCATCGCCCAGGCTTCGTCCCACACTCGACACCTCAAGAGAGTGGGTGAGACGGTTATGGACAAAGATACTTCCCGGAAGAGGGAAGACTTGTGTCTTGTTCTGTAGTCTGCGGAAAGGGGCAGAAAAGATGAGTCGGTCGTAGTCCCGCTTGAACTCCGTGCGCTCGTCTGTTCGGCAGAGACAGAGGTTCTCTTGCCCGAGCCTCTTATTGGAGATGAGTTGTTGCCAGTTCATAAATATCGTGCTTTAACATGCTTTAAGCATCATTTTGGTGCAAAGGTAGTGATTTTCTACTAATTTTTTTCTACCTTTGCAGCATAAATATAAGAATATGGAAGTGAAAGTCATCAATCGTTCGCATCACGAACTACCACAATACGCCACCCCTCAGTCGGCTGGTATGGATTTACGTGCTAATCTCGATGCGCCAATCACTTTGGCACCTCTGGCTCGCACGCTTGTTCCCACAGGTCTTTTCATGGCTTTGCCAGTAGGCTATGAGGCGCAGGTTCGCCCTCGCTCGGGATTGGCCATAAAGAAGGGCATTACTGTGCTCAACACACCGGGCACGATTGATGCAGATTACCGTGGAGAGATTTGCGTGATTCTTGTCAATCTCTCCAATGAGCCTTTTGTGATCAACGATGGTGAACGCATTGCTCAGATGGTGATAGCCAAGCATGAACAGCCCACTTTAGTGTCGGTAGATGTGCTTGACGAGACAGAGCGCGGCGCAGGAGGCTTCGGTCATAGTGGTGTGAAATAAGTGGATGGTGAGAAAAACAATGTTTTCAATGAATAGTTGTATGTCCTTTATTGAAAGAGTGAGAGGTGGGCTTAGTGTGCTGTGCCTCTTTTTCTTCATGTTGGTGGGACAGGTAAATGCTCAGTCGCCTAAGTTTGACTACATCTTTCAGGAGGCGATGCGTCAGAAATTGGCAAATCATCATGATGTAGCCATTGACCTTTTGGACTATTGCCGACAACTCAATCCCGAATCGGGAGTGGTGTTGTATGAACTGTCAGAGCTTTATCGTTATGCCAAAAATGACACGCTGGCTATCCAGTCGCTGCAAGAAGCCTGCCGACTTTACCCTGACAACTATTGGTATAAGGATCGCTTGGTCACCTATTATCTCAGCAATCGTCGTGAGGCAGAGGCCTTGCAGGCGGTGGAAGAGATGTCGCTCCGTTTCCCAGAAAAGAGTGGTGTGCTGATGTTACTGCTCCAGTTGTATGAGCAGAAGAGTGACTTTGCCAATATGGTGAAGGTGCTTGACAAGATTGAGGTGAAGGAAGGAAAAAGCGAACAGCTTTCCATGGAAAAGTTTCGTTTGTTCTTGCAGATGAAGGATGAGAAGCGTGCTTTTGAGGAGATGCGAAATTTGGCCAATGAATTTCCCAACGACTTACGTTATCAGGTGGTGATAGGTGACCTCTATCTGGATGCTGACAAGCGCGAGGAGGCACTGAAGCAGTTTAAGATGGTGGAAGCCAAGGACTCCAGCAATGTGGCTTTGCTGATGTCAATGGCAAATTACTACCACATGACGGGCGATACAGACCGCTATCAGCAATACATGACGAAGATGCTCACCAATGAGAATGTGGACGATGCCACACGAGTGAGGATGATGACTGTGTTGGTGCATGAAAACCTGAACTCGGGTGCAGATTCCACTCAGTTGCTCACGCTCTTCGACAAGGTGTTGAAGCAGCCACAGACCACCACTGATTTTCTGGAATTGAGGGTGCGCTATATGGTGACTAAAAAGATGGAAGCCAATGCTGTGAAACCTTATCTGCGTGAAATCCTAAAGGTGGATCCAGAGAATAATATGGCTCGTCAGCAGTTGTTGGCTTATGCCATAGAGGAGAATGACACGACAGGTATTGTGGATATTTGTAAGCCCGCTGTGGACTATCATTCTTCTGATCCTGTATTCTACTATTACTTAGGTGTGAGCTATTTTCAACAGGAAGAGAAGCAAAAGGCTGTGGAGGTTTTCCGAAAGGGATTGACCCATGTGGAGGAAAGTGACCATGCCAACAAACTTCAGTTGCGTGTGAACATGTATGCTCTCATGGGCGATATTTACCATGGTCTCGGTCGAGATGAGGAGGCTTTCCAGGCTTATGACTCTTGTTTGGTGTATAAGCAAGATGATGCTATGGTGCTTAATAATTATGCCTACTATCTTTCTCTTCGAAAGAAGGATCTGGATAGGGCAGAGCAGATGAGCAAGCGCGCCAACGAACTTGAGCCAGACAATTCCATCTATCTTGACACGTATGCTTGGGTGCTTTTCCAGCAGAAACGCTATGCCGAGGCAAAGGTGCAGATGGATAGAGTGCTGGAATTGATGGAGAGGGACGGTGAGGAACTGGACGGTGATGTTCGTGAACATGTAAAACAGATTAACAAAAAAGTGAAGAAATGAAGAAACTGATATTGTTCCTTTTGCCAGCCATTCTATTGTTGGCATCTTGTCATTCCACCAAAAAGGGTGTGAAGGATCAGGACAAAAAGAAGCCTGATACCACAGTGATAACCACCCAACCTTCTACGAAGACAGGTGAACAGGATGCCGATAAGGGCAAGGCCTTGATTGCTGATGGCACAAACTTCACCTCAAAGGTGAAAGTGACAATTACGCAGGATGGTAAGAAGATTTCCACAAATGGGAATCTGCGCATGCGCTATAATGATGTGATTCAGATCACTTTGGTCGATCCGTTGTTGGGTATTGCCGAGGTGGGCAGAATGGAACTCTCTCCAAACAGAGTGCTGGTGATTGACCGCATCAACCGTCGCTATGCCGACACCAACTATGATGAGTTCTCTGCTCTGAAGTCTCGCAATATTGACTATAGGAGCATTCAGGACTTCTTCTGGAAAGAGGCTCAGGGCGGGAATCAGTTCTCTTATGATATTCCAGCCAAAAAGGACATTCATCTGGACTTGAGTCTTTCAGGCAAGGGGGCTTCCTCCAACTGGGAGGCTCACACATCCGTGTCTGACAAATACACGAAAGTTGATGCCGACCAACTCTTTAACGGAATGATTGCAAGGTGAAAAGATTAGCCCTTGTCATATTATCTCTTGTCCTTCTTCTTCCGCTTTCAGCCCAAACGCAAAAGAAGACTACAACGGTGAAGCGTGCAACGACCACTGCCGCTCGTCAGCAGCCTCAGAAGAAAGTGGACCAAAAGACCAAACTGAGAAATGAGAAGACTGCCACTCAGCAGGCTCGCAAACAGTCGCAGGAAAGGTTGAATCAACTCAACAAGAATGTGAAGGCCAGTCTGGACAGTGTGATGGTGCTTGATTATCAGATTGGCAAGCAGAAGAAGTCAATTGACAGTTTGAATCATGACATCGTGGCACTTAACTCAACCATTGATACGCTCAACATCCAACTTGCCAAACTTCAGAAGGATCTCAAGCAGAGAGAGAAACGCTATGCCAAAGCCATGGTGTATATGCGTAAGAATAAGTCTGTGCAGAACAAACTGATGTTCATCTTCTCTGCCGACAACTTCACGCAGATGGTGAGACGATTCCGCTATATGCAGGAATATTCCACCTTTCAGAGAGCCCAGGGTGAACTCTTGAAAGAGAAGCAACAGGAGGTGAAGAACACTCAGAATGCTCTTCTTTCAGCCAAAGCCCAGAAGGAGCAGAATCTACAGGAGGTGGAACGCCAGAAGCAGGCTCTTCAAGGCATGAAGGAACATTGTCAGACACAGGTCAATTTCCTTAACAAGAATATTGCCACAGTGCAACAGCAAATCAAGACTTATCAGCAACGCGAGCAGGCTCTGAATGCAGAGATTGATCGTATTGTGCAGGCAGAGATAGAAGCAGAGCGGCGTGCAGAGGCAGAGCGTAAGCGTAAGGCAGAAGAGGCTCGCAAGAAGGCAGAAGCAGAGGCAAGAGAGAAGGCTCGTAAGTTGGCAGAGGCAAAGGCCGCTGCCGAACGTGCTCGCAAGGCTGCTGAAGCGGCTGAGGCTGCTCGTCGTTCGGCAAAGACTGAGGCGGAGAAGGAAGCTGCCAAGGCTGCTGCAGAGAAGGCAAAGGCAGATGTGAAGGTGGCTGAGTCTGATGTGAAGGTGGCTGCCAAAGAGGAAAAGGAAGAACGTGCCAAGTATGAGGCTTGGAAGAGCAATGATGCCAGTGCAGACACCAAACTCTCCAGCAGTTTCACAAGCAATAAGGGACGCTTGCCTATGCCAATCACTGGCAGTTATACAGTGGTGGGGCGTTATGGCAACTACAATGTGTCAGGACTTCGCAATATCACTTTGGACAATAAGGGCATAGACATCCGTGGGCAGCAGGGATGTGCTGCAAGAGCCGTTTTCAATGGCACTGTAAGTTCTGTCTTCCAATATGGTGGTTCCTACATCGTCATGCTACGCCACGGCTCTTACATTTCTGTCTATTCAGGCCTCTCGTCCGTTTCTGTGCGTAAAGGGCAAAGTGTCACCACTCGCCAGTCTTTGGGTGCTGTTGGACAAGACTCTGATGGCCGTTATGTGCTCCACTTCCAACTTCGTAATCAGAGCACTCGACTCAATCCAGAACAATGGGTGAAGTGATGACCTGCTTTGAATAAAAGCAGGCGAAAACAAAAATAAAAAGAGGGTGTGTCAAAATAGGCACATCCTCTTATTTGTTTTTTTACAGGCACGGCATGGAAAGATTCTTTCTATGCCGCTTTTTTGATGTAAAATCTGTCACAAGCACCCACGAAGCCGCATTTTGCGT
>Ga0209510_1001462_pt1 | contig 26739 bp, 27 predicted proteins | sample BiotimSIPDNA_FD_185749 | JGI IMG/M metagenome (GOLD analysis project Ga0209510, IMG submission 185749) | Anaerobic biogas reactor microbial communites from Washington, USA - Biogas_R1 time_0 SIP DNA (SPAdes) (version 2) | ecosystem: Engineered > Bioreactor > Anaerobic > Unclassified | place...
GTTTAAGAAGCGCGAAATGAAAAAAGCCACAAGAGAAGCGCTACTAGGCTTTTCATTTATTAGTCCGTGGTTAATTGGATTGGTTGTTTTAATGTTATATCCAATTGTCTATTCATTTTATTTAACATTTACAGAATCTTATTACCACGCGGCAACTGGTATTACTAGTACGCCAGTTGGTTTTAAAAACTACATTGATATCGTAAGAAACCAAACGATTATGCCGATGTTATCATCATATTTAATTAAGATGGTAGTTGCCGTTCCATTAATTGTTGTGTTCTCGTTAATTATTGCGATGTTAATTAACCAACCAATTAAAGGAAAAGGAATATGGCGAACAATATTTTTCTTACCAGTTATTATTTCATCAGGTCCAATTCTTTCAGAATTAACCGCACAAGGTGCAACTGGACTTCCATCAATTGCTGAAAGTGGAGTTTTAGAATTTATTAATAATAATTTAGGAGAGTGGATTGCTAATCCACTTGAAAGCCTACTTAATAGTCTACTATTAGTCTTATGGTATGCGGGGGTACCAATTTTAATCTTTTTAGCGGGTCTTCAAAAGACCGACTCATCAATTTATGAGGCAGCATCAATTGATGGCGCTGGTCCATGGGAAAGATTTTGGAAAATTACCCTACCTTCAATTAAACCGCTAATTTCAATTGTTATTGTGTTTGTGGTTGTTAATATGAGTTTGCAACCAGAAGAAGGATCAGTCATTATTCAAACTAGAACCATCATGATGCTTGATAAGACAGTAGCTGGAACCGGAATGTTATCAGGTTACGGAGCCGCAGCCACATTAAGCTGGATTTACTTTTTCTTAATGATTGTGGTTATGGGAGTCTTTATTGGACTCATATCAATTAAGAGAAAGGAGCCAAAACGATGAAAGATAAAGCTTTATTAGAAGAGAAAAGAATTAAAAGACAAAATCTCATCAATAAGATTAAAAGAATCTTTATCGGTATGAACTTTAATGATGGCTTAATCTTTAAAATCTTTATTTGGATTTTATTAATTAGTTTCTCTTATGTATATTTATATCCACTCTTATTTATGGCATCAAATAGTATTAAGAGTGTTTCGGATTTAATTGACCCAGGAGTTAAGTGGATTCCAACAAAAATTGAAGTTGATAACTATGTAAAAGCGTGGAAAGTTATTGGCATGCCCGATGTTGTCTTTGAATCAACTTGGTATGTATTAAAGTTAGCAATTTTCTCAACCATTACTTCAGCATTAGTAGGATACGGATTTGCAACTTTCAATATTCCATTTAAACGAACTTTAATGGCTTTAATGTTAGTGGGCTTTATTCTTCCACCACAAGTATTAATGGTTTCGATTGTTGGAATTTACCGAAAATTAGGAATTATGGGAACTGAATATTCAATGTTAGTTCCAGCCATCTTTGGTCAAGGAATTAATCAATCAGTATTTATTTTAATTTTCTATCAATTCTTTAAAACTTTCCCGAAAGTATTACATGAATCAGCTGAGATTGATGGGGCAACTCCACTTCAAATTTTCTATAAGATCACTCTACCTTCAGCTGGCCCATCAATGATTATTGTTTTCTTATTTGCGTTTGTTTGGTATTGGAATGAAACATTTGTTACGGCCCTTTATACAAGAAGTACTCCAACCATTCCATTGCGGATTCAACAGTTTAAAGCTAGCTATGAAGCGATGTTCCCACCAGGAACTCCAGGAAGCGAGTTAAATGAAGCGATTAAGTTAGCGGGTCATTTAATTGGTATTTTACCACTACTTATACTATACTTTGTAATGCAGAAACACTTTACCGAATCAATTGATAGAACAGGAATTGCAGGTGAATAATTACGTGAAAAGAATTATATTAACATTTTTAATTTTAACGACAACCATTTTATTAGTTGCTTGTCAAAATGGTAATGGCGAGAATAATAATGGTAATGATAAGTATAATCTTGAACCAGCACCAGGGTGTTTAGTTCCGTATTTAGATGGTGGTTGGGTTTGTACTTGGGCTGATGAGTTTAAGTTAGACCAAGTTGACCCTTTCAAGTGGAACTTTGAAATTAACGATTCAGGTGGCGGTAATAATGAATTACAATACTACATTAAAGATAATGCGACCGTAAAAGACGGAATTCTTACCATTACTGGTAAACACGAAACCTTTAGAACAAGACAATATACTTCAAGTCGAATTACGACTCATAGAAAAGGCGATTTTAGATATGGTAGAATTCAAATCAGAGCGAAAAACCCAGTTGGTAGAGGTACTTGGCCAGCTATTTGGATGATGCCAACAAGAAGCATTTATGGTGGATGGCCACGCAGTGGTGAAATTGATATTATGGAATATGTTGGATATGATCCATCAAAAATCCATACAACAATTCACACGGCTAAATTTAATCATAAATTAGGAACACAAATAGGAAAATCAATGACGATGAATTCAACTAATGATTTCCATGTTTATGAATTAGAATGGAATCCAGGAGAATTAATTTGGAAAGTTGATGGTAAACAAGTATTTAACATTGTTTATAATGCCAAATTAAATGATGACGTTCCGTATTGGGAAGCTCATCCATTTGATCAAGAATTTTACTTAATTTTAAATTTAGCCATCGGTGGTGATTGGGGTGGAGCCAAGGGAGTTGATAATAAAGCTTTCCCAACATATTTTCAAATTGACTATGTTAGGTACTATCAAAGAGACTTTGAAAAAGTCGATAAAAAAGCACCAACAAAAGTTGAATATATCTACAAATCAAGATTAGCTAATACCATTCATTGGGATAAAGCGACCGATGATTACGGAGTCTCGCATTATAAAATACTTGTTGATGGTGAAGAATTTGGCCAAGCTAACTTACAACAATTTACTTTTAAAAACTTAGATCCAGGTGACTATATGATTGAAATTATTGCGGTTGATTTTACTGGTAAAGAAAGTGAAATTAGTCCTAAATTTCAATACAAGCAACAATAAAAATAGTAATAAAAAAATAAAATCCGCCACGGCGGATTTTGTTTTTTAATGAATTAAATTATTTTTTAAGTTGTACGGCTACGACAATACTGTTTATTAAGAAAGCCACTAAAGAGAAGACACCAGCTAAGATTAAACTAGTACCAGGGTTTAATTTATTTCCATGAGATTGTGGAATCATAAAGAATAAAACACCAGCAACTAATAATAAAATAGCGCCCAGCATATTTCTAAATTTACCAAGTGGTAATAATGGCAATACTGAACCAGCAACTAATAATATTAAAGCAACTAATCCAACAGTACTAAATTTTAGAGTTTCAAAAGTGAAATCACCAACTTGTTCTTTGACACCAAAAATTGCTTCAAAACCGGTATATCCAGTAATTGTTCTTTCGCCAATAAAAGGTAGATTTACTGTTTGGGAAAGAGCTGGTTCAATAAATAACATTGCGACAGCAGCTATTCCAAATAATAAAGCTAGAAAACTTCCAAATTGTTTAAACATTTTCATAATAAAATTCCTCCTTGTTTTTGCAGTTATAGTTTATCATTAATAGTAATAAAATGCACATATATTCATTAAGGAAAAAGTATCTTTACAATATCAATTAGAAGAATGATGACAATAACAAAAAACTTGTTTTTGATATTGACATATGTTTCGCCCTATGTTAAGATAAGTATGAACAAGATGAAAATTATTCATAGGTGATAGAATATGGCTAAACCTTTTAATCAAAAAGAAATAGAGACCATTCGGAACAATTTGCTTACGGTTGCAAAACAGTATTTTATTCAATATGGACCATTAAAAACAAGAATTGAGGATTTAACATCCGATGTTGGTATTGCAAAAGGGTCTTTTTATCGTTTCTTTTCATCTAAATTCGATTTGTTTTTGGAATTATATAAAATTGAAAGAGAAATTCTTGTTGTCGAACTAAAAAAGAAGTTTTTATATAGAAAAGAAAACATTAACACCTTAATTAAAGAATATTTACATGTGTTATTAAATAAACTTGAATCAAACGATATATTAAATATGGTGTTTAGCGAAGACATAATGTCGGTTCTTTATGAAAAAGGAAGCGCTGAACAATTAAAGGAGTTTAATGAATTGGCCAATAATGAATTAGCTGAAATAATTAGCACATGGGAACAAATAAATACTAATTCAAACAAATCTAATTATGATGCACAAGTAATTGCTGGAATGATTAGGGGAATTAGTTTTCTTAGGTTTCATAAACGATATTTTACTGAAGGGGTTTATGAAAGAGTTATTGATGCCTTAATAGAAAGTATATCTAATAATATCTCGTAATTTATTTTTATTTTTTTAGAATAGCAATGACCAAAAAACAAATTATTTTTAAGTCACGGAGGTAATTAAATGAAAACTAATATCGGAATAATTGGAATAGGAACTTATATTCCAAAAGGAAGAGTAACCGCTAAAGAAATTAGCGATTATACAAAAGGTAGATGGTCGGAAGATGCTGTTATTTCAAAATTAGGTGTGATTGAAAAACCAAGGCCAACTGACGAAGAAGGAAGTATGTTCATGGGAGTTGAAGCGGCTAAAGAAGCATTAATTGATGCCAAATTAGATGCAAAAGATTTAGATTTGATTATTTGGTTTGGAGAGGAATGGAAGGAATATCCACTAGCCACTGCAGCTCTATTTGTGCAAGGCAAACTTGGAGCCACAAACGCTTGGGGTTATGACATGCAAAATCGATGTGCGTCATTTCTTACAGCCTTAAAAATTGCTAAAGATCAAATGATTGCTGATGATTCATTAAATACTGTAATGATAGTTGGGGGATATAGAAATATTGATCTAATTGATTATATGGATCCAAACATGTCATTTATCTACGATGTTTCTGCCGGTGCAGGTGCTTGCATTTTGAAAAAAGGACATAATCGAAACATTATTTTAGAAACTCATCATATAGCTGATGGTACTCTTGCCGAGACATGCGTTGTAGAGATAGGTGGCCAAAAAAATTTAGTTAATAAAGACAATTTGGTTGAAGCATTTAAGTTTCGTATGTTAGATCCAATTCTTATGAAAAATAGACTTGGTGAAGTATCCCTTCCAAATTGGTACAAATGTATTGATGTATCTTTGGAGAAAAGTGGATTTTCTAGGAATGATATCGGCTATTTAGGAATATTACATATGAAACGTTCTGCTCATGAAGCTATTTTAGATGAGTTAAATCTTACCGAAAAAAACACAACATATTTAGAACATTATGGTCATGTGGGACAAATTGACCCTATTTTATCATACCAATTAGGATTAAAAAACAAAAAAATAAAACCAGGAACCGTAGTTTGTTTGCTAGCTGCAGGACTTGGCTATATTTGGAGTTCAACGATTATAAAATGTTAATAAGAAAAGAAAATTAGGAGGTAAAAAAATGAAAAAAAATTTGATGTTCTTATTGGTTTTATTATTTGGATTAGCACTTGCAGGATGTGCTACCAAAGAAGGTGAACATTCACAGGGAGTTTTCAAGGACAAGATTTATGTCGGAAATAGTGCGGGAACATCAGGAACTCTCGCAGCAATCGGTGTACCTTATGTAGCTGGTATGCAAGCGTATTTTAATATGATTAATAGCAAAGGCGGAGTGGATGGGCGAAAAATTGAATTCATTCATATGGATGATGAATGTGATCCTACCAAAGGGAAAGCAGCGCTTATTGAACTAGTTGAAGATAAAAAGGTTTTTGCTATAGTTGGTCACTTTAGCACGCCTATAGTTAGTGCAACCCTTGCCGATCTTAAAGCATATGGTATTCCTGCTGTTTATTTTGCTACCGGAATGAAGTCGCTTTATATGGACAAAGCTAGTGCTGATCATAAGGCTTTATTTCCAGTTCAACCTACATATCGAGCAGAAGGTAAGTTATTAATATCTCGTGTTGTTGGCCAATATAATGCTAAAAAAATCGGTGTAATTTATACTTCAGATGATGCAGGAAACAGCTATATTGAAGGAATTGAAGAACAAGCAAGAGAAATTGGTGGATTAGAATTAGTTAAACAACAAATTCCACCAGCAGCTGTTGACGTAGCAGCAACTGTTACAGCGTTAAAAAACGCAAACGTTGATGTTATTATCGTAGCTGCAATGCAAAATACGTTCCCAAATGTTGCCAAAGAATTAGCAACTCAAGGAAACACCAAACCAGTATTTACGGGTTACCTTAATGCTCAAGTAGTTATTACTCAACAAATCAAAGATTATATTAATGATAAATTTGAAATATTTGCTACAAACTGGGTAATATTAACAGATCCACAATTAAATGCAGATTATGAAACTTGGATTCCAAAAGAATATATTAAAAATTCAAATGGAAATGCTGGTTGGATTGCCGCACATTTCTTTGTTGAAGGATTAAAGAGATTAAAGGGTAAAAACGTAACTTGGGAAAACTATATTGCAGCCATGGAACAAGCACCAATAAAGAACCCATTTGGAGGTTATATTGATTTTTCTGATGGTAAGAGATTAGGAACTACTGAATTTAACCTTGAAAAATTTGCTCCAAATGATCCAAATACTCCATCAGGATGGGTAGTAGTTGACCAAATGCGTTCAATTGATGATTTACTTAATAAAAATAAAAAGTAAACCATAGAAATATGCAGCCATGGATATTAAATTTAAAACGATCGATGATGCATTAAACCTAATTAAAGATAACGATTATATAGTAACAGGACTAGCAGCTTCAGAACCTAGATTATTACTTCAAAATTTACATAAAATTGCAAATAGAATTAATAAAGTGACAATTGCTAATTGTTTGTTTGGTGTTGAAACGGAATTTATGAATAATCCAATTTATGAAGAAAAATTTCATATGGATAGTTGGTTTCATTCGTCAATGATAAGAAGAGCTGTGAACCAAAAAAACATTCATTATGTGCCAAATCATTTACATGTTTGTGCTAAGAAAAAAATATTTCACGCTAGTCCAACAGTTTACGCTGGTGTTTGTAGTATGCCAGACAAACACGGTTATGTTTCATTAGGTTTTAGCAACACTTATGAAATGAGAATTATAGAGCAGGCGAGAACCATAATATTAGAAGCTAATCCTAATATACCGAGGGTACATGGTGATCACTTTTTACATGTTAATCAGGTTGATTGTCTAGTTCGTGCTGATTATGTTCCGCCAGGCGTACCATATTTAGAACCGACAGAAAAGGATATAAAAATCGGTAATTTTATCGCGCAATATATTAATGATGGAGACTGTATTCAACTAGGAATTGGTGGTATTCCTAATGCTGTAGTAAAAGCCTTATTAAATAAAAAGCATTTAGGGGTGCATACTGAAATGATAACACCTGGGATATATAAATTGGTTGAAGCTGGTGCTGTAGACGGGAGTAAAAAACAAGTTCACAAAGGGCAAATTGTAGCCACTATGATTTATGGGGATGAGGCTTTATATAAATTTGTTGATGATAATCCTGCTGTACTTATCTTAGATGGTGCAACAGTAAATGAACCAACCAATATTGCTAAAAATGATAACCAAAAATCTATAAATACAACTATTGAAATAGATTTAACTGGTCAGTGTGCTAGTGAATCTATCGGAGCAAAAATTTATAGTGGAACTGGTGGTCAAGCAGATACAGCAATAGGTGCTCAAAAATCCAAAAATGGAATTTCATTTATTGCATTATATTCCACTGCTTTTGTTAGAAATGAAAACGGAGAGAAAGAAGAAATTTCTAAAATAGTCCCTGTATTAAACCCAGGAGCAGGTGTAACATTATCTAGAAATGATGTTGACATGGTTGTGACTGAGTATGGTATAGTATCTTTAAGAGGAACAAATATTAAAGAAAGGGTGGAAAGATTAATTTCGATAGCTCATCCGAAATTTAGAAAACAATTATATGATGATGCTGTTAAATATAATCTTATAAGGTAAAATGTCTTATTTTGTATATAATAATAAACAAGTATATTACGAACAATTTGGTCAAGGTAAATCAATAATAGTATTAAATGGTTTAATGATGACAACGGCAAGTTGGAATGCTTTTAAAAGTGAGTTATCTAAACAAAATCGTGTTATTTTTGTTGATTTTTTTGACCAAGGACAAACAGATAAATTAGTTGGTGAAAACTATAATCACGATATTCAGATTGAATTGATTCGCGAATTGATGCATCACCTGGAATTAGAAAAAGCAAGTATTACCGGATTATCCTACGGGGCAAATATTGCACTTGGATTTTCTGTTAAATACCCTGATTTGGTTGAAAAGTTAGTAGTTTATTCTGCAGCTAGTTGGACGTCACCGTGGTTAAAAAATTCAGGTGAATCGTGGAATAAAGCAGCGTTAACTAAAGATGGAGAATTATATATGAGTGTAACTTTTGCTAATATCTATAGTCCTAATTTTATGGAAAAAAATATGGAGTGGATGAATAATAGAAAAAATACTGTTATAAACTATTTTAATTCTCCAGGAGTTCTTGAGAGAATGGTTAGGCTAACCAATAGTTCTGAATCATATAATGTTAGAAACAAACTTAAAAACATTAAATCTCCAACTTTAATAATTACAGGTAAGCAAGATTATATTACCTCTGTAGAAGAGGCAAAATATTTAAACGACCACATTCCTAATTCTGATTTAATATTAATTGAGGGAACAGGTCATACGGTGGTTTATGAAAAACCACATCTATTTATTACAACGTTACTGGGTTTTATTAATCAAGAAACTCTAAAATATAATGTTTAAGTAGGGCGATTATGGATTCATTAATACAAATCATATTTAGAAGCATAGAAATGGGCGGTATATATTCCTTGGCCGCTTTTGGCATTACGCTAATTTTTCGTTCGTCTAATATGACAAATTTCGCGCAAGGCAGTATGGCAATGTTTAATGCCTACATTTCTTATATATTAATGAAATCACTTGGTTTTAGTACTCCCTTAGCAGCTTTGTTTGGCGTTATTATAAGTTTGGTTATTGGAGGCGTTAATTATTTAACAATTATTAAAAAAGCCGAAAACGCCTCTTCAGTAGCCAAACAAATAATAACTATGGGGTTAATAATTTTATTAACTGGTTTGGCACCAATAATATTTGGAACAGATCCAGTATATTTTCCTACAATATTACCTAATAAAACTTTTACTGTCTTAGGATCCGCTATTACTTATAATGGTTTATTCAATATAGGGGTTAGTGTAATTTTAGTTACTGTTTTATTTTTACTTTTAAAATACACGAGATTTGGTCTTGGAATTCGGATGACAGCATCGGATAAAGAAACAGCGATGCTGATGGGAGTACGAACAGATATGGTAACATTATTTGCATGGGCTATTGCTGGAGCTTTTGGGCTTATATCAGCAATAATGATTGCTCCAATGTCTGGTGTTCAACCAAATATGATGAATACAATTCAAATTGCGGCATTGATTTCCTGTGTTTTAGGAGGGTTAAATAAATTCTGGGGGCCAATAGTAGCGGCTTATATATTTGCAATTGGCAGAAATGTATTATTACTATATGTGTCTTCTACGTGGGGCGAACAAATTTTATATGTCTTAATTATTCTAATTATTAATTTAAGACCACAAGGCTTATTTGGCAGAAAAGAAATTAAAAAGGTGTAACAATGAAGATTAAACCAAAAATTAAAAAAATATTATCACACCCATTTGCAGATTTTGTATATATCGCTATTTTTTTATTGTTGATTTTATTATTATCATACGTAAAAGTATTTAAGTCATCAACGTTAATCATATTTTATTTTGTCATCATGTATACTATTATTTCCATTGGACTAAATGTGCTGTTAGGATATTCGGGTCTTATATCCTTAGGGACAGCGGGATTTGTAGGATTGGGAGCATATATGACAGGGCTTTTAATGGAAACTTTAAAATTATCATATATAACTACACTATTTTTAAGTATGATTATACCGGTGGTATTGGGGATAATATTAGGTCTTGTAACTTTGAGAATGGATGGAATATTTCTGGCGATTGCAACTCTTGGAATAGCTGAAATATTTAGAAAAACATTTGAAGAATTTATTAATTTTACTGGTGGATTTAGTGGGCTAAGAATTTCACGAAAAATAACAATATTTTATGCCGTTCCTCTTGATAGATATAGCAAGTATCTTTTAGCTGTTTTCATATTGCTGTTGATAATGATGCTCATTTATAATTTAGTAAATAGTAAAATTGGTAGAGCATTTTTAACAATGAAAATCAGTGAGCCAGCGGCAAGAGCGATGGGAATAAATATATTTAAATATAGATTATATGCATTTGCTTTATCGACAGCTTTAGCTTCATTAGGTGGATTTTTATATATGACCTTCTTAGAGTATAATTCTCCTGAACCTTGGAATCTAAACATGTCCTTAACTATATTGACTATAGTTGTAATAGGTGGATTAAAATCATTACGCGGTACCTTTTTTGGTGCTTTAATTATTTATGGTATACCAGAATTGATATTAAAAAAGATTCCAGTAATAGGCCAAAAAGCAGGAGTTGCGTATACATTTAGTGGTTTATTAATTATAATCATTTTATTGTTTTATCCTAAAGGTGTAGTTAATATACCATCATCTATCAGGGAAATAATTAAAAAAATTAAAGCGAAAAGGAATAATCATGAAAATCAATTGGATCAACAAAATTAAAAATAGAAAAAAAGAAGACGAACAAATTATATTGGCGGAAGACACATGTCTTAGTGTTAGAAATGTGTCGATGTCTTTTTCGGGTTTAAAAGTTGTAACTGATGTGTCTTTTGATATCAAAGAAGGTGAAATATTTGGACTTATTGGCCCGAATGGTGCAGGAAAAACGACACTATTTAATTGTATCACCCAATTTTATAAACCTGATAATGGCTCGATTTTTTTTAGAAATAATAAAAATGAAACTATAAATCTAATTAATTTTCCTACACATAAAATTATACGACATGGTTTAGTAAGAACTTTCCAAAATGTCGAATTGATTGGTGATTTATCAGTAATTGAAAATGTAATGGTTGGGGCACATATTAAATACAAGTATGATTTTTGGGGTTGTCTTTTTGGTTTTTCTGGCGCAAAAAAAGAAGAAAAACGTATTGAAGAAGAGGCCGAAGGAGTCTTAAAATTTATCGGATTAGATGATATCAAAAATCAACCTGTAAGTTCACAACCTTATGGTATACTTAAAAAAATAGAACTAGCGAGAGCTTTAATGTGTGATCCAAAATTAATTATATTGGATGAACCTGCTGCGGGTATGAATGAAGCTGAAACTAGGGAACTAATGAATATGATTAAAATCATAAGAGATGAATATAAAACGACGATTTTACTAGTTGAGCATGATATGAAATTAGTTATGGGTATTTGTGATAGAATATGCGCTATTTCATTTGGCGAAGTGATAGCTATCGGGACACCTTCACAAATTAAAAATAACATAAAAGTTCAAGAAGCTTATTTAGGGGTTACAAAATGAAAAAAAAGGATAAAGAAATAATAGAATATTCTGATAAAGAATACTTGAAAATTGTTAATTTAAACGTTTTTTATGGTAACATTCATGCAATTAAAGATGTTAGTTTTAATGTTGAAAAAGGCTCTATAACAACATTACTAGGTGCTAATGGTGCAGGGAAAACATCAGTTATTAAAACTATATCCGGCTTAAACAAAAAAATATCGGGGGCTATCTATTTTGAGGGGGAAAATATAATAAAAGAACATCCGGAAAAAATAGTTAAACGAGGAATAATTCACTGTCCTGAAGGGCGAAGAATATTTAGAGATTTAACGGTAAAAGAAAATTTATCTGCCGGTGGATATTCAGTAAGAGACCATAAAGAATTCAACGAGAATTTAGAATTTGTGTATTCATGCTTTCCAATTTTAAAAGAACGTGAGAGGCAACAAGCTTCAACTTTATCTGGGGGCGAATTACAAATGCTCGCAATTGGAAGATCACTAATGGCAAGCCCCAAACTTTTAATGCTTGATGAGCCATCATTAGGGCTAGCCCCACTTATAATTGAACAAATATTTGAAATAATTAAACATATAAATCAGAAGGGCGTAACTATATTAATAGTTGAACAAAACGCCCGCCAAAGTTTAGAAATATCTGATTTTGGATATTTATTTGAAGTTGGAAGAATGGTTTTAGGCGATACCAGTGAAAAATTGTTAAAAGACAATAAATTAATATCAACGTATTTAGGAGGATCAAATGATGAATAAAAAAATAGGAGTAATTGGGCTTGGCACGATGGGAACTGGAATAGTTCAAGTATTTTTATCTTCTGGGTATCAGGTTTTGGCATATGACTTAGATGAGAAGAATATGAAAAATTGTGCGACAACATTAGAAAATAGATTTCAAAAAGATGTTTTAAAAGAAAGAATATCTTTGCAAGATAAAGAAACATTTTTAAACAATTTAAAATTTACTTCTAGTTTAAATGATTTTCATAATCTAGATTTTGTAATTGAATCAGTTATAGAAAATATTGATGTTAAGAAAAATATTTTTGCTAAACTTGACGAAATTTGTAAAGAAGGGACTATTTTTGGATCTAATACATCGTCACTTTCTATTAAAGCATTACAAGAAGGTGTAAAACATACTGTAGTAGGGATTCATTTTTTTAATCCGCCATATATTATGAAATTAATTGAGCTTGTTAAAATTAAAACTACCCCGGAAAATGATTTTAAAAAAGTATATGATTTAACTATAAGTTTAAATAAAAGTCCAGTAGTGGTTAATGATTCTCCAGGATTTGTCGTAAATCGAATTTTAATTCCAATGATAAATGAAGCAATTCATATTTTAGATGAAGAAATAGCTACTGCCGAAGATATAGATAAATGTATGAATTTAGGCGCTAATCATCCGATTGGACCGCTAAAATTAGCTGATTTAATCGGAAATGATATTGTTTTAAATATTTTAAATTCATTATATAAGGATTTAAATGATGAAAAATATAAGCCTTCAAAATTATTAGAAAGAATGGTTAAAGAAAATAAATTAGGTGTAAAAACTAAAAAAGGATTTTACGACTATAATTAAATATCATAAAATATGAAATAAAAAAACCACACTTCGGAAAGTGTGGTTTTAATTTTCATTACAAATTATTTTTGTAGATGTAATACGGCTAACGCACCATCTACTAGGAAGGCAACTAATGAGAAGACACCAGCTAAAATTAAGCTTGTAGCAGGTTTAAATCCATCACCATGGCCACCAGGGATTACAAAGAATAAGATACCAGCAACTAATAATACTCCTGCGCCAACTAAGAATCTTAGTTTTTCAGGAACCATTGGTACAAGTGGAACAGCAGCACCAACAACTAATAAAATTAGTGCGACAATACCAACACCACTAGCTTTTAGAGCTTGTACACCAAATTGGTTTTCTTTAGTTCCAAAAATTGCTTCAAAACCTGTGAATCCTTCAACTCTGTTACCGAAAACCTCACCGATTAAAATAGCTGGTTCAATAAATAGCATTACTAGTGCTAATACTGCAAATAATAACGCTACAAATCCCCCATATTTTTTAAATAGCTTCATAATAAAAATTCCTCCTTTGCTATTTTGTCCATATTTATTGTAACATGAATTTCTATTAAATGTTATTTGAAATTAAATATCATTTTTTAGGTTTATTTCTTAAATGTGGGAATAGGATAACGTCACGAACACTCTTAGTATTAGTCAGTAGCATTACTAAGCGGTCAATCCCAATTCCCAAACCACCAGTAGGTGGTAGTCCGTATTCTAATGCTTCAATGAAATCATAATCCATTTCATTAGCTTCAACATTACCTTTTTCACGTTCAATTAATTGAGCTTCAAATCTTTCTTTTTGATCAATTGGATCATTTAACTCACTATACGCGTTAGCGTATTCTGAACCAAGAATAAATAGTTCGAAACGCTCAGTGAAATTAGGGTTATCTTCATATTTTTTAGCAAGTGGACTAATTTCAATTGGATATTCATAAACGAATGTTGGTTGAACGATTGTTGGTTCAACAAATAAATCAAAGAACTCAGCGATAATGTGACCAACAGTATAGTGTTTTTCAACCTCAATACCATGTTTCTTTGCTAATTTAGTTGCTTCTTCCAAAGTCATTTCTTTTGAAAAATCTAATCCTGATTTTTCTTTAATAGCATCAACCATAGTAATACGTTTAAATGGTTTTTCAAAACTAATGATATGTTCATCAACTTCAATATCAGTTGTACCTAAGGTTTCTAAAGCGACTGATTTCAAACAATCTTCAATTAAATCCATCATTACTTCCATATCAGCATACGCTAAATATGCTTCAACGGTTGTAAATTCTGGATTATGAGTTGAGTCCATTCCTTCATTTCTAAATAGCCTTCCGATTTCATAAACAGCTTCCATTCCACCAACAATTAATTTTTTAAGTGGGATTTCAGTAGCGATTCTTAAATAGAAAGGCATGTCTAAAGTGTTATGATGAGTAATGAATGGTCTGGCGTTAGCTCCACCTAAAATTGGTTGTAAGACCGGTGTTTCTACTTCAATAAATCCATGAGAGTCGAAGAAGTGTTGAAAAGCACGAATAATTTTCGGTCTTAAATAAGCCACGCGGCGAGCCTCTTCATTAGTAATTAAATCAAGATATCTTTTTCTTCTAGTTTCTTCAATATCTTGAAGACCATGATATTTCTCAGGTAGTGGCTTTAAAGCTTTTGATAAATGGGTATATTGAGTAACATGAACGGTTAGTTCTCCAGTATTAGTTCTAAATAAAAAACCTTCAACACCAATAATGTCTCCTAAATCTGATAATTTCCAAACTTTAGCTTCAAGTTCAGTAATTGAATCAGTTCTAACATAAATTTGAATTCGTCCATTGCGATCTTGAAGATGCATAAAACCAGCTTTACCTTGGCCACGTTTTAAAACGATTCTTCCAGCAATCCGAATATTAATATTTAAATCAGCTAATTCCTCTTTAGATTTGTCACCAAAAGCTCTAAAAATTTCATCTGAATGAGTCGTAACATCATAACGATGACCAAAAGGAGGAACTCCTAGTTCTTCAAGTTCTTTAACTTTATTACGTCTAACAATTTCTTGATCAGTTAAATTTATTGGCATATTAAAACCTCTTTTCCTCTTTTAAAATAATAAACATCTCTTCCTTTTCAGAAAGAGATAATACTTTAATCTCCCTAGTTTTAGAACCTAAAGAGACGGTAAGGATATCTCCTATATCAACAGAAGAAGATGGCTTTGCCACCTTCCCATTGATTAAAACTAAATCGTTATCAGCCGCTTCCTTGGCGACCGTACGACGTTTAATTAGTCTTGATAATTTTAAAAACTTGTCTAATCTCATTAATCTTTTTTATCTTCAGTTGTCTCTTCGTTTTTAGCATCTTCAACTTTAGTTTCAACGGATTCTTCAACATTGGCTGGTTCTTGAGCACTTAATTCTAACGCTTTTTGTTCATCATCATAATGTTTTAAACCGCCAGTTTCTTTAATTTCTTGAATGTCGTTGTAGTTTAATGTTTCAACAAGTAATAAATACTTAGCAATGTTATCTAATAAATCACGGTTTTCTGAAATAACTTCGGTTGCTTGTTTGTGACAAGACTCGATAATCTTTCTAACTTCTTGGTCAATTTCATGAGCCACTTTATCACTAAAGTTTTTCTCTTTTAAGTAGTCTCTTCCAAGGAAGACACTACCTGATTGTTGTTCATATTGAATTGGACCTAAATCACTCATACCATACTCAGTAACCATAGCTCTTGCGATTCTAGTTGCATTTTGGAAGTCATTATAAGCACCATTAGTTACAGTATCAAAGACAATCTCTTCAGCTACTCTACCACCTAAGAAGCTAGTAATAGTGGCTAGTAATTGATCTTTCGTATTAAGGAATGTTTCTTCCTTTGGTACCATTAAGTTATAACCACCAGCACGACCACGAGGAATGATAGTTACTTTTTGAACAACATTAGCGTGTTCAACAAGTAAACCAATTACAGCGTGTCCAGCTTCGTGATAAGCAACAATCCGACGTTCTTGTTCGTTATATTTTCTTGAAGTTTTAGCAGGTCCCATTAAAACGCGGTCAATACCTTCATCAATATCTTTAAGTGAAATGACTTTTCGATTATTTCTTGCCGCTAGTAAAGCCGCTTCATTAAGCAAGTTTTCTAGGTCAGCACCGCTAAATCCTGGAGTCCGATGGGCGACAGATTTTAAGTTAACGTTTGGTTCTAACTTTTTATTTCTAGCATGAACCGCAAGGATTTGAGCGCGAGCTCTAACATCAGGAAGATGCATAGTGATTTGTCTATCAAATCTTCCTGGACGAAGAAGTGCTGGGTCTAATACGTCAGGGCGGTTAGTTGCCGCGATAACGATGATTCCTAAGTTAGGATTAAATCCATCCATTTCAACAAGTAGTTGGTTTAATGTTTGTTCACGTTCATCGTGACCGCCACCTAAACCAGCTCCACGCTGTCTACCAACGGCATCAATTTCATCAATAAAGATAATACAAGGGGCATTTTGAGTCGCGACTTTAAATAAATCTCTTACTCTTGAAGCACCAACCCCAACAAACATTTCTACGAAATCAGAACCACTAATAGTAAAGAATGGAACGCTAGCTTCACCAGCAACGGCTTTAGCAATTAGTGTTTTACCAGTACCAGGAGGTCCAACTAATAGGACTCCTTTTGGAATTCTTGCCCCAATTTCTTGATATTTTTTAGGGTTTTTAAGGAAGTCAACGACTTCCGCTAATTCAACTTTTTCTTCATCAGCACCAGCAACATCATCAAATGAGACAGTTCTCTTTCTTGCAACTCGAGCCCGACTTTTAGCAAAGTCAAAGGCTTTGTTGTTTTGGCTGGCAGCATTACGCCATACCAAAAATAACATTAATCCAATGGCAATCCATGGTAATAAGTTTAAAAGAACGGTCCAGAAAGTAACACCACTATACGGAATTATTCCTGAAAACTTAATTTCACTTACAGTATTAGCGTTATTGTGGATTCCAATCTTATCAACAAGTCTATCTTTTAAGACTTCTGAAACCCCACCAACAACAATAAAGGAAGCTCCTTTATGAAAATCTTTATAAGCGTAATCTTTGTGGAATCTACCAGTAATGGTAAAACCATTAGCTTCGTACCCACTAACTGGCGTAATTTGAATTTCAGCGATTTTACTTGGATCCTCAAAATTATTAGTTCCATCAACAATTAATGCGTCTAATTCAAAATAGCTAATTTCAGCAACTTTTGGTTTTAAGGCATCACGAATAAATAAGAAAATCCCAATGAAAAGTAAAATCATTAAAATGATTACTAAAAAATCGGGTTTTCTCTGTGGCGTTTGTGGCTTATCTTGTTTCTGCATAATTCACCTCATTTTTCATACGCGGCTGGTTTTAATACACCAACATATGGAAGATTACGATATTTTTCATTATAATCGAGTCCATATCCAACTACGAATTCATTTGGAACGCTAGTTCCAATATATTCTGGATTACACTCCATTAATCTTCCTGCTGGTTTATCTAGTAAAGTGACTATCTTTACTGATTTGGCACCGCGATGTAGTAGTAGTCTTTTAATAGTTGTTATTGTAGTTCCGGTATCAACGATGTCTTCAGCAATTAAAACATCTCTACCCTCAACTGATTGGTTTAAGTCTAAACGAATCTTGACATCTCCAGTAGTTCTAGTTCCATCGTAACTACTTACTGCTAAATAGTCAACCTCTAACATTAAATCTATCTGTCTAATTAAATCAGCCATAAAAGGGTTACATCCCTTTAATAAGCCGACAACCACTAAATCTTTACCTTGATAATCTTTAGTGATTTCTTTTCCTAGACGTTTAATAATTTCTTTGATTTCATTTTCTGAAAGTAGTACTTTTAAAATATCATTTCTCATTTTCTTTACCCCCGTAAAAAGTTATATATATTGATTTGCCAGTCCCCAAATTCTGGTTGATGTAATGGTTTGGAATCCATAAGATTCGATCTTGATTATCGGTAATAATCCAAAGGTTTTGTCTTTCTTCCATTGGAATTTTTTCATCAATTAAGAATTTCTTCAATTTTTTTCGGCCATAGTCATATTCTAAGACATCACCGTCTAATCGATTTCGAGCCCAAAGTGGAAACTCGATATCATCATAAGAAATTTTAACTTGAAGTGATTCGGTGTTAATTTTCTTACTTGAATAAGAAAACTCATCAATGTGAACTTTACTTTTTTGATCAGCTTCTTTAAGTTTAATTTTTCTAAAGTAAAATTCAGCTGATGGTTTAATTTCCGCCTTTTCATAAAACTTAACTAATTGTAACTGATTTGATAGTGTTACAGTTTGGTTAGGTTTTTTAGAAAGAAGAACGGTTCTAATTCTTTCAACCAAGCGGTAATTAATATTTACTTTATTCTTTTCAAGAAAATAAGCAATAATATCATCTTGAACCGCTTGAGAGAATAATTTGAATTTAGGAATATTAATGCTATCTTGATCTTCCATAAAGTCAATTGTCTTAGCTCTAATTGCATCGTATGCCGCAATTAATTGGTGATTATATTGTTTTATTACTTGCAATAAATTAGGATTTTCTTGCTTCATAATTGGAACTAAGGTTAATCGGTAACGATTACGTAAATATTCAGCCGTATAATTACTTTCGTCATCCATATAAGGAACATTATGCCGTTTAGCATAGTCAATTAATGATTCTTTATCGTGATAAAGAAAAGGTTTAACATAAACATAATTACCAATTTCAGTAATTTGTCTCATCCCAGCATAACCTAATAAATTGGATCCTCTAGTTAAATTCATTAAAACATTTTCTAATAAATCGTCTAAATGATGGGCTGTAAAAATATAAGGCGTATTAAGTCTTGAGGCTACCTCTTCTAGATGACGATGTCTTAAAATTCTTGCTCGATTTTGAAAATCAGAAGAATTAACGGTCAGTCTATAATAATTATATTGAATATGGAATTGATCACAATAATCTTGAACCATTTTAGCTTCTTTATCTGAAATTATTCGTTTTTGGTGGTTAAAATGTACGACGACAACCTTTAATCGTAAACGGCGTAAAAAATCCAACATAACCATTGAGTCAACGCCACCGCTTACTGATAACACTAAAGGCTTCGTTAAATCTATATCAATTTCTTGTTGAAATTGTCTAGAAAATTTGCGCATTATATCACCTTGTCTTTCCTAATAATTATAACATATTATAATTAAAGATGTGTATATAAAGACAAGAGTTATCAATAAGGAAAGATATAAAAAAAGTAATTCAACCTTTATTAAAGAGGAAGAATTACTTTTTAATCTCATTATTTTTCTAAAAATTGTTTTAAAAAGGCTTTAGTTTTTTCTGATTTAGGTTTTTTCATAATCTCTTTAGGGGTGCTAATTTCTTCAATATTACCATCAGCAATAAAAACAATTCTATCAGAAATTTGTAATACAAATGATAACTCATGACTGACAATAACCATTGTCATTCCTTTTTTAGCAAGGTTTGACATAACTTGCAATACTTCATGTGTCATCTCGGGATCTAAGGCACTAGTTGGTTCATCAAATAACATTATTTCAGGATCCATCATCAGTGCTCTGGCAATTGCGACTCTTTGTTTTTGGCCACCCGATAAAACTTCAACCCTAGTATTAGCAAACTCTTGCATATTAACTTCCTTTAAAAGATTTATTCCTTTTAGGGTAGCATCATCTTTAGACATTTTTAATAATTTTATTGGTGCTAAAATCAAATTTTGCATTACCGTTTTTTGATTAAATAAATTAAAGTTTTGAAAGACCATTCCCATCCGCATCCTTAACTTATTTAAATCAGTATTTGGATCAATTAAGTTTTCTCCTTCAAATATAATGTCACCAGAGTCTGGTTCATTTAATAAATTCAGACAACGAAGAAGCGTGGTCTTTCCACCCCCTGAAGGGCCAATAATACTTACAACTTCACCTTGGTATACATCTAAGGAAACTCCGTTTAAAACTTTGTTATCAGCAAAACTTTTATGTAAGTTTTTTACTTCCATTATTTTATTCAATGACAAGCCCTCCTTTAGATCTTTTCTTTTCTAGATACTTAATTAATTGTGATGTTGCCACCGTTAAAACTAAGTAAACTAAGGCGACAATTACGAAAGCTTCAACCTTCCGATAATTGCTAGAAGAAGCGGCATTTCCGGCATTGAAGAGATCCATCACTCCAATGGCAAACAGAACGGATGAATCTTTAAGATTTACTATAAATTCGTTACCTATAGAAGGAAGGGAATTTTTTATAGCTTGAGGATAAATAATATAAAGTTTTGCTTGTAAATTTGAAAAGCCTAAGCTTCTGGCTGCTTCTTGTTGACCTGGGTCAATCGCATTAATGCCGCTTCTAATAATTTCTGCAATATAAGCAGCCGTATTAAACGTAATAATAAGTAGTCCAGCTACTAAAGGAGTCCAAATCTTATCACTAATATGTGGTGCCACACTATAGTAGATAATGATTGCTTGAACGATCATTGGTGTTCCTCTAACAACCGCAATATAAGCGCTAGCAAAATAATTGCCGATTTTCTTGAATACTTTTTTGGCAGTGTTATCTCGCTTTTTATCAATCTTTAAGGTTTTTAAATATAAGAAAATAAACGAAATTAAAAAACCGCCAATCGTACCAACAATTGCTAGTAATAAAGTAATTCCAAGTCCTCTTAAAAGAACTTCGTGATATGTATAAACTAAATACCAAAGAGTTTTTAAAAACTCATTTTGGTTTGGTAATTCCATTAAAAACATTAACCTTGTCTTTCGATAGCTGCGTTCATCATTCGTTCACGTTCAGCTTGACTAATACCCGCTAAAATTTCGTCTACACGTCTTTTTAATTCAGTATTATTTAAAGTCATCCCGATACTAACTATTACTAATTGAGTATCAATATTGAATCCCTCTCCTGCGGCAAAACGGATGTATGTTAATTCTTCATTAAATCTTACCATACTTTCAGCTACTGGTAATTCAGCAATTACAATATCAGTAGTCTTATTTTTAACGGCAAGAAGTAACGCTGTATAATCTTCAAGTGATGTTTGAGCAACAGCACCTGGAAGTTGTTCGACTAATCCTTCGTAAATAGTACCTAATTGAGCGACCGCTTTAGCCCCATTGAAATCATTTAGAGTCTTGTTTTTCCCATTGAAACTAGAATCTTTTCTTAAAACGATTACTGGTTCGGCACGGTAATATTCGTTAGTGAATAATAAAGTTTTCGAACGTTCAGGTGTTGGTGTCATACCAGCAAGTAATAAATGAATTTGTCCTGATTGAACTGCTGGTGGTAGTCCGTCCCAACCAATCGCTTTTATTACTAATTTTTTACCTAATCCAGCGGCAATTAATTTAGCGATTTGAACATCATAGCCATCAGCATAATCATTACGACCATGAATTGGATGAGTAAAATCAGTACTTACAGAAGTTGACCAGTTGTACGGAGCGTAATCAGCTTCCATACCAATAATAATGGTGTCTTCTTTGTCAAAATCATATGGTTGTTGACCACCACATGCCACTAAAGTTGTTGCACTTAGTACAACTAATAAAAATAAAAACAATTTGCGCATTTCCTTATGCCCCTTTCTAATTAAATAAAAAAGCATCCGGAGATGCTACATAACTAGAAAGTCATTTGCAAGCTCCTCTACATTTCAATGTAGGAGTGTTACAAGTATTTCTCGTAACCCCATAATAATTTTGTGCCCAAAACTATTATTCGGCGATGGTTGCCTTTCATACTTGTCATTGTCTGCCGACTCAAAGTATTACTAATCTGCATCGCTACCTCTATCTAATGCTTTTTTAATTTATAAATATATTAGCAGTATTTTTTAAAATAGTCAAACGATATAAATTTTTAAAAATCAATTAAAGATGTGTTTTTATAATTTTTTCAAAAATATTGGCCATTTTAACCATTCCGTAATCATTTGGATGAAGCCCATCACCTGTGATTTCTAAATCATCACACAATTCTTGGTATACATCAACGAAAATGAGATCTTTAATCGTATCTTTTAAGTAATTAAAATACGCATCATATTTTTCTCTTTTTAATTGTCTTTCTTTTTCTAAATGGTCTTTAAAATATGGTATCCGATTAGTAATGATTATTTTAGTATGTGGTTGATATTGTTTAAAAGTTTTAATAAATAACTCTAATCTTTCTAAAATAGAATCATCATAAGCATTAGCTTCACTATCAATTATGAATAAATCAACGTTTCTTTTCCCCAAAATTTGGGCAATTTCTTTTTCATTATGAGCATTACCATTAAAACCATAATTTAAGATTTCAACATTTAAACGTCTTGATAAAATGTTAGAATAACTCATTCCTGGTCTACTAGCACAGGCTCCGTGTAAAATGGAAGTGCCATACATCATAATTTTCTTTTTATTTTCTTGTAATGGGAGAACAGCACTATTATCTTCAAAGGAAAGAGTTAACTCTTCAACCGCGACAAAAAGCGGTAAATTCAAAATGAATTTTCTCATCTCATTAGTTTCAAATTCAACTAATAGTGTGTCGTAACTAGTTTGATTAATTTCTGGTCGACTCACTCCACAAAAAACATATTGATTTGATTTGTTATCAAAAACATATAAATCAACTCCCATTTGACCAATTGGTGATGAGTTGGTCATGCTAAATATTTTATTAAATTTGATTGACAACTCAATCCATTTTGAATTAGTCGCAAAATGAGCTTGAATTCCCGATGATTCTTTAGCAAGTTCGTAAACTCGAGGAGATACGACTTTAATCATATTTAATTCGTTATCGGAAAAGCGTTTAAATCCAGGCTCGGCTAAAGCGGTTGACCCATATAAAGCAAAGTGATGATTATCTTTTAAATTTATTTTTTTCATAATTTATATCTCCTAATCAAATTCTGTAGAGCATCAATTCTTTTTAATACATTATTAGTATATCAAAAATTGTTTCTTGTAGTAAGTGGCGATAGCATGTTATTATTAAAAATACATTAATAACGGATTTGTAGGGAAGAAATTATAGAATATAAACTCTAAAAATAGTATAATAATAAGTGGATTATTACCTAAGGGGGAATATGTGATGTATATACTTGCTAGCGCATCGCCACGGAGAAAAGAAATATTAGAAAAAGCCAATCAAAAATTTGAAATAATAACATCAAACTATGTTGAATCCAACTTAGGAATTGATGATCCATATAAATTAGTTGAAGAATTAGCATATGGTAAAGCTTTAGAAGTTGCTAAAAAACATCCGAATCGTATCATCATCGGGGCTGATACGATTGTCGTAGTTGAAGGGGAAGTTATTGGTAAACCTAAAGATTTTAATGATGCTTTTAAAATACTTAAAAAACTTTCTAATCATTATCAAGAAGTAGTTACTGGTGTTGCCCTTATTTATAATGATAAAGTTCATAAATTTCATGCGGTAAGTGAAGTTATTTTTAGAGAATTAAACGATCAAGAAATCATTGATTATATTAATACAGGGGAACCATATGATAAAGCTGGAGCTTATGCAATTCAAGGCAAAGCTAATGATTTTGTAACAAGCTTTAACGGGGAAATTGAAAATATTATGGGGTTTCCAATTAAAAGATTTTTAAAAGAAGTTAAAAAATTTAAAGAGGAAATTAATGTTTAAAATTGGCGATATCGAAATAAAAAATAAATTAGTCTTAGCACCGATGGCTGGTGTTTCTAATATTGCATATAGAAAGATTTGTAAAGAAATGGGTGCTGGTTTAGTTGTCGGGGAAATGGTATCGGATTATGCATTGCATTATGAAAATAAAAAGACTATTAAACTATTAACAATAGATCCGGATGAATCACCAATTAGTCAACAAATATTTGGTAGTAATCTAGAATATTTAGTGAAGGCCGCAAAATATTTAGATGAATATACGGCATGTGATATTATCGATATTAACATGGGCTGCCCAGTTCCTAAAGTGGCACTTAGATCACAAGCAGGAGCGGCATTATTAAAACATCCTGAAAAGATATATGACATTGTGAAATCGGTTAAAGAAGCCGTTAAAAAGCCAGTTACCGTTAAAATTAGAAGTGGTTGGGATTACAACTCAATTAACGCGGTTGAAGTCGCAAAGATGATTGAAAAGGCTGGCGCTGATGGCATAACAATTCACGCGAGAACTCGTAGTCAAGGTTACTCAGGAACAGCCGATTGGAGTATCATCAAACAAGTCAAAGAGGCAGTATCAATACCAGTAATTGGCAATGGTGATGTTACTAGTGGTTTATTAGCTAAAAAAATGTTAGATGAAACCGGATGTGACGCGGTGATGATTGGGCGAGCAGCGATGGGGAACCCATGGATTTTTAGGGAAATTAATCATTTCCTAAAAACCAATGAAGAATTGCCAAGACCATCATTTCAAGAAATGATTGAAGTAATTGAGCGTCATATAAACTCATTGATGGAGTTGAAAGGTGAAAAAATTGCCATCCTTGAAATGAGAGGATTTGGTTCTGATTATTTAGGAGGGCTTCCTAATAATTCTTATGCTAGAAAAAAATTAGCTAAAGCAACAACTAAAGATGAATATTTAAATATTATAAAAGAATATCTAAATTCACTAGAGAATAATTAATAAAAGAGGTGTTACCAGTGAAAAGATTTAACGAAAAAATATCAAGAAAAAATACTAATTGTGTGAAATGGAATATGGTAGATGATGATGTATTATCTTTTTCAATTGCTGACAGTGATTATCCAACATCAGAAGAAATTGTTAAGTGTTTAACGGATCGAGTTAATCACCCCGTATACGGATATACATTTCCAGATCCAATGTATTATGAAAGTATTATTAACTGGACTAAAAGAAGGTATGGCTATGAAATTACTAAAAGTAATATCATTCCTACTAATGGTGTAGTAACGTCATTATACTACGCGATTAACTTTTTAAAAGATAAAACAGAAGGTATTATTGTGCAAACTCCAGTTTATAATCCGTTTTATTCAGTGATTCAAGATAATGGAAAAAAGATTGTTGAAAATAAACTAATTAAAAACGACAATTTTTATACAATGAATTTTCAAGAATTAGATAAACAATTAGAAACTAATAAGATATTAATATTGTGTAATCCTCAAAACCCTACTGGTAGAGTCTTTACTTATGATGAAATAAAAGAAGTTGTTAGACTTGCGAAAAAACATAACGCTTATATTTTATCCGATGAAATTCATTGCGATGTGATCTTAGAAGGTCATAAATTTACATCAGTTAATAAATTTGCTAGTGAATATAAAAATATGATTGTCTTCACATCAATTTCTAAATCATTTGGATTAGCCGGATTAAAAACATCTAATGTTATTATTAAAGATGAAAAATTAGCTGACGAGTTTAGAGCCTTTCTAGCAACAAAATATATTGGTAGCGGTAATATCTTTGGCCTTGTTGCCGTTAAAGCCGCATATAACCATTCAGAAGCATGGTTAGATAAACAAAATAAACATTTAACTAATAATTTTAAATTATTAAAAAAATATTTAAATGAAAAACATCCTGAAGTTGGAGTTACTAAAACTGAAGGAACATTTCTCGCATGGTTAGATTTAAGTTTTCTTGGAATGCCATGTGAAGTAATGCAACAAGAATTATTAAAATTTGGAATTTCGATTAACGAAGGTAAAAGATATTCTGAAGATTGCAAAGGATATATTAGGTTCAACTTCGCTTGTTCAGAAGAACAAATGCTTGCGGGTTTAGAAATCTTATCTAAATTTATTAATGCTAATACAAAATAATAAAAACCACCACGTATCGTGGATACCAAAAAGTTATATATTTTGATATTCTAAACATGGGAGGTATGCTTATGGATAATATAAAAATTGGGAATTTTATTCGCGAGTGTCGAAAAAATAAACAAATGACCCAGCAACAATTAGCCGATAAGATATTTGTTGAAGCAAAAACAATATCAAAATGGGAAACTGGTAAAGGTCTACCAGACGTTTCCATTATGAAATTGTTATGTAAAGAGCTTGATATTACCATTAATGAATTATTTTTAGGTGAACACATTAGTGATGATTCTAAAACTGAAGAACTTGAAAAATTAATCATCCAAGCTTATGAAAAAGAAGCAAAAACAAATAAAAAGAATGTTATAGGGGAAATATTAATTGGTATATCACTAATATTATTTTTATTGTTAGTTGTTATTGTGGCTTATGTTGATATGAAAGGTTATTTAAAAAATATTATCATTATTGCTGTATTAATCTTTTTTCTTCTAGGAGGAGCGGGAATAGTGATTTTAGATGCTAATATTGGATATTATGAATGCGCCTCTTGCCACGAAAGATTTGTACCAACAATGAAAGAATATGTGTGGGCACTACATACTCCAACTAAAAGAAAACTTGTTTGCCCAAAATGTGGCGAGAAAACATGGTGTTCGAAAAAGTTATCTCAAAATAAAAAAAGTAACATAAAATAGTTAGAATGAAAGGGGCTGTA
>Ga0209510_1001468_pt1 | contig 26623 bp, 10 predicted proteins | sample BiotimSIPDNA_FD_185749 | JGI IMG/M metagenome (GOLD analysis project Ga0209510, IMG submission 185749) | Anaerobic biogas reactor microbial communites from Washington, USA - Biogas_R1 time_0 SIP DNA (SPAdes) (version 2) | ecosystem: Engineered > Bioreactor > Anaerobic > Unclassified | place...
GGCGTCGACGACCTGGTCCAGCGTCATCTCTTGACGCTCGAAGGCGTCCAGGCCGATCTGTCGGGCGCGAGCGACGATTTGGCGGAAACTGGGATCGTCCGTCAGGTTGGCCCGCAACACGACCACGTTCACGAAATAGCCGATCAGAGCTTGCGTCTCCGGCCGGCCGCGGTTGGCCACCGGCACCCCGACGGCAAAGTCGTCCTGGCCGCTGTAACGATTCAGCAGGACTTGAAACGCGGCCAGCAGGACCATGAACGGCGTCACGCCCTCGCGGCCGCAGAAGTCCCGCACCGCCGTGCTGGTCTCCGGCGACAGCACACACGGACGCGTCGAGCCGCGCGTGGTGCGGATGGAAGGACGTGGGAAGTCCGTCGGCAACTCCAGCGGCGGGACGCCCGCCAATTGCTCGCGCCAATAGCTCCGCAGCCGCTCGAGTCGTTCGCCGCGCAGCCACTGGCGATGCCAGGCCGCAAAGTCGACGTATTGAATCGGCAGTTCCGGAAGCTGGACGGTGCGTCCCGCGGCAAAAGCCGGATAGAGGATTCCCAACTCGCCCAGCAACACGCCCATCGACCAGCCGTCGTGGATGATGTGGTGCGTACAGGCCACCGCGGCGTAGTCGTTCTCACCCCGCCGAAACAGGGCGATGCGAACCAGCGGACCGCGCTGCAAATCGATCGGTTTCCCCATTTCCTCCGCGATTCGGCGGCGCAGTTCGCCTTCCCGTTCCGGGGCGGGCAGGTGGGAGAGATCGATGGCCATCGCGGAATCGGGCACCTCGGGCGCGATTTCCTGAACGGGGGCTCCGTCCCGCTCGGGGAACGTAGTCCGCAAGACTTCGTGCCGGTGGCCAATCTCGCGCAAGGCACGCTCCAGCGCGGGAACGTTGAGTGGCCCTCTGACGTTCAAAGCCAGATACAGCATGTAGGTCGGACGATCCGGCTCCAAGCGGTCGAGGAACCACAACGCCTCCTGATTCAACGACAGCGGCAATTCGCCGTCCCGTGGAATCGGGACGATGGCGTGGAACGCGGACGCACCGGCGTCCCGCTGGGCCGCCTCGATGGCGGTTGCCAAAGCGGCGATCGTCGGCGTTTCAAAGAGTTCGCGGAGCGGCAGCGCGACGTGGAACTGCTGGCCGATCCGCGACATCGCCTGCGCGGCCAACAACGAGTGGCCGCCCAATTGCAGGAAACTGTCGTGGATGCCGATCCCGTCGATGCCCAGGAGTTCGGACCAGGCCTGCGCGAGGATCCGTTCCGTCTCCGTCCGCGGCGCGACGTAGGGCGAGGTCAAGTCGGGACGCGGCCGCCGCTGCTCGCCGGCGGACGGCACGCCGTGCTCGCCCGCCAACGGCTGGACCGCTGAGAGTTCGCCGGGTCCGATGGCCGCGTCGGGCCCCAGATTGGCCCAGCTTTTGCGCAAAGCCCACAGCCGCTGCCGTTGCCAGGGATAAGTCGGCAGACGCACGCAGCGCCCGTCGGCCGGAGCCAGCCGCTCCCAAGCCAAGTCGACGCCGGCCGCATACAGCCGAGCCACGGTCCGCATGAGCGCCGTCTGCTCCCCGGCCGGCCCACGGAACGACGCCAGCGCGAACCGGTCGCCGTCTGCGCCCGCGTCCGAATCGCCGCAGGCCGCCGTCAAGCTGGCCGGGCCAAGTTCCAAGTACCCATCCACGTCCGAGGAACGCAGCGATTGCCACACGTCGGCGGGGACCGCCATCGGCTGCCGGCACGCTTGCCAATGTGCCGGGCCCAGGTCCGGGCCGGCATGACGTTGACCGTCGCGGAGCGACACGAAGGGCAACGAGGCTGGTTTGGTTTGGACTTCATCCGGCGAGTTGGCGCGGACAGCGGCCGCCAGGCGGAGGGCGTCGTCGGCGCTCAAGATCCCTGCGGTGCAAGCCGCCGCCAATTCGCCCCAGCCCTGCCCGGCAACGAGGGCTGGCGTCAGACCCACGCTCCGCCACCAAGCGGTCAGCAGCAATTGCCCGGCGACCAACGCCGGCCCCGCCGTGGCTGGGTCTGCCCACGTTGCGGCCTCTTGCCAGATCCTGGCCAGTTCGCCGCCTACCGCGCGACTCCAGGCGGCGTCCAGCTGCTGGACGGTGGCCGGCACCGCGGACGCCAATTCGCTCAAGCGGGTCAGGTACGGGTTCCAGCCGTCCGTCCGGTCTCCGTACAGCAGCGCCACGCGCAGGTCGCGCCCGTACGGCTTGCGGCCGCAGAACACATCCGTAGGTTGGCTCTCCGAGCCGACCTTGGCTGGCTCGGAGAGCCAACCTACGTTGCCAGGCCGGTCGGAGTGCGGACTTCCCGCGACGTATTGCTCCAGCAACGTCGCCGCCTCGGCGTTGGAGTCGGCCAGCAGGATCAGCCGGCAGTCGTGATGGTCTCGGCGCCGAGCGGCCGTGAAGCACACATCGGACCACGCCGGCGGATCGCCTTGCAGGAACTGCAGATAGCGTTCGGCCAAGGCGAGACGCGCCCGCTCGGTTCGCGCCGACAGGGGCAGCAAAGCCGGCCGTTGAGTTTTGCGATCCGCTGTCGTCTGGGGCGCGGCCGGAGCTTGCTCCAGCACCACGTGGGCATTGCTACCGCCGAACCCGAGCGCGCTGACGCCCGCCAGCCGGGGGTGGTCTGCCGCAGGCCAAGACGCCAGCCGCTGCTGGACTTCCAGCGGCAACTGATCGAAGGGAATGTCGGGATTCGGAGTGCGGAAATGCAGGCTGGGCGGCCGTTGCGCTTGCTGCACGGCCAGCGCCGCTTTCATCAGGCTGGCGATGCCCGCGGCCGCTTCCAGGTGCCCGAAATTGGTTTTGACGGAGCCGATCGCGCAGCGGCTGCCGGCGCGCCGACCCTCCGCCAGCACGCGGCCCAAGGCCAGCGCTTCGATGGCGTCGCCGAGCCGGGTGCCTGTGCCCTGCGTCTCGACGTACTGAACCTGCCCCGGCGACACGCCGGCCCGCTGGTAGGCTTCGCGCAGCACTTGTTCTTGTGCCGGGCGGCTGGGAGCCGTCATGCCGTTGCTGGTGCCGTTCTGATTCACGGCGCTGCCCCGGATCACGGCGTAGATGGGGTCCTGATCCCGCAGGGCGGCCGACAGGGGCTTGAGCGCGACCAGCCCGGCGCCGTCGCCCCGGACGTAGCCCGAAGCGGCCGCGTCGAAGGCCCGCACGCGTCCGTCGCTGGCACAGAAGCCGGCCTTGGTCAAATTCACGGTTCCGATCGGCGAAAGCAGCAGGCTGGTGCCGCCAGCCAGCGCCGCCTCGCACTCGCCCTGGCGGATGCTTTGGCAAGCCAAGTGGACGGCGACCAAGGATGACGAACAGGCCGTGTCCAGGACCAGGCTGGGGCCTTGGAACCCCAAGCAGAAGGACAGCCGGTTCGCGGCCAGGCAGAGCGAGGTGCCCGCCGCGACGTAGGCGTCGGTCTGGGATACGTCGCTCGTCAGTAGCACCGCGTAGTCGCTGAGCGAGATCCCGACGAACACGCCCACTTTCGTGCCCCGCAGCCGCGAGGGGGGCAGCCCGGCATCTTCCAGCGCCTCCCAGCCCAGTTCGAGCATCAGCCGGTGTTGCGGATCCAGCCGCGCCGCCTCGCGGTCCGAGATGCCGAAGAAGTGGTTGTCGAACTCGTCGATCCGGTCCAGGTATCCGCCCCAGCGGGTATTCATCTTGCCGGGTGCCGCCGGGTCCGGGTCGTACCAGGCGTCCGCGTCCCAACGGTCCGGCGGCGTCTGGCGAATCGCATCCACGCCGTCGCAGAGCAGCCGCCAGTAGGAACGCGGGTCCGTGACCTCGCCCGGAAAGCGGCATGCCATGCCGACAATGGCGATGGGTTCCGAGAGCCGGCGCTGGAGTGCTTCCAGGCGGTCCTGGGTTTCCTTCAGAGCGAACATGGCGCGCTGCAAGGGCGTCATCTTCGCCAGCCGTTCGTCAAGCTTGGCCATCGTACTACGGTTCCGCGATTCTTTGTCCTGCTGCGATCGATCTCGTTGGACGTGCATTCCTGCCCGTCTGCGCCGTGGCGGGCAGCACGGCCCGCGTTTGTTTGCCGCCTAAGGCCGCACGATTACGGCTGCAGCCCCGCCCGTTCGGCCTCGCCGCCAGGCGACGACACACCGGCCAGATCCACCTGACCTTCTGCTCCGGTTTGCAGGCGGCCCAGTTGCTGTTCGACCATCGCATTGATCTCTTCGTCCGACATCCCTTCGACCTCGTCCGCCGTCTGCTCGCGGTCCGCTTCCCCGGCCGGGGTTTCCCCGGCTGCCGGCGGTCCCGCTGGGCCCGCTTCCAAGTGCAGCAGCTCGCGCACGATGTAACCCGCCAGGCTCTCCAGCGTCGGGTAATCGAACAACAACGTGGGATTCAAATGGTGACCGATCGCCCGCTGCACCCGGTTGGCGAACTCCACCCCGGTTAGCGAGTCGAACCCCAATTCGTTCAACGGCCGCCGGGCGTCCGGCAGATGGTTTTCGTCCATCGCCAAGACCTGGGCCGCCTGCTGACGCATGTACATGGTCGCGACTTCCACGCGTTCGGCCGGGGTCACCGTCTTCAGCTTCTCCGCCAGCACGGGCGGCCCGCTGGCTTTGGCGCCGTGGGCGGCACGCGTCTGGCGGGCCAGATCGCCAAGCCAAGCCGGCTCGGCGCCCACGGGGATGCGCTCGAAGAACTTCGCCCAGTTCACCGGCAGCACGCCGACCTGGGTCGCATCCTCCAGCAACAGCTCCTCCAGCGTGTGCAGTCCCCGGTCCAGCTCGATCCAGCCGAAGCCCGCCTCCGACCAGCGGCTGCCCTGCGTCTCGCGCAGCCGGGCGGCCATGCCGACCTCGGCCCACGAGCCCCAGTTGACGCTCAAGCCCGGCCGCTGCTCCGCCCGCCGGTGATGGGCCAGCGCGTCCAGGAAGGCGTTGGCCGCCGCATAGTTGCCCTGTCCCGGAGAACCCAACAGCGAAGCCGCCGAGGAGAACAGGACGAAATGATCCAGCGCCGCGTCCGCCGTCAACTCGTGCAGGTGCCAGGCGCCCAGCACCTTGGCCCCCAGCACGCGGTCGAACCGTTCGCGCGTCTGCTCGCGTAACACGCCGTCGTCCAGGACGCCGGCTAGGTGAAAGATGCCGCGCAGGGGCGGCAAGTCCTGGCCGATTGCAGAGAGCAACTCGGCCACGTCGTCACGGCGGGAAACATCGCAGCGGCGGACCGTCACGCGGACTCCCGCCTTTTCAATCTCCTGCAACTCGGCAGCCGCCTCGTCCGACGGCGCAGACCGCCCGACCAAAACCAGGTTCCGCGCGCCGTGCTCAGCCAGCCAGCGAGCCACCTTCAGCCCCAGGCCGCCCAGCCCGCCGGTCACCAGGTAGGAGCCGTCCTCGCGGAGCCAGAACGTCTGCTCGAATCCCGTCAGCGTCTCCGCCTCAATGACCACCTTGCCGATGTGCTCGGCCCGCGCCATGTGCCGCAGGGCGTCGACGACGCGCCGAATCGGGAACTTGCGCAAGGGCAGCGGCTGCAAACGTTGATCCTCGAATAGCGGCACGACCTCCCGCATCAGCTCGCGGACCAGATCCGCCTGCTGCGCCATCATCTGGTCCAAGGCAATGGCGTGAAACGTCACGCCCGGCCGGAAAGCATCTACCCGCGTCTGGTCCCACAAGTCCGTCTTGCCCAACTCCAAAAACCGGCCGCCAGCCCGCAGCACGGACAGGCTGCTGGCGATCGTCTCACCGGTCAGCGAGTTGAGCACCAGATCGACGCCCTGGCCCCCGGTCGCTTGCAGAATCTGGTCCGCAAAGTCCAGCGATCGCGAGTTCATCACGTGCTGGATGCCCAATGACTGCAGGTACTCGCGCTTCCGCGGATTGCCCGCGGTCGCAAAGATCTCCGCACCGGCTTGCCGCGCCAGTTGGATGGCTGCCAGGCCCACGCCGCCGGAGGCCGCATGGATCAACACGCGGTCTCCCGCTTTCATTCCGCCCAGCCGGCACAGGGCGTAATAGGCCGACAGGAACGCAATCGGGACTGAGGCCGCTTCCTCGAAGCTCAACGCAGCCGGTTTGGGCATGACGAATTCGGACAGCGTGAACGCATAACTGGCAAAACTGGCGGGAGCCAAGGCCATCACCGCGTCGCCGGGCTTCACGTGCTCGACCCCTTCTCCGACCGCGACAACCTCGCCCGCGCATTCGCCGCCCAACGGTCCCGGGTCACCGGGGTACAAGTCCATGACATTCAGCACGTCGCGGAAATTCAGCCCCGTGGCGCGGACCTGGATCTCGACTTGCCCCGGTCCCGGCGACATCCGCGGGACTGGGTTCAACTCGACCTGATCCAGCTGGCCGCGGGAGATGATCTCCAGACGATACGGCTGGCCGCGGGGAACCTGTAATTCGCCCGCCGCCCCGTGATGGGCCGAACGCAGCCGCGTGACGAACCGTTCGCCGCCGCGGAACGCGACTTGGTCCTCGCGGCCGGCAAACCAAATTTCCTCGGCCAACTGGTCGGCTTCCTCCGCCGCGTGCGCGGCATCGAGATCGATCCGCGTGCAGGCCAGTTCCGGTTGCTCGGAGGCGATCACGCGGCCCAGACCCCATACGGGCGATTGGACCAGCGCCACCGGCTGCGCGGCGTCGCCAACGGCCTGGGCGCCTCGCGTCACGATCCAAAGCCGCGGCGGCTGGGCCATGTGCGCCTCGGAGACCGCCTGCACCACATCCAGCACGCCACCCCAGCCATAGTTGCGGGCGGCGCCGAAATCCGGGGCCTCGCCGCGCGCCTGCCCGTTCACGTCCAGCCCGCTCAAATAGACGATGCCGCGCGCCGGCGCGGCGACATCCGCCAGGTACTCGCGCACCGCGGCCCGCCGGCTTTCAGCTTCTCCGGCGGAAATGACCTGGCAGGTTTGGGCCTTCATTTCTAACCGCTGAGCCAACGCCGCTCCCAGACCGTCCTGGGAATCAAAGATCAGCCAGCGCCCCAGTTGGGCGGCCACCCCGTCGACCGTGTCGATCTGCGCGGGCTGCGTCTGCCACGCCAGTTCGTACGTCCAGTCCTGGACCGGTTCGGCGACTAAACGGGCCAGCCAGTCGCGCGGGACGCGCCGCAGCCGCAGCCCCTCAATTTCTATCAAGACGCGTCCCTCCGGGTCGGTCAACACGATGTTGCCGGTCGCCACATCGCGTTGCAGCGACGTGATCGTCGCCAGGAACCAAGCCGGCTTTTCGACGCGATCGTGTAACCGCAACCGCTGCAGCGTCATCGGGACGTAGGCATCGATGCCAGCGCCGGCGTCGGGCAGCGCGGCCCCCAACAATTGGAAGGCACTGTCCAGCAAGCCGGGATGGACGTGGTAGCCGGCCGCATGATCGCTGTCCCGCGGTTCGCGCAGCACTGCCAAGGCATCCTGCTCGTGGCACCAGTGCAGTTTGGCCCAGCAGAACGAAGGGCCGGGCTCCAAGCCCGACTTGCGCAACGCCTCCATCCGCCAGGCGTCGTCAAACGGCGGATCGGTGAACCGCGCCCGCTGTGCGGCGATGTCGATGGCTTGCGGCGTCACCGTGGCCGGAGCCTCCAGCCTGCCCACCGCGTGCGTCGTGAACGACGGCTCGGCCTCGGTCCCGTCGCCGTCCAGGCTCACAATCCGAAAAGCCGCCGCCTGGTCGCCGTCGGGCGTCAGAATCGTTTGCACGGTTTTCGCCCGTTTGTCCAGCAGCAACGGTTCCACGAGGGCAATCTCGCACACATCCCAAGCCTTGCCGTACGCCGCCACCGAGGCCGCCAACGCCATCTCTACGTAGGCCGCTCCCGGCATGATGGCGACGCCCTGGATCTTGTGGTCCGCCAGAATCGGCGGCCGATTCGCGGCTAACGGCGATTCGAACACGTGATCCGAGACCGCCGCCGCCAAACGGCGGCCCAGCAGCGGGTGCAGCGAACGCCCGCCGCGGACTGCAGACACGCTGACCTCCAGGTTCTGCTCGGCCGACTTTGCCCAGTAGCGTTTCCGTTGGAACGGATACGTGGGCAGTTCCTGGCGCCGCCGCGGGTAGTCCCGGTCGAATCCGATCCAGTCGATCGGCGCGCCGGCAACATACAGTTCGGCCAGGCTTTCCAACATCGTCTGCCAGTCGTCGCGGCCCGGACGCAGGGAGGGCAGCCAGCGCAACGATTCGCGGCTCAGGCAGCGCTGGCCCATGCCGATCAGCGTGGGACTGGGGCCGATTTCCAGGAAAACGTCACAGCCGCAATCCGCCAGCGTCTGCATACTGGCGACAAACTGGACGGGCGAGCGCGCGTGGCGGACCCAGTAGCCGGGGTCGGCGTACGTCCCCTCATCCGCGACTTGCCCCGTCAAGTTCGAGACCAGCTTGATCTGAGGCGGCTGGCTGGGCAGCGAGGCCGCGAAATCGCCCAGCGGGCCCAGGATCGGATCCAGCAGAGACGAATGGAAGGCGTGCGACGTGACCAGCGTCTTGGATTTGAAGCCTCGTGATTCCAAGGCCGCGAGCACCTCGCGAACCGCGGCGTCCGCTCCCGAAATGACGACGCTCTGAGGACCGTTAAAGGCCGCGATGCAGACCTCCGTCCCGGCAGCGTCCAGGTGTTCCGCGACCTGCTCCGGCGAAGCAAAGACGGCCGCCATCAGCCCGCCGGCGGGCAGGGACTGCATCAGCCTGGCCCGCTCCGCGATCAATCGCAGGCCATCTTCCAGTTCGTAGACGCCGGCGATGCAGGCGGCGGCGAACTCGCCGACGCTGTGTCCCATCACCACCGCCGGCTCGACGCCCCAGCTGCGCCACAGCGAGGCCAAAGCATACTCCAAGGCAAACATCACGGGCTGCGTATAGCCCGTTTGGTCCAACAACGAACCGGCCTGCGGGTCCAGCAACGACTGCAGCGGCCGGTCCAAGATACGGTCCAAGCACGCCGCGCAGCGATTCAGCGCCTGGCGGAACGTGGGCTGCGTTTCGTACAAAACTCGTCCCATCCCCGCGTACTGAGCCCCCTGGCCCGTGAACAGGAAGGCAATTTGCGGCTCATGGTTGTGTTCGATCACGCCGCGCCGCACGCCTGCCGGCAGCGGCTCCGACGTCACCCCTGACAGCTTCTCCCGCATGGCGGCAACCGAATCCGCCACCAGAGCGGCGCGATGCGTAAAGTGCGTCCGGCCCGTGTTGGCCGTAAAGGCCAGTTCCGCGAGCGCATCTTCCGGTTGCTCGCTCAAGAATGCCTTGTAGCGATCCGCCAGTTGATCCAAAGCTTCCGCCGACCGGGCAGACATCGTCCAGATGTGCCGCGGTCGCTCCGGCCGACCGGCTTTGGTTGACGTTTTCGCGCTCGGTGGCGGTGCTTCTTCCAGAATGATATGACCGTTGGTCCCGCCAAAGCCGAACGAGCTCGCGCCTGCCCGCCGTGGCGTGCCGTCGGTGGTCCAAGGGGTCAGTTGCGTGGGAATCACAATCGGCGAATTCTCGATCGCCAAGAGCGGGTTGAGATTCCGCAGGTGCAGGTGCGGCGGCACCTGCCCGTGCCGCAGCATCAGAATGATCTTGATCAGGCTGGCGATGCCCGCCGCGCTCTCCAAGTGCCCGATGTTCGTCTTGACGGACCCCAGCATCAGCGGTGACGCCGGGTTGCGGTCACTGCACAACGCAGAGATGAGGGCTTCGATCTCGATCGGATCGCCCAACCGGGTGCCGGTCCCGTGCGCTTCGATGTAGCCGATGTCCTGAGGCGTCAAGCCGGCGTCGCGCAGGGCCGCGTGAAGTACGGCCTCCTGGGCGGGGCCGTTCGGTGCCGACAGCCCGTTGCTGCGCCCATCGTGGTTGACCGCCGTCCCGCGCACCACCGCCAGGATGCGATTGCCGTCCGCCAGGGCGTCGCGGAGACGCTTGAGGACGATCAGGCCGCAGCCTTCGCCCCGGACGTAGCCGTCGGCGGATGCGTCGAACGCCTTGCAGCGGCCGTCCGGCGACATCATGTGCGCTTTGCTTAACGCCATCGTCATCATGGGATGGAGCATCAGATTGACGCCTCCCGCCAGCGCCAAATCCGACTCGCCTTCGCGGAGACTTCGGCAGGCCAAATGCACGGTGACCAACGAGGACGAACAAGCGGTATCCAACGCGACGCTGGGCCCACGCAAGTTCAAGACGTACGACAACCGGTTCGCGGTGATCGCATGGCTGAGCCCGGTTCCCGAGAACATGTCCATGTCGGTCAGATCGTTGAACTGCACCAGACCGTAATCGTTGCTGATCACCCCGACATAGACGCCCGTGCGCGATTCGGCCAGCGAGAGCGGCGGAATTCCCGCGTTCTCCAACGCCTCCCAGGCGACCTCCAGCAACACCCGCTGTTGGGGATCAACTCGAATCGCCTCCCGCGGTGAGATGCCGAAGAAATCCGCGTCGAACTCGTCGACCCGATCCAGGAATCCACCCCAGCGAGTGCTCATCTTTCCCGGCGCCGAGGTGTCCGGATCGTAATAGTCATCCAGACTCCAACGGTCGCTGGGAATCTCTCGGATCGCATCGACGCCGCCGCTCAACAGGGACCAAAACGCGGATGGATTCTCCGCGCCAGGGAAACGGCAGCCCATCCCCACAACGGCAATCGGCTCCGAACGTGCCCGTTCGTACCGCGCCAGTTTGGCCTGGGCTTGCTTCAAGAGGTACACCGCGTTTTGCAGGGGCGTCAGGCCTTCTGTCGAGCTTTCCGTGGTCATTAGACCTCCCGTCTTGCGAGGTGCATTTGTAGATTCAACCTCAGTGGGGCGCGGCGTCCTCCAAAGTGAAGCGACCGCCGAGTGTCCGACGCGTTGCTTGCTCGCGTGATCCAAAGCATCCCCAAGCTACATCGATTCATGAAGGCAACTGGTTGCTCGTTTATGGGCAATCATGTCCGACTTTCCCGGCTCGCGGATGCCGCGGGAAAGATATAAGCAAATGCCCACAAAGACGTTGCGTCACCAAGGCCGCTGCCGTAACCATGTTGCCCAAATCCCACTGTTATCAGGCGGTAATGAAGTATGGTTAACATGAATCGGCTTGGCAACCTTTTCACCCACGCCGATAGCCCAATCTGTGCCACTCGCAGAACGCCAGATCGTAGATGCAAAACGGTCGCTACAACCGGCGTAGACCGGAAGAACGAGACAAGCGGAAGCACGAGAGAAAACGGGCTGATGGAAAGAAGGCCCGGCTGGTGGAGCACGGCGTTGCCTGGGACGCGGCGCTGGCCTCGGGGGCCAGCAACCCCATCAACCCACCGGCTCCCGGTCGCGCTTCTCCATCGGTTGGCTCTGGCGCGCCAGTTCCTGGCTGATAAACGCCACCATGTCCTCTTCGCTCAATTGCTGCACATCCCTCAGCAAACGATCGGGATCGAAGTCGTCCTCCAGCGATGTGACCGCGGGGGTAGGACTGGGGGACTTCATCGTTTGGGCAGCGGGGCTGGCCAGCCAATTCGCCAGCGACGCGATGTTGGGGTAGTTGTAGATCGCCGTGGGCGAGAGACGGCGGTCGAGCCAGGTCTGCAAGTCGGCCGCGACTTCCATCGCGTCCAACGAACCCATGCCCATTTCCAGGAACGGTCTGGTCACTTGGACTTGCGACGTTGATAAGGACATTCTGGCGGCGATCCGCTGGACCAGCCAATCCTCGATTTCCTTCGCCGTGGGCGCGTACACGGTGCCGCGACACTTGGAGATCAGCGGATGGGGATGGCCGTTGGTGATCTGTGCCGTCCACCGGGCATGGACTTCCAACGCGTCCCGCAAGAACAAATCGCGGCAAGCGGCTCGCCGGCGCTTGCCGCTCGTCGTCTTGGGAACGATCCCCGCCTTGGCCAACACGATCGAGTACAGTTCGACTTCAAAGGCCGCGGCAATCGCCTGGCGAACCGCTTGAAACGCCGCTTCGCTGTCCAAGGTTCGGGTTCGCGGTTCGATTTCCTGGACGACGATCAGCCTTTCTTCGTCGGCAATTTCCGCGGAAAAGGCAGCACAATGTCCGGCTCGGAAGCTGGGGTGCGCCCCCTCGACGGTCAGCTCAATATCTTCGGGATAGTAGTTGCGGCCGCGGATGATGATCAGATCCTTGAGTCGTCCCGTTACGAACAACTGCCCGTCGCGCAGAACGCCCAAGTCCCCGGTCCGCAAAAACGGTCCCTCTCTGGTGTCGGCCAGGCGCGCGCCGAAGACGTCGGCCGTGGCTCCAGGATTGTCAAAGTACCCGGCGGCCACGCTGTCGCCCTGCACCCAGATTTCGCCGATCCGCCCGTCCGGGCAGGCCCGGCAGCCCTCGGGTTCGACGATCACCACGTGCTGGCCGGTTAGACTCCTGCCACATCCGACAAGACTGCGGGCGTTCGTGTCGTCACGAGACGTTTCCTGAACCACATCTTGTGCCAGCGCGGCAGCGGCGGCGTGAATCACCGTCGGGGCCACGCCGCGCGGACCGCCGGAAACCATCAAGGTCGCCTCGGCCAGTCCGTAGCAGGGGAAGAACGCTTCGGTGCGGAATCCGCACGGGGCGAAGGCCTCCGCAAACTGCTCCAGCGTGTGGGGCCTGATCCGCTCGGCGCCGGTGAAGGCCACCTCCCAACTGCTCAGGTCCAACCGCACGCGCTCCGCCTGGGTCACCTTCCGGCTGCACAGGTTGAAGGCAAAGTCCGGACCGCCGCTGATCGTGGCCCGCGTGCGCGAGATGGTCTCCAGCCACAGCGCGGGACGCTGCAAGAAGGAGGCCGGCGCCAGCAGCGTGCTCGTCCCGCCACAGTAGACCGGCTGGATGACGCCGCCAATCAGCCCCATGTCATGGTACAACGGCAACCAGAACGCGGCGCTGCTTTGCACCGAGGTGCCGAATGCCTCTTGAATTAGCGCGGCGTTCGAGAGCACGTTTTCGTGGCTCAGGATCACGCCCTTGGGCGTTGACGTCGAGCCCGACGTGTACTGCAGGAAAGCGGTCTGCTGCGGACCGATCTGCGGATCGCGCCAATCACCAAGCCGCTGCGTGGGCACCCGGTCGGATGCAATCCAGGGCAACTGCAGCTGAAGGGACAAGTCGGCGGTGGAGGTCGCCCCGGCTTCATCCTGCTCCGCGGTACCCAAAATCAGCAACGGCTTGGAGGCCCTGCAAATCGCCTGAACCGCCGCCACCGGACGGCGGCGGCCCGGCTGCGCCACCGGTACGGCAACGACCCCTGCGTACAGGCACCCGAAGAACGCCTCCACGAATTCCAGCCCTGACGCGAACGACAGCAGCACCCGGTCGCCCGGTACGGTCCGCGTCTGCAATTCAGCCGCGATCCCCATCGCGCGGCGGTGCAAGTCGCAGTAAGTCAAAATGAGTTCGTCCCGCCCAGCCCCGGGCAGAAATCGGAACGCAACCTTCTCGCCCAGCGTGGCCGCCTGGTTGTGCAACAAATCCACCAGCGTGGACATGGTGCTTTGTCGCTTGACGTCGCTTTTGGGCTGGCATCGTTGGGTGGGTGCTTGGCTCATGTGCTGCATGGTCGCCCTGCCACAGACCGTATCGCGGCTTCCAATTGCTCGACATCCTCTGAGTCGCTAAAACAACACCAAACGTCTAGCACGCTCGGAGTGTTGTGCAAGAGTTATCTTAATCGTTCGGTGACAATTTGGGAAGAGTATGATAACTGAGAGAGCCAAGTTATCCAGTACTGTCTCGTAGGATTGTGCCGTTCTAGCGGACAGACGGCCCCAATCCCAATGGAAGGGACTTTGCCAAGCCGGGAAGATGGTGCTAAACCCTTATGATTTTTGGACTTTTGTAGGGGAAAACCCACCCAAACCGCAAGACCGGTATAAGCAGCCCGGTGCGATGCCTTGACTGACGACGGAAGATGGACGCAAATCCCGGCTCGAAACGGCAGCAAGAGGCACCGATGACTGCCCAACGACATGACGCCCTTGACAACGGCCGCACGGACGGACGTGCAACAGTCTGGCGACGACCGCCGCGTGAGTTGATGCTGCCAGTCGGCCAAGTCCACGTCTGGCGAGCTGAGGTCGCGCAGCACACTTCCGCACTCACAGATCTAAGTTCAATCCTCTCGCCTGCCGAGCAGGAGCGGGCGAACCGATTCTACTTCGTCGCCGACCGCGAGCGATTCGTGGTCGCTCACGGTTTGCTGCGGGTGCTGCTCGGGCGTTACCTTCGGGAAGCGCCTCAGATGCTTCGATTCTCGGACAATCCTCACGGCAAACCGGCGCTGGCGCCGTCGAGCGACCAAGCGGGCCTCCGCTTCAACTTGTCCCATTCCCAGGGACTCGTGATGTATGCCGTCGCCAGGGGACGCGAAGTCGGAGTCGACGTAGAGCAGATCCGCTTGGTGGCCGATTTCGAGCGAATTGCCGAGCAGTTCTTTTCACCTGCCGAACGGAAAGAATTGAGGACGCTGCGCACTGAGTGCAAGTTGGACGGTTTCTTCGGGCTGTGGACGTTGAAGGAAGCCTACGTGAAAGCGTGGGGCCAGGGCCTCTCCGTTCCCTTGCATGACTTCAGCGTCTCTCTGCAGCCGGATGCTTCGGGCAACTTTTTTTTGACGCCCGGAGGCGATGACCGACAGTGCGCTGACTGGTCCTTGCGTCGATTGACGCCGGGGCCGGGCTATGTCGGGGCACTGGCCGTCGAGGGACACGACTGGGAACTGAACCTTTGGGAACTCCACGACGGATTTAACCCAGGAGGGATGAGGGATGAGGGATGAGGGATGTCTGCGTGAGCCGCTGCGGATAGGGAATCCCGGTCGGGCGAATCGGCCGCGTCTGGCGAATCGCGCTCTGCTCCCAGGGCCTTGACGGCACTCGCCTTGACCGTTCGACAAGTGCCATCCTGCGAGCGAGTTTCTACAAGGAGCTGAAAGCATGTCTGCAGCGAAAGGTGCCCCACACGCAACTGTCCAGCAGCACCTTCATCAGGCCGACCCCACCAGCAGAGGCTCAAACCGCTCCTTTCCGACCACCCGACGCGCGTAGACCAAGCACGCTTGGATATCAGCCCGTTCGAGCCAAGGATACCCCTCCAGAACCGTTTCTGGCGTATCGCCCGCCGCGAGCATCCCCAGCACGTGTTCGACGGCCAGTCGCCGCCCGCGGATGATGGGCTTGCCCCCGAAGATCTCCGGATTCACGGTAATTCGCTCAAGCAATCTTTCTTCGTCTGTCATCCCACTGCTCCAAACGTTGTTCTGGGCTAAGTGCCACACCGGCAACTGCAACAATCTCGAACGCTGCCTAAAACCCCCACCCTTTCTTCCGTGCCAACACGCCGTCCACCCAACGTTTTTCGTCGGTATCTTTAGGGTACAGCGCCGACAGCGATTGGGCCAGCTTCCAGAAGCGGGCGTCCGCACCGGCGCCGTCTTCGACCAAGAACCGCTTGATCGCCTCAGTACGGCCGGCAGCGAACAGGATCATGGCCTGATGCACTCGGTCGAGCACCGTCTCGCCCAGTGGCGGCCCCTTCATCTCGGACCAGCCGCCCTCGGCGGCTTCGGTTTCGTCGAGTTCCGCGAACAGCGTCTTCTGTGGGGACTTCTTCTTTCGCCGCGTCGCCGCGGGCGCAGCCTCGTCCTTCCCGAACAGGTGCCGTGTCCGGTCCGCCACTGCCCGCAGCCGTGCCTTGTCGCCCTTGACCTCGACCACCGACTCGATCTGCTCCAGGTGGACGCCCAGCCCCTGCGCGATCTTCCTTGCGGCGTCGTATTCGAGCGTGAAGCCTCCCGCGCCCGCCGTGCCGCTACCAGAAGATTCCTCGTCGTCGCCCTCCCCCGGTTCGGCTTCGTCATCGGCGGTGGAGGTGTCCCCGTTTCAATGCGGTTCTTCGACTCCTTCGTCAACGTCGCGGAACTCAGAGTTGAGGCCAATTTCTTGGTAAACGCCTCGAATCCATGTTCGTCCAGCGATTCCACTGGATTCGGGACTGGGTTCGTGACATGCACGAGGATTCTGCGGTTGTCACTGCGGCGAACAACAAGACACCGTTTGTCGATCTGCAGCAGCCGTGGTTCGTACTCGAAGCGAAGGGCATCCAAGAGCGGCTCCAACTCGTCGTGAGCGATGATCGCGGCCGACATGAAGTCCACGGACTCAAAAACACCTTCTGCAAAGGTGGTGTATTCGTCGGATGCTGCAAATCGTTCTTCGTGCGGCTTGTCAACGGCGTGCGCCACGTCGGTCGATAGCGTAAAGGAGCCGAATGTCGCGACCTTACGAATGGTGCTACCGCCGCTTACTCGGAGCGTGGCACTGAAAGCACCGGCGGGCCGATTGAGCAGCTGAAGCATGAAATCGAGATTCTCTGTGAACGTGCGTCCATCGTTCGCCAGAAATTTGCCGTGCCATTTGAATAGCTCGCGGAGCGTCCAGCCTCGTGCAACCAAATCGCTGAGAATGGCCCTTGTAAGCAGTTCGATCTGATCCACGTCTTTTTGTTCAGTCGCCAGCCTCAGTCGCTCGCAAAGGACGGGGAAGTAGCGAGACTCCAAAGCGGCTGCCAGATCGGCGGCTGCGAACCGCAGATTGCGCGATTTCGTCTCGTTATCCGGCTTGTCTTTCTTTTGGCTGCTGCCAGAAAGTGCAGGTGGTTCCTTCAAAAGTGGGGCTACAATTGCGTAGCTCTTGGCGAATTCAGATGCCACAACGGGGTCGCTCTGCAAGAGGGAGAGTGCCTCTTCGCAAATGCCGCAGAATTCGGGCTCATCCAAGCGGCCGCTTTCCAATTCGTCACAAAGTTCTCGCAAGATCGTGCGGGCATTCAGGCATCTGACGCGGTGCGAATCGAGCGACCGCTCGTGCGTAAAGCCATACCAGCAATCGAGAAACAGCATTTCATGCGGCTCGAATGGTGCAGCTGGCAACCGATCTGATGGAATCACCCACATCGGAACCCCACTTGATTTTTTTCTCTTCCCGCTCGATACTTACTGTCGTTGGTTCAAAAGAAACGGGGGTAAAGGGTCCTCGGGAGAAACCGCAAGGTTCACCGAGCCAAACACCCCCTTACTTTTTGCGCTATCCACTTCCCCGAATCAATTCCGGTCCAATCCGGTAGTGTTCAACCGCCATCACGGGCTGCCAGCCTAGCCGGATCGGGTCCTGCACCGCGTGCAGCTGCGGCGTGCCGGCGCAGTTGAACACCGCGTACAGCCAGTAGTCGTTCTTCAATCGCGTGGCAGTCCGGTATTCGTTGTCGCTCAGGGCGATGACGCCCACGCCCGCCCGGCCTTTCACCTCGATGAATCGGACTTCGATGAAAGTCTTCGGATCTTCCAAATGGGGGCGGCGGGAGATCAGGTCGAAGCCCCGATTCTCCGTCTCGACGCTTTCGACCACCCAACCGCGGGCTTCTTCGTGCCTGATGGCCTCGCGCACGGCGATGCGTTCGATTTCATCGTCCCGGATCATGGGGGCCAACTGCGGATTGGTCCGCTCCGGATGCGGCACGATCCAGGCCCGGCCGAGATGCGTGATGTCGGCCACGGCGCAGTGACGCTCCAACTCCAACTCGCGTTGGCGTGTTTCGCGCCGGCTGTTCAGGTCGTCCAGGTGCTGTTCGGCTTGGGCGATCAGGCCATCGAGCCCTTGGACCGTCTGGCCCTCGACTTGCCGGTTGCAGTATTCGGCCAACTGGAGGTTCTGCCGGTCAATCAGAGCGTCCAGACTGACTTGTACGTGCCGGGCGATGCGTTCGACCTCGGCCGCCCGTTCCTTGCCTGCCCGCTCGCCCCACGACTGAAGCACCCGCTCATACAGGAACTGTTCGACGAGTTGCCGGCCAGGCAACGGGAAATCGTCGCTCGGTCCAGCAGTACCGGACGGGGCCGGCGTGATGGCGTGGAAGTAAGTCGGCTCGCGCACGGCCATTTGGCCCGTCGCTAAGGTCTCGATGCCAAACAGCCGACGATGGAGCGTGTTGGACCGTCCGTCTTTGATCGAGGCTGCGAAAACGTCCAGCACAGCCGGTTCGGTTCGATGCAAGTCGTAGAACACGGCCCCGCGCCGGAGATCGTCGTCCGCCCGCTGCAACACGTCGGCCCGCACGGCCTCGAACAACGGATGCCCCGGCGTAACCCATTCGACGTTGGGATCAGCTTTCAGCAGCTCCTTGTCGAAGATGATCCGGGCGTATTCCCTGCCCAGCCGGCCGAATCGGTGTTCCTGAGCGTTGCCGATGGGAAGCAGGTTCTTGGGCACCTTGCCCACGCGGTACACGTGAGCGGAAAAGGGGACAGGTCCAATTTGTGCGCAGCACCCTCCGGGCCGTTCCGGCAAATTGGACCTGTCCCCTTTTCCGCTCACCGGTTTGGGATTCAGCCCGCTCTCCGGCGCCGCCTCGACAAAGAACTGCTCGACGACTTCGGGGACCAACCGGCGTTCTTTGGCCTCCGCGCTGCGCCCGACGATCGCGGACAGGTTCAGTTCCCTCTTGGCCAGTCCCTCCAAGGCGGATTCCGTGATGGCCCGGAAGCGATCCGGGCTCACGTCGCGGACGATGCGGTCCTGGATCTTGTGCTCGTCCGTCTGGCGGGCGTACATCTCGCGCAGCAGTTTTTCCAGCAGGTTCGCCGGGAACACTTCGCCCACCACATCGAAGACCTGATCGGTGCCCAGTTCCTTGCGGATTTCCGCCAGCCGTTCCAGCAGTTTGCGCAGCACGCGGCCTTCGCGGGTGTTCTGGGCCACGAAATTGAAGACCAGGCAGTCCTTCTCTTGGCCGTAGCGGTGGATGCGGCCGACTCGCTGTTCCAGCCGCACGGGGTTCCAGGGGATGTCGAAGTTCACCATCAGCCAGCAGAATTGCAGGTTGATGCCTTCGCCGGCCGCCTCCGTGGCAACCAAGACCTGAGCGCTGTCGCGGAATTCCCGCTCCGCATAGATGCGACTGCCCGGCGTGTCCCGGTCGCCGATCTTCATGCCGCCGTGAATCTGCGTCACGGTCAGGCCCCACTCACGGAGTTTGCCCAAGGGACGGCCGTCCTTGCCGTCGGCAGCCAGGTAGTCCAGCGTGTCCTTGTGCTCGGTGAACACCAGCAGCTTCATCTGCGGGTCCGAGAAGATGCCTTCTTCCGTCAGGACCGACCGCAGCTTGTTCAGCTTCGACTGGACATCCCGGCCTTGAATCTGCTGCGCGTGTTCGATCAGCCGCGCCAGTTCGGCGATTTCCTCCCGCAAGATCGCCGGATCGTAAGACAGCACCTCGTCCTCAAGTTGGTTGATGATCTCCTGCTGCTCTTCTTCGTCCAAGTCCTCAAAGTCGTCCGGGATGCGGCGTTCGATCTGCTCGCGGCGGTACTTTTCAGGATCGGCCAGGATCTTCTGGCGACGGTCTCGCATCCGTTCCAGGCTGCGGCGCACAGCGTAGACCGACGACGCCATCCGGCGCTGGAGCATGGCCATCGTAAACCCGACCGCCCGGCCGCGAGCCGACTGGTCGCCCGCGGCGGCGATCGACTGATCCTCGACGTATCGCGTCAACTCGTCGTAGAAGTCGAGTTCCTCGCCGTCCAGGTCGAAGGCGACACTGCGGACTTCGCGCTTGGTGAACAGCTTCTTGACTTCGCCTGTTTCCGGGTCGGGAAACGTGACCAGCGCTTCCTTGGTCCGGCGCAGGTAGAACGGGGCATCCTGCTCGCGCATCGCCTGTTGCAGGCTCTCGATGCTGCCGTACACGTCGGCGTCCAGCAGGGCCAGGAACCGCCGAAAGTGCTCCGGGTCGCCCTTGTGCGGCGTGGCGGTCATCAGCAAGTAGTGGTCGGTCATCTTGGACAGTTCACGCCCGAGCCGGTAGGCGTAGGTCGTATGATCCTCGGAGCGGGCGCTCATTTTGTGCGATTCATCGACAATGACCAGGTCCCAGCGAGAACGGAGCAGGCTTTCGCGGGCATCCTCGACAATCGACACCCAGGACACAGACGTGATGACCTGATCGTGTTCCTGCCACGGATTTTGGCCGTAGTTCGCCCGCAGTGTGGCCCCCCGAATGATCTCGAACTTCTCGCGGAACTTGTCGGCCATCTCCCGCTGCCACTGAAACGTCAGGTTCGCGGGCGCGACGATCAGCACCCGTTTGACCAGCCCCCGCGCCTTCAGTTCCTTGTGAGTCAGCCCGCCCATGATCGTCTTGCCGGAGCCCGGATCATCGGCCAGGAGAAACCGGATACGGGGCAATCGCAAGAAGTAGTTGTAGACCGCATCCAACTGGTGTGGCAGCGGATCGACGCGGGCGATCGACAGCGAAAAGAACGGATCGTACTCGTAGGCCAGCCCCAGCCGATGCGCCTCGATGCCCAGCCGGAACAGCCGCGCGTCCCCGTCGAACGGCTCGCGCTGCGCGGACACCGCCAGCATGGCCAGTTGCTGCGGGTTCAGAACCGGATCATACGTCTGCCCGCTCCGCCGCCCGCGCCCGATCACCTTCAGCGACTGCCCCATCGGCACGACGGCAAGCACCTCGATCGACTCCGGCAGTGTCGGTCCGCTCACGATACTGCCGGGCGTGATGTTGGGCGTGGGCATTCCAGTCTCCGCGTTCCACGGGCCGGCCTGCGGGGCATCCGTCACGATTGTCGGGTAAGATACGAACGCCCCGCAAACCGATTTCAGCCGTGCGGTTAGCTAGACCGCACGGCACCCAAGGCCGTAACCTACCCCCCACCGAATCGGTTTTCAACCAGCCTGGCCGGGAAACGGACGGAATTGTCCCCTGGTTACCACAGACTGGATTAACTTATCCCCAATACCCGGACCCTGCCCCGCCAATTCGCCCCCAGCCTCGCCCCGACTTTGCCCCTTCCGCCCGCACGTGGCGCTTGCCGCAGAGTGCTAAATCGCGTCCGAACGGCCTGGACGGGCAAAATGCCATGCTTTCGGCGCGGAGGCGTTATTGCGGCCCAGAATCAGCGTGGACGCCGGGAGGCGGGATTCGCTCCCCTGCGCACGGCAACCCGCAATCATCCCAGCCGTTTCCGCGGCCTTTCGCCTGACGCCGCTATTCAGCCCCACCGCGCCCTGACGAATTCCCTTCCACCGCAACGATGTGGCAGGTCTGGGCTTCGCCGTCGAAATGCAGTTCGACCCGGCCAGCGTCGAGCTGACGCAGAACCGTCTCGATGCGCCGCTCGACCGGCGAATGGTCCGTGCCGTCGCGGGTGACAAATTCCGCGACAACGGCCCGCAGCGTCGCGGGTGACAGCAGCGAGTGGGGGATGCGCATGGCGGCATTATACAGCGATTCTCGCCGGCTTGGGTCAGGGACGATCCGGTCGGGCACCTGCCGCCGCTTCTGGTGCGTCAGTTCGTCCAGAAGAACTCGCAGCCGCTTCGGCTCCGTTTGGCGAACCGCAACAAGCGCCCGTCGTCCCTCCGACTCTCAGTAATCTGACCTTGACCTCGGCCAATTCAGCCAGTCACGGCGTCGAACGTCACGGACGGGGCTGCCACTTTTTTAGGCAGTCGCGAGCCGCAAGCTGGCTGAGCCGCGATCGGGCATCCGGACGCCCACACGATAGGCCCCGCCTGTGAGCGTCAGCCGCTGGCCTCGATCCGGCATCCCGGACGCCCACACGATCGGCACCGCCTGTGGCCGCGATCCGGCAGGGTGCTGGCCGTGGCCGCCATCGTGACCATTCCCGTCCCACGTCCCCAGGCATCCGGACGCCCACACAATCGGCCCCGCCTGTGAGCGTAGACTGGCCGCGATCCGGCATGTGCTGGCCGACGCCCGCGTCCCCAGGCATCCGGACGCCCACACGATAGGCACCGCCTGTGAGCGTAGCCTGGCCGCGATCCGGCAGGAGCTAGCCACGGGGTTGCGGCCCTGCTGGTCCGAGCCACCGAGTAGCTTGTGGGACACAGTGTCCCACAAGCTACTCCGGCATCCGGCCCGGCACCGCCTGTGAGCGTCAGCCGCTTGGCCGCGATCCGGCAGGTGCTGGCCGCCATCGTGACCATTCCCGTCCCACGTCCCCAGGCATCCGGACGCTCACACGATCGGCCCCGCCTGTGAGCGTCAGCCGCCTGGCTGCGATCCGGCAGGTGCTGGCCGCTGCCCACGACCCCAGGCAATCGGACGCCCACACGATCAGCCCCGCCTGTGAGCGTAGGCTGGCCGCTACTGGGACATCCGGCCAGGCCCCGCCTGTGAGCGTGGGCCGCTTGGCCGCGATCCAGCAGGTGCTGGCCGCCTGGCCGCGTCCCAGGCATCCGGACGCCCACACGATCGGCCCCGCCTGTGAGCGTCAGCCGCCTGGCTGCGATCCGGCTGGTGCCGCCATTCCCGGCGCCCGCGTCCCGCCGTTCGCCCGTGCCGCGTTCACGGGCGGAAGTCGCGGTTATGTCCACAGCGGACTGGCAACGGCCTGTGAGCGTAACCGGTTGGTAGCGACGCCCAGTAACCGCACGATCCTCAGTCGTTGACTTCATAGGGCTTGACCACGACAATCTTCCAGCGTGTGGTGTCGCTAGGCGTCAATGTTTCCCATGCGGCCACTCGCTGAACCATGCGAGCCGAGTCGGGGGAACGCTGACGGAAGTATCCGACACCCGTCTTCTCCTTCATCATTTGTTCGGCCAAGCGGCGCAGTTCGGGGTGTTCGGCAAAAGTCTGATCGCTGAAGAGGTACGTTCCGATTTGGTTCAGGTCGTCTTCGTACAACACGTAACCATCTTCTTGGATGCACCAGAGCCGCGTGGCCTTGTGAAGCCGCAGTTCTTCAGGGATCAGCCTAGGAATCACGCGTTCCGGGCGGATGACGGCGGCTAGCGTGCCGACCATCCTGTCGCCGCGAAAGACGGGCACTTGAAGAGAAACCGCATAACTCTGGTCCTCGACAAGCTGGAAGATCTGGCTGAAGACGGGCTTCTGGTGCTGGAAGATCCAGCGGATGTGTTTTTGATGCGTCACGTCCGTGCCCAGCGACTTTTCGTATACGTCTGGCTCGACGGCGGAAAGAATGCCCGGTGGCGTGAGCGTCCAGAAACTCACGCATTCTGGGAACCGTTCCAGCAGGTTGGTCAGGTGCGGACGCATGGCGTCACGCTCGGCCAACTCCGCTTCGCCGATTCCACGGGCTGTCTCGCGTAACGCGTCCGTCAACCGGCTTAGTTCCTCGTTCAGACTAGCGGCCGTGTGGTCGGCCATCCGCTGAAGGTCGTTGGCCAAATCAGCAACGTCTTTCACTGCCTGTTCTGCTCGCAACCGGGCCCGTTCCGCCTGACCGTGCGCCTCGACCGCCTGCAGTCTGGCCGCGTCGGCTCGGAACGCCCAATGGACGGCCAAACCGGTACCAACGAGCAGCGCGAGGACCGCGACCAGCCCGGCCACAAGCATTGACTTGTTACGTGCGACGAATCGGCGGAACAATTCTCGCGGTGAGTAGGCATAGACACTGACTACGCGGCCATCGCGGTAGGCGCGAAGCTGTTCCGCCAGGAATCCGGCATGCTCGAACCTCTCCAGTTGGTTTTTGTCCATCGCCTTTTCGCAGATCGCCGCCAGCTCCAGCGGCAGACCCACGATTCGCTCGCGGGGCGAAGGCGACCGCTTCTGGCTGCTGACACGATGCAGGATCAACACTAGGTCGCCTTGGTACGGCAATTCCCCGGTCAGGATTAGGTACAGGATCGTGCCAAGCGCATAGACGTCAGTGCGCGCGTTGACCTCTCCAAATCGCGCGTCGACCTGTTCCGGCGCCATGAACGCAGGCGTGCCGAGAATCTCACCGTCCACGGTCATCCCCGTCAGAGGCGACGTTATGCATGGTGCCGCTTGGCGGGCGTCGACCAAGGGTTCGGATTGCCGCTCGTGTTGGATCTTGGCCAAGCCCCAGTCAAGGATGATTGTCTCCCCGAACGCGCCGAGGACGATGTTGTCGGGCTTCAAATCGCGATGTACGATGCCGCGCGAGTGCGCGTAGCTCATCGCCTCGCAAACAGCAATTAGCGGGTTGAGTAGTTTCAGCCGGGCGCCCAGCTTCTCGTGTCCGGGCCGGGTGCCAGCCTCGTTCATGGCGGCCTGCATCGTCTTGCCGCGGACGTACTTCATGACGTAGTACAGGGCGCCGTCTTCCCGCAAACCGACCTCATAGAGGGGGACCACACCGGGGTGCTCCAATTGCCCCGTGATCTTGATCTCGCGCACAAATCGGCTCAGACGTCGAGGAAGGTCCTGCAGGTTCTTACACGGCAAGAGTTCCTTGATGGCGACCTCGCGCCCGAGGGCCTGATCGTGAGCCAGAAAGACACGACCGATGCCGCCTTGGCCCACCGTGCCGTGGATTGAATAGTGGCTGGAATAGAAATTCCCTTCGCTGGTCTGCCCCAGTTGTTCGAGTGCGGCACGAAATGGCGACTGGCTGGAGATATGCAGCTTCATGCCGCTGCGCTGGAGATGCTCGATGACCTGTTCGACGAGTGTGCGCGGCGTCTCGGGGTTGCCGTTCTGGCCATCTACCGCAGGGGTTGCGGGCGAGCTGGCAGAGGAACATTGAGGCTCAAGGCCGATAGTCGCCGCGATGTCCATAGCCGCGTCGGTCGACACGGCTTCGGGAAATTCGTTAGGCACGGGAGTTTTGGGGGCCATGCGATCCATTGTACTTCCCCAGACGCACGACGAAAGTGCCGGAGACAGAGGGCAATCCGAGGAAGTGTCTTGTTACTGCCGCTCCCTTCGCTCTACTTGCGGCCGCAAAACGCAGACCCACTCTTTAGACCTGTCGATGGTTCGTTGCGTAGCATTTGACGCCGCCGTCGACGGGGCGATGACCACAGGCATCGTTGGTCCAGCGTCGTGGCGTCGCCACGAGGTGAGCGTCGCCTCCCATCCGCTGGGTGCCGACAGGCGGCCCACGTTCGCCCGTGTCGCGTTCACGGCCGGAAGTCGCGTCCCTGTGGCCAAGTGGACTGGCGTCGCGACGTAGGCGACGTGGGCGTAGCCTCGCCGCGATCCGACAACCGGACGCCACAGGACTGACCCCGCCTGTGAGCGTCAGCCGCTTGGCCGCGATCCGGCAGGTGCCGCCATCGCTGCCCACGTCCCCCGGCAGCCGGCCACCCACACGATCGGCGTCGCCTGTGAGCGTCAGTCGCTTGGCCGCGATCCGGCACCCGGACTCCCACACGATCGGCCCCGCCCGTGAGCGTCAGCCGCTTGGCCGCGATCCGGCAGGTCCCGTCATTCCCGCCCAAGTCGCCTACGTTCGTCCGTGTCGTATTCACGGGCGGAAGTCGCGTCCCTGTGGCCAAGTGGACTGGCGTCGCGACGTGTACGACGTAGACGTCTGACCGCGATCCGGCAGGTGCTGGCCGACGCCCACGCCGCCCACGTTTCCAGGCATCCGGACGCCCACACGATCGGCCCCGCCTGTGAGCGTCAGCCGCTTAGCTGCGATCCGGCAGATGCCGTCGACATGGATCGCGACGAAGCCGCCCCGCCGAACAGCTTGTCGGACGCATCGATCGACAAGCTATTGGGACGTCCGGACGCCCACACGATCGGCACCGCCTGTGAGCGTCAGCCGCTTGGCCGCGATCCGGCAGGTGCCGGCATCCGGACGCCCACACGATCGGCCCCGCCTGTGGGCGTAGGCTGGCCGCGATCCGGCAGGTGCCGACGCCCGTGGTTCCAGGCATCCGGACGCCCACACGCTCGGCCCCGCCTGTGAGCGTCAGTCGCTTGGCCGCGATCCGGCAGGTGCCACCATTCGCGGGCGGAAGTGGCGGCTATGTCCACAGCGGGCCCGGCCCCGCCTGTGAGCGTCAGCCGCTTGGCTGCAATCCGGCAGGTGCCGCCGTTCCCGCCCCCGCGTCCCCCCGTTCGCCCATGCCGCGTTCACGGGCGTTGTGGCCAGTCGGTCCCGGCGTCGCGATGTAGCCGCCTGGCCGCGATCCGGCAGGTGCCGCCCAATCGCCACCGACGTAGCCCACGTTCGCCCGTGCCGCGTTCACGGGCGGAAGTGGCGTTTGTGGCCACAGAGGGTCCGGCGTCGCGACGTAGGCGACGTGGGCGTAGCCGCCGCGATCCGGCATTCCAGCCACACGATGGCCGCAGCTGCGAGCAGAAGCCGCTCGGCCGCGATTCGGCATCCGGCCGCCCACACGATAGGCCCCGCCTGTGAGCGTAGGCTGGCCGTGATCCGGCAGGTGCTGGCCGACCACGACGTTCCCAGGCATCCGGACGCCCACACGATCGGCACCGCCTGTGAGCGTAGGCCGCTTGGCAGCGAACCGGCTGGTGCTGGCAACCGGCCGCCCACACGATCGGCACCGCCTGTGAGCGTCAGCCGCTTGGCCGCGATCCGGCAGGGACTGGCCGCCATTGTGACCATTCCCGTCCCACGTCCCCAGGCATCCGGACGCCCACACGATCGGCCCCGCCTGTGAGCGTCAGCCGCTTGCCCGCGATCCGGCAGGGGCTGCCCACATGGATCCGGCATCCGGACGCCCACACGATCGGCCCCGCCTGTGAGCGTAGACTGGCCGCTATCCGGCAGGTGCTGGCCGCCCACACGTCCCCATGCACCCGGCCGCCCACACGATCGGCCCCGCCTGTGAGCGTCAGCCGCTTGCCCGCGATCCGGCAGGAGCCACCGCCG
>Ga0209510_1001469_pt1 | contig 26615 bp, 24 predicted proteins | sample BiotimSIPDNA_FD_185749 | JGI IMG/M metagenome (GOLD analysis project Ga0209510, IMG submission 185749) | Anaerobic biogas reactor microbial communites from Washington, USA - Biogas_R1 time_0 SIP DNA (SPAdes) (version 2) | ecosystem: Engineered > Bioreactor > Anaerobic > Unclassified | place...
AAAAAAATTAACGTTTCGCTCGAATTTTGTTACAAATTCGGTACTTGCTTGTACTTTTTGTCTTCCAATATTATCAAAGAACTTCCATTCCCTTTGAGGAAACGGGCTGCAAAGATAAGAATAGTTTTCAAATTGACAAAAAAATATATCGAAAAAACAATAATTTTTACATACCTTTGTTCTGACATCAATAAATATTGAAATGAAAAAGTTCATACCAATCATATTGTCGCTGTTAGTATTACTGACAGCATCAGGATCATCCTGCAATCCGATAATGCAACTTCCTGACCTGGAGGTCAAAGATACAACACTGACAATAGAGAGTACCGAAGGCTCAGTCAAACGCACCTTGCTCCGTACCGCTTACGATTGGACAATTACTGTGGATAGTGATAACGGAGAGCATTTCGACTGGCTAAGAATTTCTCACATGGCAGGCGAACCCGGAGATATACCTCTTGCATTCACCGCATTGAACACCAACAACACCAATGCGATAAGAAAGGCCTATGTGACCATCTCCAATAAAAAGCAATCGGTAACAATAGAGGTTTCGCAACTGATAGATTGCCTCACTTTTACCGATACAAATCTCAAAACAACTTTGCTGTCGCGCTACGATATCAACGATGATGGAGAGATCTCAGATTACGAGATGAAAATTCTAACCACACTTGATTGTTCTAAAGGCAAGGCCAGGTCACTCAAGGACCTTTATGGATACCGCTTCACAAGCATCAATTGCTCCCAGAACCTGATTGACACTCTGGATATCAGCAACTTTCCTTATCTCCTATCCATTGACTGCCAACGCAATATGATGAAATATTTCGCTGCCGGCGGATCCCCCACGATTGTGAATATAAACTGCTCACACAACACCATCAGTCACCTTGATGTCAGCAATTGCTCATCGCTCAAGAACCTGGAGTTTTCATACAATGTTCTGGATACCATCAATATAAGCAACACAAACCTTACCAGCTTTGATTGCACTATGGTTGGCCTCGGCACCGTAAAAACTCTCAATGCCAGCAATTGCACCAATCTTGAAGAACTCAACTGCAGGTTCAACTCAATTACCAACCTCAACCTTGCCGGATGTATCTCCCTCAAAAAACTGATCTGCGGCTTTAATAAGCTCACATCACTGGATATCTCCCAAAATGGCATACTTGAGTATCTGGACTGCAGCAACAACAACCTCACAGAGATTAATACCACCCAGGCAACTTTTCTCAAAGACCTGGATGTAAGTAGTAACAATATAAGATACCTGGATCTTCGCAAAAATAAACGCCTCACTCACCTCTGGGCGATGAACAATCCTTTGGAAGCAATTGACCTTACTATCTACCCTTTAGAGACATTTATCTACTCTGAAGACACCACAAATAAGGTGGAGTATAACCGCGAACCGGTAGTGGGCGGGTATATCCTATACTATTACTACCTGCCCGCGATATTCTTAGATGGAGTATTGGCCAACACCATTCACCGAACTTTTGTTGCTCAATAGATTATTATTTCTTTTCGGAAATCATCTTTAGAGCCCTGGCCAGCTGGTCAGGACAAGAAGTGGACTTTTTACCACAAGTAATCCCCTCCAATCTACGGATTACCTCTTTGACTTTCATACCCTCAACAAGAGCAGCGATGCCTTTGGCATTGCCATCGCAACCCCTTGTGAAGTGAAGGTATGTAATGCGGTTTCTTCGGATGTGGATTTCTATATTGACAGAACAGACCCCTTCCGGCTTCACGTTTACAATCCTGGTGCCATCATCACCGGTAATATCTGAAACAATACTCTGAGCTCTGAGATTGTCTGCCGTAAAGAGAAAAAATGCTATCGCAAAAAGAATGAGGAGTGCTTTTTTCATTGATTCTAAAATTGACCTGAGTATCAAAAGAGTTTTGGATAGTTGTCGTCCACCTGCTGCAGAATATGAGAAATGATGATATCCCTGAAGAGAGTCGATTTTGAAGATATTTTGTATTTGTCACAATACTGCTCTATAAGAGACATCTCTCTTTCGTTAAAAAGTATCGTTTTCCTATGTCTGCGGATAAGTTCATCACGCTCTTTTGCGATAATATCCGGAGATAATTTTTGCTTTTTTGATCTCTTTTTCACTTCGTCTCTAAAAATATGGCATCAAAGGTAACAATTTTTAAAAGAATTATGTTCCTTGTTAAAAAAGATTGGTATCTTTGCTCCACCTTATGAACAGGAATTTATTCATATTTTCTTTTAATGGCGAGACTACCAGAGTCCGAAGATAGACCTGTACGGCCTGATTCGTGGGCTTTACGGGTTTCCATTAATTCCGGAGGGATGTCCCTCCCAAAATAACCTGTTTTTTTCAGATTTTTCATTTTATGAATATAAATGTCGTTGTGGCCGATAAAAGCCATATCCAATATGCTGAACAGATATGTGATCTAGTCTATATTTCAGCACAAGAAAGAGGCACCGGTATTGCCAAAAGAACGCCGGAATATATCTCTGCGAAAATGATTTCAGGCAAGGCTGTTATTGCCATAGCAGAGGATGGTGAACTCGCAGGCTTTTCCTATATAGAAACCTGGGGGCACCAAAAGTTCGTAGCTAATTCCGGCCTTATAGTAGCACACAAATTTCGCCAGACAGGCCTCGCCAGACGTATCAAACAGAAGATTTTCGACCTTTCCAGAACTCTTTACCCCAATGCGAAGATATTCAGCATCACCACCGGTTTGGCCGTAATGAAGATCAATTATGACCTGGGGTTTCATCCGGTAACCTTTTCCGAACTTACCGACGATGAAGAATTTTGGAAGGGTTGCAGCGGATGCCGCAATTTTGACATTCTCCAGCGTAATGATTACAAAATGTGCCTCTGCACGGGTCTTCTCTACGATCCGGCGCAACATCCGGACGATCACAAAAAACAATCAACCGAAAATACTTAATAGATATGAATAAAAAAGTCGTACTTGCATTTAGCGGAGGTCTTGACACCTCTTTTTGCGTTCCCTATCTCAAACATGAAAAGCATCTCGAAGTTCACACGGTAATGGTCAATACCGGTGGTTTCTCCGAAAAGGAAACCAAGACCATTGAAGATAGGGCTCTGCAACTTGGAGCCGCTTCACATACTACTGTAGATGCGACAGAGACCTACTACCGTAAGGGTATCAGATACCTTATTTTTGGAAATATCCTTAAAAACAACACCTATCCCCTATCAGTTAGTTCTGAGCGCGTATTCCAGGCACTGGAGGTACTGAAACATGTCAAAAAATTAGGTGCCAGCACGGTAGCGCATGGGTGCACCGGAGCAGGCAACGACCAAGTGCGTTTTGATATAGTGTTCGAGATCCTAGCGCCGGAAGTTGAGATCATAGCCCCTATAAGGGAATTGGGCTTAAGCAGGAAAGAGGAGATTGATTATCTTCAGAAGCACGGATTCAATTTCTCCTGGGAGAAGTCCAGATACTCTATAAACCAGGGACTCTGGGGTACCAGTATAGGTGGAGTAGAGACTCTCTCTTCCCATGGCTACCTCCCTGAAGAGGCCTACCCTGCACAGGTGACACGCAAAGGGAGCGAGATTGTGACCATTACCTTTGACAAGGGTGAGCCGGTTGCACTCAACTCGAAGAAGATGAGGCCCGTGGAGCTAATCCGCAAGCTCAGAGAGATAGCAGCTCCCTATGGCATCGGCCGCGATACTCACGTGGGAGATACGATTATCGGCATCAAAGGCAGAGTGGCATTTGAAGCGGCAGCGCCCATGATTATCATCAAGGCACACCATCTGTTAGAGAAGCATGTGCTCACCAAGGCGCAACTCTACTGGAAGGAACAGCTCTCAGGTTTTTATGGCCAGATGATGCACGAAGCGCAATACCTTGATCAGGTAATGCGCAATATTGAGGCCTATCTCGAAGATTCGCAGCGCGCCGTCATAGGAGAAGTGCAGGTACGTCTACAACCCTACAATTTCCAGGTTTTGGGCTGCAAGAGCGACTTCGACCTTATGAACTCCAAGTTCGGCGATTATGGAGAGGCAAACAAGTCATTTACCGGCAGGGATGTTGTCGGATTTACAAAAGTTTTGGCCAACCCCCTCAAGATCTATTATTCGATACACAATGAGGAGAATATCCTCTAAAAACAAGCAACATGGGAAAAATTAAAGCCTCTATTGCGGGAGGTACAGGATATACGGCCGGTGAACTGATCAGGATTCTAATCAATCACCCTGAAGTGGAAATCACCAATGTGATAAGCACCACTCAGGTGGGTGATACAATTTCAAGTGTCCACAGAGACCTTTTCGGAGATTGTGACTTAAAATTCACAGATCAGGTGGGAGAACCGGATGTGCTCTTTTTATGCCTGGGACACGGAATTTCGCGCGAATTTCTCTCTACCCATAACATTTCAGAAGAGTGTAGAATTATCGATCTGGGCAATGATTTCAGGATCGAGAGCAATTTTATGAATAGGGAGTTCGTATATGGACTCTGCGAAATGAATAAGGAAAGTATCAAGGATTGCCACTCTGTAGCCAATCCGGGTTGCTTTGCAACTGCCATAGAGTTGGGTATCTTACCTCTTCTTGACAAAAAGATGGTATACGATGAAATCCATGTTCACGCCATTACTGGCTCTACCGGTGCCGGAAAAACACCTGTCGAGACCACCCATTTCAGTTACAGGGATAATAATATTTCAGTATATAAATCCTTTAAGCACCAGCATTTGGCGGAGATTACCAAGGTGATCCGCACACTTGCGGGCCAAGATATCCGCATCAATTTTGTACCGATGAGAGGTAATTTTACCAGGGGTATATTTGCCAGCATCTACACGCGTTGCGAATCTTCCAATGACGAAATAGCCGAAATCTACAAGGAGTATTACAAGAGTTCGCCTTTTGTCCATGTTTCTGATACTCCCATTAGTCTTAAAGAGGTAGTAAACACTAACAAAGGACTGCTCCATGTTGCATCATACGACGGTTATCTTCACATAACCTCTGTGATTGACAATCTGATAAAAGGGGCATCCGGACAGGCCGTACAGAATATGAACCTCATGTTCGGATATGATGAAAGCGCCGGACTGAGACTCAAATCCACCACATTCTAACCACAAAGGACTATGACCCTTTTCGACGTTTACCCTCTCTGGCCCATTGAACCTGTCAAGGCATATGGATGCAGGATTATTGACAAGGAAGGCATAGAATATATCGACCTCTATGGAGGTCATGCGGTTATTTCAATCGGTCACTGCCATCCCACCTATTGTGAGATGCTCACCGAACAGCTGAACAAAATCGGTTTCTATTCGAATGCAGTACAGAATTCTCTTCAAAATGAGCTTGCGCAAAAACTCGGAGAACTTTCCGGTTATGAGGATTATTCTCTTTTCCTCTGCAATTCCGGTGCGGAAGCCAACGAAAATGCCATTAAACTTGCCTCTTTTCATACAGGAAAAGCAAAAATATTGGCATTGCGTAAAGCATTTCACGGCCGCACTTCGGGTGCCGTAGCAGCCACCGACAATCCCACGATCCAGGCCCCATTCAACCGCACCGATAATGTCACCTTTATCCCTATGAATGATCTTGCAGCGGCCGAGGCTGAAATAACTAAAGGAGAGTACGCTGCCATACTAATTGAGGGTATTCAAGGAGTGGCAGGCATCTTCGAGCCCGAAGCAAATTATCTCAAGGGGATCAAAGATCTCTGCAACAAATACAAGGTGGTGATGATCTTTGATGAAGTGCAGTCGGGATATGGCAGGAGCGGACGATTCTTTGCCCACCAATACAGTGGAGTACGGGGCGACATCATCACTGTTGCCAAGGGTATGGGCAACGGCTTCCCCATCGGTGGTGTGATTATCTCTCCTCTCTTCAAAGCGACACACGGTATGCTCGGCACTACCTTTGGAGGCAACCACCTTGCCTGTACTGCGGCTCTGGCGGTATTAAAAGTAATCCGGGATGAGTCTCTGATAGAAAATGCCGCTACTATGGGTAACTACATCATTAGCTGCCTTAAGGGCAACAAGGCCATAAAAGAGATTCGGGGCAAAGGTTTGATGGTTGGTGTTGAACTGAAAGAGGGATACGAGACCCTCCGCAACCGACTTCTATTTGAAAAAAAGATTTTTACCGGAGGCGCGGGCAAAAATGTTATCCGCCTTCTTCCTCCTCTGAATATTGATAAACAAACAATTGGTATCTTTGCAGAAGCATTTAATCAATTAACGGAAACCAACTAAGTAAAACAACCGATATGAAACATTTTACCTCGATCCACGACATCATCTCCCTTGAAGACGTGCTTGCCAAGGCAAAATATGTCAAGGCTAATCCACTTGCAGACATTGGGCTGGGACGCAATAAAACCCTGCTTATGATATTTTTCGACTCCAGCCTACGCACAAGGCTCAGTACTCAAAGGGCGGCCCTCAATCTTGGAATGAATGTGATAGTCCTCGACATCAATCAGGGTGCCTGGAAGATGGAAACAGAGAGAGGAGTTGTGATGAACAGTGATAAGCCCGAGCATATACTCGAAGCCATTCCTGTCATGGGCTCTTACTGCGACATGATCGGAGTAAGATCTTTCGCTAAATTCGAGAGCAAAGAGGCTGACTACAAAGAAAAACTCCTCAACCAGTTTATCCAATATTCCGGGAAACCCGTTTTCAGCATGGAGGCCGCCACAAGGCATCCTCTTCAGACATTTGCTGACCTTATCACTATTGAGGAATATAAAAGAACTGAGAACCCCAAGATAGTTCTCACCTGGGCTCCACACCCAAAAGCCCTCCCGCAGGCTGTGGCCAACTCATTTGTGGAGTGGATTAACGCCAAAGGTTATGAGCTTGTAATCACCCATCCAAAAGGCTATGAACTCGCTGAAGAGTTTATAGGAAATGCCACAGTGGAATATGATCAGGACAAAGCATTCGAAGGAGCTGACTTCATTTACGCCAAAAACTGGTCGGCTTACAGGGATCCCAATTACGGAAAAGTATTGCATATGGATCACTCCTGGTGTGTGGACAGCAGGAAAATGGCACTTACAAACGATGCCTATTTCATGCACTGTCTTCCCGTAAGGCGCAATATGATCGTCACCGACGAAGTAATAGAATCTCCCAACTCTATAGTTATCCCGCAGGCAGCCAACAGGGTAGTCTCTGCACAGGTAATAATAAAAGAACTTCTCCTTGGAATAGAATGAAAAACCTACAGGTCATAAAGATAGGAGGCAATGTGGTCGATGACCCTGTTGCTCTTGAACGTTTCCTTTATGATTTCAGCAAGATAAAAGGGGGTAAAGTACTCATTCACGGAGGAGGAGTAATGGCTACTCAGATGGCGGAAAGACTTGGCATAGAGACACGTATGCACAAAGGACGTCGTATCACCGATTATGAGACGCTCAAGACCGTTACAATGGTCTATGCCGGATGGATTAATAAATCCATAGTTGCAGCACTTCAAAGTAAGGGTTGCAATGCCATCGGCCTTTCCGGTGCAGACTGCAACGTTGTGCCCGCCACGAGACGTTCACCCGAACCTGTGGATTTCGGATATGTAGGAGATGTGGATCCTTCAAAGATCGGCAGCGAAGAGATTTCGGTCCTGCTGGAGAGAGGGATCTGCCCCGTTTTCTGCGCTATCACACACGACGGGGAGGGTTCGCTCCTCAACACCAATGCCGATACCATGGCATCAAGCCTTGCGATAGCTATGACCGACAAATATAATGTTCGTCTGGTATTCTGTCTGGAAAAAGATGGAGTACTTTTGAATAAAGATGATGCATCCTCCATTGTTCCAACAATAACAGAGAAATATTTCGCCCAGCTGCTCGAAGAGGGTATAATTGAAGGAGGGATGATTCCGAAACTGGAAAATGCATTTGCCGCCATAAACAATGGAGTGTCTGAAGTAGTGATCAAACATGCGCGTAACCTGAATAATGAGAGGGGTACAACCCTAGTAAAATAGAATAGAATGGAGAGTATCGGAAGATATTGCGAAGAGGCAATTTTATTCCTCGAAAAAATGATTACCATCCCTTCGCTCTCATTTGAAGAGGCGAAGAGAGCGGAATTTATCGTGCAATATCTCAGGGAGAGGTCCCTCGAACCGGAACTTGTAGGCAATAATATCATTGTTCTCCTTCCCAAGCCTTCCAGCAACCGCCCGGTACTGATGCTCAACTCTCATATTGACACCATCAAGCCTTCCGAACTCTACACTTTCGATCCCTTCAATCCTCCTCAAGAGAAAGAGCGGATACTCGGAGTCGGAAGCAATGATGCGGGAGGCAGCGTCACCTCTCTCCTCCACACATTCCTCTATTTAGCGGAGCATAAAGAGCTACTGGACTCCCTCAAAGTGGAGCCGTTGCTGGTGCTCACCGCCGAAGAGGAGCGCTCAGGTCCGAACGGTATGAGCAGGATCAGCACTGAGATGCCGGATCTTGCTGATATGGCGATTGTAGGAGAACCCACGGGTATGCGGGCAGCTATCGCTGAAAGGGGATTGCTGGTAATAGATGCTACCGCAAAAGGAGTCAGCGGCCATGCAGCCCGAAATGATGGTGAAAATGCAATACTTATTGCCCTGGATGACATCTCAATCCTCAGGCACTTTGTATTTGAGAAAATATCCCCCACTATGGGAACCACCCATCTAAATGTAACCCAAATTAATGCCGGCACAGCACATAATGTAATCCCTGACGAATGTTCTTTTGTGGTGGATATCAGACCGACTGACGTATACACTAATCCGGAGATAATGGAAATCCTCCAAAAAAGGCTTAGGTGCACTCTCAAGGCACGCAATCTCACCAACCGCTCCTCTGCTACACCTATCGGTCATCCACTGCTTGGTACCGCCGAAAGATGCTCCATAGAAACATTCATCTCCCCCACCACCTCCGATTGGATGCGGCTAAAAGTACCCGCGATTAAAATGGGACCAGGAGAATCATCACGTTCACACAAAGCGGACGAATTTATCCTTAAAGAGGAAATCCGTCACGCCATCCACAAATACATCAACTTCATAACCCATCTGAAATGAGCACTCTTTGGAATAAAGGCATATCCGCCACAGAAATTGTTGAAGAATTTACCGTAGGAAATGATAAGATCCTCGATCTGCGCCTTGCAAAATATGACGTAATTGGCTCCAAAGCTCATATTGCGATGCTTGCTTCCATAGGGCTGCTCACAAAAGAGGAAGAGGCCATTCTAACTCAGGAATTGGACAAAATCCTCTCTGAGATAGAAGAGGGCAAATTTGTCATTGAAGAGGGAGTGGAAGATATCCATTCTCAGGTAGAATTGATACTTACCCGCAGGGTTAGCGATATCGGTAAGAAAATTCACTCGGGACGCTCCCGCAACGATCAGGTGCTGGTGGACCTCAAACTCTACTTCAAAGATGAGGCACTCCAGATCAGAGATGAAGTGCGTAACCTTTTTGATACGCTCCTTAAACTGAGCACACAATTCTCCAACGTGCTGCTTCCGGGCTATACCCACGGACAGATTGCTATGCCCTCATCATTCGGAATGTGGCTCGGTGCTTATGCGGAAACTCTTGTGGATGATATGACTATTCTGTCTGCCGCCTACCGGATAATTGACCAAAATCCTCTGGGCTCTGCAGCCGGATATGGCTCCTCATTCCCTCTGGACAGGGAACAAACCACCCATTTGCTCGGATTTAAAACGCTTCACTTCAACTCCATTGCCGCACAGATGAGTCGCGGCAAATGCGAAAAAGCCTTCAGCTACGCACTGGCTGCCATAGCATCCACCCTAAACAAACTCGCTTCAGATTGCTCTCAATATATGAGCGGCAACTATGGGTTTATCTCATTTCCGGATGAACTCACAACAGGTTCGAGCATAATGCCTCACAAGAAAAACCCCGATGTATGGGAGCTTATAAGAGCCAGGAGTAACTGTCTCCAGAGTGTTCCAAATGAGATTTCCCTCCTCTGCGCCAATTTGCCTCACGGCTATCACAGGGATTTCCAATTGCTCAAGGACATCCTCTTTCCCGCTATTGAAACCACTCACAGCATCATAGGTATGACACAATATATGCTGGAAAATATGCGTGTAAATGAGAAAATTCTGGAAGATCCCATGTATGACTATCTCTTCACTGTAGAGGAGGTCAATAAACGTGTACTCGCCGGGATTCCTTTCAGGGATGCCTACAAAAGTGTCGGAATTGAGCTCAATGACCAGACATTTGCCACCGACATTTCAAAAGAGTATAACAGCGTTAAAAACCTGAACCATACCCATATCGGAAGTGTTGGAAATCTCTGCAACGATAGAATTTCCGCCAAGATGGATGATATAATGAAGGAGTTTTAGTCCAGAGGATCACCTTTTCGATCAAACCATCCGGTCTTAATGATGGAGTAGTCGGTATCTCCTACTACTTTGATAGAGCAATTGTACTTCCTGCACCATTTGTAACGGATACTCATCAATCCTTTGGTAAGATATGCAGAAAGGATAGGACTTGTGCGGAGTATGAATTCTTTGATCTTTTTCTCCTTTACATAGAAGGCAAGTTCTCTTTCAAGAGTTTCGTCTATCAGCAGTGTCGGGCCGATCTTACCTGTGCCATTGCAAGTAGGACACGCCTCTGCTGTCTCTATTTCCTTTGTGGGACGTACTCTTTGGCGGGTAATCTGCATCAAGCCAAATCTGGTAAGCGGGAGGATAGTATGTTTTGCCCTATCTGAGGCCATAGCCGCAGTCATATGCTTATAGAGAAGAGCCTTGTGCTCATTGTTGTCCATATCGATAAAGTCGATAACCACAATGCCTCCCATATCTCTCAGACGGATCTGACGTGCAATCTCGTCGGCAGCGTTGATGTTCACATCATAAGAGTTATCTTCCTGCTCCCTGTTTTTGGTGCGGATACCGCTATTTACATCAATTACGTGAAGCGCTTCAGTGTGCTCAATGATAAGGTATGCACCCTGACGGAGGGAGACTATCTTACCGAATGAAGCCTTAATCTGCCTTGTAACCTCAAAATAGTCAAATATAGGCTCCGTACCTTTGTAAATTTTTACTATTTTTTCTTGTTCCGGAGCTATGAGTGAGACATATTCGCATACCTCTTCATAAACAGCCTCGTCATTGACGTAAATGTTAGAGAAGGTGTCATTGAGCAGGTCACGAAGAATGGTTGTGGTTCTGCTATGCTCGGTAAAAAGGAGTTGAGTGGACTTTGATTTGGCAATCTTAGGCCACGAATCCTCCCATCTTTTTATGAGTGATCTGAGCTCTGCATCCAAAACGGCGGCTTTCTTGCCCTCTGCAGCAGTTCTGATTATGACTCCATAATTGCGGGGAAGAATACTATATACAAGACGCTCAAGACGACGTTTTTCCTCTTTGGATTTGATTTTCAGAGATACGCTGACTTTGTCGGCAAATGGTAGAAGCACCATATTGCGTCCTGCAATGGAAATCTCAGCAGTAAGTCTCGAACCCTTTGTGGAGATGGGCTCTTTTACGATCTGGACTATTATTGGTTGTCCGGGAGAGAGGAATCTCTCAATTTTGCCCTCTTTTTCGAGAATCTCGTCAATCCTTACATTGGAGTAGAAGGATTTGAAATGCCTGTTGGTATTAATCTGGCGTGTAAAATAATCGAATGCCTTGAAATTGAATCCGAGATCGAGATAGTGGAGGAAAGCATCTTTCTCATCACCTATATCCACAAATGCCGCATTGAGCGCCGGTAGAAGCTTCTTTACCTTGCCAAGATAGACATCGCCTACATTATAACTTTTACCTCCGTGCGCCTCCTTGTGAAGTTCCATCAAACGATGATTTTCCATCAATGCAATGGAAATATCTGTCTGTTTGACATCAATTATCAGGTCTCTTTCCATCGAAATCAGTTCCTTTATAAAAGACAATAATCTGAAGCGGGCCGCAGATTGCTCGCGAAACCACTTCAGATTATATAGTCAGGCCAAAATCAGCAGCAAATTATTTCTTCTTGTGTCTGTTTTTGCGCAAACGTTTTTTGCGTTTGTGCGTGGCCATTTTATGTCTTTTTCTTTTTTTACCGCTAGGCATAATAGTATGATTTTATTAAATTATTGTGCATTTTTCACCATGTCAACAAAAACTTTTGCAGGCTTAAATGCAGGTATTCTGTGTGCCGGGATAACGATAGTAGTGTTTTTTGAAATGTTGCGGGCTGTTTTTTCAGCACGTTCCTTTACGATAAAACTGCCAAAACCGCGAAGATATACGTTCTCGCCTTTTTCCATTGAATTCTTAACGCTGTCCATAAAGCTCTCGATCACTTTCTGTACTGCAATCTTTTCCAAACCTGTGGCCTTTGCAACTTCGTTGACTATGTCTGCTTTTGTCATAACAATTTAGTATTTAATTGGTTCATATTTCTTAATCGGGGAGGCAAAAATAAAGTTAATTTTTTAATATTCAAAAACTAATGTGTTTTTTTTCTATTTTTCGGTTTGGCATAATGATTGACCAATATAAGGGTACCACCCGAAATGGTGAGAAAACGGTTTATTTGAGTTTTATTACTGACATTTTGACACATGAAAGATAGATTTGACAATATTTTCTCAGCAAACGCACCGGAAGTAAACATTATACCGGTTATGAATATAGATAATATACAAAACCTAAAAGATAGTGAGATGCCCCCTGTTTTGCCAATATTGACGCTTAGGAATGCTATTCTGTTCCCTGAGACAGTCATACCGGTTACCATCGGCAGGGAGAAATCCATTCGTCTGATTAACGAATCTTATAAATCCAACCGCTTAATCGGCGTAGTCACACAGATTGATGCAAAAGTGGAAGACCCCCAGCCGGAAGAGCTTTTTGAAATAGGAACCCTGGGCAAGATCATCAAAATCATCGAGATGCCCGATAAGACCATAACTGCCATCGTGCAGGGTCTACGCAGATTCAAGATTGATCAGATAAATATCACAGCACCCTATCTTATGGCGCAGGTGACATATCTTGAAGATATAGTTCCCGACAAGAACGACAGCGACATGGATGCCATAACCGATAGCATAAAGGATAGTGCTCTCCATATCATAAGACTCTCCCCCAACCTCCCTTCGGAGGCAGGATTTGCCATTAAGAACCTTGAGGGATATGAATTCCTAATCAATTTCATTGCTTCGAGTATAGAGATTGACAACATTGTCGACAAAGTAGAGCTGCTCCGTCTTGCATCACTCAAGGAGAGAGCTCTCAAATTGCTTGAATTGCTTAACCGCCAGATTGAGATACTCAAAATCAAGGATGATATCCAGAGGAAGGTGAAAAGCGAGATTGACCAGCAGCAAAGGGAATATTATCTTAGCAACCAGCTCAAGACCATTCAGGAAGAGCTGGGCATTGGCTCGGATCAGCAGGATTTTTCCCAGTTAAGAGAGAAGGCGGCAAAGAAAAAATGGCCCCAGTATGCTGCAGAGGCCTTTGAAAAAGAGATTAAGAAGCTCGAAAATACCAACCCTAGTTCACCTGACTTCAATATACAGTATTCTTATGTAGAATTTCTGACAGACCTCCCATGGGATGAGGGCACAGAGGACAATCTGGACATGAAAAATGCACAGAAAATCCTCGACGAGGATCATTACGGCCTTGAAAAGGTAAAGGAGAGAATCATCGAATACCTCGCTGTACTCAAACTCAAGGGTGATATGAAATCCCCCATCATCTGCCTCCACGGACCTCCGGGCGTGGGTAAAACCTCCCTCGGAAAATCTGTGGCACGTGCTCTTGGCAGAAAGTATGGAAGAATCTCTCTCGGAGGTCTCCACGACGAATCCGAGATTAGAGGTCACAGGAGAACATATATCGGTGCAATGCCTGGCCGTATCATTCAGACCATTAAAAGAGCAGGTAGCTGTAATCCGGTCATAGTATTGGATGAAATAGACAAAGTGGGCGACAACTTCAGAGGTGACCCCGCATCGGCACTGCTTGAGGTACTTGACCCCGAACAGAACACAGCATTCCACGACAACTACCTTGATATTGACTACGATCTTTCCAGGGTGCTCTTCATAACCACTGCAAATAACGTAACTACGATACATCCCGCACTCCGTGACAGGATGGAGCTCATCAATGTCTCCGGCTATCTTGCGCAGGAGAAGGTCTCCATCGCAGAAGGATATCTCATACCAAAACAGATTGAGGCCCACGGTCTCAAGAAGGAGGATATGCAGCTCTCCAAAGAGGCGATAGACACTATTATAGATTGGTATACGCGTGAATCCGGAGTTAGAGGTCTCGATAAGCGGATAGCTAAGATCGCACGAATCACAGCCAAGAAGATAGCCCTGGAGGAGGAGTTAAAACCGGTGCTCGATAGCGACGACATCAAGGATTACCTCGGACTGCCCACCAACCAGCCCAATATTCAGGAGGGAAATGAAGCTCCTGGCGTAGTTACAGGCCTGGCCTGGACCGAGATGGGAGGTGATATCCTCTTTGTGGAGTGCAGCCTTAGCGAAGGCAAAGGAGTTCTCTCCACCACCGGTAATCTCGGAGATGTGATGAAAGAGTCGGCAACCATAGCTTTACAATACCTAAAGGCTCATCCTGAGCTTTCCGGAGTCGATGGGAAGAGTTTCTATAAAAAAGATTTCCATATCCACGTACCGGAAGGGGCTATTCCCAAGGATGGACCATCGGCAGGCATCACGATGGTCACTGCTATCGCTTCTGCACTTCGAAATAAAAGTATCCGAAGCGGCATAGCAATGACAGGCGAGATCACTCTGAGAGGCAGGGTACTTCCGGTTGGCGGCATCAAGGAGAAGATACTTGCAGCCAAAAGGGCCGGAGTCAAAACCATCGTACTCTCTTATGAAAATGAGAGGGATATCAAGGAGATTAAAGAGATATACATTGAGGGTCTCGAATTTAAGTATGTGAAGAATATTGACGAAGTCATAAACTACGTCTTTTCAGAGCAATAATTATGGACGTGAAGATCGAAAGCAGTTGGAAAGAGGCTTTGAGCGAAGAATTCAAGAAACCCTACTTCGCCTCTCTTGTAGAGACACTTCGCACCGAGAAACTTCAGGGACGAATCATATACCCTCCCGGACCTCTTATTTTTAATGCTTTCGCTCTCACGCCCATTGATAAAGTAAAGGTAGTAATTCTGGGCCAGGATCCCTATCACGGCCCCGGGCAGGCTCACGGTCTCTCCTTTTCAGTGCCACATGGAGTCCAGCCACCCCCTTCCCTGCTAAATATATATAAGGAGATAGAGAATGATCTTGGCATTACCCTTCAGAAGGATGGTTCGCTTGAGGGATGGGCACGCCAGGGAGTTTTCCTGCTCAACGCAGTACTTACCGTAAGGGCCTCTGAAGCTACTTCCCATAGCAGAATAGGATGGATGGAGTTTACAGATGCCGTTATCCGCATCCTTTCCGAGAAGCGCGAAAATATTGTTTTTCTACTTTGGGGCAATTTCGCAAGGAGCAAAAAGGATCTCATTGATACCTCCAAACATTTCGTATTTGAATCAGCGCATCCTTCGCCTCTGGCAAGGGGAGCATTTTTCGGGTGCAGGCATTTCTCGATGACCAATGAAGCACTTGTAAGCCGCGGGCTCTCCCCCATTGACTGGAGTTTATAATAACTTTTTGAATTCTTGTTTTTTAACTATAACTTCGCGGTGTGATATCTGATATGAAAAATATGAGACTTGCACTTTTTCCAGGCTCTTTCGATCCCTTCACAATGGGTCACCTGGATGTTTTAAAATCCGCACTGAAACTCTTTGACAAAGTTGTCGTAGCGGTCGGATACAACAGTTCCAAAGGAGGACTATTTTCTCCCGAAGCCAGAGTCGAGATGATAAAGAAAGCCATCGGTGATCTGGAACGCGTAGAAGTAGACTCATACACCGGCCTCACAGTGGATTACTGCAGACAAATAGGGGCAGTATGCATCATCAGAGGCTTGAGAACCACCACCGACTTCGAACTTGAAAGCGTTATCGCCCAGGCCAACCGAAAAATGGCTCCGGAGATCTCCAGTATATTTATTCCCGCCGGACACGAATATTCATTTATCTCCTCAACGGTAGTAAGAGATGTACTCATGAATGGCGGTGACGCCAAATGTTTTTTGCCACCAGGCATTGACATCAACGATTACATTCACAAATAGTATCTGTTGCAGGCATGAAACAAAGGGTAACATCTTTGGTTTTCGTCCTGGTCATCGGAGTCTTTTCCATATTCGGCCAGAACACGGCCAAAATCCACAAAGGCATCGAAGAATACTTCGACTCTTTCCTCTTTTATCCTACCGACACCATTAACTCCAGGATTGATCGCCTAATAACCGCTCTTCCTGATAAAAAAGATCAGGCCAAAGTTGCCGGAGCTGCATTTGACTATTTTTATAGTTCTCCTATAATGGGAATGGAGGCGGTTTCACTCCACATCGCGGACAACTGGTTTCTCAATGGAAAACTCGAATGGGCCAATCCCGAAAGCTGGCATCTGCTCTATACTTTTGCGGAGTTCAACAGATCGTCTATGATTGGCTGCGATGCTCCTGAACTCATTGTAGAGAACATGGATGGCTATATGGTCAACATTCTCAAAGGTGACGGCCAGTGGAAAATACTCTATTTCTATGATGACAAATGCAGTACCTGTAAGGAAGAGACTCCTCAGCTGGCTAAATTTGCCAAAGAGTATTCCGGCCCACAAATCACCATCTTCGCACTCTATACCCAAGGCAACCGCCAAGAGTGGGAAGAGTATGTCAAGCGCATTTTTGGAGATATATCCAATCCGGATGTCATCATATTTCATCTCTGGGATCCTGAAGTCACAAGTTCGTATCACATGAAATATGGCGTACTGACTACTCCAACGATGTTTCTCATAGACAGATTCAACATCATCGCCGGCCGCAAACTCAACTGTGAAGCGCTGTGCCGTCTTCTGGATGTCAAAATCAATGAAAGTAACGAATTCAGAAAACTCTTCGCAAATATATTCGCTTCGATGGAGCCGGTTGACAAAGATGTGATAGACCAGGTTGCGGAAACTTTTCACCGAAGGACAGCCCCGGATTCGACACTTTACCGTGAAACCTTTCACGAACTCTATTCTTTCCTAAAAAACACTCCAGGTGCACCATTCCAGCAGGGAGCTCTGGATATCGGACGCACCTACATACTCGGACAAGAGGAATATTGGTCCAAGGAATATCTGGATTATATTTCCTACGATATAAGACTCTCCTCCACCAATCTTCCGGGAGAAAAGGCTTCCGACCTTTTCCTCACTGACATTAAGGGACGAGAGCGCAGATTACTACAGGGTTGCTCCCGATACACCATTCTTTGGTTTTATATTAGTTCCTGTGAAGAGTGTCACAAAGAAGCGCTTGCCCTGGCAGAAAAAGAGAAATATCTCAGAAAAAATGGGGTCAGGGTAAAATGCATCTACGTCGGTGAAGATGAGGCGGCCTGGCGTGATTTTCATAAAAAAAACCCGAAAAAATGGGTATATTTGTGGGATAAAACCGGAAACTCCGGCCTGGATACACTTTATGATGTTCGCACGGTACCGCAGATTTACCTGCTTGACAGAAAAAAACGCGTTATAGGCAGAGAGCTGGGCACGGAACATCTTTTCGAATTATTGAATACATTATGATAGCAGGCAAGTACAAAGAGTTTTATGACAAACTCAAGAGCATCATCCCTGAAAAGAGAATGCTCCACGATCCCCTCAGCACGCTGGCATTCGGCACGGATGCCTCATTCTACAGACTCATTCCCAAACTGGTAATAAAGGCACATAGCGAAGAGGAAATAGTCGCTATTCTCACTACAGCCTACAATATGGGACTTCCTGTGACATTCAGGGCCGCAGGCACCTCTCTCTCAGGGCAGGCTATCAGCGATTCTATCCTCGTATTGGCAACTCACGGATGGAAAGAGCACAAAATCCTCGACCACGGACTCAAAATACTCCTTCAGCCCGGCATCAGAGGGGCTGCCGCCAATCGATTCCTAGCACCTTACGGAAGAAAAATCGGTCCCGATCCCGCCTCCATCGATGCAGCTATGATAGGTGGTATCGCAGCCAACAATGCCAGCGGCATGTGCTGTGGTGTAGCAGACAACTCCTACAAGACGGTAGCTGACATCCGAGTCATACTCCCAGACGGTACTCTCCTCGACACCGCTGACGAAACTTCCGTGCGAAGCTTTAAAGAAAGTCACAAGGAACTGCTTAGATCACTCGAAAAGATCTCCGCTGACATTGCAGCTGATACGGAACTCAAAGAACGCATCATTAAGAAATATAAGATAAAGAACACGAACGGTTATTCACTGAACGCCTTTACTGATTACAGCGATGGTATTGATATACTCAAGCATATTATCATAGGATCGGAAGGTACTCTTGCCTTTATCTCCTCCATTACCTACAATACGGTAATTGAGCACCCACACAAGGCACTTGCGATGGTGGTATTCTCCTCAATAAAGGATGCATGCACCGCGGCACAAATACTCAAGAAACAGAAGGTATCCGCGGTTGAACTCATTGATAGAACAGGCGTACGCTCTGCTGACCGGACACCCGGAATCCCGGAGTACCTCAAGACTATAGGAGAAGAGAGTTGCGTACTTCTGGTCGAGACCAGAGCCGCATCTGCAGAGGAACTCAAGGCCAATGTGGAATCGGTTACCGCCTCCATCAGCCACATTCCTACCGAACTTCCCTACAGTTTTACCACAGATGCCAAAGAGCAGGCGATGCTTTGGAAAATCCGTAAAGAGCTCTTCCCTACAGTAGCTGGATTGAGGAAGTCAGGCACTACTGCCATAATCGAGGATATCTGCTTCCCTATCGACAAACTGGCCGAAGCCACAATGAAATTGAGAGAGATTTTCGAACGTGACGGCTATGGCGATGCCGTAATATTCGGCCATGCAATGGATGGTAATCTCCACTTTGTGTTCAACCAGAATTTCTCCGAAGACAAGGAGGTAGAAAAGTACCGCATCTTTATGGAGGATATTACCAAAATGGTGGTTTCACAATATGACGGATCACTCAAGGCTGAACATGGTACCGGACGCAATATGGCTCCATTTTTGGAGATGGAATGGGGACGAGAAGCCTACAGGCTGATGAAAGAGGTCAAGGATATATTTGACCCCAAAGGCATTCTAAACCCCGGCGTCATAATAAATACCGATCCTAAAGCCCATATCAGCAACCTCAAGCCCATTCCCTCTACGAGAGAAGTTGTCGATAAATGTATGGAGTGTGGATTTTGTGAAGGCCACTGTGTTGCAGAGGGACTTACACTCTCTCCACGCCAGAGAGTTGCCGTCTTCCGTGAGATTGAAAATCTCAAAAGAACCGGAGAAGAACCTCATCGTGCCGCTGAAATGCAGAAACTCTTCCGCTATGCAGGAGAACAGACCTGTGCTACCGACTCTCTGTGCCACCTTAATTGCCCTGTAAAGGCCGATACCGGCAAACTCATAAAAGAGATACGCCACGAAAACCATTCACCCAAGGGGGAAAAGAGGGCTCTCAAGATTGCAGGATACATGGGTAGCATCACCTCCTTTATGCGTGGCGGACTCAAGTTGCTCCACGCCCTGCGGCTTTTATTCGGCAAAAAGCTCTTCGGCTCCATTGCCAGAGGAATGAGAGCCATTTCATTCAAACTGATTCCATTGTGGAATGAACATATGCCCACAGGAGCAAACAAGATCAAAAAGCGCACTTTCCCCGAAAAAGAACTCAAAGTGGTCTACTTCCCCTCCTGTATCACCAGGAGTATGGGTACTTCGAAGAGTTATAGCAAGGAGAAAGAGATCACCCGTATGACCGAAGCCCTGCTCATCGCTGCCGGCTACCAGATTATCTATCCTGAAAATATGGATAAACTCTGCTGTGGAATGCTCTTCTCAAGCAAAGGCTATGTGGAAGCGGGCAAAAAGGCCTCTGACGAACTCAAAGCAGCCCTTCTCAAGGCTTCTGAGAATGGAAAACATCCCGTCCTGTGCGATATGAGCCCCTGTCTCTATACGATGCGCACCAATATGGAAGATGAACTCAAACTCTATGAACCGGCGGAGTTTATTGACAAATATCTGCTTGACCGCCTAGAATTGAAGCCCGTGGATGAAAAAGTGGCGATTTTTGCAGTATGTTCTGCTAAGAATATGGCAGTGGAATCACATTTGGAAAATGTGGCACGCAAATGTGCACGTGAGGTGGTGATTGTGGACTCCAATTGCTGCGGCTTTGCAGGTGACAGAGGTTTTTTCTTCCCGGAACTTAATCAGCACGGATTGAGGGACCTCAAGAGACAAAGCGAAGGATGCGATCATGGCTATGCTACCAGCCGCACCTGTGAAATCGGACTTTCACGCCACAGCGGTATAGAGTTCAAATCGATAATTTACCTTGCGGCAAAAGCGGCAGGAATAGATACAAGCAAATAAAAATTGAAGAATATGTTCAGCAGTCTCTCGGATTATGTAAAGTTTCTGGAATCCAAAGGAGAACTTATCCGCATCAAGGAGTTCGTGGATCCCGTATTGGAGATAGCTGAAGTGACCGACCGCGTCAGTAAAATGCCGGGCGGAGGCAAGGCCCTCCTCTTTGAAAACACCGGTACAAGGTATCCCATTCTGACCAATATGATGGGCTCAGAAAAGCGTATTCTTTACACTCTCGGAGCCGATTCATTCGAAGATATTCAGCAGAAATTTGAAAATATCATTAATCAGGTACTCAAAGAAAAGAGTACTCTGATGGACAAACTAAAGATGCTTCCCCTTCTCAAAGAGGCCTCCCGTTGGCTTCCTGTCAACCACAGGGGAGCCGCTCCCTGTCAGGAGGTGGTCCAGTACAATGCAAAACTGAGCGACCTGCCGATACTCCAATGCTGGCCGCAGGATGGAGGCAGGTTTATCACTCTTCCCCTGGTGCATACCGTAAGCCCGGTTACCGGACTACGCAACGTCGGCATGTACAGGATGCAGGTATTTGATGACAACACCACCGGAATGCATTGGCATAAGCACAAAACAGGAGCAAAACATCTACTGGAGTCGGGTCACAGACTTCCCATAGCTGTCTGTCTGGGAGGAGATCCCCTCTATACCTATTGCGCTACCGCTCCCCTTCCGGAAGGGATAGACGAGTATCTGCTCGCCGGATTTTTGCGGGACAAACCGGTAGAGATGGTGGAGTGCTTTACTCAAAAGATAAAGGTCCCTGCAGATTGTGATTTTGTAATTGAGGGTTATGTGCAGAAAAGCGAGCCACTCGTCATTGAGGGACCTTTCGGTGACCATACGGGGTTTTATTCGCTTGAGGATTATTATCCTCAGTTCCACGTTACCTGCATTTCCCACCGAAAAGATGCAATCTATCCGGCCACGATTGTCGGGGTTCCTCCGCAGGAGGACAGGTTTATTGCTTTGGCGACAGAGAAGATCTTTTTGGCTCCAATCAAATTTTTAATTTCTCCGGAGGTAGAGGACCTATACCTGCCTGAGGAAGGTGTAGGGCACAATTTCGCTGTCTTAAAAATAAAAAAGAGTTACGATGGTCAGGCCTTTAAGGTGGCAAATGCAATGTGGGGTGCCGGTCAGATGATGTTCAATAAGTTTCTGATTGTGGTGGATGAAGATATTGATATCCGGGATTATACTATACTTAAGCAGTGCATCTGTAAACATTATTTTCCGGAAACCGATACTTTGGTGAGCAAAGGACCTCTGGATATACTCGACCATACTGCCCCAAGAGTGGGATTTGGCGGCAAGCTCTGTATAGATGCTACTACAAAGGAATATAGCCGCAAGGAGCCGGTAGAGATGGATCAGATCATCAGAGTCAAGTTTGACGAAGATGAAGAAGAGAGCAGCGAATATCGTAAATTGTGGCTACTAGGTGCCAATTGCGATGCAGAACGCGACTCAGTGATCAAAAATGGAGTTCTGCATCTCGATGCCACCTCCAAAAAGGGAATGAAAGGCTTTGACCGCGAGTGGCCCGATATCGTCACCTCTTCCGAGGAAACCAAAGCCGCTGTTGACGCCAAATGGGCATCGATTAGTTCTGAGTTTTGAGTTCCGGGTTGCGAGGTGCAGGGTACGTGTTTCGAGTTGCGTTTTGGAGGGTGTGAGGTACAGGGTGCGGGTTGCTGGGTGCACGGTTCGAGGGGAGAAATGCGGAATCTTAAGCAAAACATAACCAACAGCCAACAACTAATGGCAAATAGCCAACAGCTAACGGCTCTCCTCCGCCACACGTACCACTCACACTACATACTACACACTACATACTGCTGCCAAATCATATTCGTCGGCATTTAAAATATCTACCGAAATAAATTCCCCGACGGGATTTTTTCCTTTAAAGAGCTCATTTATTCCGGAGGCTCCTATGAGAATTTCACCATCCACTTCGGGGGATTCGCTCATACTGCGACCCACATAGACTCCATCTGAGAAAGAATCCACAATCACCCGCTCTTGCGAGCCTATACGTGATCTGTTGTATTCTAGCGAGATTTCAGACTGAAGCTCCATCAAGCGCTCGTAGCGCTCCTGTTTGACCTTTCGACTGACACTATCCTTATAGTTTTGCGCACCGAAGGTCCCCTCCTCTTCCGAATAAGTAAAGGCTCCGAGACGCTCAAATTGACTCTCGCGTACAAAGTCGAGCAAATCTTCAAATTCCCGCTTCCCTTCGCCAGGGTGGCCCACAAGCATTGTGGTACGCAGGACCACTCCTGGCACCATTTTGCGCATCTTTTCAATCAAAGCGCGGGTCTGGCGACCATCAACCGACCGCCTCATCATTTTCAGCACCTTATCTGAAGAGTGCTGAAGCGGGATATCTATATACTTGCAGATTTTGGAATTCTCCGCCATAAGCCGGAGCACATCTTCCGGAAATCCTGCCGGGTAAGAGTAGTGCAGACGGATCCATTCAATACCGTCAATAAGCAATAATTTCTCAAGAAGGGTTGCCAAAGTGCGCTTTCTGTAAAGGTCGAGTCCGTAGTAGGTTGTATCCTGAGCCACAACTATAAGCTCCTTAACACCCATTTGCGCCAGATTGCGCGCCTCTGCAAGCACTTCTTCTTCCGGCACCGAACGATGGGGACCGCGAATCATCGGTATTGCACAATAGGAGCAACTGCGGTCGCAACCTTCGGAAATTTTTAAATATGCATAGTGAGAAGGTGTAGTCAAAATCCTCTGCTGCTGTAGCTCTGAGTTGTATTTCGCCCCAAGGGTCGAGAGAAGAGTTTCAAAATCAGAAACTCCGAAAAATCCATCCACCTCGGGGATCATCTCCACCAAAGTCTCCATATAGCGCTGCGAGAGACAACCAAACACAAAGATCTTTTGTGCTAAACCCAAGTTTTTCGCCTCAATAGCCTTAAATATGGTCTCAATGGATTCCTCCTTGGCATCTTGGATAAATCCGCAGGTATTGATCAGAATGTAATCCACCGGCTCTTCAATAAGGCCGACATTTTCCGGCACCAGAATGTAGCCTGACGCGGAGAGTTGTTTCATCAAATGCTCCGAGTCAACCCTGTTTTTGGAGCAACCCAGCGAAATTATTTGGAGTTTTTTCATCAATTACGCCTGTTCGGCGGACGTTTCCTCAGATGGAGTATCTTCTTCCTCTTCTACAAATTCGAGAGAGGCAAACTTCTGGAGCAGATTATACCAATCAAGTATCTTCTTCATATGTGAGACATAGAAGCGATCCTCGTCATATTCGGGGAGCACCTCTTTGAAGAAAGCTTTGATCTTTTTGGGGTCCTCCTTGGAGCTCATTGCGGGGCCGTTTTTGAGCTTCTGTGCCATGCCGGTGAATACCTCTTTGAGAGAAACATCTTCGGTCGTGGTATATACCGAAATATCCGCCATTGAGGAAATTTTTGCGGATGTGCCAAATGTAGTCCTCTGTTTTGTCTCCAACGACTCTACTATTACGCCGTTTCTTGCCTGTGAAAGATATAGGAACAATCCACGCTGTCCCGATACCGATAAAATCTTCTTTAGATCTGTCTTTTCCATATCATTTATATAGCTCTTCTTTAATTCATGCCACGCTCTTTCTTTATAGTCTCGTAGGCTTCCTGGACTTTCTTGAACTTCTCTTCCGCACTCTTCTGTATGTCGGGGCCGAGTGTTGCCACTTTGTCGGGGTGATGCTTCATTGCAAGACGTTTATATGCCTTTTTGATCTCCTCTTCAGTAGCGTTTTTATCTATTTCGAGAACGGTATAGGCGGACTCTATGCTCTTTTCAAACATAGCGAGTATGGAATTGGCATTTGCTGAAGAAATGCCCATGGCTGATGCAATACTCCTTAGAACATCTATTTCAGCCTGACAAACATTACCGTCACATTGTGCCAGAGAGACCAGATAATGAAAAAGCTGCATCCGCTGCGAGTAATTCATATACTGGCGGATTTGTCCACCTACTTCATAGATATTGATTTGTTTATCCTTGAGACCTTTAAGAATCTCCATGGCCTCGGGCACAGCTCTCTCACCAAAATTGTTACGGATAAAATTCCTTACATATTCGAGTTCACTCTTTAGATATTTACCGTCTGCCTTGATCACTGCAGTGGAGAGTACCAGCAGACTCACTATAAAACTATTGCGCTGGCCGATGTTGCGATCCTGGGGAGAAGAGGGACGACGAGTACCGGTGCCACTCTTATGCGTTCCTGTGTATGGACGACCCTCGTTGACATCCGACTCAATGAGTTTAGAACCCATATCAGCCATAGAGCCGATCAAAAACCCTATGAGTCCGCCGATGGGTCCAAATATTACCCACCCCAGAATACCACCTATCCACTTACCTTTTCCCATCTCTTATTTTTTGTATAATATCCATTACTTTTGCGATAATGGAATCGCGATCATTTGTTTCTATGGAGAAATCAGCCATTTCGAGGCGACGGCTGTCACTCCACTGGTTGAAAATACGCCGTAATACCTGTTCCCTTGAGACATTGTCACGAGCCATTACACGTTCAATCCTTATTTCCTCAGGAGCGTGAACCACCAGAACATGATCGATAATCGGGAGCAGCAAGGGCTTTTCCAGCAAAATTGCCGACTCCATCAGTACGATGTCGCTCTGTTGCATCTCTTTCCATTTAAGAAAATCAGTCGCTACTGCAGGATGTACAACAGCCTCCACCTCGGCGAGCATCTGAGGATCCGAAAAAATCTTGGCTGCAAGCGCAGCACGTTGGAGTACGCCATCCTTTACAACATCTCCTCCGGCTATGGCATTTATGCGCTCCAGCAACACATAGTCAGTATCATAAAGGCGTTTTGTATTGGAGTCAGCGTCATAAGAGGGAATGCCCAGGGCATTGAAAACCCTCACTACGTAAGATTTTCCGCTGCCTATACCACCGGTACACAATATGACGCTGCTATTTTTCATCTGTCATGTGTGATTACTGCTTCAATCATCGGGGGGTCTAGCGAATATGAGTAAATCTCCGCGTCTCCTCTTTCAAGCCGTGGAATTACCTTTGAACTCCTCTGATGTATGAAAGTATTATAATCCAGCGTGAGTGAAATATCGTCAAATATATCATCATTCTTCGCCGTAAAGGGTATTCTTGCAGTAAACCTCACTCTTGAAGGAATCAAAACCATAGAATAACGCGAAGGAAGATTTTTGACATCGACACTCATCCAACCGGAAACTTCGACATATCTGTCCACCCTGATGAAATACCGGATCTCTTCACTATCTATCCGAACACCTCGGATGGTTTCCAGCCCGGTAACTCCCTGAATGGACTTGTCCACATTGGTCAAATTGACCGGAAGTGTGTTGACCGAACGGATGTTGACAATATCCTCCGTATTGCCATAAACCAATACCGAATCGGGAGAAATGACAATATCACCCACATTGGTGTACTGCTTCTTGTAAATAACTGAAATGAGTGGGTTAACAGGAACCTTGCGGTGTGATTGTTCAGGAAATGTGAAGGTGAGTGTACCCGTCTCGATAAAGTCAATGTTTATCTCACCTGAAAGAGCAGCCGAAAGTTTGTCTTTCAACTCATTCGCCGTGAGCGAGAATCTGTCCGAAGACTCCTCTATGGGAGTAAAGAAGTCGGGAGGGATCTCCAGTGTTACCTGGGGTACTGATCCGCGGCGATTATTACGTATGATATAAAAACCGGTAGCCCTTCCTCTTACAAGAAGAATCTCGTCGGCTACCGCTTCGGGCTGATGTCCCGTAATATTGGTAACTGCCTTTACCTGAAAACGCAGGTAGGCGGAATAATCGTTGGAAAGGTTATGGACAAGCCAGATAAAAAAAGCCAGCAGGAGAGAGAGTATCAGCGATACCCAATCTCTCCCCGAACGCTTTTTAAAGTCTTTCTTGTCACGACCCGGCATAATCGGATGGTTACTTGTT
>Ga0209510_1001470_pt1 | contig 26611 bp, 21 predicted proteins | sample BiotimSIPDNA_FD_185749 | JGI IMG/M metagenome (GOLD analysis project Ga0209510, IMG submission 185749) | Anaerobic biogas reactor microbial communites from Washington, USA - Biogas_R1 time_0 SIP DNA (SPAdes) (version 2) | ecosystem: Engineered > Bioreactor > Anaerobic > Unclassified | place...
GACTGCGTGTGAACTTCCTCTCCACAAACGATATCACCGGAGGCAACTCCGGTAGCCCCGTGTTGAACGGCAACGCCGAGCTGATAGGGCTTGCCTTTGATGGCAACTGGGAGTCGCTGAGTGGTGACATTCTCTTTGAGCCGGAAATGCAGCGCACCATCAGTGTGGACATCCGCTACGTACTTTTTGTCATTGACAAGGTGATGGGTGCGCCCCATATTGTGGAAGAGCTGGTTGTGGCCGAATAATGTGAAAGACAAAAGGGGAAATGCCCCTGACAAGAAGAAGAGGCTGTCTCAATATACAAATGAGATGGCCTTTTCTCATCCCACCCACTAAGATTCGCCTTAGTTGGCTTTTTACTGCGTATCAATTCAGTCGTAACTGACTCTAATCTGGCTCGAATCTATTAGAACCATATTAGAACCATATTAGAACGAGATTAGAACGAGATTAGAACAAGATTAGAACCAGTAACGAAGAAAGTAGGTTGTTTCTTCCTGTAACATGGCTACTCAAACTGAAACGTATAAAGAGAAAAAGGCCGTCTCATGTAATATGATGAGACAGCCTTAACTATTGTGGAGGGTAAGGTTCAGAAACCCATTTGCTCTCTGTCAAATTTCTCGTAGCGGGGTGGGTAGGGTTTATACTCCTCATCATCCCAGAGGCTGCTGGTGATCATCAGGTCAGCACTGTACCGGTTACAGGCGATGGGCACGTTGTGCACACGGCACTGCCGGAGCAACATCATGATGTCAGCCTCGTGCGGCTGGGCATTGAGGTCGTCGATCAGGAACACTGCCAGGTCGATCTCCTTGCGTACCACCATGGCGGCAATCTCGGCATCTCCCCCCATGGGACCGGAGTTCATGATTGTAAAGTCAGGATGGACTCCTTCGTTTTTAAGGGCATCCCTTACCAGGCTGCCGGTGGTGCCGGTACAGACCAGATGATGCTCTGCCAGGAAGTCGGAATTAAAGATCACCCATTCCACCATATCGGCTTTCCGGTGATCATGTGCCACGAGTGCTATAGTCAGTTTTCGTCTCATTTTTTTAATTTTTAAGTTGAATGATATCTGCCCTTAACTATGAGTTTATTGTTTTTGGTTCGAAGTTGAAATATTTATTAGCATTTCACTACGACCTATAACCATGAACCACAAACTTACAAACATGATTGCTTATATACCCAGTTCTTGCCTGATAGCATTGATCTTGGTTTCAGCTTTGGCTTCTGCGTGTGTCAGTTCCTCACGTGTTTTTGCAGATTCCTTCACTTCGATATAAAACTTGATCTTTGGTTCTGTACCGGAGGGTCGAATCGACAACTTGGTACCCTCTTCGGTGAAGTACTGCAACACGTTGGAAGTAGTGGGCATCTCCAGGGCTACCTGTTCGTTGCGAATGAAATCAATTGCTTCCAGTCGGGCGAAATCCTTTATCAGTGTGACCGGTGACCCACCCAATGTTTCCATGGGGTTGATGCGGAAATTCTTCATCATCGCTTCAATTTCATCGGCACCCTCTTTTCCCTTGCGAACAAGGGATATACCTACCTCTTTCGAGTAACCATACTCGAGATAGATATCTTCCAACAACTGGTACATGCTCTTGCCTTTGTCCTTTGCCCATGCAGCAATCTCAGCGAAGAGTGTGCAGGCCGACACAGAGTCCTTGTCACGGACAAAGTCACCTGCCAGGAAACCATAGCTCTCTTCACCACCACCGATGTATTTCTTCATACCCTCATTCTTGCGGATGATATCGGCGATCCACTTGAAGCCTGTATAACAATCGAATATTTCTATACCCTTCTTTTCGGCGATATCCTTCACAAGCTCAGTTGTGACGATGGTCTTCACCACGAACTCTTTACCTGTGAGAAGTCCCAGCTCTTTCCGGCGAGTCATGATATAGTAGAGGTAGATCAGCATTGTCTGGTTGCCGTTCACAAGTATGAAGTTGCCGTTGTTGTCACGAATGGCAGTACCGATTCGGTCTCCGTCAGGGTCGGTTGCCATCACCAATTCCGCTCCTGTTTCAATTGCTTTCTTGATGGCCAGATCGAGAGCCGCCGGTTCCTCCGGATTGGGAGAGACTACCGTGGGGAAGTCGCCGCTGATCACATCCTGCTCAGGAACTCGGATGATGTTGGTGAATCCAACCGCTTTCATCGCATCAGGCACCAAGGTGCTGCTGGCACCGTGGATGGGGGTATAGACCATCTTGATATCGTGGTGGCGGGCAATGGCTTCGGGTGAGAGCACAAGTCTCTTTACCTCTTCAATGAATGCTTTGTCCATATCCTTCCCAATGATTTCAATCAGGTCGCTGTTTCCTTCGAAATGGATCTCGTCGACGGAGGAGATTCGGTTCACCTCAGCGATGATGTTCTTGTCGTGGGGTCCCAGAACCTGGGCCCCATCGTTCCAGTAAGCCTTGTAGCCATTATACTCCTTCGGATTGTGTGAAGCAGTGATCATGATTCCGCTCTGACATCCCAGTTTGCGGATGGCATAGGAGACTTCCGGTGTTGGACGCAGATCTTCAAAGAGGTATACCCTGATGCCGTTGGCACTGAAGATGCCGGCGGCGATTTCTGCAAAATGGCGACTGTTGTTGCGGCAGTCGTGACCAATCACGACCTTGATCTCGTCAAGGCTGTCGAACTCTTTCAGGAGATAATTGGAAAGACCCTGCGTTGCCGAACCGACAGTGTACTTGTTCATGCGGTTGCTGCCAGCACCCATGATGCCACGCAGCCCTCCGGTACCAAATTCCAGATCCTTATAGAAGGCATCGATCAATGGTTTCTTGTCTTCGCTGTCAAGTAGACGTTGAACCTCAGCTTTCGTTTCCACATCATAGTTTCCATTCAACCACGACATTGCCTTGTGGGTAACCTGTGCAAGTAATGTTACTTCATCCATATTCGTTGTGTGTTATGTGTCTATGTTTTTAAGATAAGCTAAATGCTATCAGTTGTTTTAATTTTCAATCGGTTGTACTTTGTATTTGTCGCCTGTCTGGTCGACAATTTTCCTGTAATATTCGTTAGAGTATCCCGGACGGGTGGGGAATGCGGGTAGACCATGTTCATTGCGCTGGAACTGTCCATTTTCCTCTTTTTTGATCACACCGTCAATGTATTTCACCATGAGGTACTCTCCCAATTTCTTCCATTCTGCCACACCTTCTTTCACCAGGTTGTTTGAGTATTGAGTCAGGTAATGAATTGCTTCAGGCTGTGACTTTTCATAAAGAGCCAGCGCCTGCTTTTCCACGTCAGGTTGGGAGGATCTGAATTGCGTTTCCAGTGTGGATTGCACCTTTTTCATATCCACACTCATGTCACTGTAACGGTTGTAGACCATATTGGAAACCCAGTTGTGGATCCAGAAGGCTGATGTCCAGGAGAAATTGAGCAGGTCACCATTGCCGGGTGCCATCTCATGGGGTACCTCTGTATGGCTGCAGTATATGGGATAGTAAACCGTTTGGGCCGCATCATCAATGCCGAACCATAGGATGCCTCCAACCGGGTCGGGCAGCCATGAACGCATCTGTGCCACAAAAGAGAAACCGGTTTGCTGTGTAGCGATGGGTCTTTCGTTGCAATATTCCACGGAATCCACCTCGAAGGTGAGAGGGGACCAGCGATAGGGCGAGTTGAAGGGACCGGCACCCACATCGAATCGCCAGTCCAGTTCGGTACCCTCGTAATGGTCACGCATCATCTCTTGTATATCCTGTGCGCTAAGCTTCCTGTCAGGCTTGATGTATAGTGGCATGGGATCAGTACTCTTGCCTTGTGCATAAGTTATAAACTGTGCCATCTCACTGTTGACCTTGTTAAAGAAGGACCAGACACGGGCCTCGCAGAAGCGGAGTGCTCCGAAATCGACAGGTGCGTAAGCCTTGGCAAAGCTGAAGTCGGCATCATCACCTGTGAAGTATCCTTTTTCACGGGCAAAAGTGATCACATCGGGTGAGTAGATACAGTTCTCCGGATCGTTGAGCGGGAACTGCTGGATGCGTGCCTGATTGGCATGTGCCGATACGCAGTCGTCGGGAATCCGTATGGCAACCCATACCGCTCCCTTGTTACCTGCTCCCTTTCCAATCATCTCCATCATCCACACTTCATTGGGGTCTGCGATTGAAAACGACTCGCCGGAACTATAATAACCATGTTCGCTGACCAGTTCTGTCATCACTTTGATAGCTTCACGGGCATTTCTGGCCCTCTGGAGGGTGATGTAAATGAGACTTCCATAATCCATGATTCCGGTACTGTCTACCAGTTCGCTGCGCCCGCCAAAGGTGGTTTCACCTATGGCAAGCTGATGTTCGTTCATGTTACCCACCACATTGTATGTTCGGAGTGTCTGAGGTATCTCACCCAGATACTTTCCAGTATCCCACTCGTAAACCTTTAACAACTCTCCGGGACGATATTGTTGTGCAGGCCAGTGGTATAGTTCACCATATAGGCCATATGAATCAGCAGCATAGGAAATAAGAGTTGAACCATCAGTCGATGCTTTTTTACCGACCAGCAAATTGGTACAGGCGATTGAGACAATCACGTAGCCGACCACCAGGGTTGTGGTTAAAAGAAGTTTTTTCATTACAATTTAGCGTGAACGATTATTAAAACAAAACTATACAGCGTAAAGGTACTTTTTTTTGTTCAATCTAATAGCTGCTGACAACGATATTTTCATTTATTTCCATGAAATGGTTCGTATAAATAGAAAAATAGTTTTACTTTTGTCAGTATATATAAAACTATTTTGTGACAACGAAAGCAATGAACCGAATCGCAAATATGCTTGGCTTGAAACGTTTTTTCGGACTTACAGCCTATCAGGTTGCGATTGTTGTAGTGTTGATAGTGATGTTGTTTTTTCTGAGTGACAGTAGTTTGATTAAAAGGATTCGCTACGATACACAGATCAGAGAACTGGAAACCCAGATTGACTATTATCAACAGCAAACAGCTTCCGATATGGATAAGTTGCACGAGCTTCGTTCCAATGATGAAGATTTAGAGAAGTTTGCGCGTGAGAATTATCTCATGAAAAAAGAGAATGAGGATGTTTTCATCATAGATTGAAAGATCCTCATCTGATCAGCAACAGAATAACTGTGTTTATACCGGAAAATCATTTCTTGTTCAACTATAAAGGCACTTTCATACCTGCAACAGAATCAATCGACTGTTGACACCGGTTGAAATTGTGACACACCACATGTGAAATATGACGCAATACCCTGACGATAAATTACTGCGAATATCTGCACTGCTTATCTTGCTATCAGCTGCCCTTTACCTGGTGATACCCACCGTGGCCCCCTGGATCATGGCTGTTTCGGTAGCACTTTTCGCAGTACGCACGGTTGCTTCTCCCTATCCCGGGAAAAGCATTCGAGGAAAAAGACTTTTTCATTTTCAGGTTTTCTCCACTGTGTTAATGATCGTGGCAACCTATCTGATGTTCAGACAACGGAACGAATGGGCACTTGTCATGTTGTGCGGGGCTGTTTTCATGTTGTATGCAGCTGTGATGATACCCCGTGAATTGGAAAGAGAAGTAAATAAGAAGAACGACAAAGGATGATCTAAGAGAGATCATGTTAACTGTATCGTTCATTATTTTATGAATGAGATGAAGAGAAATTTTCTAATTGTTGATGACAATTTGACTGTTTGTCTGATGCTGAAATCGTGGTTGGTAAAAAAAGGTTACCAAGCCGAAACAGCTTCAGATGTGAATAGTGCCAAGCAATTGGTGCGTGATCAGCCATTCGACATGATACTGGTTGACATTAAAATGCCCGATGTTGACGGCTTGACTTTTTTATCGTGGGTAAAAAAATTCGATTCCGAGATACTGGTAATCATGATGACCGGTTATGCAGATATTGAATCGGCCATTGCATCGATGAAATCAGGTGCATCAGACTATATATCAAAACCCATTGAACCTGAACAACTCTTCCAGAAAATCGATGAGGCCTTCCAAACGCAGTTGAACAGGCAGCGGAAAGAGATCCGATGCAATGAGATGATCAAGCCGCCGGGTAAGAAATATGCCGAGTTGTTGCAATATCTGGACAACGTAGTGGAAATGAAGAGTCATCTGCTGGTCTCAGGGAACAGTGGCACCGGTAAATCATCCGTCGTGAGATATTTACACGACAAGGGATACGATCTAAGCAGGCCGCTGGTGGTCATTGATATTGAGCAGATTGAAAGTGAAAGTGAACTGAGACGTCACTTCACAGGATCTTCCGACGATGCATCATTGCTGATGGAACGATTTGGTGAGGCTCGTGGAGGTATTCTGCACATCCGCAATGCAGAGTTGCTCGATCTGAATCAACAAAACGAACTGTTGAGCATTCTTACCCGTCAATGTAGGGATGATGATTTTGTACAGGTTGCAATCAGTTCGGAGAAGAAGAAAGAAGAACTGCAGAGATTGTTGATTCCCAAGCTGTATACACTTCTCGAGAAGAGTAGTGTAGTACTCCCCAATCTGAGAGGTGAGAGAGAGGTGATTGATGCATTTACAAACCATTTTCTCACATTTTCAAATTATATTTTGAACAAGGAGATAGAAGGAATTGAACCGGGGATGATGCAACATTTCTATGGCTATTCCTGGAAAGGGAATATCCAGGAATTGAAGAACACGATATTGAAAGCGGTGTTGCTGACTGATGGAAACCGGATTACGACAGCACTTGTACCGGAATTGTTTGGCAAAACTGAGATTAAAAAAGAACAGAACACTCAGCCTATTAGTTCAGTGTACAAACTGCGAAAAGAGAATTACGAGAAGGAGAAAATAGTTGAAGCACTTCAACTTGCCAAAGGGAATAAAACCATGGCTGCTTCCATTCTTAACATTGACCGGAAAACACTTTACAACAAAATGAAGCTTTACAATTTGTCAACCTAAACCTTACAAAGGTAAGGACAAAAGCCATGAAAGATAATGTTTCATCAAAAACCGGCACCAAGGTAATCGTAGGCTACCTGTTGATCGTGATGGTCATGCTTGCCGGACTGTTCATATTATACCGAAATCTTGTAGCCTTCTCAGACAGTAGGGTGAAAAATGAGGCACATCGTGAGTTGCTGATCGTAGGCAATACACTTTCCAGGTTGTATGAAATTGAAAGTGAACAGAACCTGTTCACCGCTGAAAATGCCACGGCTTATTTCCGGAAATATGATTCAATCGTTCCGCAGATTGCAAAAGGGCTCGATTCGTTGAAGATGATGAGTGAAGATTCTTTGCGGATCAATAAGTTGGATAGCATCATTCTGCTGGTCAATCAAAAACGGGATATCCTTGAAAAAGCTGCCACACTGCTCGATTCAATGCGTACTGCTCCGGAAGTCAGAACAATAATTGAGAGCAGTTATGTGCCACCTGCACTCAACAGGGAAATAAGCAGGTATCTTACCAATAGAAATCTGAATCCCTCCCTCGACCAGAAAAGCGATACCAGTGTGGTCAAGGGTGAGCGCAAAGGTTTCATTGAAAGAGTTCGCAACGTTTTTGTTGCCTCAGAAGATTCAACCCTGGTAATAGAAAAACAATCGGTGGTCACTGCCAATCAGTTCAAGGTGATGGTAGACACGCTGATCAACAAGATTCGCACCTCTGAGCAGCTGGATCTGAAACGTTACAAACAGTTCGAGTTGGAATTTTTACGGCAACTGGAAGTGGCGAGCGTGACCAACCGCATACTGACCGCGAGAATCGACGGATTGTTGAAAAGTGTGGAACAGGAGGAGATAGCGAAATCGATCCGGTTGGTAATGGACCGTCAAAAGGCGATCAGCAGTTCACAGCAAACACTTTTAATTGTCTCCACATTAGCTGTACTGATAGCCCTTCTCTTTGGACTTCTGTTTCTGATTGATCTTAGCAAAAGCCGGCGATACCGTAGGGAGCTGGAACAATCCCATAAACGTATTTCAGATCTTCTAGCTGCGCGTGAGAAGCTGATGCTCACCATCTCACACGACATCAAGGCACCCATGAGTTCCATCATGGGCTACGTGGAGCTGATTGAGGAGGAAGATGACCCGGTTAAGAAGGGACGTTTTCTCTATAACATGAAACATTCGGGTGAGCATGTCCTGCGTCTTGTATCTACCTTGTTGGACTACCATCGCATTGAATCTGGCAGATGGCAACTGAAAGAAAGCCGTTTTGACCTGCACTCCCTGACAGAAGAGACTGTTGAGAGTTTTCGGCCATTGGCTATGCAAAAAGAATTGATCTACACCGTTGAAAACCGGATTCCCGAGAAGAGCTATCGATTGGGTGATTTTTATGTGATCCGACAGATCATGGGTAATCTTCTCTCAAATGCAATCAAGTATACCATGCATGGTGAAATATCGGTAGTAATGCAGGAAGAGATTAGGGAGCACTCCGATTGGTTCATTTTTACTGTATCGGATACCGGAGAAGGAATTAAGGAAACAGATCAGGAAGTTATTTTCAGGGAGTTTCATCAACTTGAAACTCATGCAGAAAAGAGTGAGCCGACAGAGGGAAGTGGCCTTGGACTTGCCATCACGAAAGGATTTGTGGATGTGTTGGGAGGCGAGATTGAACTTATCTCTGAAATAGGGAAGGGATCCACATTTATAATTGGTCTGCCATTGAAAAACCATATCGCTTCACAGGATAACATGACAGATGTTCCACCTTCTGACACTCAGGTAAAACAATCCGTCCTGGTTGTCGATGATGACATCGTTCAACTGACGATGATCTCCGAGATGTTGCAGAAGTTGGGTATGGATTGTACCACCGAGCGGGTTCCGGAAAAGGTCATTTCGCATCTCAGGGAGCGTTCATTCAATATCATTTTCATCGATATACAAATGCCACACACCAATGGATTTACGATGCTTGAAAAGGTGAAGGCAGCTTTGCAGGATGAGGAGATACCACTCATAGCACTCACTGCCCAGACGGAAATCTCAGATGCTGATTTTCGTGATGCCGGCTTTAGCGGATTTCTGGGCAAACCATTTACATTGAATGAGCTGCGTGAAACAATCTTCACTTATTTACCGGGCATTGATGATATCCTGAGAAAAGCCGAGAGTCACACATCGAACAATCACACAGGTGTTTCCTCATTAATTGATTTCGTGAAGGATGATGCTGTCGTCTCAAAGGCCATTTTGCAATCGTTCATTGATGAGACAAGAAACAATTTAGATGATCTTAAGGGATATTTTGAGAAAAATGATGATCATGCGGCCTCAAAACTGTCGCATAAAATGTTGCCCCTTTATCGGATGATGCGTAACACGGTGGTTGTCTTCTTGCTACAACGGCTTGAAAAGGAAAAGAATCTTTCCAAACAGGAGAAAGAGGAATTGTTGGAATTGCTGAAAGAGAGCGTGGTACAAGCTTCCGTCATGGTGGAAAAGTTATCAGTAGACTAATAAATGGCTCAATCACAGATTATTGAATCTTACCGTCGCCACCTCTTGTTGGAGAAAGGTCTATCATCTCACACTATCGAGGCATACATGAGCGACCTTCAGAAGCTGACCTCTTTTGTAGATGAGCATGATCTGAGTCTCATCAACATTGAACAACATCATCTGGAACTTTTTTTAGCACAACTCTACAAGAGTGGTATCACACCACGTTCCATTGCCCGTGTCATTTCGGGAATGAAATCATTCTTTCGTTTTCTGATGATGGATCAATATCGTGATGACAATCCCGCGGAATTGATTGAGTCTCCAAATATTGGCCTGAAGCTGCCTGTGGTACTCACTTTGGAAGAAATAGACAAACTCCTGGGCGTGATTGATCTGTCAACTGCCGAAGGTACACGCAATTATGCCATTATCGAAACTCTTTATAGTTGTGGCTTGCGTATCTCGGAATTGACTAACCTCCGATTTTCAGACCTCTATCCCGATGAGGGGTTCATCCGAGTGGAGGGAAAAGGGAGCAAGCAACGTCTAATCCCGATATCTGAAACAGCATTGACGAAGATAGGTAACTGGCTTGCTTTCCGCAGTAAGATTTCGATTAAGAAAGGTCATGAGGATATGCTGTTTGTCAGTTCCCGTGGTAAAGCCATCTCACGTATCACCGTATTCTACTATCTGAAACAATATGCAGAGATGGCAGGGCTGAATAAAGTGATAAGCCCGCATGTACTGCGTCACTCGTTTGCCACACATTTGCTTGAAAGAGGTGCCAACATCAGGGTGATTCAGGAGATGCTCGGACATGAGAAAATCACCACCACTGAGATCTATACCCATCTTGACCGTAACTTCCTTCGGCAAGAGATTATTGAGCATCACCCACGTAACAAAAAACATGTTGAACGATAGTCGGTTCATGGTTCCTGGATCATTGTCTGATGTGAAAGCTGATAGCTTTCCTCTGACCGTTGATCACTGATTGTTGACAGCTATTTTTTCAATAAAATGAACTCCGCTCCAAGATTATTTCCTATATTTGTTCAAAAATAGATAGCATCATGAAATTTGTAGTAACAAGCGCAACTTTGCTGAATCACCTTCAAGCCATCAGCAGGGTGATAAACTCCAAGAATACCCTGCCCATACTGGATTGTTTTCTACTTGACCTGAAGGGAAACATGCTCTCACTCACGGCTGCCGATAATGAAACAAGACTGGAAACGACTGTTGAAGTGAACAGTGCCGAAGGTGAGGGGAGCCTGGCTATCAATGCCCGCAACCTGCTTGATCCCTTGCGTGAACTGCCTGATCAGCCGTTGACCATTGATATCAACGATGAAACGTTGGAGGTATTTATCTACTATCACAACGGTAAATACAACTTTGTGGGATTGAAGGGAGATGAGTATCCCGAACCGAAACCATTGAAGGAAGATTTCATGACTCTTTCACTAGAGGCTGATATCCTTTTTTCCGGAATTAACCGTACCGTCTTCGCCACTGCTGATGATGAGCTGCGTCCCGTTATGAACGGCATCTATCTGGATATCACTGCCGATGATCTCACATTTGTGGCATCAGACGGGCACAAGTTGGTTCGAGTTACCACCACCGAAGCAAAAGGTGAAGGTCGTTCCTCCTTTATCCTGCCAAAGAAACCTGCCAACCTGCTCAAAACGCTCCTTCCTCGGGAGAGTGGTAAGGTTGAAATACGCTTCGATGAGAACAATGCCTATATCACAATGAGCGAGTACAAGATGGTTTGTCGTTTTGTTGAAGGGCGTTATCCCAATTACAACTCCGTAATCCCGCAAAACAACCCCAATCAATTTATCCTCGATAGGTTGGCATTGCTAAACGCGCTCAAGCGTGTTGCAGTCTTTTCTAATCCTGCCAGCAGTCTCGTGAAATTTCAACTCTCGGAAGATAAGATCATTGTCTCAACTCAGGATATCGATTTCCTCACCGCCGCGGAGGAGATGATTCCCTGCACCTACGAGGGGAATGTGATGAACATCGGTTTCAAGGCTGCATTCCTGATTGACATACTCAACAATATTCCCTCTTCCGATGTGCGTATTGAGCTCTCTGATCCCTCACGGGCAGGGTTGATACTTCCTGTGGAGAAAGAAGAGAATGAAGACATGCTGACGCTGCTGATGCCGATGATGTTGAACGATTAAATAGCTGATGATGCAGTTAAACCTCAAGAACCCCATCGTATTCTTCGACCTGGAGACAACAGGAATCAATATCACACAGGACCGTATCGTAGAGATCTCTTTTTTGAAAGTACATCCCAACGGCAAAGAAGAGATTAAATCGCGACGCATCAACCCTGAAATGCCCATCCCGCCTCAGGCGACAGCCATTCATGGCATCACAGATGAGGATGTGAAGGATTGCCCCACTTTTAAAAAGGTGGCCCGCTCACTGGCCGAGCAACTGGAAGGGTGTGATCTTGCCGGGTTCAACTCTAGCCGCTTCGATGTACCTATGCTGGCAGAGGAATTCTTGCGTGCAGGAATTGACTTTGACATGAGCAAACGCAAGTTTGTGGATGTGCAAATCATCTTTCATAAGAAGGAGCAACGTACCCTGGAGGCGGCCTATGCTTTTTATTGTGACAAGAAGCTGGAAAATGCCCACTCGGCTGAAGCAGACGCACTGGCCACCTATGAGGTTCTCAAATCACAGCTGGACCGTTATCCAGATCTTGCAAACGATGTGGAAACTCTTTCGAAAGAATATTCAAGTTTCAACAACAATGTTGATTTTGCAGGCAGAATCATTTACAACGACAAGGGGGTTGAGGTATTCAACTTCGGCAAACACAGGGGTAAGCCGGTTATGGAAGTGTTGGCCAAAGAGCCGAGTTACTACTCCTGGATGATGGATGGCGATTTCCCGCTCAACACCAAACAGGTGCTTACAAAAATCAGACTCAAGGGACTCAGCGGATAAAACTCCTCAATGCAGCGTTTCTTTATCACCCTCTCATACAACGGCAAGAATTACGTGGGCTGGCAGGTACAGCCCAACGGCACCAGCGTTCAGCAGGTGCTGCAGGAATCACTATCAGTCATCCTGCGCCACGAGACGGTGATCACCGGTGCAGGTAGAACAGATGCGGGGGTACATGCCCGCAAGATGATTGCCCATTTCGACTGGGAGGGAGATTCATTTGGTGAAGCAGATCTGGTTCACAAACTCAACAATTTCCTTCCGAAAGATATTGCTGTGCAGGAAATCCGTCCGGTTATTGCTGATGCACATGCACGGTTCAGTGCCCTTTCACGCACCTACAGCTACCATCTCACCACCCGAAAGGATCCCTTTCAACATGAAATGACTTACAGGGTTCATTTCAATCCCGATCTGGAAAAGATGAATGTATTGTGTGAAGTATTGAAGGAGTATGACGATTTTACCAGCTTCAGCAAGTTGCATACCGACGTGAAGACCAATATCTGTCGGATAACCAAAGCAGGATGGATCAAGAAGGAGGATCACTATATTTTTACCATTACCGCCGACCGGTTTTTGCGCAACATGGTACGTGCCATCACCGGCACGCTGCTCGAAGCGGGCAGGGGAAGATTGGATGAGCGTGGCTTCCGCCGGATCATAGAAGCCCGAGACCGCAATGTGGCCGGTGACTCGGTGCCGGGACACGCCCTCTTCCTGGAGGATGTGATGTATCCTGACGATATATGGTTATGACATCACCTGATTGATAAGATATTTTTGTGACAGTTTTTGGGTAATAAAAACGCAGCGGCACTGAATAGTGACCGCTGCGTTGCGTTTTTGTCCATATCTTTCTCCACAGATGCGGAGTCAGTTGATATTATTGTCAATCGTTCATTGAGATCAGGAACTCCTCGTTGCTGGAGGTTCGTCTCAAGCGGTTCAGCAGGAACTCCATCGCTTCTACCGAGTTCATGTCGGAGAGGAAGTTGCGTAGTACCCACATCCGGTTGAGTGTCTCTTCCGAAAGCAAAAGATCGTCACGACGCGTACTGGAAGCGATGATGTCGACCGAGGGGAAAATTCGCTTGTTGGAGAGCCTGCGGTCGAGCTGCAGCTCCATGTTACCGGTACCCTTGAACTCTTCGAAGATCACATCATCCATCTTTGATCCCGTTTCGGTGAGTGCCGTAGCGATGATGGTGAGCGAGCCGCCATGCTCGATGTTACGGGCTGCACCGAAGAAGCGCTTGGGTTTGTGTAGCGCATTGGCATCAACACCCCCTGAAAGTACTTTGCCGGAAGCAGGTTGTACGGTATTGTAGGCACGTGCCAGGCGGGTGATGGAGTCGAGCAGGATTACCACGTCGTGACCGCATTCAACCAGACGGCGTGCCTTGTTGAGCACGATCTCGGCAATCTTCACGTGACGGTCGGCAGGCTCATCGAAAGTAGAGGCGATCACCTCGGCATTCACGCTCCGCTCCATGTCGGTCACCTCCTCGGGACGCTCGTCGATGAGCAGTATGATCATGTATACCTCAGGGTGATTGTCGGCAATGGCGTTGGCGATATCCTTGAGCAGCATTGTTTTACCAGTCTTTGGCTGTGCCACGATCAAACCACGCTGTCCCTTGCCGATGGGTGAGAACATATCAACTACACGGCAGGAGAGGTTGTCATTGTGACCCTTGGTAAGGTTGAACTTCTCATCCGGGAAAAGCGGTTTCAAGTGATCGAACGGTACACGGTCACGCACATCGTCCGGTTTGCGACCGTTGATGTTGTCCACCTTTACCAGCGGGAAGAACTTCTCACCTTCCTTTGGTGGGCGAATGGGTCCTTCTACCACATCGCCTGTTTTGAGTCCGAAGAGACGTATCTGCGATTGAGATACGTATATGTCATCGGGAGAAGACATATAATTATAGTCGGAAGAACGGAGGAAGCCATATCCGTCGGGCATGATTTCCAGTACACCAGTAGCAGTGAGGATGCCGTCGAAATCATAGACAGGTTCCTTCTCTTTCTGTTGTTCCCGTTGTTGCTGAGGTTGTGCCTGATTGTGGCCTTTACCTTGAGGAGCTTGTTGTTTTGGTTGTAGTGGTGACGGAGCAATCAGATCCTGTAGTGACATCTTGCCGCCTGAAACAGGAGTCTCCTTTTCAACAGGTGCGGTTATCTCTTCTGATGGGTCTTCTGCAACAACCGGTGGGAGCGTCACTGGTGCGGGAGTGCTCTTTTTCTCTTCGTTACGATGTCTGGATGAGCGAAAGACCAATTGGGTTGGTTTTTCAGTAGCTTTTGCTTGTGAGAGTGATGATGTATCGTCTTTCTTTTCTGTGCTTACATTAATTGTTGCACCTTTTTCAGTGTTCTTTGTTTCTGCTTCGATGGAGACCTTGCGTTCAATCTCTGCAATAGGCTGTTCATCCTGTTTTGGTTCTTCTGCCTTTTTAACTGATGCATCCTCTTTCTTTATCAACCTCGGCCTTTCAATCTGAGGCTGTTTCTCAGCAGAATGCGTTTTGTCCTGAACTTTGGGCGGTGCATTTTGTGTTACCTGCTTCGTCGGAACGTTTTGTGTAACCTGTTTTGTCGTTGTATTTTGTTCTGTATGAACTGGCTTTGCGCCTGTTGAAGCATTGGAGGATTGAGTGTTTTGCCTTGTAGAAGTGTCCTTGGCTGCAGTACCTTTTTTTCTGTCGGCAGATCTACTCTTTTGGTTACGGCTATTGTCAGAACGATTTCTTCCGCTACTGCTATGTTTGGGACCCGGTTCGGGACCCAATTTTTTAGTTTCGGCTATTGCCTGTTCATCCAGGATCTTGTAAATAAGTTCCTCTTTTTTATATGCGTCGGGGCGTCTGATGCCCATCTCTTTGGCAAGTACCCGCAATTCGGTTGTGAGCTTTTCATTGAGCTCAATAATATTATAAGCCATTTGGATTAAAAAAATACGTTATGGTTTTTGTATGAAATGTTGTTAGAATTGTGTCAGAATTGCGCAACGGATGCGGATGATCCATTTTCATTCTTTGGCAAAACGACCGAATATATCTAATTTGAAATAAAAGCTAATGATTAACAGTAGAGAGTCAATGTACTGTTGAAGATTCTGTTGCAAAGGTAATCTTTTTTTTGTGAATCAATAAGGAATATACTTTTTTTTTCTACAAGGTAACAAATAATTATAAAGAGAGGCGTTGCGCCTCTCTTTATAAATGCATATCACTTCTTCAATCATTGTCTGTTTACATCTCGTTCATATTGATCTGGTTGAGGGTGCTCATCCTCCTGGCAATCTCATTCTTGTATAACAGGGATCTCCGCCGTTCGAGTGAATTGGGTGAAGTGGATTCAACAAATAAATCATTGGCTATTGTTGCCCACTCATACGATTGTTTCATATCATCCAGCATCTCATAGGCCAATGCTATGTTACCGGCTGCCTTTGCCCGGTCGATTTTTTTCGAACTTCTGTTGTAAAACGTTTCCCATTTCTCGATTGCACGAAGCCAGTCTGCTGCTTTTGCATAGGTTTCACCTTCTCTCATCAATGAGGAGGGCAGCGTATAGTACCACCTGTCTTGCATCTCCCAGTGTGGTGCGAAGACATAGGTCATCTTCTCGGCAGCCCGCACAACCAGCTGCTTCATCGCTTCTTCACGCGAGGGAAGCATTAACTCGGCATATGCCTTTTCGTCGCGAATGTCAAATCCTTCCCATTTAAGGCTGTCGCTAAATTGCACTACTGGAATCTTTCCCTCCATTGTAGGCAGATAGACCCGTATGTTCGATATGATAATGCCAGTCAATTGACCATAGCTATAACCTTGCTGACGGTAATGCTCTTTTACATGGGTTTCAAGTATCAGTTTGTCGAGCGAAACAACTGCATGGACAGCTGTTTCTCTTCTTATCTCATTCATTTTCTCTGGTGACAACGGCACTTCACTGAAAAAATTGTTGTCTTTCCGCAAGCCCTCGGATACAAAATGTATGCGGTGAAAATAATCTTCTTCCTCCAGGAACTGAGCCAGTGCCTCTGTGTAAATGAATGCCATACTGTCGGATGATGCTTTTGTCTTGTCACTTGTTGATTGTCCGATCTTCTGAATGGTATGGCCAATATCTTCGGGTTGTTCTACAACATTGTTCACAATGGCAATAGAAAGCACTTCAGATGGCAATGTAACTTGTGCCGGCTCCCTGGTTTCCACAGTGAGATACTTGATCCCTGAACAGCTGCCAAGCAACATGAGGGAGAGGAGGGTAAGAATCAGTGTGAGATGTTTCATATCTGTTTTTGAATTTATACAAATGACAATCCGGCTATTCCCCATCTTTTGCTGATGATATAATGGTGTTCTTTCTGTTGAGCATCTGTTTAATTAACATTTATCATTCAGATATGTTTGCTGGAATAGCATCTTTCACAATTTTCTGACTCAGGAATCACTCTTAGGTTTAATGATTGGTAACATTTTTTTTATTTCTGAAAAATAGACCTGGAACAGCACATATAATGCTTTTTTGTGTATATTTGTTGCTCTCTATGAAACAAACACATCGTAACAATTGAAGAACATGGTATTTAACATTATTGTGTTGGCGAAGCAAGTTCCCGATACCCGCAACGTTGGGAAAGATGCGATGAAAGCCGACGGAACAGTAAACAGAGCGGCATTGCCCGCCATCTTTAATCCTGAGGACCTGAACGCACTAGAGCAGGCACTACAAATCAAAGACCGCTACCCAGGCAGTAAAATAACAGTGCTCACCATGGGCCCCGGCCGCGCTGCAGAGATCCTGCGCGAAGGCCTCTTTCGGGGTGCCGACGACGGAGTATTGCTTACCGACAGAGCTTTTGCCGGTGCTGATACACTGGCTACCTCCTATGCTCTTTCCATGGCAGTGCGTAAGCTGGCTGACTACGATCTCATCATTTCCGGACGACAGGCCATCGACGGTGATACCGCCCAGGTGGGTCCCCAGATTGCCGAGAAGCTGGGAATCCCGCAGATTACATATGCCGAAGCCATTGAAGATGTCACCCAGGGTCATATAAGAGTGAAGCGGCGACTGGAACATGGTGTTGAAGTGGTCAAATGTCCCCTTCCTGCAGTGATCACCGTGAACAGCTCTGCAGCTGCCTGCAGGCCACGTAATGCCAAACTGCTGCAGAAGTACAAGCATGCAAAAACAATTACCGAGCGACAGGTGGAACATATCGATTACATCGATATCTACAGCAGCCGTCCCTATCTGAACCTTACCGAGTGGAGTGTGGCGGATGTCGATGCAGATCCACAACAGTGCGGACTCTCCGGCTCTCCCACCAAGGTGAAGAAGATCGAGAACGTGGTGTTTCAGGCAAAGGAGAGCAAACAGCTCTCGGGCAGTGATGCCGAGATCGACGAATTGATGCGTGAACTAATTGCAAATCATACCATTGGTTAACACAAACAGACATTGAACATGAACAATATATTTGTATATCTGGAAATTGAAGAGGGTAGGGTGGCCGAGGTGAGCCAGGAGCTCCTTACCAAGGGACGGTCACTGGCCACACAGTTGAATTGTCGCCTCGAGGCCATCGCTGCCGCCGCTCAAACAGAAAGTATAGCGGAACAGGTCTTTCCTTACGGAGTAGACCGGCTGCACATCTTCAGTGATGATCGCCTCTCCCCCTACACCACATTACCCCATACCTCTATCCTGGTAGAGTTGTTCAAACAGGAGCAACCGCAGATCTGCCTGATGGGTGCCACCATCATCGGCCGTGACCTTGGCCCCCGTGTCTCATCAGCACTGGGCAGTGGACTCACAGCCGACTGTACTTCGCTCGAGATTGGCGACCATGAAGAGAAGAAGGCAGGTAAGGTCTACGAAAACCTGCTCTATCAGATCCGTCCCGCCTTTGGTGGCAACATCGTAGCCTGGATCATCAACCCCGACCACCGGCCACAGATGGCTACAGTACGTGAGGGGGTGATGAAGAAGGAGATCCTCGATACCCATTACAAGGGAGAAGTGGTGGAACATCAGGTGGCCGACTTTGTAAGTGAGGAGGACTTCGTAGTTGCCATCATCGACCGCCACGTTGAAAAATCGAAAGTGAACATCAAGAATGCGCCCATCATCGTCTCCGGTGGCTACGGTGTAGGTTCGAAGGAGAACTTCGACCTGCTCTATCAGCTTGCCGACGTACTGGGTGCCGAGGTGGGAGCCTCCCGTGCTGCTGTCGATGCCGGCTTTGCAGGACATGAACGTCAGATCGGTCAGACAGGTGTCACCGTGCGTCCCAAGCTCTACATTGCTTGCGGCATCTCGGGTCAGATTCAGCACATCGCCGGCATGCAGGAGAGCTCGCTGATCATCTCGATCAACAACGATCCCAACGCACCCATCAACACTATCGCCGATTATGTCATCACGGGCGACATTGAAACCGTGATCCCGAGGATGATCAAATATTACAGGAAAAATACCAAGTAGAAAACGATTATGGCCAATTTTTATACCGATACACCGCAGTTCCGTCACCACCTGCAACATCCACTGATGAAGAGGATCGTGGAACTGAAAGAGAGAAACTACGCAGACAAGGAGAAATATGATTATGCCCCGATGGACTTCGAGGATGCCATGGACAGCTACGACAAGGTGCTGGAGGTGGTGGGCGAGATCTGTGCCGACATCATCGAACCCAATGCCGAGGAGGTGGACCACTGCGGACCCACCGTGGAGAACGGACGGGTAACATATGCCGCCCCCACGCAGCAGAACCTCGATGCACTCAACAAAGCTGAGCTGATGGGGATGGGGCTGAGCCGCAAGTATGGCGGGCTCAACTTCCCCATGGTACCCTACATGATGAGTGCCGACATTGTGAGCCGTGCCGATGCCAGTTTCCAGAATATATGGATGCTGCAGGATTGCGGCGAAACAATCTATGAGTTTGCAGAGGAAGAGCAGAAAGAACGTTTCCTGCCACGCATTGTACAGGGTGAGACCATGTCGATGGACCTCACCGAGCCGGATGCCGGTTCCGACCTGCAGGCAGTGATGCTCAAGGCCTCCTACAACGAGGAGGAGAAGCAGTGGTACCTGAATGGTGTGAAACGTTTCATTACCAACGGTGATGCCGACATCCATCTGGTGCTGGCACGCTCGGAGGAGGGGACCAAGGATGCCCGTGGTCTCTCCATGTTTGTCTATGACAAGAAAAACGGTGGGGTAAACGTACGCCGCATAGAGAACAAGATGGGAATCAAGGGAGCTCCCACCTGCGAACTGGTCTTCAAGAATGCGAAGGCGGAGTTGGTGGGCACAAGGCGCATGGGACTGATCAAGTATGTGATGTCGCTGATGAATGGTGCCCGTCTGGGCATCATCGCCCAATCGGTCGGCCTCTGTGAGGCGGCTGTACGCGAGGCATACAGCTATGCTCTGGAACGGCGTCAGTTTGGAAAGGCAATCATCGAGTTTCCGCCGGTCTACGAGATGCTGGCCAGCATGCGTGCCAAGACCGATGCGGCCCGCACCATGTTGTACGAGACATGCCGCTTCGTGGACCTCTACAAAACACTTGAGGATATCGCCCGGGAAAGGAAGCTGACTCCCGAAGAACGGGATGAGATGAAACGCTACTCCCGTCTGGCTGATGCCTTCACACCGTTGGGCAAGGCGATGAGCAGTGAGTATGCCAATCAGAATGCCTATGACGCCATCCAGGTGCACGGTGGCTCCGGCTACATGAAGGATTACAAGTGCGAGCGACTTTATCGTGATGCCCGCATCACCAATATTTACGAGGGTACCACGCAGCTGCAGGTAGTGGCAGCCATCCGCCATGTCACCACCGGTACTTACCTGCAACGCATCAAGGAGTATGAGGCGATGCCGGTGACGCCAGAGCTGGAACAGCTTAAAAAGGTGCTGAAACAAATGGCTGAGATGTACGAGAAGCTTGTGGAGCTGGTCACCAACCAGAAGGAGGAAGATTATCTCGATTTCCACGCCCGCCGTCTGGTGGAGTGCGCCGGTCACCTGGTAATGGGACACCTGCTCCTGCAGGATGCCAACAAGGATGCCGCCCTCTTCCGCCGTAGCGCCGAGGTATATATCCATTATGGTGAGGTGGAGGTTGTCAAGAATTACAACTTCATCACCCGCCTGGGCATTGAGGATATGGCATACTACAAGCCGGCAATTGCTGAGTAGTGAATCACATTATTGACACAAAAAAGGGACTTGTAAAAGTCCCTTTTTTGTGTGTTTTGCCTGTTTATCCTATCTCCCCGGCCGGAAGAGCAGCTCCAGCTTGGGCTGTGGACGCATCTTCCCGCTGAACATGTCACGCATCCAGATGACTCCCGCCTCCACACCAGTGGTGGAGTTGAACCAGTGCTCAACCGACCCTCCGTAGTAAGGGGTGTTCATCACCGGCATCATTGGTGCTGCGGGTCGGTTGTTCTGCTGCATCACCGGCATTCCTCCGTAACCATTCAGATACCAGTCGTCGTTCAATCGGTAGCGACCGTGCAGATCCATCGTCACAGCATTTTGAGAAAGGCCGAACATGTTGTCTGCCGTTTGCATATATGTGAGACCACCGTCGATCATCAGATTTCGGCTCACCTGGTAGCTGGCATCCAGCCCCGTGCTCCAGTGGGGCAGGACGCCGAAGTCGGATTGGTAGTTGCCACTCACTCCCAGAGAGAGTTGTGGCGAGAAGAGATAACGAGCCCCTGCATTCAGGTTGTAGTAGTTGGCCTTGCCAAAGTAAGGGGTCTCCACCAATCCCAGTGTGGCAGCACCATATATCAGCGTATTGCGTGTGGGCATCATGCTGGCAATGGCAGTACGGCTTTTTGTATTGATAAAATCGGAAGCTGCACCGGACCAATGGATGGGGGGGAGCAGTGAGGGACCTCTTTCCCTGTTCAAGCTGATCCTGTGGCGTTCGAAAGGGGTGAACTGTGGTGACAGGTTCTCTGCAGGATTGAGACGAGGCAGCCGCAGTGGAACCGTTTCGTTGCGGTCAACCGTCAGTGAATCGATAGTCACCTCAGATGATCTTCCCCTCTCCAGCATGAGGCTGTCCTGCTTAATTGGGATATCCTGCGCACTCAGGGTTGAGCAAAAGAACAACATCAGCAACGGGAAATAAAACTGTCTCATAAGGATTGACACTTTGAGATGAATACTCTGTTTACAAAGATAATAAACTTTGTATAGAACATCTTAAATTTTAAAATAATCGATCAACGAGTGATGGTTTTGCCAATGCCGCTACGCATTTAACTATTTAGAGTTGCTCGTTTTCACTTTTTTCTTTTACTTTGTTACTGAAAAATAACAAACGCTAAAATCGATTGCCTATAGGTCCACTTTACTCCGAACATTGCACATAACAATTAAAGCAGTAAAGCTATGGATATTCTCAGCACGATGACCGATGAGGAGTTGGTCGTCATGTATGCCGACGGCAACGATGAAGCGTTTGATCAGTTACTGGACAGACACCAGCAGGTGGTATTCAGTTACATCCTCTACACCATACGAAACAAAAATCTTGCGGATGATTTCTTTCAGGAAACCTTCTGCAAGGCCATCACCACCATCCGGCAAGGGCGGTATACCGAGAGCGGTCGTTTCCGTTCCTGGCTGATGCGCATTGCACATAACCTGATGATCGATTACTTCCGGCAGAAGAAAAATGAGAAGACCCTTTCAAACGATGAATGGGGCATGGACTTGTTCAACAATCCTACACTTTGTGAAGAAACTGTGGAGGGTGAACTGGTGAGAAGGCAGGTTCACAGCGATGTGAAAAAATTGGTAAAACACCTGCCCCACGCACAGCGTGAGGTGGTGGAGATGCGATATTACGAAGAATTGAGCTTCAAGGAGATCGCTGACAACACGGGCGTAAGTATCAATACGGCACTGGGCCGCATGCGTTATGCCATTCTCAATATGCGCAGGCTGGCTGCTGATCATCAAATGATCCTGACCCTCAGTTAAAAGCAAAAAAAAAGCCCCGGATGTCCGGGGCTTCTTGTGGGTAGGAGTTCAAATCGTCTTGTACCAAACGGTCACTTCATTACACTGCTGTTGCGGTGCCGTGTGTGCCTTGTTCTTGAGAAACGCAGTTTGAAGCCAATAAACTTGGAGGTTTATCTTTTTCGTGCTGCAGGCAAAATACTTCAGAGTGCAGATACTTCGAAAAACATCAGAAACAGTGTTTGAAGCTGTTTAAGCTGTTCAGGGAAGTCACAATATCATTCGTTTCGATAACATTCAATCGTTTGATATGTTTTTTCCGAACTGTGAAGCAGAATATATACACAAACGTTTTCTGCAATGCTCTCACTTATTCAGGCGAACCTGTCATCGGCGATGCATGCAAGAAGCGCTTTTCGTGTAAGGGTATTCAGCCCCGAACATTCTTACCATCTCTCTCTCCCCCGCGAACGAGGTGAGTTGATGTAGTAGAACATCCTTTTTCCCGAAACCGGTCAATCACTCCTCAACGACCTTTTTATACCTGTCGATCATTTTACCAAGCTTCATCATTCCGTTGAGAATTCCGAGAACCCGAAAGATGATCTCCGTCTAAGCTGGACGAAATGGGGTATGAAACATCTGTTTTACCATTCGTTTCATTGTTCCATCACGCTTTTTCGCTGAAAACACTGTTGCCCATGGGCATCAATGTGCAGAGGCTGCAGGTAAGTGCATGTGGTAGAATTGTCATCCTGTGTAGTGATAAAAAGCGGGAAGCCATCATCAACAAACACACGGAGAAGCATCGAACAAGTCCGTTCTTCTCCAGAATGCAATCTTTTCCGGTTGTGTACAAAATGTCAATGAACTCCTATAACTTTTTACCGTCTAATGCGGAACTGTTTTGTTATCGTTGTTTGCAAATATAACAATAGTGAAGAAGAAAAAGCAAATATTTTTGGTTGTTGTTGTGAACAACATACGAACAGGTTATCAACAACTTGTAAACAACTCTCAGAAGTTATTCTCAGAGCGGGAAATGGGAAATCAATGCTCGCTATGTCAGTTAATCCTGTCTTTGTAGATCATGTGAAATCCACAACACATTCGTAATTTTCCCTTCATAATCCCTTCATAATCCCTTCATACTTTTATGAGGGGATAATGAGGGGATAAACACCGATGTCCTGCAAAAATGTACAGTTCGGTAATTTGAATCCGATAAATGTAAATTATAATCAGGTGAATACACAACCAATAATCTGCTATCTTTGCAGGTAAAGATTAAAAAGATGAATTGGATCTTGTTACTGATTGGTGGGTTGTTTGAAGCACTGTTTGCATTCAGTCTCTCCAAAATTTCTGCATCCAACGGCAGAGAGATGATTTTATGGGTACTTGTTTTTTTGGGATCAGTTTCATTGAGCATGTTGATGCTCTACAAGGCAATTGACAACGGCATTAACGTGAGTGTGGGATATGCTGTCTGGTCGGGATTGGGTGCCACATTCACGGTATTGGCAGGAATATTTATCTTAAAAGAACCGGTATCGGTGTTGAAGATTGTCTTCCTGTGTACTTTAATCATGTCGATCGTGGGGTTAAATTTGATCTCGCATAAATGAACATGGTTATTCACAATTTTGGTATCAATAAAAATCAGCAAGATGATGAAGATGAACTATCTGATGGTTGTTGTCAGTGTTCTCATTTTACAGTCAACAATCTATGCCCAGGAAACCCAGCAGGGTTTTATCATTCAGAAAGGGGAAAAAGTGGTGCTGCTTATCGATGTCAATGATTGTGTTTACAATAGCAAGCCTACGATGCTGAAAGGGATGCCATACCCTAATCTCTTTGATTCAAATCCGATGGATCCGGCCCTTCAGAAAAAGATGGAGAGGTCTGTTTTTACTGCTGAGGTGATCATGCGCCATATGCATGTTGGTACACCAAATGCTTATTGTAAGGTAGATACGGCAGGAAACATAGTTGCAGTATCATTTAAACTGTTCACCCCGGATGTATCTCCCGAGGAACTGATTATGTTCGCCGCATACAGGGAGCAACTGAAGAAAGAGGTTGATTACATGGTCTCATTTCCGAATGGGATGGCGACAGCAGGCTACCTTTCCGCGAACTTTATAATGTTTTCATACAAACAATTCTCGCATGAGAATCCGAATGGTTTCCGTTTAGACTGTCACGAGATTTATGTCGATCAGGATGTTACGATGATTCACTGTGACTGCGATGATAAAAATCATACAGTCTATCGGAATCTATCTGCCAGGGATGAATCGGGGAAACAGCTGGAGGGAACCCTCTCCTTTCGTTTTTCAGCTCAAGGTGAGTTAAGTGAGATTGAACAAAGTATTTTTACTCCTCAGCAGCAACAACTGCTCTCCTCATTCAACACGAGAGTCACATTTATAGTCAGTGCTCAAAGTGGAAAAGTAGCAGCAATGAATTTCCAGTTTCCCCGTGTGACCGATCCTTCTCTGATTGATCTGGAGGCTTTGGGGCAATTCAGGGACCGGGTCAAAAACGTGATGCTTTATGAGCAGATCCTGTATGATGGAAAAAAGGCTGCCTCCGGTTATTTGATCCATAGGCTGCGCATGTTCTCACCAGAAAGGAAAACAGATTATTTTATCTCCAATCTTCGCGACCATACAATCCTCAACGGACGCAATTTTCTGATCATGGAATAATCTTTTCCAGATTACTCTTCCCAGCTGCGACGGATCAGGCTGCCCCGTTCCGGGTCGTTCTCAATGCGGAGGTGTGCCTCGATCTCCTGCTGCATCTCCTCCACATGTGAGATCACTCCCACGATACGGTTCTCCCGGCGCAGTGTCTTCAACGTGTCAAATACAATTCCGAGTGACTCCTTGTCGAGCGAACCGAACCCTTCGTCCAGGAAGAAGAAATTCTGACTGGAGTGGGTGATCTGCTGAATGTTGTCGGCCAGTGCCAGAGCCAGTGAAAGGGAGGCCTGGAAAGTCTGACCGCCGGAGAGGGTCTTCACGCTCCTGACCTTCCCCTCGTGCATGAAGTCACGCACCTGGAAATTGTTGTCGGGAGTGATCTCCAAACTCAGCTTCTGTCGTGTAAGCCGGTAGAATCGGTCGTTGGCGGCATTGCAGAGATTCTGAAGATATACGGTAGAGATGTAGTTCACGAAACCACTTGCCGTGAAGAGTGATTTCATTGTTCGGATGTTTTCACCCCTTGCCTGTAGCTTCTCCATCGCCCCCTTCAGTTCCGACTTCTTCTGCAAGTCACTTCTGAGCTTCGTGAGCAATCCGGTGATTTTTCCCAATTCCTTGTTTTTTGCTGTCACCTCCTCACCGATCCCCTTCATCTCGTCGATCAGCATCTCATGTGCCTGTGCATCATACACCCTGCCGTCTATCTCCTTACGGAGCTGTTGGACAGCCGACCTGCCTTGCATCAACACCTCACGGAAAGTTGCCAGCTTTTTCCTTTCACCTTCCGGATCCATTGCTGTGGAGAGGATCTGCCTCACTTCCTCCAGGTTGCTGAACGTTGATTTTTCCAACTCTTCCCTGAGCTGTTGCTGCAAACTGTCGATTGTTGCCTGCTCCTGTTCCAGCTCCCGGTAGTTGATTGCTAATGCGCTTATGAGTGAATCCTTTTCTCGGGTCTGTTCCTGCTGTTGTTCGCTCTTTTCTTCGAACAGCTTCACCACATGCTGATGCTCCTGCTGCAGCCGCTGCCTTTCCCTTTCAACCTCCTCCCTGCCGGACTCCCGGTAGTCTGAGGGGTCGATGATTTCAAGCTGTTCCTGCAGGGTGGTCAGAGTGGTCTCCTGTACGGTGAGCGTGGTACGGATATTGTCCAGTTCCGAACGGTAGCGCTCCTTTTTCTTCTCTTCCTGTTCCAGCAGAGTGGTTTTATTAGCGAGTGACGTCTCCTGAAGCCTGAGTTCATCCTGCATCTTCTTCACTTCCAGGAAAGCATTGTTCAACGCCTCTTCATCGTGGTACTTCTCCCACTGAAACAGTCCCTCATGCACCTCTAGCTGTTTCTTCACCAGCCTGCCTTTTCCGATCCACTCTTTCTTCTGCTTGCATGCCTGTAGTTCACGGCTCTTGAG
>Ga0209510_1001472_pt1 | contig 26599 bp, 23 predicted proteins | sample BiotimSIPDNA_FD_185749 | JGI IMG/M metagenome (GOLD analysis project Ga0209510, IMG submission 185749) | Anaerobic biogas reactor microbial communites from Washington, USA - Biogas_R1 time_0 SIP DNA (SPAdes) (version 2) | ecosystem: Engineered > Bioreactor > Anaerobic > Unclassified | place...
GCCAAATGGAAGACCGCGTGCAGAAGTTGATCGGCGAGCAGGTGAGCGGGCTCTGGCTCGGCACCTTCCATTCCGTTTGCGGCAGAATCTTGCGCCGCGAAGCCGACCTGCTGCCCGTGAACCAAAATTTCGTCATCTTTGACGCGGATGACCAATTGGCGCTGATGAAGGAAATCGTGCGCGAAAGCAATCTCGACGAAAAGCTCTACCGCCCTTCGTCGCTGTTGGACGCCATCTCGCGCGCCAAAAACGACCTGATCGAGCCCGAGAACTATCCTGTCCGGAACTTCCGCGATGAACAGGTGCAGCGCTTTTTTATCCAATACCAGCAGCGTCTGGTCAAGAACAACGCCATGGATTTCGACGATATGCTGGTTTATACCAACCGCATCCTCGAAGACTACCCTGTGGTGCGCGAAACCTACGGACACAAGTTTGAACACATCCTCGTAGACGAATTTCAGGACACGAACCTGGCGCAATATGCCATTTTGCGCCTGTTGGCGCAGAAAAACCGCAACCTCTACGTGGTTGGCGATGAGGACCAGAGTATCTACCGCTGGCGGGGCGCGGACTACCGCAACATTTTACGCTTCCAACAGGATTTCAAGGACGCCAAAACCATCCTGCTCGAACAAAATTACCGCTCCACCCAAAACATCCTGGACGGCGCCATGGCGGTCATCGATCACAATCGCAACCGCACAGCCAAAAAGCTCTTCACGGATGCCAAAAGAGGAGAAAAAATCAATCTCATCATCGCCCAGGATGACCGCGAAGAGGCGGATTTGGTCGTCAGCGCCATTCATAACGCCATCACGCACCAGAAGCTGAGCCCAGGGTCATTTGCCATCATGTACCGCACCAACGCGCAGTCCCGCCTTCTGGAAGAAGCCTTCCGGCGGGTCGGAATGAGCTACCGCCTCGTTGGAGCGCAGCGCTTCTACGGGCGGCGCGAAGTCAAGGACCTGATCGCCTTCATGCGGTTGGTCTACAATCCAATGGATGAAGTCAGCCTGCGGCGTGTGATCAACCTGCCCCCGCGGGGCATTGGCGATAAGACCGTCGAAAAAGTCGCCAACCTGGCTGCCCGCGAAAACCTGAGCATGGGGGAAACGCTTTTAGGTTTGGCAGCCGGCAATCCGGACTTGCATGAAGCTCTCGGCAGAGAAGCCTCCCGGCTGGCAGCCTTTGGGCGTATGCTGAGGAGCTGGCGCGACTGCACCGAAAAGAACCCGATCACAGTCCTTTTTGACCGGATTTTGGAAGACGTCGGCTACCAGGCGCACATTCAGGACCAAAGCGAAGAAGGCTTGGACCGCTGGGAGAACGTTCTGGAACTGCGGATGGTGGTGCTTGAGTACGAAGAGCAGGGCTTGCAAGCCTTTCTCGAATCGATGGCGCTGGTGGCAGATCAGGACACCCTGCCCGAAACCATCGACGCGCCAACCATGCTCACGCTCCATGCCGCGAAAGGTCTTGAGTTTGACCAGGTTTTCATCACCGGTCTGGATGAAATGCTCCTGCCCCACAGCCGCTCCAGGGATGACGAGGAAGATCTGGCGGAGGAACGCCGTCTGCTCTACGTGGGCATCACGCGGGCTCGCAAACGTCTGACGCTGACGCGCGCGCGCCGCCGCCGCAGCCCCTACGGCAGCTACGAAGAGACCATCCCCTGCCGCTTTTTGGACGACATCCCCGCTGAGCTTCTGCAGGGCAGCCCGCAGGATATTCCCGGGCGCTTCAGCTATGGGCGCGACAGCGGCTATTCCCGCTGGGAAACGCCCTCCTGGATGCGCAGCGCGCCGCCCCTGCGGGAAGCCCCAAAAACCCGCTATAAGCCTGGCATGCAGGTGCAGCACGCCACTTACGGACGCGGTGTGGTCAAGGCCAGCAAGCTGGAACACGGCGACGAAACTGTGGAAGTCTACTTCGAGGGCTTTGGATTGAAAGCGCTCGTGGCTTCTCTGGCAAAGCTTGAGATCTTATAAACAGTTGAGTTTTATACCCTCCAGCTCTTCCCGCAGTTCTGACAAATCGCTATTGTGTTTGTTTTCGATTTTGCTGTAAATCTGTGGGGCTTGAAAAGTTCATAAATAAGCTTTGGCAATGTCAGAAAAATCCAAAGCATCGGTTCAATAAGCCAGCCTATCGTAAGCCAGTAAAGCAGAGATTTCTTTTTTCGCTTAAACGTCGTTTCGGTCACTGCTTGAATGTTTACTTGTGTTGAGCCGCATCTTATGCACTGCATATTAATATTCTCCGACTTTTTAGAGATCGCAAGTCTATTTTACGATGATTTGAAACGAATGGACACTGGTACAGACCCGGTTTTGACACTTCAAACCCGCTATAATGAAGGCAGGAGGACGATGCTATGGAGACAATTTTTATCTGGTATGGGCACGCGGCATTCGGTTTGACCATCGGCGATGACCGCATTCTGATTGATCCCTTCCTCACGGGCAACCCTGCCGCGACGGTAAAAGCGGCGGAGCTCGACGCGGACTATATTCTCATCACCCACGGGCACGGCGACCACATCGGCGACACGCTCCCGATCGCCATGCGCACCAAAGCCCTGTGCATCAGCAACTTTGAGATATGCTCCTGGCTGAGCGCCAAGGGGGTGGACACGCACGCCCAACATATCGGCGGTGGGCATAGCTTCCCCTTCGGTCACCTCAAACTGACACCCGCTCTGCACGGCTCCGCCCTGCCGGATGGAAGCTACGGCGGTAATCCGGTGGGCTTTTTGCTGACGACCCCGGATGGGAAAAAGATATACATCGCGGGCGATACCGGTTTATTCGGGGATATGCAGCTTATTGGCGACGAGGGTATTGATCTGGCAGCCCTTCCGATCGGCGATAACTATACAATGGGTCCGGAGGATGCCCTCAAGGCAGTTAAATTGCTGCGCCCCAGGCGCGTGGTGCCGGTGCACTACAACACCTGGGATCTGATTGCGCAGGACCCGCGTGCCTGGAAAACCCGCGTTGAAGCCGAAACTGAGGCGGAAGTGGTGATCCTGAAACCGGGTGAAAGCCTGGTCTTGTGAGGCTTGGATGTTTGGAGTCTCCAATGACAAAATCAAACAAAGACGGCTGCCTCCCAGGCAGCATCTGACCGACCGATTTCCCGTGCTGCACTACGGACCCGTTCCGCGCCTCGATCTGGAAAGCTGGACCTTCAGGGTTTGGGGCGAGGTTGAGAAGCCCTTGCTGCTCACCTGGGCTGAGTTCAACGAATTGCCGCGCGTTAGGCTGCAGATGGATATCCACTGCGTGACCACCTGGAGCAAGCTCGATACCCATTGGGAGGGCGTCAGCCTGAAGACGCTGCGCGACCTGGGCTTGGTGGTGCCGAAGCCGGGTGCCAGGTACGTCATCCAACACGCCGAGTTTGGCTTCACCGCCAACCTGCCGCTGGAGGTGATGGAAGCCGATAACTTCCTTCTGGCGACGCATTACGAAGGGCAGCCCATCAGCCTCGAACACGGCGCGCCGCTGCGCGGCGTCTGCGGAGCGATCCCCGGCAGGGAGGACCTTAAGGATGTTTACCTCTGGAAGGGAGCCAAGTGGCTGCGCGGGTTGGAATTTTCGACAGCAGACGCTCCGGGTTTTTGGGAACGGATTGGCTACCACAACGGGGCAGATGTCTGGCTCGAACAGCGCCGTGAGAGTGATTATTGATTTCGCGCGGAATCAAGAGACAAAAAAACAGGACGAAAGTCCTGTTTTTTTTTATCGAAAGGCAGCGTTAAATTTTTCGCGAACGCCAGAGATAGAAACCCAATCCCAGACCAGCCAGCAGGATAATTCCGCCAACGATCGCGAGCACGGGAGAACGGCGGGCTGAATCGGGCTCAACCACGCCCGCAGAAGGAGCGGACTCCTGCGCGCCGAAATCGATGGTGGCGTCTTCGCCGGCTTTGACTTCGAGGGCGTAGTTGGTTGAGGTAGTTGCGTTGAAGCCATCGGGGATGGCAACTGTGACGTTGTAAGAATCCGGCGGGAGCTTCTCAAAACAGCGGGGGGTAACGTCTTCCGGATTGCCGGCAACGGTCGTGCCGGTCTCCGACACCGACCCGCTGCGGTTGCTGACGCTGATCTCACCGCCATAGAGGTAGTCCTCTCCCTCCGTGCGCATGCCGTTGCCGTCTTTATCATGGAATAGCACCACACAGATGGTGGCGGTGCCGGGAGAGGGCGTTGGCGAAGGCGTGACCATCTCAGGCGGGATGGTGGGGGTGGGCTCTGCTGTTTGAGTCAAAACCACAGGCTCCACCCTGCCCAGAATGATTTCCTGGTTTTCCATGAGAGTGCAGTTGTCATCCAGGTTGTTCAGACTCTTGATCGTCTCGATGGGCACATTTGTCAGCAGAGAAATGCTGATGCAGCCGTCTCCGGGACGTACTTTAAAAATGATTTCGCCATTCGCATTTGGTGTAGGCGTCTGATAGGGAGTGCCCTGAGCGGATGCCGGCAAGCGCAGCGTGCTGAGGCTCAAAGCAAGCACTGCCAGGAACAGTACAAAAAGGGGCAGCATTTTCAGTTTTGTTTTCATAGTTACCTCATTTTTTGGATTATAACATCATCGCCCAGAGCCGTTTAGTCAAAGGGTCTTGGAATGGCTTGGCACGCATCCCCAAAACCACACGAAGCTGGGAAAAACCGCAGGTTGTCGTTCTTTTGAGTACAATTGCCTCGTGCCTAAAATCATATCGCTGTTTGTTTGCATACTTCTGGTCCTGAGCGCCTGCGGAGGGAAGATTGAGGAGGTGACTCCGCCTCCGGATCCCATGCCCACTACGACGCCCTTACCCAGCCCAACGATCGACTGGTTTCCCAGCACGTCCACACCCACCCGTCCCGTCGCGGAAGTCGGCATGACTCCGACACAAATCGCAGAAATCCCGGTAAGTTGGCCCATTCAAGTAGCAGACGATTTCAGTGATCCAGCTCACTGGCAGGAAATAAGCGGTCCGGGCGGCGCTGTCGCTTACGAGACGAATTCGCTTTCGCTGGCAATGCCTGCGAATAAAACGACCCTCGTAAGCATCAGCGACCACGTCCTGCCGGGGGAATTTTACCTGGAACTGAGCGTGGACGCGCTGCTCTGCAGCGAGAATGACCAATATGGACTGCTGCTTTGGCGCAACAGCTCTTCGGGAACTTATCGAATTTGGTTCAACTGCTGGGGCGAGGTCATGGCAGATCGGCAGCTTGGCGAAAGCATCGGCAAACTGGTGAATTGGCAATCCGCCCGCAAGCTGCAGCCAGGCGCGCCTGCCAGCAACCGCATTGCGGTCTGGGCGGAGTCCGGGCAGCTCAGGGTCTTCGCGAATGGCGTTGAACAGTTCAGTTTGCAAACCCGCAGCGACTTGAGCGGACCTTTGGGTGTTATCGCACAGGGCTCAGGCAGCAATGCCGCCACTTTCTTGATCTCAGACCTGGTCATTTACGCGCCTTAACTTGTTCGCCTGGTATGTTGCAAACACGAATATCATTCGCTTATTCGCAAAGGGTCATTATGGAATCTTGTTGCCTATCATTCCGCGAGCGGGCAGCGGAGCACTGACCGGTATAAGCAGTCTCATTAATGTTTAATCGTGAAGAACGATGCGTAAGACTAAAAAAGGCTGTCTTCTTATTGGACAGCCTTTTTTGCTTCTTTTTTCTCAGGGAAGAGTGTTATTTGCCGCGAAGTCATCCCCAAGCACAACCGAAATGTGGATCGGCGCGTTGGGATCATAGGCATAGGTGATGCGGTAAGGCTCCGTCACGCCCAGGAATTTGACCAGGTAGTTCAGGGTGTAAGGCTTGGCTCCGTAAAAAGTGATGGTGGTATAGGTACTGTACGCAGCGTTGCCCTGCTCCACCACGTTGACACCCTGGCTCTTAAGGTATTCCGTGGTTCGCTCTGCCAGCCCACCGGTGCTTGAGCCGTTCATGATTGAAACCGTTGCGCCCTCTTCCGCCAACACGTTCAGCATGGTGGCAGGATCCTGGACGTCAATGGCGCCGCCGCCCCCAAAAACGCTGTCGCGCACAGCGCGGATGCGGTCCGGGATCGGTCGCAGGATTGCCAGACCATCTGGGGAGGTCCCTGGTGTGGCGTCCTGGAAAGTGATGGCGGTATGGGCAATCTGTTCGCGCGGAATGTCGTTGAGCACCTTGATCGCGAGTTGGATGACCTGCTCGAGGGTCAGATTGGTGCGGATGCCCTGGGAAAGGCTCTCGTAAAGTTCCGGCGCACGTTGGATCAGCTTTGGCAGCATATTGAAATGCAAAATGCGGTCTCGAATTGCCATGATGACCTGCTGCTGACGTTGCGAGCGGGCAATATCGCCGCCATTTGGCTCACGATAGCGCACGTAAGCCAGAGCAAGTTCGCCAGTGAGGGTGTAAGTGCCTGGCTCCAGCCACTGCGAGAATGTTGTGTCCACGATGTTCAACTGTACGCTCTCGGTCGTTGTGAGCTTGACGCCATCAATCAGGTCGATAAATTTGACAAAAGCCTTAAAGTCCACCTGGGCATAGAAGTGCACAGGCACGCCGAGCAGGTTTTCTACGGTTTTGGCAGCCAGGGCAGGACCGCCGCCCGGCAGTTGGAATCTTTCGCCAATGCTATAGGCGGTATTGATCTTGTTGTAATCCGACCCGGGTATCTTCACCCACAAATCGCGCGGGATCGAGAGCATCCCAGCCGTATTATTGACCGGATCGAGTGTGAAGAGGATCATGGTGTCGGTCAGCGGGTTGGCAGCGTCCGGACTGCGGGCATCGATGCCCATCACCAGCAAGTTGACGCGGGTTTTACCGTCCCAGGCTTCGGGCATGGTAAAGGTGTCAAGCGGGGGCGCAGTTGGGGTCATTCCGGGTTCGGGAGTAAAAGCTGGGTCAGCAGTTTCATTGCTGGGCAGCGGCGCGCCGCCGGGGTTAAAAATCGTCGCTTTGGCAATAAAATTGCTAGTAATGCGGAAGATAAAGTATCCCGCAACCAGCCCCAGCACACTCAAGACTATTAACACTATCAGAGACTTCCCAGCGGGAAGCCTCCTTTTTTTCGTTTTGTTTTTTTCCATTATTCCTTTATTCAAACACGCAATTCTTTATTCCGGCATGGGAGGAGGCACAGGCAGGGCTTCTTTCTCGGTCTCACGCCATTTATCGCCTTCATCGATCCTCATGATCAGGATCCCATCCCAGATAGGGTATTTCCGACCGCAATCCTGGCAAATCAGCCAATAGTCACCATACATTTCCAGTGTGCCGGTTTTTTCTCTTACGCAAACGGGGCAAGCCAGTTTGTCGAACAATTCTTTACTGATCACATCAGCCTCCATGACATATCTCCGGAAAACTTATCCGAAAGCGAATGAATTTTACCATAAGGCAAGGATTGTCTTTCCACTAATGATCACCGATATCGGTGCCAGGACCGTAATTAAACCCGTCGGGCCAGGGAACATAGACCGTGTTTATGTAGTCGGTGAAGTAAAGCGCGCCGTTCTTATAAACATTCCGCGTCACGGACACGCTCGCGCCGCTCACTGCCCAATCAACCTGTTTGATCGTGCCTGTTGGCAGGGTTGGATCCTCGCGGTAGATAGGGTCTGGCGGAGGCGTGATGTCGGTCACACCGGTGGTGGACCAATCCACACTGCGCCCATCGCTGGTGGAATAAAACTTCCAGGTGAGCGTGGTGTCGCTTGCGTAGGTTTCCATCAAGATCCAGTAGGGCGAATCGTTCTTAAACTTCAAATCCACGACCGGCACGTAGACCGAGGCGTCCAGCCCTGCCAGGTTGGTATTGACCCAACCGTTCGAATCCTGCTCATAATAGTTGACGCGATAAGCATGCGGATGCCGCTCCACGATCGGGAAGCCGGCAAAGAACGCGGTGCGGAAGAGGGTTGTGCTCACCTGACAAATTCCGCCGCCGATCCCCTGCACGGATTGATCCCCAACAATGATGATTGCTTCAGCATAGCCGTTTTCGAGGCTGATATTGGTCAGGTACTTCGCCATCGAGAAAACCTCCCCCGGCGCGACGAATACACCGTGGAAACTGGCGGAGGCAGCGCGGATATTCTGGAGACGGTCCGCGGAAGACCCATAGTAGAACGAGTAACCTTGGTAGATGAGCTCCGAAATGCCCAGGCTGGCAGCGGTTGTATCGTCCTTGACGGCTGGGTCGAGGTCTTGCATGACCAAAGTCGCTTCGTGCTGCCCCGACTGAAGCTGCTGGATGATCTGATCCGCGCTTTGGTCAATGTCCAATGACTTGCCGATGACGGCATTTTGGATGACCTCAAGCTCACGGCGGTCATCGTTAAAAATCATGCGGGCGTTCACGGGCTCCACTCGCAAAGCCGGCGCGATGCTGCCGAGATAATTGAGGATAGATTGTCGGTTTGGGCTGAGGCGGTAGCCCGCGGCGCCTTCTTCGGGGTTGCGTTCAAGATGGAGCAGGCTCGCGAGGTCATGCGCCTTGATCACCCAGGGTCCCTGCCCGGTATTCGGATCGGCAGCGTTGATCGTAAAATCCTGGCTGAGGATGCTCCGTGCCAAGGCAGCCGTTTCTTCCACGTCCATCACGACCGGCTCTGTTTCCCGGATAACCAGGGGGATCGTGCCGTTGGACTGGGTCAGAAGAAAGGGCTCCATTTTTTTTAGTGTGGCAGGAATATCGACCGTCCGCCCCACCTGCCCCTGGCTGACCTTCACGTCAGTGCCTTCCAGGGTGATGGCGGCTTCAATGACGGGCTGATCGATCTGCCTGGCGATGTCCTGCATCACGGTGAACGCCGATCGCTGGTCATATAGCACACTCGGGTCAATATTCACGCCCGATTTTAGCGCCAGGAATTGTTCTTTCAGGTTGGCGAATACGCCTCCGCTCCGCCCCACCTGGTATGCCTTTTCCACGGCGGGAATCGGTTCGAACCGGTAGCCCAACTGACCCGGATTAAAAGCCCAGCGGGAATCGCCATCCGTAAAGAAGAGCTGCCCCTGTTTGGGGTAGGTCAGGCTTGCGTTAAGCTTTACCACTGCCTGCCCCACCGTCAGCCCCGAGAGGTCGATACCGTTGACCGACACGCCCGGAAAAATGGCGTTTTGGTACTTTCCTTCAAAACCCATTACGATCGCGACAAGCGCTGCCAGCGCCAGGAGAGCGCCAAAGATAAAAACGAACCCGATCTGTTTGGTCAGGCGCGCGTTTTTGACAGAACGAGCCGGCGCGGGTGCAACTTTTATTTTCGTTGTATCTTCCATCATCATCCCAGATTATAGTGCAGACAATTTTAGTTTCGCAACCTGATGCTGCAAGTTTTATTCCTGCTTATCAGACGTATAAATCAGGTTTTGGTTCCCGGGACCACAGCGAACTGCCGCGCTGGTCGCAAGACCGTATTTCCCCGCCCCAAACCGGCTATGAGATTCCAAAGCTGGAATATAATAATGGGAGAAGTTAGAAGAAGTCGCAAGAAAATTCATGAACAAATACTTTCTCAAGCGCATCCTGCCGGCAGTGTTTTTAGGCTGCCTGCTTTTTACCTTTTTCCAACCTGCTCAAGCCCTTAAGGCTCCGCAGGAAACCACTCCGGAAGTTGGAATACCGCCACTCGTGCCCACCCTGCCAGTGGAGCTCTACTCCCAAACCGCCACGCCCGGGTTGGACGGTGGAATTCGTCATACCGTGCTCGAGGGACAATTCCTGATCACGATTGCGGAAATGTACGGCATCACGCTTAATGAGCTGCTGACAAAAAACAATCTGACCGCCGATTCACTTCTTCAGCCCGGTGACATACTCATCATCCGCGAGGGTGGCGAGATCATACTCGGTCAGCCCAGCGCCACTGCCCCTGCGCAGAACCTTACCCCCGAAGCCACCCAAACCCCCACTGCCACGCTCGCATTGGTTCTGACAGAACTCACCCCGGTACCAACACCGCAGAAAGATCCGGGGATCTTCAACCGCATCATGAGCAGTGACGCCAAATTCCTGGCTTTGGGCGTATTGGGTTTGGTTGTGTTTGGGATTGTGCTGCTGGTAATTAGCTCCCGCCGCATCAAATAACCGTTCAGTCCGCCAACCGCGCGCCGTCGACCGCCTGGCAAACCTCAATCGGAACCTCCCGTCCGCTTTTTTCCCGAACGGCGGCTTTCAGCCAGCGAACAAAGTCCTCCACCCCATCCTGAGCGACCAGGTTGACCGTGCAGCCGCCAAAGCCCGCACCGGTCAGGCGCGCGCCAAAGCAGGCAGGATGGCTGACAGCCAGCTCCACCAGTAAATCCAATTCAGGGCAGCTCACACCGTAAAGGTCGCGCAGGGAGGCGTGGGTATCAACCATCTGCGCGCCAAATCCGGCTATATCGCCCTCAACCAGGCAGGCAATTGCCTGCTCCACGCGCGCCATCTCGCCCACAACGTGCAAAGCCCGCCTCGCGGGACCCTCCGGCAGCTCGTGCAGGTGGGCTTCCAGAAACTGCATGGGAACATCCCGCAGGGAAGTGAGGCTGCTGCACCAGGCGCGCAGGCGTTCAAGAGCTTCCTGGCAGTCTGCCCGCAGATCGTTGTAAGCGGAATTTGCCAGGCTGCGCCGGACGCCGCTGTCGGCAATCACAATCGCGACATCTTTAGGCAGGGGCAATGTTTGCCAGTCGAGGCTGCGAGTGTCCAGCGCCAGAGCATGTCTTGCTGTGCCAAAAGCGCACGCGAACTGGTCCATCAGCCCGGATTTTACCCCGACGTATTCGTTTTCAGCTTTCTGGCAGAGCTTCACCAGCTCTATCCGGGGGATCTCCCACCCCCCGGCAATCTGCCAGGCAAGCGCGAAACCGACTTCTATCGCGGCTGAGGAACTCAATCCCGCGCCTATTGGGATGTCGGAGCTGTACCGCACCGTCAACCCCCTTAAAGGCAGCCCGGCTTCTTGCAAAGCCCAGGCAACCCCGGCGGGGTAAAGCGCGAACGCCGGCAGGGGCTGACCGTTCAGGTCCTGCTTCCCCGCCAGATTCTCCAGCGCGAAAGCAGCCTCCGCGTTCAAATCCTCCGCCCGCAGGCGCACCACTGGCTCATCCAACACTTCCACGTTCAAGGTCGCGTAGCGGTCAATCGCCGCCGGTAAAACGACGCCGTCGTTGTAGTCCACATGCTCGCCCAGGAGGTTCACGCGCGCCGGTGAGAGGATCTTGAAGCTTTTGGTGTTCGCGTGCTTAGTTTGGAGATTTTCCTGCAGCCTGGGCAATATGTTGCGCGAAGTATCTGCCACTAAAGCCGCTTTTTGGGAATGGGTCATCCGTTTGATGCGGATTTCGTGTTTGAGTGCCGTACTATGGTCGGGCACTTCTTCCACGTATACCAGCCGCGAGGGTCCATTCATGCGCGTGTACCTTGCTCCCAAGCCGGAATTATGTTGCGTGAGGCGTCTGAAAGGGTCCGTGCTCCAGCCCGTGTAGTACTTTCCATTCGCGCATTCGAGCATGTAACAATAGCAAGCCATCAGAAAACCTATCGGAAAATTAAAAAGCGGACTATTGCCATGACGGGTTCGTAAACCAGCTTTCCGACCAAATCAAGCCCCATCCGCGGACCTACGATGAACAGCAGAAAAAGGATGATAGGGCTGTAGCGCTGGAAGCTTTCAAGCGTTGGCTGCCAGGGCTGGGGCGCAAAGTACATAAGAATTTTCTCTCCGTCCAAAGGCGCCAGGGGCAACAGGTTAAAAACAAAGAGCGTGATGTTGATCAGAACAAAGGTTAATAAAAAGAAACCAGGAGAGGGAAAAATTGAGCCTGCCGGCTGATAGAAATTCACCAAACCAAGGCGCAGCGGAATTGCCGCTGCGATGGCAAGCAAAAGATTGGTGAGCGGACCTGCCAAAGAGACCCACATAACCCCCGCGGGGTTGTTTTGCCGGATGACATAAGGGTTGATGGGCACAGGCTTTGCCCAACCAAAACCGGCGATAAGCAACATCAGCGTGCCGATCGGGTCAAGATGGCTGAGCGGGTTAAGCGTCAGGCGTCCGGCGTTCCGGGCGGTGTAATCATTAAAACGGGAGGCTGTCCAGGCATGCGCGTATTCGTGCAGGGTCAACGCGATCACCATTGTGATAACTCTGGAGATAAGGGTGGGCAGGTCGAAGTTCATGTATACTCCAAAATCCCGAAGGGGACCCTCTTAAGGTAGCAGGATTATAACATGCGAGTGTTATAATCCTGCCATGCTGCCTGATATACAACTTGGAGATAAAGTGACCTTGCGCAAGCAGCATCCCTGCGGCGGATACGATTGGGAAGTGGTGCGGCTTGGGGCGGATATCGGTCTGGTCTGCCTGACCTGCCAGCACCGCGTTATGCTCAGCCGGCGCGAGCTGAATCGCCGCCTGAAAAAGCGCATCCCAAAAGCAGGCGTAAACAATGTCAATGCGTAAGGAAATTGAATTGAACTTATGCCATTTTGGAAACATCATAACTGAATGAGAAACTAAATCTCACGCCACTCAAGAAAGTTTTGTATTGGTCGGAGGGAAAAATGAAAAAGACGTTGGTTATTTTCTTGTTAACTACTCTATTAGCCTTAGTCTTTCCACTTAATGAAGCGAATGCCGAAGAAACTGTTATTTGGCAGTGGTCTGATGTTGGAATGGAAGGAGGAAGTGTTTGTGATTTAGCAATCGATCCGCAAACACCTTCCACGCTTTACGCGGTGATATGGGAAAAAGGAGTGTTTAAGAGCATCAATGGGGGCAAATACTGGAGTTCTGCCAGTAACGGATTTACAGATTTCTCCATTTCTGCACTGGCAATTGATCCGCAAACACCTTCCACGCTCTATGCGGGTACATATAATGAAGGAGTCTTCAAAAGTAATGATGGAGGAGCATCCTGGAACGCTGTCAACACCGAACTTACAGATCTCTTCATCATGGCACTTGCAATCGATCCGCAAACACCTTCCACGCTCTATGCGGGTACATATGATGAAGGAGTCTTCAAAAGTAATGATGGAGGAGCATCCTGGAGCGCTGTCCATGACGTACTTTCGCCTTTTGGGATCAATACACTCATAATTGATCCGCAAAATTCCTCCACTCTCTACGCGGGAACATGGTGGGGGGTATTTAAAAGCGTTGATGGAGGAGCATCCTGGAGCGCTGTCGACACCGGACTTACAGATCACGGAATCCCGGCACTGGCAATCGATCCGCAAACACCTTCCACGCTTTACGTTGGAACAAGAATAAGAGGGGTCTTTAAAAGCACTAATGGAGCAACACACTGGAGCGCTGTCCACACCGGACTTAAAAACCATAACATATTTGAGCTCGTGATCGATCCGTTAACACCTTCTACCCTTTACACAGGAACTGCCGGGGGAGTTTTCAAAAGTGACAACGGAGGAGCGTCCTGGAGCGTTGCCGACAGAGGACTGACGGATACAACAATCTATCATCTCGTGATTGACCCGCAAACACCCTCTACGCTTTACGCCGGGACATCGGGAGGGGTGCTAAAAAGCTTCGATGGAGGTGCGTCCTGGATCACTGCCAACAGTGGACTCCCAGCTTTTTCTATCAAGACGTTGGCGATTGACCCGCAAACGCCCTCCACACTTTACGCGGGAACATGGGGAGAGAGTGTCTTTAAGAGTATTAATGGAGGAGCCTTTTGGAGTACTGGCAACAACAGAATCTCAGAAAACCACATTCACTACATCACAGACATCGCGATCGACCCGCAAACGCCTTCCACGCTTTACGCGGGGACATTAGGAGGAGTTCTCAAAAGCACCAACTCAGGAGCGTCCTGGAGCGGTGCAAGCTTAGGACTTACGTACAAAACTATCGATGCGCTCGTGATTGATCCGCAAACACCTTCCACACTTTATGCCTCTACATCTCATGATAAATTGACTAATGAGGGAGCCCTTCGAGGTATTGTTGGTGTAGTTTTCAAAAGTGTTGATGGAGGGGCGTCCTGGAGCGCTGCCAACACTGGGCTTCCAGACAAAAATATCTCAGCGCTCGTGGTTGATCCGCAAACACCTTCCACGCTTTATGCCTCTACAAATGAATATGAGTATACTGATGAAGGTGTCTTTCAAAGAGTGGTCGGAGGAGCAATATTCAAAAGTGCCGATGGAGGCACATCTTGGAGCGCTGTGAATACCGAGCTTTCAGCTCACGACATTCTGACACTTGCAATCGATCCGCTAACACCCTCCACTCTTTACGCTGGAACATCAGAAGGGGTTTTCAAAAGCGTCGATGGAGGCGCATCCTGGAACGCTGCCAATGCCGGGCTTAATGCCACTCAAATCAAGGCGCTTGTCATCGATCCGCAAACACCATCCACGCTTTATGCGGGAACATCAAAAGGGGTCTTCAGAAGCAACAATGGAGGGAACTGCTGGAGTGCTGTCAACATTGGGCTTCCAGCAACCCAGATCAATAGGCTTGCGATCGATCCGCAAACGCCCTCGATACTTTACGCGGTAACATGGTATGGGGGCGTCTTCAAGGGGCGACTTGTCGATTGGGAACCATCCCCATTCTTCCCAATTATCTTGCCGGAGGTGCCTCTGGGCTGCATCCAGCCGTAATTATTCTTATTGATTTCGAAGGTTTTCGATAAATGCTAAGGTATAATCTCTTGTTAAGATGCCGATACTTCCACCGCATGCTTTTGAAGTCTTTTCGCATAGCCCTGAGCAAACCCGCCGGGTTGGCATCCGTCTGGGCAGTCTGCTCCAGGTTGGAGATATCGTCTGTCTGGAGGGCGACCTCGGCTCCGGCAAGACCACCCTGGTGCAGGGGATCGCTCAGGGGTGGGGCTCGCCCAGCAAGGTGACCAGCCCAACCTATGTGATCGTCAACGAATATCCGCGTCCGGACGGCAATACGCTTTTCCATTGTGATGCTTACCGCTTGCAGCCGGAGAACCCCCTCGATAGCGCCATTCTCGATCTGGACCGTGCGTTTAAGGTTGGGGCGCTGGTGGTGGAATGGGCGGAGCGTCTGAAAGACACGCTCCCTCGCGAGAATCTGTGGATACAGATGGACTGGATCAATGAGGACCAGCGCCATCTCATTCTCGTCCCGCACGGACGCCGCTACGAAACCGTCCTCAAAAAGCTGCAGCAATCGTTGTTTGGAGGGTAATCATGTTACTGTCAATCGATACATCCACCGAATGGATCGGCATCGCCATTTTTAACGGCACGAATGTGCTCGCCGAACAAATCTGGCGCAGCAAAAATTACCATACAGTTGAGTTGGTTCCCGCCATCAAAGAAATGCTGACTAAAACCCGCACAAAAGCCAGCAGCCTCACCGGCATCGGCGTCGCGCTGGGTCCGGGATCTTTCACGGGGCTGCGCATTGGTCTGAGCGTTGCCAAGGGCATCGCCTTGGGTCAGAATCTGCCCGTGGCAGGCATCCCCTCGCTCGATATCCTTGCCGCGGGTCAACCCGGGCTGCGCCGTCCGATGCTGGCTTTCCTTGAGGTGGGGCGCGGGCGTTATGCCTACGCGCGTTATCAGTTCAAACAAGGCGCGTGGCATGCGATCACGGAGATCAGCATGGATGATATCCGCGGGATGGCGGCTACCATCAAATCTCCAATTTACGTGGTGGGTGAAATGGACACTGAAGAACGCCAGGTGTTGGGGCGCAAGTGGAAGACCGCCAGGCTGGCGGTCCCCAGCCTCTGCCTGCGGCGTCCGTCGGTACTGGCAGAGCTTGCCTGGACGAAAATCCAAGCCGGGCAAGCCGATGACGCTGCCAGTCTCTCCCCGATATATGTCCATACGCTTAGCAACGTGCCCGACCTATGAGCTCGCGCGCTGATGCCAGCCGCATCAGGCTGCGGAGTATGCATGCGGAAGACCTGCCGCAGGTTGCCGCGCTCGACCGGCTTTCCTTCGCCGATCCCTGGCCTCAGGGGTCGTTTGAATACGAACTGAAATCGAGCAACTACAGCCTTTGTTTGGTTGCCGAGGACCCTGACGCAGCGGCATTGATTATTGGCGCGCTGGTCATCTGGCTGATCGCGGATGAGGCGCACATTGCCACCCTTGCGGTCCATCCGGACTACCGCCGCCGCAGCGTGGGGCGCAGACTGCTGGCGGCAGGGCTCCTGATGGCGGCAGAGAAAGGCGCCGTGAAGTCCCTGTTGGAAGTGCGCGCGGGCAATGCCGACGCCCTTCATCTTTATTATGGATTTGGTTATAAGGCGGTCGGGATGCGCCCCAATTATTATCAAACAGAGCAGGAGGATGCCCTCTTATTGGACTTAAATCCCCTGGATGTGGAATACTTGCGGAACTTAAACCTGACTTTTGCGTCTTAATTACGTATTACTGGTGTAGAATCTACCTCTGGAAAAAAACATGTCAGATACAAATCGATTAAAAATTATTCGGGAGGAAATCCTCCACTGTCAGAACTGCGCGCTTGCCAAAGGGCGCAAAAATGCCGTTCCCGGGGAAGGACCTTCCTCTGTGGAGGTCATGTTCATCGGCGAGGGACCGGGATATCATGAAAACCAGCAGGGAAAACCCTTTGTGGGGCAGGCTGGCGCCTTCCTGGACGAATTACTGGCTGCCGCGAATCTCAAGCGCGACGAGGTTTTCATCACAAACGTGGTCAAGTGCCGACCGCCGAGCAATCGCGACCCCCTGCCCGAAGAGCTGAGCGCCTGCGCTCGGTATCTGGATGAGCAAATTGCACTGCTTGACCCTAAGATCATAGTGACCCTCGGCAGGTTTTCGATGGCTAAGTTCATACAAAACGGCAGGATCAGCCAGATCCACGGCAAATCTCACCGGGTTGACGGGCGCATTGTGGTGACGATGTACCATCCAGCCGCCGCCCTCCACCAGCCCGCGCTGCGCCCCGCGTTGGTGGAAGACTTTGCGAAACTACCGCGGCTTTTAGGCGGAGAAAGTCCTGTAGAACCGAAGGCGGAAGTCTTCGCCCCTGAGAGTAAACCGGAAGTTAAACCGGAAAAGAAGGAAGAAAAGCCTGATCTTCCTGAACAATTGAGTCTGTTTTAGCAGAAAAGTGAGGAACGCATGGTTAAGGAAGACCTGATTCAGGACATTCAGAAAAAACGTGCGAATATTGCAGTGATTGGTCTGGGATACGTGGGCTTGCCATTGGCAGTGACCTTCGCGAATGCCGGCTTCAGTGTAACGGGCATTGATTCAAGCCAGGAAAAAGTGGAGATGATCAACCGCGGCGAGAGCTATATCTCGGATATCAGCAACGCCCAACTGCGCAAGCACATCGATAACGGACACATCCGCGCCACGACTGAATATGCGACCCTCAACGAAATTGACGCGGTCTCCATCTGCGTGCCCACGCCGCTGCGCAAAACCGGCGACCCAGACATGTCCTTCATCGCCCAAGCCAGCGAAGATATTGCTCCCTACCTGCACCGCAGCATGGTCATCGTGCTCGAGTCCAGCACCTACCCGGGCACCACCCGTGAGTTCGTGCTTCCCAAACTGACCGCCAACTCGGATCTCAAGGTCGGCGCGGACTTCTTTTTGGCGTTCTCCCCCGAGCGGGTGGACCCGGGACGTACAGACTTCACGACCTACAATACCCCAAAGATCGTCGGCGGCATCACGCAGGCGTGCACGGACGTTGCCGTGGCATGGTACCAGCAGGCAATTGAAACAGTTGAGCCGGTTTCCAGCGCCGAAGTAGCAGAAATGGCAAAACTACTCGAAAACACCTTCCGAATGATCAACATCTCGATGGTCAACGAGCTCGCGCAGATGTGCGAACGCTTGAACGTGGACGTCTGGGAAGTTATTGACGCTGCCGCCACCAAGCCGTTTGGCTTTATGAAATTCACCCCCGGACCCGGTCTGGGCGGGCACTGCATCCCGATTGACCCGCTCTACCTTTCCTGGAAGATGAAAACGCTCAACTACACCGCCCGCTTCATCGAACTGGCATCCGAAATCAACACCAGCATGCCGCGCTATATCGTTAACCGCATCCAGGACGCGCTGAACCGCTATAAGAAGGCGCTCAAAGGCAGCAAGGTCCTGGTTTTAGGCGTTTCGTATAAGCCCAATATCAACGATATGCGTGAATCGCCCGCCCTGGATATCATCCACCTTCTGCGCGAAAAAGGCGCTATTGTTGCCTACAATGACCCCCACGTGCCGGAAATTGAGATCGATGGCGAACCGATGACTTCAGAAAAAGAACTTTCCAGCATGCTTGAAAAGGCGGATATCGTTGCCATCATCACCAACCACGATAAGTTTGATTACAAGATGATCCTCGAAAAATCGCAGCTTATCTTTGACGCCCGCAACGCGATGAAGAACGTCACCGCAAACGACATGAAAGTGATCAAACTCTGATGGGTGTCTACGTCGTTACCGGCGCCACGGGATTTATCGGCTCAGTTGTTGCCGGCTTGATGCTTCGCGAGGGGCATACGGTTTTTGGGATAGACAACCTTAGCCCAGTCTATGACGTCCGCGTGAAAGAGCACCGCCTGCAGGCGCTTCTGCCGCAGGAGAACTTCCATTTCATTCGCGACGACATCACCGACCGCGATTTTATCGCCAGACTGGCGGCGAACGTCCCCAAAGCGGACGCGGTGGTCAACCTGGCGGCGATTGCCGGCGTGCGCGCCAGCGCCACCGATCCCTGGAGCTACCTCAACACCAACACCCTCGGCAACCTGAATATGCTCGAATATGCCCGCCACCAGCGGGTGCCCAAGTTTATCCTGGCTTCCACCTCCAGCCTCTACGGCAACGAAGGCAAGCCGCCACATGCCGAGACCGCCTCCACCGAACGCCCCCTGGCGCCTTACGCCGCCAGTAAAAAAGGCGCCGAGGCATTCGCGCATTCCTACCACCACCTCTACGGCATCGACGTCACCGTGTTGCGCTACTTCACGGTCTACGGTCCTGCTGGCAGACCGGACATGGTCATGTTCCGCTTCTGCCAGTGGATCGCCGAAGGAAAACCTGTCGCCATCACCGGCAATGGCGAGCAGTCGCGCGGGTTTACCTACGTGGACGATATTGCCCGCGGCACGCTTTTGGCGCTCAAACCGGTTGGCTATGATGTTTTTAACCTCGGCGGGCATGAAGTGATCACCATAAACCAACTTCTGCACAAACTCGAGTCGCTTCTGGGCAAAAGTGCCAATGTCACCTTCATTCCCACTCATCCGGCGGACGCCTTTGAGAACGTCGCGGATGTCAGCAAAGCGCGCCGGGAATTGGGCTGGGCGCCTCAGGTCTCGCTGGACGACGGATTGAAACGCCTGGTGGATTGGTACATCGCCAACCGCGAGTGGGCAAAGCATATCGAAACTCCCTGAGCTGTCCATCACGCTGGATACTCGAACTTACCTTTGAAGATTTTGGTCGGTTGGTCCCTATACCAGCCCTTTCCAGCATCCGCGAAAATTGGTTACAATTGAATCGTTCCCTTTGACCACGCTCTGCCTTTTGGAAACAGGGTGGGAGAGGAGTTGACATGAGACGCTATCCTTGGAATTCCGCATTGCTACTCTTTATTGGCTTCATCTTGTTGCTTTCTTCCTGCAGCGGGCTGCCGCTCAGGTTTCCATCAGCCCCCGCCACTGAAACCCCAGTCCAACAAGAAACGGAACTTGCCTCCCAGGACATTCCGGATTTTGAAGAGCCTCCCCGCGACGCCCTGCTGGAATGGACCGACGCTCTGAGCGACGCCTACTGCCAACCCGCCAATCCCGGAAGCTTCAGCAGCCTTGCCTACGCCTCCGGCGCGTTTTACAGCGTGCAGAGCAACGACCCTCGCAGCGTCTGGCGGCTATTAGCCGGGGAAGCGGAGCGGGAAAAGATCGCGGAATCAGCAGGAGAAGACGGGGGGGTCATCGAGGCTCTGCGAGTGAACGATCAGTGGATGGTGATGCTCATCTTCGATCATCCCATGCATGTGCAGGGCTGGCGCGTGGAAGTTTTGAACTTAAACACCAACGAACAGCGTCGTCTAACAGACAACATCGAAGCCGCCGAAAATATTATTTATCACGATATGGAACTGCAGGGAGATGCGCTTTACTTCCTGACCTACGCCCCCTCCGAGGAAAGAGCCAAACAGCTCTCCACCATCACCGCCTTCAACTTGGCTCAAGCGACCCAGGAAGAGCTGCTCAGTCTGGAATCCGACCGGTTTTATCATCAACTGGCTGTTTCAGGCAGATACCTGATGATCAGCCAGAGCGACGGCGGGAAAGCCTCCAGGGAACCTCTCCCGATTCTGTTTTATAACCTCGAAACCGGTCAGCTTGAGGACTTGATGGAAATTTCGGGGTCTTACCCGCTGATGGACTCCGCGCTCGCGGCTTGGTCTGAGCAGGGACCGAACAAGCCGCCAAAGGTCTTTAAAATTTTTGACTTCAAAAGCGGTCTTTCCTGGCCTCTCGCCATCGAGGGCGAAAAGCCTTCCCATTTTGATCTGAGCGCGAAATATCTGACCTGGATCGACCCAAGCGTGCCAACCAGCGCCTTTCCCGCGGTGTATTTAATGTCGCTGGATGACGGACGCAGGCTCACGCTCAGCCTGGAGAAGCTTGAACTCATGCCGCAGTTCCCGCAAGTGCGGGATGGGAAGCTGATTCTTGGTTTGGTCGAGGATATCTACAGCGCGGATGCCAGCGGCATGATCTGCGCCATCCCACTCGAGGATCTACAAGCGCTTTCACAGCCGATATCAGAACCTGCTTCTGCTCCTTGAGCCAATTTCCGGGTCATTCCTTGCAAAATGTATCAAGGATCAATTAGATGTGATTTCCCTCGGGCATGTTCAACAGCGGACAGCGTTCCTGAGCGAGTTTTCCATGCTATAATCTGCATGAGGTTACCAAGAAACCAGTTATGAGCAATTCAGCTTCGTCTAAACACTCTGACGCTTTAATTATCAGCGCAGCTTCTAAATCCTTTGGTTCGACCCTGCTGGCACTGCTCGGTTCGCTCAACCTTAACTGGCCCTCACACCCGCCGGTGATGATCTACGACCTGGGTATGGATACGGATATCCTGGAGACGCTCAAGGCTAACCAAATCCAGGTTCGCAAGGTGCCGGCTTTTGTGCCCCACTGGCGCGAACACTTTACTTGGAAGCCATGGTGTCTGAACGACGCCCCAGCGCGTGACATCATTTGGATGGACGCTGGCTTGACCATCTTGCGACCTTTGGATGAGATATTTACCTGGTTAGATCAGGTAGGATATTTCATGTTAGTGAATTATGAATTATTGGATTATGAGGCTTCAGAAGCAGCCTGCCATGCTTGCGGAGTTAGCCCTGAGTTTCGCTTCGGGAAGCATACGCTGCCAAGCGGGCTGATGGCTTTTCGCAAAGAGGGCAGAATCAAAGATATGTTGTCGGAAGCCGCTCGAATTGTTTGCGATGAAGCAGCAGTCAAAGCAACCTTGCCTACCCATCGGCATGATCAGGCGATTCTTTCCCTGCTGCTGTACAAAAATTTCGAACACCCGCTCTTTAGCGATGGTCTTATCTACCTTGGCTGGGAAGCTCCAGACACCGTGCCCGGCCAAAAGGTCTGGGTCAACCGCCGTCTTCTGCGCGAGGAGGACAAGGCTCATTTTATCGACCATATAACTGAGCCAGGGCAGCCTTACCTGCCCAAAGTCAGACCGATTAAAGTGCAAAAAATCTCACTTGTGGACAGGGTAATTGGCGGAGTTAAGAATCTGGTGAAGCGCGTCCTGGTGACCCTGGGGCTGCGCAAAGAAGTTGTCAAGCCAATCAAAATTTACAATGGTGTCAAAGACTGATATGGACGAAAAAAACAAAGCTCCCCTTCGGCTTTGGTTCACTGATTTTTGGCATCCAGCCACGGTTGAAAAAATCCAAACCGAGAACCCCATCTATCGTTTGCTTGCCAAACGTTGGCAAATTGCTCTCGACCCGAAACAGCCAGACTTTATAATTTGTTCAGCCTACGGTTGTGAGTACCTCAAGTGGCAGGTGCCGCGTATCTATTACACGCCGGAGAACTTCCGCCCGCTTTTGCGCGAGAATGATTACAGTTTTAGTTTTGACTGGCCAATCACCGAACGCAATTATCGCCTGCCTTATTACCGCTTGAACGACCTGTATGAAGAAGTAAAGCTGCCAAGACGAAACACGCCAGACTTTGAAAGGCGTAAGTTCTGCTGTTTTTTGGTCAGCAACCCGCGAGCCAAGGAACGCCTGCACATGTTTGAGCTGCTCTCCGCATATAAACGGGTGGATTCGGGCGGCAAGGTGCTTAACAACATCGGTTATCAGCTTGGTCCCACACAGGCGGAGAAGATGGCTTGGATGCAAGGCTACAAGTTTGCGCTGGTCTTTGAGAATTCTTCTTATCCAGGCTACACGACCGAGAAGTTAATCGAAGCCTTGCTTTGCAATACAATTCCGATTTACTGGGGCAATCCCCGTGTGTCAGAGGATTTCAACCCGCAGGCTTTCATCAACGCACATGACTATCCCGATTTCGAGACTGTCGCGCAACGGGTCATTGAGGTAGACCAAAATCCCGACTTGGCAAGCCGGTATCTCTCAGCGACTTTCCTGCCCGATGACAAAGAAGCTGATTATCTCAAAGAGGATGCAATTCTGCAGCGATTTGAGCAGATCTTCAGCAGCGGTAAAATCTTTGTGCCGGTGTGGAAGAAACGACTGCAAGTGGTGAACTATCCGATCAAGATGGGGAAACGGCACGCTCATGCTTTGCTCAAATGGCTGGTGAATTTCCCTGGCAGAGTGTGGCGTAAGGTCAAACGTCTGATAGTTAAATAAGAAACCTCTTGCTTACAAACCTTAGCTGTGCGTCTGTCTCATAGCTGAGTTTCTTTATTTTCCAAAGATAGTTTTTAAAGAGGAGAAACCGAAAACGGCACGTAAACGCAGGGTCATTGGATCGATTCCCGGATATATTTTCCGAGGAGGAATCCGGAAAAGTGGCAGCCGTTCCCTGTTGGAATCCAGATCATAAACTCATCGATTTGATCGGATAGCTTATTCGGAGGCTGAACTAAAAGCCCAAATCTTTCAGAAAACAGGACTAAAAGTGATCGTAACAATCAAATTATCTCGTTAATAAATAATACAATCCCCAAATTATGGCTATAAAAACCAGAAGTGGGGAATCAAATTTTTAACTTTTGGCTCAGCCTCCTTCTTACACATTACTGCCCTCTCTACGGAGGGGTCATGAGCAACGCAAACGCCGAGATACGCAACTATTTGGTGATCAGCGGCAAATACACGACCGTTGGAATCTCACCAAACTGCAGCTCAAATGAGCCCGAGTCACACCAAGGGTCTCGGTCCTTGTCGCGCTGGTCCTTCTCCAGATATGAATCAGAAGTTAAACCGGGACATCTACCGCTGCCAAAATTAACAGCCGGCGATTTCTGACCCTGACGACTGAGAAGAGGAACTGTGGGCGTCCAACCGCCATAATTAGCCAGCGGTCCGAGGAGCATGTCTGAATACTGAATAACAATGTCTTTGTCTTCGTCTACTTTAGGATTGCAGGAGTAATCAGAGAAAAAGTTGCCGCCATAGGACGGTTCATAGCCTTCAGGCATATCGCAGACCTTTCCTGAAATGACGCCCAGGGTTGGGATAACCTGGAGGATGTTGAATCGCAAAGTCAATTTGTCCGACTTATTATCTACGATGCCAAGCTCCCCTCTGGAAATTATTGTTGAATTTTTTATTATTAATGAATAATCTTTACGAGTTTCAATGTTGTAACGTCCGCCCTGGTTATCGGAAATGGTGCTGTTAATTATGAGCATGTCGGTGCCTGGAATAATGTGAGAACCTGATTCAAGATTAACAGTGTTGTGGTGGATGGTCGATGCCCAGATACTTGTTATCCCCCGGTCAAAGCCTCCTATATAGGCAGATCATTCAAGAGCTTTATTATGGTCCAACTCGCAATACAACAGGCTTAGTTGCGAATTCCAACTGAAGATCCCGCCACCATTAGAAGGGGAAGTGGAAGTGGAAGTCTCCGGGGATTCGTTATTGGTCAGCCTGACGTGAAGTAATGTTACGGTGGCATTAAGAATATTCAGTCCTCCGCCACGACGATCGTCATCACTCATTGCCAATCCGTTCTTCAACACCAGGTTTTCCAGACGAATTTTTTGCCTTTCCCCTATCTGCATGACCCGATCGATAAAATTGGCATCGATAACCGAAGGATTATCCCAATCTCCAGTGCCAATAATCGTGATGTCAGTTGATCCAACGGCGATATCCGGAAAGTCCAAATTGCCATAATGGTCTTCCGGTTCTCCCTCAGAAGACGGTTCTGTCAGCGTCAGTTTGTAGACCCCTGGCGGGACTTCAATTGTGATCTTCCCGCCGGTGTAACGCGCTGCCTCATAGATCGCAGCGCGCAGCGAGCAGGGTCCGTCAGATGGAATATTTGCGCTGCAAACGCCGTTTTGCACACGGTCTCTGAGGTCCTCGGTAGTATCTACTATGTACAAGTCTGGTTCCTGAGCGTGAGCCTCGTGGCCGGTAATCCCCAGCCCCAGCAATAAAAGCACTGCGATAACCAGAGACATCGTTCTAAAGATTTTGTTTTTCATAAGAGCCTCCTTGGATACTTTATTACGGGGTCCAGTTGATTGAATAAAGCGTTTGTCAATACAATTTTACATTAGTTATTCAATCCCTACACATGAGACTGTTGAAATAAAGCAGTATTTTCGACAAGAACCTTGTCAAGTCCGATTGTGAACCGGATCAGTGGTTCATCTGAGGCTTGTTATTCTCATTTTATTCGGTCTTTTTCTTCCTTTTTTACCTCCTTTCCTCTACCATCAACAATCCTCCCTTACTCAAGCCATCCTCTGCCAGAGCTCGGACAGTTGAAACCCACCCCGCTTATCGGCTTCACCATCCGCTTCAAACTCTGTACGATCGCAGTAAGATATACCTGAACCCCGTACTTCTCCAAGTCAATATATCGACAGCGCCTAGCCCATGCTGCATTTTGGCTTCCCCCATTTCCGTTCGGAAAGATCGTACAGACAGCTGATCAGCAGGCTCCTAAGCAACAGAGCCGGGTCATAGGCTGGTCTTCCTGCCAGTCCTTCGCCTTTATGGAGTTTGTTCAGCTTTTTGGTGTAATAAGTTCAGTCGACCAGATCATTGGGTCTGTAGAAGGGTTCGGAGGTTGTTTTTCAACAGAAACCATAGCATTGGCGTCCCAAGGGCAAGATTCGAAGCGTGTGTTATAGTTATGTTCCGTGAAACGCTGGCGGTGTGTGGAATGCTGCCGGTGTTTCATTCAGAATCCTGACAATCAAGGAGAACAAACAAAATAGATCTGTTTAAGACAAGTGTCACTCTAAAACCCACTAATTCAAAGGAGATCAAACCATGCTGAAATTCGTATCAAAATTCGTTAGTTATCTTATGCTGATCGCATTGATAACTACCTCTGTGGCTGCTGCCGCGCCGGAACGCGCCTACCCGCCGACCGACAACCTTGTCACCACGGCGGAAGATCAGGAATGGTTGGACACTGCCCGCAAAGCCGAGAGCTTCACGATTCAACTCAACGAACCTTCCCTGGCAGCCTATGACGGTGGCAGCGCGAAATTCGCGCCGATCCCCAAAAATGAAGCGGGCAAACTGCTGGTAAATTCCACCGAAGCCTCATCTTATCTGGCGCATCTGAACCATAACATGGATGCCTTTATCGCGAAAACGGAGACAATATTGGGTCGCGACCTCGAGGTGCTCTTCCGTTACGATTATGTTCTGAATGGTTTTTCTGCCCGCATGAGCCTCGAAGAAGCCGCGAAGCTGCGCGCGCAGCCGGAAGTCCTTGAGGTTTACCCTGACGGCGTTTATCACCTCGACACAGACTACAGTGCTGAGTTTGTCGGTATTGACCATGTCTGGGATGGTACTGCCGTGCCAACGGGAGTGGGCGCGAAAGGCGCTGACACGATTATCGGCATCATTGATTCGGGTATCAACCTGAGTCATCCCAGCTTTGCGGAGACCACCCCCTTGGACTCGTACGTGTATATCAATCCGTATGGTGAGGGAGTCTATAAAGGTCTTTGCCACACGAATCCAGGCACCCACGCGTGTAATGACAAACTGCTTGGCGTTTATGATTTTACCGGCAGCGGGAATGGTCACGATACCCTTGACCACGGCTCGCATGCGGCGGGCACCGCTGCTGGAAACCGCATCAGGATCAATTATGGCGATATTGATGTGGTGATCTCGGGTATGGCGCCGAATGCTCAAATCATTTCTTATAAAGTTTGTGATTCCAGTGGCTGCGACACCAACGCTTCTGCAGCCGCAGTAAACCAGGCTGTTGCTGATGGTGTGGATGTGTTGAACTTATCGATTGGATATTCCGTGGGTCCTTCTCACAGCCCGTGGTTGGATTCAACGGACGCCGCTTTGCTTGAAGCCTTCCGGGTTGGAATAATCACGGCAGCCTCCGCGGGCAATCTCGGACCTGCCTCTTCTACGATCTATAGGCTGCCC
>Ga0209510_1001480_pt1 | contig 26548 bp, 28 predicted proteins | sample BiotimSIPDNA_FD_185749 | JGI IMG/M metagenome (GOLD analysis project Ga0209510, IMG submission 185749) | Anaerobic biogas reactor microbial communites from Washington, USA - Biogas_R1 time_0 SIP DNA (SPAdes) (version 2) | ecosystem: Engineered > Bioreactor > Anaerobic > Unclassified | place...
AAGTGAGGTTATCCATCTAAGCGGTGACAGCTATCGTTTAAAACACCGCCAAACCATTTTTGGGAATAACTAGGTGTCCAAAGTTATTTATCATTTTTTGTTCATTTTTACTTGACAGTTACAAAGGGCCTTGATTATAGCATTTTAAACAATAAAATTGGTGCAAAAGCATATAAGGGGCTGTGTTCTGCCGTAATTTATGGTCCTAATGCATCGGGCAAAACAAATATTATTGGGGCCATGGAAGTATTTAAAACCATTATTTTGCGTGGAAATATTCGTAATAATGGCAGCCGAAATATGCCCAACGCTGCAGTCAATACTTTGGAGTTGATTCCTAATAATACAAACACGGAAAAGAAACCGGTAGAGTTCTCAATTACATTTATTGATAATGATATTTTGTTTGAATATCAACTGTCTCTTGATATTGGCAATTTTATGGAATACGACTATGAACGTAGAATATTATCTGAAAGTTTGTCTGTTAACAAGAAGATGGTTTTTTCAAGAAATAGCACATTGGAGTTTGGCGATTTTAAAGTTATTAAAGATTATTTGATAAACGAATTTGAAGATAATGTGGTAGGGGCAACTACCCTGGCTAAAAGTAATTTAAATGATGAGGAACTGTTTTTGATGAGCGGCTTCAAAGCCATGTTCAGTGCAAAACTGGTCAATATTATCACCAACTGGCTAGAAGATAAATTTATGGTAATCTATAGAGGAGATATACTTCATTTGGTTAAGAAGTTTTCTGAACCGAAAAAACAAACCGTGTATATTGAAAAAACAGTAAATGAAGCAGCTCGAATGTTTGGTATTAATTCAAATGCAATAGGCTATATAGTGCCTGAAGATGATACTGAAACTAAACTTTGCTCCATTTTTGATGGTATAAATGCTAATACACTAGTAGATGCCGAAGTGTTTGAATCTTATGGAACGATTCGGTTTGTAAATATGTTTCCTTTGGTTATATATGCTTTGCTTAATGGAGGAACCCTGGTAGTTGACGAATTTGATGCCTCGATTCACCCTATGGCGTTGATGAGTATTATCAATATTTTTCATAATGATGACATTAACACTAAAAACGCGCAGCTTATTTTTAATACCCATAACCCTATTTTCCTGAATTCCAATCTTTTTAGACGGGATGAAATCAAATTTGTGGAACGTGATGATGCCACCCATTGTAGCATCCTTTATTCTTTATCTGACTTTGGTACCTCCGGTGAAAAAGGTGTGCGAAAGCATGAAGATTATATGAAAAATTATTTCATCAGCCGGTATGGAGCAATTAAGGACATTGATTTCACCTCTATTTTTGAAAACATTCAAAATGATAGAAAAGAGGTGTAACAGTGGCCATAAGGAAAACCACTCAAAAATACTATTTTTCGGTAGAGGGTGAAACTGAAAAGTGGTATTTTGATTGGCTGCAAGAGAAAATTAATAGCGAACCGGCAGCTAAACATAAGGTTTCCATTGACAGCAAAATCCAGAATCCAATAAAACGAGCCAAATCAATAAATGTGTTAACAAAAACTGAGATTATACATGTGTTTGATTATGAAAGCAATGATGAAGTGCATACGGTACAGTTTATAAAAACATTGGATTCACTTAAAGATACTTCTAAATTGGGCAAACAAATCAAATATTATCCTGGTTATAGTAATTTTACTTTTGAATTATGGATGGTTTTGCACAAAGCGGAGTGCAATGCTCCGCTGGTACATAGACGGCAATATCTTGAGCCTATAAATAAAGCATATGGTGAAAAATTCGAAAATCTTGACCAGTATAAACATGAAGCCAATTTCAAGAGAGTGCTTGGGAAAATATCCTTACCGGAAGTTATAGCAGCGATTAATCGCTCCAAGGTCATTGTGCAAAAAAATATGGAAAACGGCCTGGTGTTGCAGCAATATAAAGGATATCAGTACTACAGGGAGAATCCGGCTCTTTCCGTTTGGGAATCTATCGAAAAAATATTGAAATATTGCGAACTATTGTAATGCCCCCTATAAATTTTAGCAATTATCCTTCCTGATAGCTCGCCTGGACTTCAAATCCAGTTTGCGCGGCGGTGATCCCGTCGCGGGTGGGTTCGATTCCTACGCGCTCCCGACAAATTTGTTAATACGGTTTTTGCCATAAACATATGATGAACCCGCCGGTGTGATCTGCAGCCAGGCGGGTTTCATGTTCCAGGTCAAAATACTCTTCGGGAGCCTGGGGCGGAACGTACAAACACTGGCGGCTGGCTCTTAAGTTGATACGATCAACATCAGCCAGCTCCTCCAGGTTTTTAAAATACGCATGTTTGAATACAGAATCAGGATTTTTAGATGCTTCCTCCATATATGTTTTACCCCAGAGACTGTCCCGATTAATAGTACCGATTAGAATCTGACCGCCTGGTTTAACAACGCGGGACAATTCCCGGTAAGCTGGTTCAGGGTCAGCAATAAATTCAAAAGCGGCCATGGAAAAGGCAGCATCGAAGTAGTTGTCTGGGAGAAGCAGGTGTTCAATATTCATAGTTTCTAAATCAACCTTTAAGCCTTTAGCCATACACTTCTTCCGGGCGATGTTTAGCATATCAGAGGATAAATCTATACCAGTAACCAGATAACCGTGTTCCGCCAGTTTAATGCTGAAATTACCTGTTCCACAGCCGGCATCCAGGATTCTTGCACCTGGAGACAGGGTTACCAAATCAAAGGCGGCTTCAGTTTCAACCAGGTCAATAAATCTTCCCTGCTTAGTTTCGTACCAACTATCATAATTTCGGGCGGTATTTCCAGTAAACATTTTACTTTACTCCTTCTCCCTTATCCCCTGCTAAGAATTTATTAGCCTGTTGTAGGCTTTTTTCTCTCTAGTCCTGGGTATAGTTTTTTCTTCCAGTGACCGCAGTGAATTCACAATAGATTCCAGTTTATGCCCGGGAAAACCTGCCAGTAAATGTTCATCAGGGATACTGGTAGCATTTCTACAACCATAACAACCTAAAGAAACATTAAGCCTTTGCTCAAGCTGTGGTATAACAGTTATATCCACACAACACCCATTGGAAATGGCGGTACTGAACGTTAAGCGCCCACCTTCATGGTGAAGGACACTTAGAGTTAGCCACATGAGATGTTCTGGTGTACCTTGTATTGATATTACATCAGGCTCAAAATCAGCATTGGCTACCTGGGATACAGCAATAGCCGCATATCTATTAAGTTCAAAGCGAGGTAAAGCCTCCATTACTGTCCTACCTGCTTCTTTTTCAAAACTTCCTAATTTCTCAAAAAACTCACCGGTCTTAAGCTTATCTGGGATCGGCCTAAAACCTAAAGCAGAAGCTCCATTAGCACATGCTATATTATCACCGTTGGCCAGGAGTTGCTCTCCCTCTTGAGCCCTCATAATAAACTGACAAAAAGTATAGTTTACATCAGACTTATAGTGTTGAAACGCCCCTATTTCCTCGTTTTTTAGAAACTTTACTCCAACCGGAGGTAGATCCAGATTTAAAATACGAACTAATTCATCACATAATTCCTTATAATTCAATATAACCCCTCCCCGTTGATTCGTAAACATAAAGCATCTCTATTAATGATAATAAATAGCACTGTTATTAGAAAGGGTCTATTCTGCTTCTTAATACGTTTTTTACCATAAACATATGATGAACCCCCGCCGGTGTGATCTGCAGCCAGGCGGGTTTTATGTTTCCAGTTAAAGGAATACCGGGAATTTTAGCCGGGTCATTCTTTAACCGGTTCTTTAGGTATTAACCACATTTGTAATCCCTTAATTAATTCATATATTCTGGCCATGGACAAAGAACCGATGTACTCCCCCAGGGATGATTTATCTATGCTTTGCACCTGGGATACGTTGATTACACTCTGTTTAGGAATATTGGCTTCTCCGGTCTCCAACAAAATGTTGCCGGGCGCAATTGCCAGCCTTAGATTGGTCGTTAAAGGACAGATTATAACTGTATTTACCCGGCTTTGATTACATATATTGTTCTGGACCACCACTACCGGACGTCGTCCCATAGGTTGGGAACCTTCCGGAGTAGGAAACGTATACCAGTATATATCACCTTGATTAATTACCATGTCTCATTCTCACTTTCCAAACGAGAGTCGAATTGCTTTTTAAATGCTATCTGTAGATCAATATCCTCCTTCAGTGGCTCCTCAGAAAAGGCCTGGTCCAGCATATCAGCCATTTCCCGATCCAGATAATTTTGCACATAAGCTTCCAATGCTCTGGAATACAGCTGACTACGGGAAATTCCAAGCTTATTTACCATGTCTTCAGCCAGATTATATATTTTATCAGGAATACCAACGGTAGTTTTAACGATAGCCATCTTCTCCACCTTCCTTTCTTATAAAGCATACTAACATTATCTTATGATAAAGCAAGAGTATTGTATAGGAATATTTATAATACTATTTTTAGTAGTAAAAACAATGCCGGTTAATGGTATTTAATAAAATATTATCGACAAATTTATTGTTATGCCAAACCACTTACACGCGATTATGTTGATACAAGATGACGGAACGGCACGGGGGCCGTTCCCTACATTGGGGAGAATACCCATTGCTTCCGCCAATAAAACATATTTAAGGGCTCAGGCCCTTTTTTTTATTTGCCACTTGGACTACAATACACATGAAATCTATTTCCTTATTTGCTATGAATGAATATAATCATAGGAAGTTGGGTTAATTAAAAAACAAACATTATTATATGCAGGTGATAAAAGGTGAAGGCAATAATAATTGGTGCCGGTAAAGTGGGATTCAGTATAGCTCAGTTGCTGTCTAAGGAAGACCATGACGTGGTTATAATTGAACAATCTCCGGAGCGCCAGGAGATATTGGAGGAAACTTTGGATGTGCAGGTGATTGGCGGCAGTGGGTCATCCACATCTGTTTTAGAGGCGGCTGGGGTTCGCAGTGCAGATATGCTGCTGGCGGTGACTGAACATGATGAACTTAATATGGTAGCCTGTTTGCTGGGCAAAAAATATGGAATTAAAACTACCGTGGCTCGGGTACGTAACCCGGAATACCTGGAAGTTAGAGATTTTGATTTTAAAGAAGCCATAGGCATAGATTTGATTATAAATCCGGAAAGGGTTACCGCACTGGAAATTGCCAAGATAGTCCGCCATCCTGAGGCAGCGAACGTGGATTATTATGCTATGGGCAAGGTACAAATGGTGGAGTTAGAGATTAAGAAACAATCTCCTCTGGTGGGGAAGAAAATAAAAGAACTGGAAACTGCGCTTCCCTATAATATTGTTTGTATTGAGCACCAGCAGAATATTTTGGTACCACGGGGTGATGATATCCTGCATGAAGGTGACCGTATACACCTGATTGCCCAAACTAAGGAAATGCGGGAAGTCGAGAAAATGCTGGGTTTCCATACCCCGCGTGTAGAACATATTACCATACTGGGGGGAGGTCGTACCGGATTTTATCTGGCCCAGATTCTGGAACAAAGCCGCCCGGAGCTGCAAATAAAGGTTATTGAGAAAGACATGATGCGAGCCCGACAGATATCAGCGAAGCTTAAGCATACCCTGGTAATTCAGGGAGACGGCAGCGATTATCAGTTACTGCAGGAAGAGAGTATTGGCAACTCGGATTTATTTGTAGCAGTAACGGATGATGATAAGATAAACGTGCTGTGTTCTCTGATAGCCAGCAACCTGGGAGTTAAAAAGGCTATTTGCCAGGTTAAACGTACTGATATTATGCCTCTGGTGGAACAAATCGGTATTGATACTATTTTAAGTCCGCGTATGCTTACCGCCGGGGTTATATTAAAGTACTTGCGTCGGGGAGATATTATTTCGGTTACGGTTTTTGGTGATGACCGGGCGGAAATGCTGGAATTATTGGCTCAGCCGGGGTCCTCCGCAGTTAATAAAGAACTGCGCCACATCAGGTTTCCCAGCGGTTCTGTAATTGGTGCGGTAATGCGGGATGACAAGGTTATCATACCTGATGGCAGATTCCAGATTAAGGCGCATGACCGCTTAATGGTGTTTTCCATGCTTAAGAGTATTCACAAAATTGAACGTCTATTTGCACGGGGGTAAACTATATTGATTCGACCGGCAGTAATTATAAGCCACCTGGGGTTATTGATTCTAATAATCGGAATAGCCATGCTTAGCTGCTTACCCTGGTCTATCGTTTATAAAGAAGATGTAATTATAAGCATAAGCCTGGCGGCAATGGTGACCATTATTAGCGGCCTCTTGCTTAAACGCCTTTTTTCTACCGGGGAGAGTATTAACTTTAAAGAGAGTTTTGCCCTGGTAAGTCTGGGATGGATACTAGCATCAGTTTTTGGCAGCCTGCCTTTTATATTTTCTGGGTATCTGCCCAACTTTGCTGACGCTTTTTTTGAAACGGTTTCGGGTTTTACTACTACCGGGGCCAGTGTAGTTAAGGACGTGGAAGCCTGGCCGCGGGGACTAATGTTCTGGCGCTGTCTTACCCAGTGGTTGGGAGGTATGGGGATTATAGCGCTGTTTATTGCCATCATAGCCGGTATGGGTGCCGGGGGTAACCAGCTGTTTAAGGCTGAGGTACCGGGAGGGTCGATAACCGATAAAATCAGCCCCCGTATCCGCGAGACTGCCCAAAAACTATGGTTGACCTATATAATAATTAGTATTGCCTGTCTGCTTTTGCTGCTGGTTTTTGGCATGAATCTTTTTGATGCCCTCTGCCATACTTTCGCTACCATGGCTACCGGGGGGTTTTCTACTAAAAATGCCAGTATCGGCTTTTATAGCAGTCCCTATATTCAATGGACTATAACTATATTTATGTTTATAGCAGCTACTAATTTTTCTCTGCATTATCTGGCCTACAAAGACCGCAGGCCGGTAGTTTACTTTAAGAACCCGGAGTTCAGGTTTTATACCGGTATAGTACTCATCTCCTCTGCGGTAGTAGCTCTGGGCTTACATTTGACTGGAGGTATGGGGGGATGGGAAGAGAAAATAAGGCTGGCAAGTTTTCAGGTAGTTTCTATCATATCTACCACCGGGTATGCCACGGCCGATTTTAACCTGTGGCCGGCCATGTCAACCGGAGTACTATTCTTATTGATGTTTGTAGGCGGGTGTATAGGCTCTACCGGTGGAAATATAAAACCGGGTCGTTATTTAATTATAATACGCCGGGCGCTTATGGAATTTCAAAAAATGGTGCACCCCAAAGCAGTCCTGACTATGCGTTATGGTGGCCGGGTTTTAAATGAAGACCTGGTAAGCAATGTGGTACAGTTTTTCTGTCTTTATATCATGTTGGTGGCTCTGGGGGTACTGGTTTTAACCATGCTGGGTATAGATATAGTTAGCAGCCTGACTGCTACTGCGTCCTGTCTGGGAAATATTGGCCCCGGTTTTGCTGCGGTAGGCCCGACCCAGAACTATTCCTTTATTCCCGATGCGGGTAAGTACCTGTTAAGCGCGCTTATGCTAATCGGACGCCTGGAGATTTTCCCCATGCTGGTGTTATTACTACCTGCTTATTGGAAGCAGTGATATAGTAAGGGGTAAGGAGAAAAGGTTATCATACCTGACGGCAAATTCGTAGATTAAGGCTTAAGATCGTTAATGCTATTTTTTATGCTTAAGAGTATTTGTAAAGTTGGACGTTTTTTGTACGGGGGTAGGGTATTTTGATTCGACCGGCAGTAATTATAAGTCAGCTGGGATTATTAATCCTGATAGTCGGCCTGGCCATGCTTACCTGTTTGCCCTGGTCTATTATACATAAAGAAGAGGTAATTATGAGCATAAGCCTGGCGGCAGCGGTGACCATTATTAGTGGCTTTTTGCTTAAATATCTTTTTTCTACCGGGGAGAGCATTAATATAAAAGAAGGTTTTGCCCTGGTAGGAATCGGATGGATCATTGCTTCTATTTTTGGCAGCCTGCCTTTTTTGTTTTCTGGTTACCTGCCCAACTTTGCCGACGCTTTCTTTGAAACGGTTTCTGGTTTCAGCACTACCGGAGCTACTGTAGTTAAAGACGTGGAAGCCTGGCCGCGGGGACTAATGTTCTGGCGCTGTCTTACCCAGTGGCTGGGAGGCATGGGGATAATAGTTTTGTTTCTTGCGCTTATAGCTGGTATGGGTGCCAGGGGCACCCAGCTTTTTAAGGCTGAAGCACCGGGAGGCCCAATAATTAATAAAATTAGTCCCCGTATCCGCGAGACCGCCCAGAAACTATGGCTCACCTATATTATAATCAGTATAGCCTGTTGTCTTATGCTGTTGATTTTTGGGATGAATCTTTTTGATGCCCTTTGCCATACTTTCACTACCATGGCCACCGGGGGGTTTTCTACTAAAAATGCCAGCATCGGATTTTACAGCAGTCCTTATATTCAATGGACTATAATTATATTTATGTTTATAGGGGGAACTAATTTTTCTCTGCATTATCTGGCCTACAAAGGCCGCAACCCCTTAGTCTATGCTAAAAGTCCAGAATTTCGACTTTATGCCGGAATAGCACTGACCGCGAGTTTCCTGGTAGCTCTGGGATTATATTGGGGTGGTGACATAGGGAAATGGGGGGAACAGATAAGGCTAGCCAGTTTTCAGGTAGTTTCTATCATGACGGGCACTGGATATGCTACGGCCGACTATAACCTGTGGCCGGCTACGGCAACCGGAGTACTGTTCCTGATGATGTTTGTAGGCGGGTGTATAGGTTCTACCACCGGAAATATAAAAGTAGGCCGCTACCTGATTTTAATACACCGGGTGCTTATAGAATTTAACAAAATGGTACATCCCAAAGCGGTCATAACTATGCGTTATGGGGGCAGGATTATAAATGAAGATTTGGTGAGCAACGTAGCCCAGTTTTTCTTTTTGTATTTTATGTTTTTAGCTTTTGGAGTAGTGGGATTAACCTTACTGGGTTTAGATGTAACCAGTAGTCTGACCGCCAGTGCCGCCTGCCTGGGAAACATAGGACCCGGTTTTGCCGCCGTAGGCCCGACCCAGAACTATTCCTTTATTCCCGATGCGGGTAAGTACCTGTTAAGTGCGCTCATGCTAATTGGACGCCTGGAGATTTTCCCCATGCTGGTTCTATTAGTGCCTGCTTATTGGAAACAGTGAGGGTGCCTTACCCCTTACGCATAATCCCCTGGGTATCCTCCAGTAATTCACGGGCTACCAGCAGGAGTTTATGAGCGGAATGGGTACGCAATTGCTTGACATCCAGGTCATTAATGCGGATGCGGTCTAAACCATCAGCATCTTTGAAAACCAAATACAGTTTAAACAGGTGTTCAAGGTTAGCTACCTGATAATCTTTTAGCACCTGCCGGGCCTGGCGGTCACTGATACAGTGATTTTCGATGATAAAGCGCAGTATCTCCTGTTCCTCATCTTTCGTCTTGATTAATTTATATTGCAGGATTTTCTTATAACTTTCGCGTCCATGTTCTGGATCAAAGTTATCGTTAGTGCGGCCTATATCATGGTATATGGCTGCCTGGCATAACAGGCCCCGGTCAGTTTCAGTCAACCCCTCCATCCAGGATAGAATTAAGGTTAAGAACAAAACCCGACGGGTGTGAAAAATTCCATGGATACCTCCGGATTTATGGAAGTACTCCTTTTTAATCAACCGGCAAAAGTCCCGATATTGTTGTATAATGCCCTGGCGTTCCAAATCAGGCATTAAATCTGCCAGGTTTAAGAATTTCATTTCTTCAACCTCCTCAACATCTCCGGGAAAACAGATGATTTCCTTGTAATTACGGTACTTGACATTCGCTACTACCCGGTCCTGGTGAATTTTACCCTGGTAAATACAGCCCTTAGCCTGATGTTGACGGGAAAAACAAATAGCGGTATTGATATCCAGAGTCCAGGCAGAGCCCTGGGATACCGGGCTATCTAAAACTTGCCCCCGGTATATTTCTACATAATCCCGTTCATCATGGGGGAGAATTAATTCACCGGGGCGATAGTCTTGAATAATATGTATGAATTGAGGTTGGAAGTCTTCTAGTTTGAGGTTGCAGCGAGAAAAAGTATACCAGAACAGCTGATATTTATCCTTATCAGGAATACGGGGAAAAAGCTTTAGGTAAGCTTCCAGGGCAATTCTGCTATCAACCAGGTAAAAGAACGAAGTATAGTCCCCTTTTTGTAGGCAAGCTTGCAAACGGGCGGTCTCCAGCTCAATAACCTGACCTATTAACATAGTTTCCAGGGTGTTGGGGTTAAATGCCGGGATATCAATAAGCACATAATCTCGCCAGTAAGCAAACCAGGCAAAAGGGGTGAATTTATTAAAATAGAAATCCTCAATGTTTTTACCGATTCCCTCCAGGCAGGCCAGACTTTCTTCATAACGAAACCGTTTGGGGCGGAAGGGCATGCGGGCTATTTCATTAACTGGTACCAATGCATCGGTAAATATTAGCATCTGGTTTACAATCTGTTCTTTAATGTTCAAAAAAAACGCTCCTAATATATTTTAAAGGAAAGCACGGTGACGGGTATTATGCTTCTTTCCTGTTATAGCAAGGGGGAAGGGTACTAAACTATATTATACAATGTCTGTAAATATTGTGAAGAACCCTGACAGTAAGCAAAAAAATAACCGGGCAATTTAACTACCCGGCTGTTTTACATATATTAGAGCAGTTTTAATTATTCTTAATTGCGCGGACTTTCCCATTTGTTTACCGAACCCTGGCTTAAGCGGTCAATTATTATGGCCAGAACTACTATAGCCCAGCCCGCTTCAAAGCCACGGCCTACATCAATACGATTAACTGCTAACAGCACTTCTTCACCTAATCCACCGGCTGCTACCATGGCACAGATAACCACCATAGACAAAGCCATCATGGTAGTCTGGTTAACCCCGGCTAAAATCGAAGGCAGGGCCAGTGGAAAACGAACCTCCCGCATCAATTGCCAGGGAGTAGCTCCAAAGGCTACCGCCGCCTCCTGAATGGAAGCCGAAACCTGTCTGATTCCCAGGTTGGTCAGGCGCTGTACCGGGGGTACCGCATAAATAAAGGTAGCCACAATAGCAGGCACCTTTCCCAGGTCAAAAAGCATCATGGCGGGAATTAAGTAAACAAAGCTGGGCATGGTTTGCATGGCATCCAGCAGTGGGGTAAGGGCGGCATTGACCCGGTCGGAAACACCCATGGCTATCCCGGCAGGAATACCCAGAAGCAGGGATAGGAGTACTGATACTATTACCAGGGACAGGGTTTCCATGGCAATAGACCAGAGGCCAAACATACCGATAGTAAACAACAATATCCCGGGCAACACAGTTTTTATTACATTATGGGTTAAACGCCAGGCCAGTAAGGTTACCAGAATAATCCACACCCACCAGGGAACGCCCAGCAGAACTGTATCAATATTCAAAATCAGGGTTCGCATACTATTAGAAAAGGCGTCAAAGGCTGGGCCACAGGCACGGTTAAGCCAGTCTACAAAATCTTTTACATATGGTGCTACATGATAATTAAATTGCTGGGGAAACAAATTACTCACCTCCCGGAGCCGGCTGCTTTTTTCCCCTGTTTACCGCCTATTAGCGGAGTCAAATTGCTTACCTTTTTCTTTTCTTCAGCTGTCTCGGTCAACAGAGATACCTGTCTTTCATTCTGAACAAAGCGCTTAACATATTCATCCGCCGGATTCATTACAATATCACGGGGAGTTCCTTCCTGAACAAATAGGCCCTGCTTCATTACTGCCATACGATCCCCCAGGCGCAGTGCCTCATTAAGGTCATGGGTAACAAAAACCATAGTTTTTTTAAGCTCTGCTTGCAAACGTAAAAGTTCATCCTGCATTTCCCCACGAATCAGGGGATCCAGGCCACTGAAGGGCTCATCTAACAAAAGCAAATCAGCATCCTGTACCAGAGCTCGCGCTATTCCCACCCTTTGCTGCATACCTCCGGAAAGATGTTCCGGGTAATGTTTGGTCCATTTTAGCAGGCCTACTTTTTCTATAGCTTGCAGGGCTCGCTTTTCTCTTTCTTTATGCTTAACTCCCTGCAGTTTGAGCCCAAAAGATACGTTTTCCAATACAGTTCTATGGGGTAGTAGTCCATAGTGTTGGAAAACCATAGCCACCTGGGTACGGCGGAATTCGGTAAGTTCCTTTAAGCCCATAGCTGTTACATCCTGGCCTTTTACCCGTATCTGACCGTAATCAGGTTCAATCAAGCGTAAAAGGCAGCGAATCAAGGTAGACTTACCACTACCGGAAAGCCCCATGATAACATAGACTTCACCCTCTTTTAATTTAAAAGAAACATCGCGCACGGCTACTACCTGACCGTTTACATCACCACTGCCGGATAGATAATCCTCCATGTGCAGGGTACTATCTTTTTCTACGAATACTTTCCAGAGGTTTTCCACTTCCAGCAGATAGGTACTGCTTTCCATAGTTATTTCACCTCTTCCAATGCCTTATCAACCTTTGCGGCCACATCTTCCGGTATCCAGGACTTCCAAACCTCAGGATATTTTTTTAAGAAATAAATAGCTGCCGCGTCCGCCTTGCCGTCGTTATCGCTCATATAGGCGAGGAAATCATTATTTTGTTCCAGGGAGGTGGCGTAGTTTTTGAGAAATGCTGCTATTTCAGGTGCTCTCTCTTCCAGTTTACTGTTGATACCAATCAGTACCTCCGCGCTAGGATAGGCACAGCCCTTGTTTTTATCCCATGCAGCCTGGTCATACTCGGGTTCTTCCAGCAAGGTCATATCCAGTTTACCCATAACCCAGGTAGGTTCCCAATAGTATCCCAACCAGGGTTTACCTTTTTCATAAGCTGAAACCATCGAAGTAGTCAGAGCAGCCTCAGAGCCAGTACCAAAGACATTGAAACTCTTATCCAGGCCATAGGCGTTAATTTTATCCTGGTTATAATCAGTTACCTTCCATCCCGGAGGGCTATTATGGAAACGACCTTTACTAGGAACCTCGGGATCGGTAAACAGTTCCCGATACCGGGGCAAATCAGTTACTGATTTAAGGTCAGGAGCAACTGGTTTAATGCCACGTTCAGCATCGCCTTTAATCATATAAGTAGGAACATACCAGCCCTGGGGGGCATCGGGGAAATTAGTTCCCAGTTGTGTAACCGTACCGTTAGCCAGGACCTCTTCCCAGGCGTCGCGATAATTATCGGCCCAAACTTCCATATAGATATCGATGCTACCTTTACCGAGACCCTGTAACAACGGCAATGAATCACCAAAAGTGTACTGGCATTCCGGATAGCCGTATCCATTTTCAATAATAAACGCAGCTATACGGTTATGGACCTGTACACTATCCCAGCTGACATCAGCAAATGTGAACACCGGCTTATCCGAACCGGCGTTTTTGTTACCTCCGTTACCACATCCGGCTACCAGCAGGGCAACCAGAAGGACAGCAACCAGCCCCAGGCTTACCAAACGGAAGCGCTGCAAGAAATGTTTAATTATAGACATAAAAATGAAACCTCCTCACCGGCGGGATGCTTTGCGGTGAAGCGGAAGGGAACCATAATAAAAATAATCCCTTAATTAGCATTAAGGGTAGATGATTATAAGCGATAATTTCTTAAGTTTCCTATGGTATAGAAACAAAAAACCCGTATCGCCTGCGAGGTTAGCTGTCGGACTCGGATCCGGGTTGACCCTATTCCATCCTTATCAGGACAGAAATTCGCCCCAAAAAAATGGTTCCCCCGCGTCTTCAAAGACTTCGGCACCCACCAATAAAATATTTGTTACTACCTATAATAATCTACATATTAACGGATTTACTGTCAATCTCGGTATTTGGCGTTATTGCATGGTAATGCAGTACGTAATCACGATTTAAAGAGAATAGGTACGATATATATATAAATACGGGCATAAACAGTAAGGGGTAAGCTTTGTAGGGGCAGACCCGTGTGTCTGCCCTGCCGAGCAATATATGTCGGTTGTAGGTAGTTTTTATCCGTGGTTTCTATGACCGGTACTGAGCAGGGGCAAAATATTATTAACCTGAGCGAAGATTGAGCCGTACCGGGTATGTGCGCTTGGCATTCATGAGGGTTATTTTGAGTTAGAGGAGCGGGGGGAAGACGAGGAAGATTGCAGCTTGAAGCGACCCTTCTTGGTCATATAACGTCCCACTGCCACCAGAGCTATAATAGCAGCAATTATACTCAGGGTCAGTTTAATATCACGGGTCTGGAACAGGCAAACACCCAGACCGGTATATAAAACTGCTGTGGGAATTTTACCTATAGCCGAGGAGAAAAAGAAGTTCCAAAAGGGAACGCCTCCTAGAGCAGCAGCAACATTTATTATAGGGGTAGGAACTACGGGAACTACTCGGGCTACAACTATGCTCCAAAAAGCCATCTCACCATTCATACGCTTTACATCATAGCCCCAGCGGTCATTTATTTTCTGGGCAGCCCATTCTCCACCCACTAACTTGCAAATCCAATAGGCCAGACAGGCTCCCGCCAGAGCACCCAGCCATGATAATAGAAAGCCCATTTTAAAACCAAATAGCAGTCCTCCGGCGGCAGCTAAAACAACATAAGGAAAGACCGGCAAAGCCGCCTGTACCATGAAAAGAGCAAAGGCTACTAACGGAGCTAATATACCGAAAGCTCGTATGTAATTTATTACCATGGATACGCTCAGGTTGCTAACATTTTGGAAAAAATCCATTTCTATCCTCCTAAAGTCCAATTGAGCAGATTAAGGGATATTTTCAAAATAGCAAGCGATAGCTTATTTGTCAAGATAATGGCCTGGGTTAAAACCTGGAAAACTTGCGAGTTATAAGATTGTAAGCAAGACTCCTGATGGCATTATGGTGTGTTATAATATGGATAACCTGAACAAACGGGGGATAGCATGCAGCTTAATGTCCTGGATTATGCCATTATAGCTATTTTACTGCTCAGTGCCCTGGTCGGTTTAAAGCGAGGTCTATTTCGTGTAATTGGTGGCCTCATGGGCACATTAATTGGTTTGTTGGCGGCCATACTTTATCACCGGGAATTAGCCCTGTACCTGGAAGAGCAGTTTGGCTTTAGTACCTGGTTGGCGGGAGTATTTCAAGAAAAACTGCCCCTCCCTGCTCTTAACCCGGGACTGATCAAAGCACTGGACTTTCCGGCCGGGCTGGCTGATCCTGCTCTTTATCTGGCTACTTCGCTGGTAATAGCTATATCCTTTTTGCTTATCCTCTTGCTGGGAAGTAAGCTGGTACAATTATTATGTGAATTATTAGAAGGCATTTTGGCTCATGGTATCCTGTCCGGAGTAAACCGGGGATTAGGTATGGGTTTACTGGTATTAAAAAACCTGCTGATAATGGCAGTACTGGCGGGAGTACTGGTTACACCCCTGGAACTAGGAGCCCGTATGGGTTTGCCGGGTGCCTTGATTACTACTCAGTATATGCATGATTCATTTTTGCTAGAGCAGCTTCTAAACATCTTTGACTATGTAAAAGGACTATTAGAAAATAAGGTATAAGCAGGTTTAAAGGAAGGGCAAGCTAGTAGGAGTGAGGCGTGAGGAGTAAGGTGTAAGACGTAAGGCACGAAGGTGTAGGGGCGGACCCATGTGTCCGCCCACCAAATTTACTTATTCCTAACCCTTTATTACCCCTCGCCCATAACTCTAGATAATTAATTAAGTTTCTAATTCGAAGTTATTTGCAAGATTGTTTGGTTATTAGCACCTATATCGAATTAATTAAGGAGGTTGAACAATATTGGCTGATAATAAGGAAGGATTAAAACGTAATGCCTGGATGCGTATTGAGGGTGAGGAACTGGAGCGCGTATTCGATTTTAATGAAGGCTATATCGACTTTCTCAGCCGGGTAAAAACGGAAAGGGAAGCAGTCGATTATATTGTAGAACAAGCACGCTTAAAAGGTTTTACCGATATAGATAAGGTTAATCAACTGGAAGCGGGACAAAAACTTATCATCACCGAAAAGGGAAAAATCTGCGGCCTGTTGGTGATGGGAAACCGGCCTCTGGAAGAGGGTATAAACATGGTTGCTTCCCACCTGGACTCTCCCCGCCTGGACCTCAAGGCCCGACCGGTTTATGAAGCTGATGGCGTAGCGCTGCTAAAAACCCATTACTACGGAGGCATAAAAAAGTATCACTGGGTATCCATACCCCTGGCCTTACACGGAGTAGTGGTGAAAAAAGATGGGCAGAAAATAGAGGTTTGTATTGGTGAAAAAGAGGGTGACCCGGTATTTACCATAGCCGATCTGCTGCCTCATCTGGGAAAACAGCAAATGGAAAAGAAGGCTTCGGAAGTGGTAAATGCTGAAGCCCTGAATGCTCTGGCTGGGAGTATGCCATTAAAGGAAGATGAAAACGACAGTATAAAAAAATACCTAATACAATTGCTAAAAGACAGTTATGATATAGAAGAGGATGATTTCACCAGTGCGGAGCTACAACTGGTCCCTGCCTATGCTGCTCGGGAGGTAGGCCTGGATCGCAGCATGGTGGGGGCTTACGGTCAGGATGACCGGGTATGTGCCTACACCTCACTGCAGGCCATACTGGAGGTAGAAAACCCGGAAAGAACCGCTCTGTGCCTGTTTGTGGATAAAGAAGAAATTGGCAGCACCGGCAATACCGGCTTGCAATCATTGTTAATAGAAAATATTATGGCGGAAATTCTGCATAAAGCAGGGCAGCATGATTATTTTATGCTGCGTAAATGTTTGGCGGCATCTCATGCCTTGTCAGCCGATGTTAACGCTGCCGTAGACCCGAATTATCCGGAAGTATTTGAAAAAATGAACTGCAGCTTTCTATCCAACGGGATAGTATTAACCAAGTATACCGGTTCCCGGGGCAAGGCCGAATCTAACGACGCCAATCCTGAATACCTGGGTGCTGTCCGGGCCTTGTTTGATAACCATAATGTGGTCTGGCAGGTAGGGGAACTGGGCAAAGTGGATTTAGGCGGCGGAGGAACCGTAGCCCGCTATATGGCTTACTATGGTATGGAAGTAGTTGATTGCGGAGTAGCGGTAATGGGCATGCATTCACCCTTCGAGGTAGTAAGCAAGGCTGATGTATACATGGGCTACCAGGCTTACCGTGCTTTTATGCAAGAATTCGGGGTTGCTCCTAAGACTAAGCCAGCGAAGAAAAGGAATGTTAAAAGAGCGAGTAAGAAGGAGAAGTAGAATTTTGAATTCTTAATTTTTAATTTTGAATTATGGTGGAAATACTTCGTATTTCTCTCTATTTAATATTTGCATTGAATGCCGGAGTCTGCGTCTACTCTCTGGTCTGTTTTCTAATTAGCTCGATATGAACGCTAATCACACGCAACCATGAAAGCAGCATATAGGGTTGCGGCAAATTGTAATAAAAAGAAATGCTTAAGCATTTCAACGTTAATTAAAAATTCAAAATTTAAAATTCTTAATTAACTAAGGGAGGTGGGGATATTGGAAAAGACCAGGCTTACACAGATGGTCCGGGCAGCCGGGTGAGCGGCTAAAATAGGGCCGGGGGCCCTGGAAAAAATATTACAGGACATGAAAATACCCACTCATCCCGACCTGCTGGTAGGCATAAATACCCGGGATGACGCCGGCATATTTAAACTAAATGAGGATATGGCATTAATTCAAACCCTGGATTTCTTTACCCCTATGGTGGACGACCCTTTTATTTTTGGACAAATAGCTGCTACCAATGCTATTAACGATATTTATGCTATGGGAGGTCGCCCGCTGCTGGCTATGAATGTGGTCTGTTTCCCCCAGTGCGAAGATATGCAGTTGCTAAGGCAAATACTGGAGGGAGGACTCTCCAAAGTAAAAGAAGCTGGGGCATTTCTAGTTGGAGGGCATACCGTAGATGATAATGAACCTAAATATGGCCTGGCGGTTGCCGGTCTGGTCCATCCGGAAAAAATAATCACTAATGACGGCGCCCGTCCGGGAGACCTGCTATTTCTAACCAAACCGCTAGGTAACGGGGTTATTGCTACCACGATAAAAGCGGAGATGGCCTCGGTAGAAGCTTATAATGAGGCTATTGGCTGGATGTCGATGCTTAACCGTAAAGCCTGTGAAGCCATGCAGGAAGCAGGGATAAATGCAGCTACTGACGTGACCGGTTTTGGCTTTATCGGGCATCTTTTTGAAATGGCGGCCGGCAGCAATGTGCAGGTAGAAGTTTATTCTAATCAGATAGAGTTTATGACCGGTACTCTGGAATATGCCAATATGGGGCTGATACCGGGTGGTGCTTATACCAACCGGGAATATCTGGCCGATAAGGTGGAGTATACCGGGGAAATAGACCCGACCGTAAGGGATTTATTATTCTCCCCGGAAACTGCCGGAGGCTTGCTAATATCCGTGCCGGAAAGTAAAGCCCCGCAGTTACTGGCCGCTATGGAGCATAGATCCTGTCGCTGCTTCAATGTAGGGCGGGTAATAGATGAAGGTTTTAAAGCTATAAAAGTGATATAGAATTAGGAAATAATAATTTGGAATTATGGTGGAAATACACCTTATACCCTACACCCTACGGGTACTACTGATGTTCCCGTTGGTCACAATTAAGGTTGCGGGTACTACTGATTATTTAGCCGTATAGCAATGTTTTTTTGTAGGGAACGGCCCCTGTGCCGTTCCGCCGTGGTGCTTTTTGCACTGGAGCAACATTCAAAATTAACCTTTGGGGGAGGATAGATTGGAACGTAAACAATTTAATCTGGGTGATATTGTACGTATGAAAAAACAGCATCCCTGTGGCAGCTATACCTGGCAGGTAATTCGTATGGGTGCGGACATCAAGATTAAGTGTCAGGGTTGCGGCCGGATCGTAATGCTTCCCCGCTTGCAGTTTGAAAAACGTATGTTAAGAATAGAACCTTAAGTTTAACCAGCTCGGCTTCGGGTGCATATAATAGATTATAGAAATGTGCCTTAAAGGGGAGATGAGCATGAAGTTAAGACTTGTTCCTGGCACTTCCTTCGCCATCGGCGACCTGGTTAGCATAAAAAACATGCCCAGGCACGAGCACTTTTGCATCATTGCTTTCCGAGGCGAAAATGGTGAAAAAATAGCCGTATTAAAGGCCTTGTTTAACGATACTTATATAACCGAAAAACCAGTATCTGAATTGGCTAGCCTGCTCATAAAAGGTCGCCTGTAATAACCCTAATATTTTCTTGCATCGAAATAACAATACTGGTATAATCAATTCCAGTCCCTGCTCCGGTAACTACCGGAGCCGTTCCCGTTTACGGGTAGTCCAGAGGGAGGAGGTGTAGCGATGCGCACGTACGAGATGATGTTCGTTCTGAAGCCGGATTTAGCTGAAGAGACCATCGCCGAAACTAAGGAAAGATTACAAAAGATTCTTAATGATTTTGGCGGCGAATATATTGGTGAAGCTGACGGCTGGGGCAAGAGACGGCTCGCATATCACATTGAGGACTATATCGAGGGTATATACAGCGTATGGTTCTTTAATGGTAAGCCGGAAACTGTCGCAGAATTGGACAGGGTAATTAAATTATCAGATCGGTTCCTGCGTCACATGATTATTCGCCAGGACGAAAAATAGGCTGGGGAGGGAAGAACATGTTAAACAGAGTCATATTGATTGGTCGTTTGACCCGCGATCCCGAACTAAGATATACACCCAACGGTACTGCAGTAGCATCTTTCACGGTCGCCATTAATCGCAAGTATAATCGGGAAGAAACAGATTTTATTCCTATTGTAGTTTGGTCAAAACAGGCTGAGCACTGTGCCAACTATTTAGGTAAGGGGCGGCTGGTAGCAGTAGAAGGGAGATTGCAGGTTCGTACTTATGAAGCCAAGGATGGACAGAAGAGATGGGTTACGGAAGTAATCGCAGATGATGTCCGATTCCTGGATAAGGGTGGGACGAGTTCTGGAGGTGGCTCTGAATATCAGGCTAAACCCCGGCAGGATGATTGGAATGACCTGGGACGTGAAGTCAGCCTGGAAGATATTGACATAATGGATACGGGCGCTGAAGATGATGAAGTCCCATTCTGATAGGAGGAAAGAACTTGAAAAAAGACAGGCGCAAAAAAAGGCGGCAGTGCAATTTCTGTGCCGATAAGGTTGAGCATATAGACTACAAGGAAGTACCAAGGCTTCGCCGCTATATTACTGAAAGGGGCAAAATCTTACCCCGCAGAATTACCGGGAATTGTGCCCATCACCAGCGGCAACTAACGGTAGCAATCAAAAGAGCAAGAACCATGGCATTGTTACCTTATACATCTGAATAAAAATTTATTTAAGCCCTCAACTATGGGGGCTTATTTATATGAAGCATTTGCCAAGAAGGAAATACACCTGGCTGTGAAGAAAAAGACTAGCAGGAGGTGTATGTATTGAAAGGGAAGAACAAGGAACTGGATGTAGCCAAAAATCTAAAAATGGTAGATTGGCTGAAAGCTGAGCTGGTAGACTCGGTAGCCGAACTCTTTAAAGCCCTTCTTAAAAACGGAAATGATGCTGTTGCTGATGCTCTGGCTTCAATAATAATTATTTGCTATCTACTGGGACAGCGGGTAGGAGTTAGCCTGCTATCGTTGGATGCTAAAATAAAAGAGAAATTACGGATAACGGTGGATAATTCTCTTGATGGCAGCAATTGGCATAAAGAATTATCAGGTTTATTAATTTTCCTGGAGCAAAACAAGAGGTGAAGCATGCCTGTTTCTATAAAGTATCTTCTCCTAACATCTTTATTATCATTTCTGATGGCAAGTTTCCCCGCATTAACCCTATTAATGGCTATCTTATGGGGTGCTAGCCTGATTATGGCCGGTATCTACCTGGATTTAAAAAAGATGCTAGCTGTTACCGGGGTAAGTATAGCTGTACTATATGCCGTTGCCGGAGTACACGTACCCTTTTACCACCTGGCTTTTTTTGGCCTATCGGCAATAGTAATGAGTATCCTGGCCAATATGGGAAAGGACTATTATCATGTACAGAAATGGGGTTTGGGAGTTGCCCTAATAGGGGTGACCTTATTTACCCTGACGATATATTTTAGTACCGGACAACTTGGGATTCAGGAAATGGAAAAACAATTAAATATATACCTGCAAGAAAATGAGCAACAGTTCGAACAGTCTGGGCTCATTGAACTTTATGAAAAACGGGGTATAAGCAGGGAGGAACTGGAAGATAGTATTCAGCATATGGTGAAGAATTTGGCCTGGCATCTACCTGCTTTTTACTATCTTCAGGCTATTTTGGCAGCATTTTTCATGTTAATTCTGGCTGCTGGTCTGTGCCATAAGGCCGGTTTAGAGCGTCTAAAAAAGAGGCCTTTTAAATGTGAGATTATGCCCTGGCAATTAGCCTGGGTAGTAATTGCCGGTCTGGCTCTATGGCTTTTGGGTCGGGCTCAGATGAACAGCCTTTATTATACCGGTTCCAATATCCTGGTGGTAATGCTCCCCATTTCTGTGTATTTCGGTTTGGCGGCGGTTGTATTTAAACTACAACAACAAAAGCCGGTTCACCAGAAATGGGTTACTATAATTCTGATTATACTGAGTATATTGTTTCTTCCCTCAGCGGTCATATTTTTCAGTGTAATCGGAGTATTTGATGCTTTACTGGATTATAGAAAGTTACGCTTGGAAAAGGAGGACGGAATATGAAGGTCATATTAACTCAGGATGTGAAGAATCTGGGTAAAGAGGGGGACGTAAAAGATGTCTCCGATGGTTATGCGCGCAATTACTTGATTCCCAGGGGATTAGTGGTGGAAGCTACTACAGCCAATCTCAAAGAAAAAGAAGATCAGGCCAGCCGTTTGCAAAAACAAAAAGACCGGGAAAAAACTCAGGCCCAGGCTCTGTACGACCGTCTTAACGGTAAAAGTATAACTATAACGGCCCGTTCCGGCGGGGGCGACAAATTATTTGGTGCAGTTACCTCCAAGGAAATAGCCGATGCCTTAAACAAACAGTTTAAAGTTAAGTTAGACAAGAAAAAGGTAGACCTGGGAGAACCTATCAAACACCTGGGGGAATACCCGGTTAAAATCAAAATTTATCCATTAATACAGGCGGAAATCACCGTGAGGGTAGAAGCAGCAGATTAATTCGGAGGACATTGGAGTGAAGCAGTATTCAATCAAGCACCATGTCAACATGGAAACGCAGCAGGAAACAAAGACACGATTATTATGGCGAACTGAAGCAATATATAAAAAACTGGATACCATCTATGGTACCCAGGGATTGATAATGAAAGCCAGTAAATTTGATGCCATCGAACTCATGAGCTCACCAGTTCTACAGGAACGGGTTCTGGCGCTCAGTCGCATTCTTAAGAAAAACCCCACCTTAAATGATAGGTTTGCAGAGAATCAGATACCGGCTTTGCTGGACGAATTGGAAGAACTCCTAATCGAAAACTTTGCCCGGCGTAAGGTTGAGAATGAACTGGAACAGCGTATTCAACAGAGAATAGAAGAGAAATACAATGATTATATCCGCGACATTAAACTGGAGGTTATCAAGGAGCAGAAATCTTCACCCGAAAATGCCCGCACCCTAAAAAAACTGGGCAAACTGGAGAAAATGGAATACACCCGGCTTAACCGTTCGGCTCTGGATATTCTCAGACCCACCTGTCTGGAGGAGATTATCGGCCAGGATAAGGCGGTAAAGGCCCTGATTTCCCGCTTAAACAACCCCTACCCCCAGCATATTATCCTTTATGGCCCACCCGGAGTAGGTAAAACCACCTGCGCCCGACTGGCCCTGGAAATGGTCAAAGGAAGTCCCCAAAGCGCCTTCTGTGAAGAAGCACCTTTTATAGAGGTGGATGGTACTACCTTGCGCTGGGATCCGCGCGAATCTACTAATCCCCTGTTGGGTTCGGTACATGACCCCATTTACCAGGGAGCACGCCGGGAACTGGCTGAGGAAGGAATCCCGGAACCGAAACTGGGACTAGTATCGGAGGCCCATGGGGGCATACTATTCATTGATGAATTAGGTGATATGGACCCTATTTTGCAAAATAAACTCCTAAAAGTACTGGAAGATAAGCGGGTTTTTTTTGAGTCATCCTATTATGACCCCCATGACGAAAGAATACCACAGTACATAAAACAGATGTTTGAGCAGGGAGTACCGGCTGATTTTGTACTGATTGGAGCTACTACCCGGGAGCGTGAGGATATAAGCCCAGCATTTCGTTCCCGCTGTATGGAAATATTTTTTGAACCCCTGACCCGGGAACACATAAAGCGAATTGTAAATATGTCTGCCACCAAATTACAAATAAATATGGAAAGCAGCGTAAGTGACATTATCAGCCAGTATTGCTGTGATGGCCGCGGGGCCAACAAAATCCTGGTTGATGCCTTTGCCATAGCCCTGAACGAAACCCAACAGCAGGAGGCAACAGTAGAGGTGCGGCAAGAGCATGTATATGAAGCCATACAAAACAGCCGCTTAAGCACCTGCTGCTTGCAGCGGGCCTCAGATGAAGCTGAAATAGGGAAAATATTCGGGGTAGGAGCCTTTGCTTACCAGGGACGATTGATTGAGCTGGAGGCGGTTGCTTTTCCTGCTGAACACCCGGGAGAAGGAAGTATCCGCTTTAACGAAACTGTCGGTTCCATGGCTAAGGACTCGGTATTTAATGCTGCCTCGGTACTGCGCCAGGATAGTGGAGAAAATCTAAAAGACTACGATTTACATATAAACTTTATCGGCGGTGGCAGGGTGGATGGCCCTTCCGCCGGAGCAGCCATATACCTGGCCATACTAAGCGCCATCAAGAAAAAGCCGCTACGCCAGGATGTGGCTATTACCGGAGAACTGGCCCTGCAGGGGAAGGTGAAAGCCGTAGGGGCTCTGCATGAAAAAATCTATGGAGCCCGCCAGGCCGGCATCAAGAAAATGTTGATACCGGCGGAAAACGGGAAAGATATAGCCCAGAGCCCCCCGGGAATGGAGATAATTCCTATCAAATACATAAACGAAGCCTATAAATACGTATTTGTAGAGTAGAACCAGACTGTGGGACAAGGGGACAGGTCCCGTGTCCCAGCAATACTGGGACACGGGACCTGTCCCCTTGTCCCACCTTGACATGGTTTTACCCGTTTGCTAATATTAGCTATCCGGTTAAGCAACAGCAATAAACCAGGGGGTGGCATAGTGGCAGCGGTGGTACTGGTAGGAGCCCAATGGGGTGACGAAGGAAAAGGCAAAATAACTGATTTCCTGGCCCAAAAAGCGGACTGTGTAGTGCGTTACCAGGGAGGAAGCAATGCCGGTCATACCGTAGAAGTAAAAGACGAAAAATTTATGCTGCATTTAATACCTTCCGGCATATTATACCCGGCTACCCTGTGTATTGTAGGTAACGGGGTAGTAGTTGATTTAGAAAAAATTATTGAAGAACTGGCCGGGTTGCAACAAAGGGGAATAGATACATCCAACCTTCGCATCAGTCGCATAGCCCCGGTAGTTTTACCCTACCATAAAAAACTGGATACCCTGGAAGATCGGGATAGTCACATTGGCACTACCAAACGGGGTATTGGCCCTACTTACGCTGATAAAATTAACCGCATTGGATTTCGCATTGCCGATTTCCTGGAGGATAGGGAGATCCTGGAGAGCCGTTTTAAAGCCCAGGTGGAATATAAAAACCGGATTATAAGAGAAATATATCAGGAAGAAGGCTTTGACTGGAAACAACTGCTGGAAGAAACCCTGGAGCAGGTGGGGCAGCTTAAGCCTTATTTGGCGGATACTTCTTATTTAATTTACCAGCATATCCAAGAGGATAAAAAAGTACTGTTTGAAGGTGCCCAGGGGACTATGCTGGATATAGATCACGGCACTTATCCCTTTGTTACTTCCTCCCATCCTATAGCCGGCGGCGCCTGTGTGGGTGCTGGTATTGGTCCCACTTGCATTGATCGGGTGCTGGGGGTAGCCAAAGCCTATACTACTAGAGTGGGAGAAGGCCCATTTCCAACGGAACTACATGATGCTGATGGCCAAATATTGCGTCAGCGAGGCATGGAATTTGGCACCACCACCGGCAGGCCCCGGCGCTGCGGCTGGTTAGATGCTGTAGTTCTGCGCTATGCAGTCAGGGTTAACGGTTTAACTGACCTTGCCATCACTAAACTGGACGTACTGGATGACTTTGCTACCATTAAAATCTGTACCGCCTACCGTTATAAAGGCCAGTTAATATACGAATTCCCCGATACTACCAGCATTCTTAACCAGTGTGAACCTGAATATATAGAACTTCCCGGCTGGCAGCAGGATATTAGCCATGCAACCACTTATAACGACCTGCCCGCCAATGTCCGCAACTACCTGGCCAAAGTCGAAGAACTCACCGGAGTCAAGCAGTCCCTGATTGCCGTAGGCCCCGGACGCGAACAGACCATAGTTAATGACCAACTATATAAGTAAAGTGAAATTGAAACATTAAGCCAGACGTGATAAACTAAAAACGAAATAACATGGGCGCGTAACTCAGCGGGAGAGTGCTACCTTCACACGGTAGAAGTCGTGGGTTCGAAACCCTCCGCGCCCACCATAATGAGATAAAAATAGCGGGGCCCTTAAGGCCCCGCTATTTTATGGGCATTTATAAATAAGCGTTTGCCCATAAATTTGCCCATAATTATTACAAAATTATATCTGAATCCTTCCTCATAACTAAGCTATAACAGTGTATCTTTTAAACCATTTATCCATTCTAACCCTATAACTTGTTGGCTAACAGTATAAGTTATTATAAGAGAAAGGGCTTGGCATCTTAAATCTATGTATTATCAAATAACAGGCGGAAATAGTTACTAGAAAGTACTGGTGATTAACGTTGGGGAGGTAACCATTACCTCAACCATTAGGCATAGGTTTTGTAAACAATAAGGCTAGAATACAATTGATGTTGGACAATTTGGAGATTTAAGATAATCGGGAAAGCGATGTATTTTAAGTATTATATATTTTACAATATGTTAACTTATATGTTAACATTAACATGCAAGTTAAGGTAGCGTTTAACATATAATAGTGGGGGGATAAAATTGATTCTTTCGTTCAATGACAAAGGTTTGTTAAATCCGGGTGACTATGAACTGACCTTTGATGAAATAAGACACTCTATTGTTGTTTTAGGCCCGGGTGATGAACCACAATGGGATACAGCTTGGCGGGAAAAACTTGTAGATAACTTGGAAATTATGGTTAAACAGCTCTTTGCTGTTGGAATCAATGATATTTGAGACTTTTGCATAATAGCAAAAATCGGGTTCTTTGAAACTACAATATAGTAGCAGAGCATACTAACCAGTTAAATTTTGGTTAATACTGCCTTTAACATCAACAAGGTTACTGGATTTATCTAA
>Ga0209510_1001483_pt1 | contig 26512 bp, 21 predicted proteins | sample BiotimSIPDNA_FD_185749 | JGI IMG/M metagenome (GOLD analysis project Ga0209510, IMG submission 185749) | Anaerobic biogas reactor microbial communites from Washington, USA - Biogas_R1 time_0 SIP DNA (SPAdes) (version 2) | ecosystem: Engineered > Bioreactor > Anaerobic > Unclassified | place...
GACCGAAGACTTTGACGTCGCCGTGGCCGATTGCGATGCCATCATGCTTGAAATCAACGACCCGGCCTATCACCTCGAATACTTCTCCCGCGTTGCCGCCATGGGCAAGCCCGTGTTTCTGGACAAGCCCCTGGCCGGCACTTTGGACGAAGGCCGCGCCATCTTGGAACTGGCCCGCAAGCACAATACCCGCGTCTGGTCTGGCTCCAGCCTGCCGTTCTCCCCGCCGCTGGTCGAAGCTGTCGCCAAGATGGAAGGCGACATCATGATCGGGCACTGCTTCGGCGCGCTTGGCACTGCCCCGGCCGGCGACTCGCTCATCTGGTACGGCGTACACAGCTTTGAAATGTTGCAGCGCCTGATGGGCGTCGGCGCCGAACAGGTACAGGCCGTTGACAACGGCGTCAGCGTGGTCAGCGTCGTCAACTATCCCAACAACCGCCGCGGCGTCATTGAGTCCATCCGCAACGCCTGGCGCTATGGCGGGCGCGTCCAAACAGCCAAGCAGATTGCCTTCTTTGAAGTCGACTCCAGCAAATTGTACTACAATCTCCTCCTGGCCATCAAGGCTTTCTTCCTGGGCGGCCCGGCGCCGGTCAGCATGGAGCAGACGTTCGAAGGCCTGGCTATGATGGCGGCCGCCCGCAAGTCCATTGAGACGGGCAAGCCGGTCGCCGTAGAAAAACCATGAGCTTCTCCCAAAACCATGTCCAAAAAGCGTTCCTGGAACTGATCGTCAAGGCCTCGACCGACTTGCCCGAGGATGTCGAACAGGCGCTCCAGGCCGCTCTGGCTAAGGCTGACCAAGACAGCCCGGAAGCCAAGGCGCTGGAGACCCTGCTGGCGAACGTCGCCCTTGCCCGGTCAAACTGGCGGCCACTTTGCCAGGACACTGGGATGCTCCTGTTCGACATCACCTCGCCGCCGGAGATTTCACGCGCCGAAATCCAAGCTGCCGCCGAAGCCGCCGTAGCAGGAGCCACTGAACTGGGCGTACTCCGCCAAAACTGCGTCAACTCCCTCACCGGCAAAAACACCGGCAACAACCTGGGCTATGGCTGCCCGATTTTCCATTGGCAGGAGGGCGGCCCGGGAGTCATCGAGGCTTCCCTGATGCTCAAAGGCGGCGGCAGCGAAAACGTCAGCGCCCAATATAGCCTCCCTGACGCCCGCCTAAGCGCAGGCCGTGACCTGGACGGCGTGCGCGCCTGCGTCTTAGACGCTGTCTGGCAGGCTCAGGGCCGCGGCTGCGCACCGGGCATTCTCGGGGTGGCCATTGGCGGCGACCGGGCGACAGGCTACGAGGAAAGCAAACGGCAGCTGTTCCGCCGCATTGGCCAGCGCAGCCCTCACCCAGAACTGGCCCAGCTGGAGGAACGACTGGTCGTGGAAGCCAATCAACTCGGCATCGGCCCCATGGGATTCGGCGGCAAGACGACTGTACTCGATGTCCTGATCGGCTGGCGTTGTCGGCTGCCAGCCTCGTATTTCGTCAGTATTTCCTATATGTGCTGGTGCTGCCGCCGGCAAACCATGACCATTGCCTTGCCATAAGGCCGCGCCAATAACGGAGCGACTTTCACAATTTCTTTGACAGATCAACCGTCACCCACTCACTCAACCTGTTCTACACCACACCTTAGGAGGCCTCATCATGACTGCACCATCGTCTGCCCCTGTTTCCATCGTCCTAGTCGGCATTGGCGGCTATGGCAACACTGCCGTCACCACCCTGCTGAGAAATCCGCTTAGGCAAGACTGGCAGCTGGTCGGTGTTGTCGATCCAGTGGCGGAGAAAGCCGCTGCCTACGATGAGCTGAAAAGCCTTGGCCTGCCCTTTTACGCCACTCTGGATGACTTCTACAAGACCAACAAGGCTGATTTGGCCTTCATCTCATCGCCCATTCAGTTCCATGCCCCGCAGACCTGCACCGCCCTGGCGAACGGCACGAATGTGCTCTGTGAAAAACCGGCTTGCGCGACGATTCAGGAAGCCCGGCAGATGGCCGCCGCACGCGATGCCGCAGGCCGTTTTGCTGCTATCGGCTACCAGTGGTCATACACTCAGGCTATCCTGGACCTCAAGGCCGACATTCAGGCCGGCCGCCTCGGCCAGCCGCGCCGCATGAAGACGATGGCCCTCTGGCCCCGCACTGACGCCTACTACGGGCGCAACAACTGGGCCGGCGCACGCCAAAGCCCACAGGGCGACTGGATTCTCGACAGCCCAGCCCACAACGCCTGCGCCCACTACCTGCACAATATGCTGTTTTTGCTGGGACGACAAGGCCAGGCCTCCGCCGCCCAGCCGCGCTCAGTCCAGGCGGAACTGTACCGCGCCAACCCCATCACCAACTTCGACACCACAGCCATGCGCATCATGACCGACGACGGCGTCGAAGTCCTTTTCTACACCACCCATGCCCTGTCAAAATTCTACGGGCCTGAAATCATCTGTGAATTTGACGAGGCCACGGTCACCTTCTACACCGGCAAACGCTTAGTCGCGCATTACAAAAACGGCGACACTAAGGACTACGGCACGCCAGACGGCTACACCCACCTGAAATACTGGGACTCCATCGCTGCAGTCCGCGGCGAAAAAGCCATGGCTTGCACCATTGACGCTGCCACGCCACAGATCGTCTGCATCAATGCTGCCGAGGATTCCGTCAACAACGACATCGCCGAATTCCCGGCTGGGCTGGTCTACAAGATGGGCGTGCCCGGCAAGCAAATCCGGGTGATGACCGGTTTGGCCGAGTGCTTCATAAAGGCGTTTCAGGCCAACGCCCTGCCGGCCGAGCTTGGCGGCTACTCATGGCTGCGCCCCGGAAAGGTCGTAGACACAACTCATTACAACGTCTTCCGCGGCTAAACCGAGCAAGTCGCGTCCTGCCAAAAAGTATGCAAGGGGGGAGGAAAGGGCCACAGGCTCTTTTCCTCCCCTTTTGTTTCCCCGCCTATCTCCCGGCGGCTGGTCATTCTTTGACGGCACCGGCGGTCAAGCCACGGATAATATGCTTTTGGGCAAAGACATAGACTATAATCAGCGGAATTACGACGAGGACGAGGGCGGCGCTGGTCTGGGTGATCTGAATGTCATGTTCGCCTTTGAACCGAGTCAGAGCGAGCGGCAAGGTCTCGCAGCCTGGGCCAAGCAGGGTAAGGGCAAACGCGAATTCATTCCACATAGTCAGGAAGTTAAAGATCACGACCGTGGCCAAAGCCGGCCGTGACAATGGCAGGGCCACATGCCGGAAGACGCCCCAGGCGGAACAGCCGTCAACCCGGCTGGCGTCGAGAAGATCAGGCGGCAGCGCCGCAAACGCGCCCCGTAAAATCAGAATGCTGATTGGCAGGGCAAAGCCGATGTAGGGTCCAGCCAGTGCGACCAGGCCGCCCTTGATGCCCAGGCCGTCGACGCCCAGCAGGCGATTGAGCGGAATCAAGGTGACATGCACCGGAATCATCATGCCGACCAGGAACAGCAAGAATAACACGTGGCTGCCGCGAAAGCGCAACTGGGCAAAGGCAAAGGCCGCCAGCGCCGCCAGCACAACGGCAATAGCAACGGAGGCAGTGCATAGCATCAAGCTGTTGGCGTAGGCGCTGCTGAACTCCCCGCTGCGGAGCACCTCGGCCAGGTTCGTCATCATCCACTGCTGCGGCAGGCCCAGCGGCCGCGCCTGCGCGTCCCCCTCGGTTCGAAACGCCGTCACCACCATCCATGCCAGCGGATAAGCCGTCGCCAGCAGGAAACCAGCCAGCACCGCATGGCGAAGGCAGAAGAAGACGAGGTGCCGGCAGGTGAACTTTTTCATGCCGCCCTCCCCCTGCTGCTGCCGGCAGCGCGTTCTTCCCCGCTACGGTTGAGCAGCCGACGCGCCTGGAGTGGAACGACGATAGCCAGAGCCACCAGGAACAGCAGCACGGCCACAGCCGAGCCGTATCCGTATCGACCTTGATTCTGGTCAAACGCCAGCCGATAGATATAGGTCGCCAAAACCTCTCGGGAGGCTTCCGGCAGGCCCCCGGCCATCAAATACACCAAGTCGAAATACTTCAATGAGCCGACAATGGACAGCGTCGCCGACACCGCGATCGTCGGTCTCAGTGCTGGCAAGGCCACGTGCCAGCAGACCTGCCATTCATTGGCACCATCTATGCGGGCGGCTTCGAAGCACTCCGTTGGAATCGAGCTTAACCCAGCCATCATCAACACGGTATGGAATCCCGTATACTGCCAGCAGATGGTCACGAAAATCCATAGCGGAGCAGTCTTTGGGTCAGCCAGCCAGGCATGGCTGAAATCCGGGTCGATAGTCATCCGCAGCAGGCTGGTCAACAGGCCATTGCCAGGTTCGTAGACATATTGCCAGAGCACGGCCACTGCCGCTGTCGGCATCACCATCGGCGCAAAAAAGGCCGTCCTGAACAAGGTGCGGCCCACGGTAGGATAATAAAGCAGAAAAGCCAACAAAATCGCCAGAGGCAATTGCACCAGCAGAGAGCCGACGAGCAGGAGGAGGTTGTGTCCTAGGGCGCGCCAGAAGACATGGTCGCTTGCAAGCAGCCGGAAGTTGTCCAATCCGCAGAATTCCGGCGGCAGGAGCGGGCTTTCCCAATGCAGGAGGCTCATGCGGAACGAATCAAGGATTGGGAAGGCCACGAACAGCCCATACACTGCCAGCGCCGGAAGGATGAACAGATAAGGAGTCAGGCGATGGCTGTTCATAACTGCCACTGTCCAGCGTTGTTCTCCATCACTTCAAATCAATCCTGATTTTACCGGCCTGGCCGACGGGGAGAGTTCCCAGCAGGTCCCAGAAGCCGACCGTGATAAAGCAAGCTCCGGCCTTGATGTCCTCCGGGACGGTAAGGAGCCGGGTGAAACTGCGCTTCTCGCCTGGCTTCAAGCCGCCTAAATAGAACATCCGGCCATTGCCCCAGGCTTCCTTGGAAAAACTGCGACCCAGCAGTGAGCTGACTTGCTGGTTGCCGCCATTGCTGGCAGTCACGGTGATTTTCACGACATCGCCGGCAGAAGCGGTCGCTGGCGCCGACACCTCCAGCGTCAAGCCTTCGCGGCCAGGGAGGCGATGCTGCAAGAAGTCCAGGCCGAGCATCTCCAGCAGATCAACGGACGCTGTGCGGTCAGTGCTGACACTTTCCACGCGCCGGAGCAGATTGCGGGAAATCGTCATTTTCTGGGTGCCCATGCTCGCATGCGTGATAGTGAGTTCCGTGCTCATGGTGCGCAAGTCGTCAAAAGGCCGGAGCAGCGCCTGGGCAGTGTCCACGATCTGTCCGTCCTGGTCAGTACGCCAACGCTGCCCAAAGATTTCGAAATCGGCTTCGGCAAACGGCCCGTTGTCTACCAATTCCTCTCGGGTCGTCCACTCTCCTTCCATGACTTCTCCGGGGATGACTTCGTAATCAACCGTGCCGCGGATGGTGATGCCCTCGCCCTTGTTCTCCCGGGCGACTTCCTTGACCACCTCAAAAACCTGGACTTCATGATGGGTCAGCAACGTTTTGCGCGTGAATTGCAGAAGCGGAAATGACCCTGGCGCTGGAAGCATCTGGCATTCAAAGCCATCCTTGCGCTCTGTCTTACGCACTTCCGTGCGCAGCAGCCGCCCACGCCGATGCGGACGGTTAACGGCGGCGTCCTGGCCAAAGCAGCACACAACGCCCATAAAAAGGCTCAGCAGAGCCAACCACAGCGATGCTCTTTTCGACATCCTTATGTTCCCTGTCTTTGCTCCCCTCGCCACAGGGGTTGTCCATGCTCACCGCAGTCTCGCCGCCCACAGTTTTTCCGGAAGCATACGCTCTGCTTCCCGACGGTTTTCATCACAACTGCGCATTAATTCGATTCCAGCGTTCCAGCCAGCCGGTTCGAGCCGAGGTGACGACCAGGAATCCCAGGCCGGGATAACGGGCCTCTGGCAGTTCGCCCCAAAAAATCTCTCCACCCAAAACACGCTTAGGGTCCCAGACATGATACAATGTCACCCCGAAACGCTCGCACATCCGGCCAAATTCGAGATCGTCGTCCGGGCGCCACGGCGTCAACGTCCACACCGCGTTCTCTGGCAAAACGCCTCCCCGCTGCAAAACCGTCACTTCCGCCACTTCCGGCAAGCGGTAGCCGACTCCTTCCTGCTCACTCAGCCAACGAGTAAAATTCACCGCTTCGGCCATTGAAACGTCTCCAGTCGGGGCTGAGTCTCCGGTTGAAGCGGTGTTCTTCGCGGCCTGGGCCTGGACTGCTTGCAGCGCTTGGAAGCTGGCACCTGGGATAGGCCGGCTGCTGACATAGAACATCTCTCGGCCAGCGCCGACCAGGCGCATTTCAATGCCGGTCTTGCTGACAAAGACAGCCGGGGGCGGGATATTCTGGATCGCGGCCTTGATGGCCTGGTGCGACGCCTGCAAGCGTCTTTCAGCAGTCTGCTGCTGCACTCCCAGGTCAAGCAGTTGCCGGCGCACATCTTGCAGGTAGGTCGACACCTGCGGCAGCAGGCCGCCGGCTGTCATGGCGGTGTCGACCATGGCGGCCAATTCCACCTGCCGGCTGTTCGCGTCGCTGATTTCGTCAATGGCTTCCAGGACGCGTCGACGCAGCTGGAGGTACTGAGTCAGCTGCTGGTCGCCGTCCGTCAGCCGCCGAATGGCTTGAAAAGACACCGCGATCGCGTCAAGCTTTTTCACCCGTTCTTCCCTGGCCGTGATTTCAAACAGCATTTTCTCCCTGATCTGGAGGACTTTGCCGCGTTTTTCGTATTCTTCCAAAGCCGGGAAAAAGACGTCTTTTTCGGTTTGTGCTGCGGCAGCAGCTGGTGCTTGAGCCCAAGTCCTCCAGGCCGGCGCCAGAAGCAGCGCCATGCATGAAAGCAGCCACAGACGCGGAATCCGCCGCTGCATCCCTACGATTGCTTTGCATTTCTTCATAACTATGTCCATTCGAGGTCTTCGCTGGCGTCTCTTTACTCCAGAATCAGCCGGTTGGCGGGATCAGTGAACATAATCGGCGGCAAGGGCGCACCCAGCCGGATATAATGATCCTCGACCACCTTGAACAACTTCAGCCGCCATAATTCCGTCTTTGCTGACGGCTCGCGGGAAACGATCAGATACTTGGTGCCGAAGAAACTGTCCTGGCTGGCGCGCACGACTCCGGCCTCGTCATAAAGCTCAACCGCCACGGATTCGCCGACTTCGGCGATGACTTCAACGGTCACGGTGCGCAAATCGGCCGGGACGTTGAAATAGAGGTCGCTGTTGCTGGTGAACATGCTCAAGCCCTTGTCCGTCGTCAAAAAGCCGTGTCCCGGCGCTGGCGACATGACTTTGATACCAGCGCCCGTGGAGAACTCCAGGACATGCACGCCCGTCTCTGTCGCGGCCAGGGGCAGCACATACTCGCCACCCACCTGCTGAATTTCCACCCTCATCTCCTTGGCCAGCTTTCCAGACGGATTGAAAATCTTAACCGGGAATTTGACTGGTCCTCGCGACCATCCGACCTTGAAAGTGATGTCAATCGTCTGGCCAGCGGTCGCATACTGCGCAAACCTGCCTGTCCGGCGGATCAGGACGGGATTTTCCGCCTTGCCCGTGGCCCCAGGCGCTGGACGCAGAGAGGCCAGGTCAAGCGGCGCTGAAGTGAATTGGCGCATCTCCGGCATGCCAGGATGGCGCGCCGCTAAAGCAGCCAGGTCATAAACCTGTTCCTTGCCGTCGTCCCCGCGAATCGTCAGCGAGCCGCCGATCGGCTGCAAGCCAGCAGCTCCGAGTTCCGGAATCTGGAAAACCTGCCGGTCTAAAGCTTGCAAGACCACCATCTTGCCAAGGTCAATCCCGCCGATGTCAACCAAATGCTTTGTTGACAGCAGAAAAGGCGGACGTGGATTGTTTCGGTTGTCAATCTCGCAATCCTGGAAACGAACCTGCACTCCGCCGACCCGATGTGAGGCAAAGGTGACGGCGTTGTGTCGGGGCGTAGAAATCGCGCAGCGAATCAAGTCGATCGTGCCCTGCAAAGGCTCGGCGTCATAATCGCCCCCGACATTGAAATGAACCCCGCCGCCATTGTCATGAATCCGGCAGTCACGCATGATAATGGAAATAGGCCGTTCCAGGGTCTTAGGAATGGCAAAATGCACGGCGAAGGACTGGTTCCCATAGATGTCGCAGTCCTCCAGCACGCAGTTGACCGCGAATTCACGCACGTGGTTTGGTTCAAAGTCAATCCCTGCGGCCGGCGGCGTGCCTGAGGTGTTGATCAATTTGCATTTCTTGATCAGCAGGTTCTCGGCGCTGATGACGCTGATGCCCTGCCGGTGATGGTCGGTGATGACAAGGTTTTCCAGGAGGACATTGGTGCAGCCAGGCGCACCGAGATAGACGCCGTCCCCGCCGCTGTTGGACAACGTCAAGTCGCGGATCACTACCTGGTCGCTGCCACGCATCGAAACGGCGTGGCGCCATTCAGCCGGCTTGTACCGTGTTGCATCCTGGTAGTCGGCCTTGTTCATCGTCAACTCAGCATTGCCCTCGCCGCGGACAACCAGGTTCTTGACATTGTGGACCTTGAACAATGAGGCCCCCAATGCCTGAAATTTGCCTGGCATGGCGCGGACGCGGACGTTGTCCTGAAAGACGACTTCCTGGTCGCTCTTGAAGGCGATAGTTTCAACCAGGTACTCAAAGCCAGGGTCGTCAACCAGGACGACCTTAGCACCAGAATCAATGGCGGCCTGCAAAGCCGCCGTCGCATCAGCGCGGTCCGGCTTGAAATCAGTGACCTTGACCGTCTGCGCCCAAACTATCGGCGCCGTCATAACTGCCGTCAGCACGATTGCCAGCTTCCATCTCAACATGAATAGGTCTCCCGATTTGCCAATCTTTGCCTTGCGCGCAATGGCTCGCCAAGCCAGCCATGCACCCCGTCAACATGTCGCACAAACTATACACCAGAGACTGGAAATAATCAATGCCGGCACCGTATTTTACGGTTCCGTTCAGGCAACACGGAGGGCTGCGCCGCTTTGGGATTTTCTAGCCGCTGTCGCTGCCAAGGCCCTGGATTATTGGCACATATAGAAGTACCACATGCCAATGGCGTGCTGGTTCCGGAAGGGCGCGGCCATGCCGGGATTAAAAGTAAACACCGTCACGGAGCCGTCAATGCGCAAGGTCGGCGACTCTTCATTGACCGTGCCGTTGCGGTGCGTGTTATTGCAGGGCACTCCCGAACGCGCATTGCCGCACTTCGCTATCGGTGCACCGCCCGCCGCAAAATGAGTCAGCAGGCCGGAATTCTGCAAAAGCTGTCCGCGCGGGGAGCCGTTCCTCAGCGTTGTAGTGTGGACGTAGTAATTGTAATTGGTTTGAGCTTCGTAGGGGCTGAAGTAGGTGTAGGTGCTGTAGAGATTGTCCCTGTTCACGCCCCAGTCGTAGTTGACTCCGCCCAGCATCGATTGCCAAGCGCTGCTGCTTTGCGCCACTTCGCAATACCAGAGAGGGTCACGACTCCGGCTCACCGAATAGCTCGCATCACGGTTGGTGATGTTGTTAACATACGCAAACACTTTGCCCAGGCCGACCCACATGTCAACGCGGTTGATAAAGTAATACCACCCGGTGCAATTGGCGGACTTGGTCCCGTCCAGCTTATACGCATCTGGCAGCCAGTCGTCATGGTCACTGACATACATAGCGTGGTACAAACCAATCTGCTTGAGATTGTTCACACAGGCAGTCCGACGCGCCAAGCCGCGGGCCTTGCTCAAAGCCGGCAGCAACATCGCCGCCAAAATCGCAATAATCGCAATGACTACCAAAAGCTCAATCAAGGTAAAACTGCGTCTTCCTTTCATCGCTCTAACTCCTTTGCCAATTGCCAAGTATATATACTTCATCGACCGTCTACAAAAAAAACAACGTACCAAGACACCGATATAATTGTCCAGGCAGGCGGATATTTGCCCAAAACAGCCTCAGGAAAATCATGAATCACGGTGACGCGCTACAAAAAAACAACGTACCAAGACACCGATATAATTGTCCAGGCAGGCGGATATTTGCCCAAAACAGCCTCAGGAAAATCATGAATCACGGTGACGCGCCATCCAGCGCTGGCCTTGCCTACCGGAAATCGCGCCATGGAATCTCGGCCAGGGCGCCCTCGTTGATGACTCGGTCCAAGAACATCAAGAGCGGGAAGTCGGCTGCATCGACGGCGCCGGCGATAGCTCTGGCTCGCAGGGCGGCGGCCACGCGGGTGATGATGACCACGGATTCCAGGGTGACGCCTTGTAGCTGCTCGCGCGCCTCCTGGTAGGTCACGCCCTTGCCGAGCAAATAGCCAAGGCGGCGAGTGCGCCCGCCAAAAATCGTGACGTACAGGTCGCCTGCGCCGGGAATGCCTGCGACCAAATCGGAGTCGCCGCCAAGAAGACGCACCAGCCGGGTCATCTCCCGCAGGCTCTGCCCAAACAGCGCTGCCTGCGGATTATACATGTACGCATCCGGCCCGGCTATCCGCTCTGCCATGCCAATGGCCATGGACACGCCGACAGCATACGCATTCTTCAAGGCGACGCAGACTTCAACGCCAACGATGTCCGTACTGATAGTGATGTGGTAGTAGTCGGTAGTCAGCAGGGATTGCAGCCAAGCCAGGCAAGCAGCATCCCGCCCGCAGAAATATACCAGGGTCTGGTGGCGATCCATCAACTCGTAGGAGGTGCAAGGGCCGCCAATGGCATTGAACAGAATCCGCCCACGTTTTGACTCAGGCAGACGGTTTTCCAGGTAGTGCGGATACGTCATTAGCGCACCGTCCGCCTGACCGAGCAGGCCCTTGGTCACTGACAGCACCGGCACATCCAGGAGCAGCACCGGCAGAATCGCCTCGGCAAACCACTCCAAGCCAAAGCTGCTGACGCCGCAGATGACCAAATCAGCGCCAGCCAAAGCCGCCGACACCTCCTCAATCTGATAATAGCTGACGCCATCGGGCAGACGGCGCTTGAGGGTGATATGCCAGCCCGTACGCCTGGCCTCATCAATGATGTCTCGATCCAGTGGAGTGCCGACCAGGCGGACCTCATGTCCGTTGTCGCGCACTGGTCGGCATATACCGGAACCCATCATCCCGGCCCCAATGATCGTCACTGTCGCCATTGCCTGCCTTTCGCGGGGCCGACTCGAGCCTCACTTGACTTCAAACACCGTAATCGACTGCGACACTTTTTCGCGCAGCTTGCCTTCCACCCAATGCTTCAACGTCTGCACTGCGGATGGACAGCCAGCGCATCTGCCAGCCAGGCGGACGTAGACCTTGTCGCCGTCCACATCGACCAGCTGCGCATCTCCGCCGTCCCTCTTCAAGCCCGGGCGGATGATGTCGTCAATCGTACTCTGGATCAACGCGATCTTCTGCAAGTTGGTGAGCGGGCCGACCTGGGCCGGTGCTGCGTCCGAATCAGACTTGACGGTGCCGTTGATATCAGCCAGAATAGCCTCAATCTCCGGGCGGCAACCGCCGCAGCCGCCGCCAGCCTTGCAGTAGTGCGTCACTTGCTCGACCGTGGTCAGGTGATTGTTCTTGATCACCTCCCGGATCGTCCCTTCCGTCACCTCGAAGCAATGGCAGACGATGCGGTCTTCGCCCTCCCCCACGACCACTTCCGGCACATCCCAGTCAGGATGACGCTTCTTCATGTCGATGAGGGCGGCTTGAAACGCCTCCACGCCCATGACCGAGCAATGCATCTTCTCCTCAGGCAGATCGCCGAGATAGTCTGCGATGTCCTGGTTGCGGAACGTCAACGCCTCGGCCAACGTCTTGCCAATCAGCATTTCAGTCAAGGCGGACGTGCTGGCAATCGCGCTGGCGCAGCCGAACGTCTGGAACTTGACGTCGGCAATGGTCTGGCGGTCAGGGGACATCTTCAAAAACAGCTTCATGGCATCGCCGCAGACGATGTTGCCGATCTCGCCAACGCCGTCAGCATCCTTGATTTCACCGACATTGCGCGGATGCAAAAAGTAGTCCATCAATTTTTTACTATATTTCCAGGCCATCGTGACACCTCCTTGGTGAATCGGCCATCATGCCGAAAAAAAAAGCCGCATCGTTGGGCAATGCGGCTTCTGGCACACGAACCGGGCAGAATCGAAAATGACTCACTCCTGCGGCTTGGTTTTCGGCAAGCCCCAAGCCCGATCGCCGTCCTTGTAACGCCCTTCGGCCTTCAAGACATTGATACGCTCATACCGCTTCAAGACATTGCGGCGCTCACTGACCGCGCCCTTGGTCTTCAAACTGGGATGTACTGACATAATCCTCTACTCCTGACTATACGGCGACCTGCGCGGTCACCAATAAATGAATCCGTAGATAACTACTCCTTAAATCAGCCCATTACTATAATACGCCGAAGGCGGTTTGCAAACGGCAACAGCACGACAACGCCCTTTTTCCGGCGAAGAAAAAATTCTCCCTGCACTTGAAGCTACGCTCACTGTTCGTAATACGGTTTCAGGCTGACGAAATTGAGCACCAGCCGTTGCCCTTCAGGTCCGCCGGGGACTCCCTCCGCCTGCCAATCCCGGAAGGTAATGACCACCCGGTCCTGCTGCGCCCGGAACAGAATCCGATGCGTGTCCTGGGAAGCCAGCTTGGCCTTGGGGCGGTAGGTATTTGGCCAGCGATGCACATAGGTGCCGGACGGGATGACCTCAGCGCCCTCCAAGGTCGCTGTCAGCAGAATGTCCGGCGCTTCCGGCTTAATCTCGGCGATGTCATCAAAGTCGCCGACAACATAACTAAGCGTGTAGAGCTTGCCCGGCTGCAAGCCGGTCGCCGTCTGGCTAAGCTGGTTAGCCTGGCTGGAATGACGCTGGAAAATAGCCACATGGTCACCGCGGGAGGCATATTTGCTCCGCCGCATCTGGATTTTTCCGCCATAATTCTTGATGGTGGTGGCTTGCAACGTCCCCTCTGCCGCTGGCCGACTTTGCCAATGCGTGAAGCCCTCGACAAAATCGCCGTCTTGCAGGTGTCCCGGGAGATAGCGGAAGCCATACTGGTCAGAAAGCAAATCGCGCCGGCCTTCGACGGCATAATGGCGCATCAGACGCGCAACCCAGCGCATGGTCTCCTCGTCAATATGGGCGGAATTGTAGCACCCGAGGCCGTACAGGCCGTCGAATTCAGGCGCATTGGCGAGTATATGGTAGAACCGGTCAAAGAAGTACTTGATGTCGACTTCGGGATGGACATAGCAATTCCAGCGGCCGCAGGAAATCAGGCCGGTCATAATCATCATCATGCTGGCGGCAGGGTTGTCGATAAGCCGTGCGCCGTCAGTGACATAGTTGCGATAGTTATCAAGATAGGTCTCCATGGCCTCCAGCGTCGGCTGGGTCATGATGTAGGTTTCGTTCAAGACCTTGCCGCGGCTGCGGGAGACATTGCTCGCGGCAGCGAACATCTCCTGGTGCGCGCGACGATCCTTGAAATAGCCCGAACACACCCAGGTGTAAATGAGCTTCTCCTCGCCCAGAAGGTCCCACATCGCCTCGGAATAGGCTTTATGGATGGCCTTATCGCCATTGGCGAACAATTCATCCAGGGTGACGCCGTCATTTCCAGGACTGGACAGCACCTGGGCGATGCGCTCCTTCATCAAGGATGCGTCCCGCCAGCCTTTAGCCGAGAAGCCGGTGCTGGCGATCAGGCGGATGCCACGGTCGCGCACCTCTTGCAGAGCCTGCTTGGAGGGACTGGTGCCGTTGATGAAGTTGACCGCCGGAAAAAAGTGCTTCTTGTAGAAATCCAGGTCCCAGCGATACAGTGTCTGGTCCGTCTTTTCCACCATGAAAAAGGGATACAGATGCAATTCCGGCACCAGGCGGACGTGCAGTCGGCCGCCCGTCGTGCCAGTCACCCGCAACTGATGCGTGCCAGCCTCAAGATGCCGCATCGTCTCCGAGGCCTCGCCAACGCGCGGCTTGACAACAGGCGACGGCTGATCATCCAGGAACGCCTCGCCGGTCGGGCTGGGCGGCGTCAAGGCGATATAGACCCACCCAGAACGCGGATTGACGAACTCGTAAGTCCTGTTTTCCAACTCGGCATTGATGACTTCGGTCACCAGTTGATTGAGCTTTTTGTGGCTGGCAGGCGTCGGCGTCGGAACAATGACGCCAAAGGGATATTCGTGACTGGACAGCACGGCGCCGTCGGCCTTTTTGACGAGTTCGACCTTAATTCGACCCTCGCCGGTCGATACGGCGCCCAGCGGAATCTTCATGTCGCCATCGACTAGGGGGAAGACGCCGAGTGGCTGAAAGGCGTCAGTGCCGGGCGGCTGAATCTGAGCGCGGATTTCATGTTCGGCTGGCGGCAGGTCAGCGATCAGGCTGAACGTCAGTTCCGGCCGGTCGACCGGAATCTGGAACAAGCGCGGCGCCACCGGAATCAAGCGCTTGCTGTCCTCGAAAAGCGGTGCGGGCTTGGCGCCGGCCCTGGCATTTTCCGTCAACGGCTCCAAGGTAGGCGATGACACCAGCAGCTCGCCGCCGCCATCCAGGGCGTACCATCCGAATGTATACGTGCCAGTGCTGCTTTGCGGCAAGGTCACATCAGCCTGCACCAAAGTCCATTCCGGACAGGGATTGGGCAGCGGGGAAATGCCGGCGTCATTCTGCCAGCCATAGTTCCAGACCACCATGCCGCAGCGTCGGAAGGTGAAGTCGGACGTTTTGATGTAGGCGCTCACCCGGTAAGTTTCGCCAGCAACCAGAGTAATGGCAGGTTGCTTGAAGACTTCGCCCTTGGCAAAGGTGAGCTTGACAGCATTCCGGCCGTCCGGCCCCTGCCCGGGAAGCGGCGTCGCCACCCCGGCATCGGAAAGCCAATGCATAATCTCCCCGCGCGAATTGGCAGCCAGCTCAGGATTGTGCAACAGCCCTTGCGCTGACAAGCCTACGCCCAGCAAAAGCATGCCCAATACGCAACGCCAAGTCTTCATAATTCACCTCGTCAATGAGTTTTCAGTCAACATCACTCGTTCAAAGCCCGGGCCGTACGTCGGCTTTGGCCTTGAATATCCTAATTGCCTCGGTGTAGGTGGCATTGACGCCATTCAGGCCGTACGCTGCCAGAACCGGCGCCAGATTATCCAGAATCGTGCGCAGATGCTGGGCTGGCGCCTGCGACAAATCGCGAAAATCGCGGTCGTTGTGGACATCGATGACGATCGTCTTCAAAAGCGGCTGCTCTTCCGCCAATTGCCGCACGATATTCTCCAGCACCTGCCGATGATCGCGCGGCACGACATTCTCACTCTGGTACACATCGCCAGGACGCAGGTCAAAATAATACTCGAAACCGAGCGGATGACGATGCTTTTGCGAACGGTCGACCGACAGCGGAATCTCGACAAACGGCAGAGAACCCGGGTACTGTCGCATGGCCGCATTCGCGTAATGCGGATGCGGCTCTGCGGCGGACCATTCGCAATAGCGCTCCATCCAGACCCGGCCAGGAATGCTGATGCTGCCGCCCTCAAAGCCAAGCTCGGCCAGCACGCCGTAGGTATGATCATTGGCAGAAAAGCACCCAGGGCGGAAAATCCGCGGCCGGAACTGGAAATGGCGCTCGAAGAGCTCTAAGCCGCGCATCAGCATCGCCTTCTGTTCGGCAGCAGTCAACGCGCCAAGTTCGTCGGTACGCCCGTCCAGGGAGAACTTGGCGGCGTGAATATGCATGCCGATTTCCGCCCCAGCGTCGCGCAACTCAAGAAACAACTCGGCCTGCTCTGGGCCGAGCTGCGGATCCACAAAAAAGGTCGGCGAGAAGCCATGCTCGCCCAAAACCTCCATGTACTCTCGGATGCGCTGGGCGCCTTCCGCATTGCTGCCCGGCCCAGAGGCCGTCGCACTGCCCGCGACGATTTCGACATCCATCGTGAACAGGACATAGACACGATCGTCGTTCATGCTCCCTCCGCATTGTCTGGATGATTCGCAGCAAAAGCCGCCTTTCCGGCCGATGTTCGGGCAACGGCCAAAAAGGCGGCTTGCGGTTTAGGCTTTACTTGAGCAAGTCCAGAAGTTCTGCCAGCGTAGCCTTGGCATCGCCGAACATCAGCAAGCTCTTGCTGCTCTGATACAATGAATTGGGCACGCCAGCATAGCCGGGGCTGTCATCAAGGTTGCAGACGATCGTGTGCGGCGCATCGCCTACGGCCAACACCGGCATGCCATAGATCGGCGTGCCCTCGGCCGTATTCGCGGCAGGATTGATGGTGTCGTTGGCGCCCACCACCACGACCACGTCGCACGCGGCAAAGTCACTGTTGATGTCATCCAGTTCAAAGAGCTGCTCGTATGGTACATCGACCTCGCACAGGAGAACATTCATGTGCCCAGGCATACGGCCCGCCACCGGATGAATCGCATAGCGCACTTTGGCGCCGCGCGCTGTCAGGGTGTCAGCCAGCTTCTTGACCGAAGCCTGCGCCTGCGCCAGAGCCATGCCATACCCAGGGACAATGATGACGTCCTTGGCCGCGCTCAAAATCTCCTTGAGAAGCGCAGACCGGTCTTCAGCGGACATAGGGGCGGCCGGCTCTGCTTCAGTTGGGGCGCTGTCAGCCGCCGACGCTTCCGCTGCCTCCGCAGAGGCGGCAGCTTCCGGCTTCGCATGCGTCCCTTTCGCCGAAGCCGTCACCGTCATCCTGCCCAGGAGGATATTCGCGAGGCTGCGGTTCATGGCTCTGCCCATGATCTGCGTCAACAGCAACCCAGACGCCCCGACAACGCCTCCGATACAGGTGAGAACCGGGTCGCCGATGGCAATGCCAGCCACGCCGCCAGCCACACCGCTGAGCGAATTCAGCAAGGAAATGGTGATCGGCATGTCAGCGCCGCCAACGCGGATAGAGAAAAACACCCCGAACAACAGCGACGCAATCAACACCGGCGTTGATGCTTTGGCGATGACGGCAATCACCGTCAAAAGCAACAGACCGCCGACAATCACAGAGTGGCCTTTCAAAATCACTGGCCGCTGCGGCAGCATCCGAGCCAATTTGCCAGCCGCAACCGCGCTGCCAGAAGCGGTCAACAACCCGACCGCCAGTGCAATCTGGGACGCATACTTCTCCAGGCCGCCGCCGACATTGAGGCTGCCGTAGGCCACCAGGGCGCTCGCCAAGCCGCCCAAGCCATTCAGCAAAGCCACAAACTGCGGCATCTGGATCATCTTTACCCGCAATGCGCCAAATGCGCCTAGGCCAGTGCCGACGATCAGGGCGACGAGCACCATCGGCTGACCAAACAATTCATGCTTGCATAAAGTGACGACCAGCACGACCGCCACCGCAATGGCCCCAATCGCATTGCCGGCTCGGGCGCTACGTACTCGGCTCATGGCGGAGATGCCGGCCAAAACCGCAAGCACCGTCAAAATGCCTATGATTAGATAGACCGTGTCATTCATCGTGAGCCGCCCCCTTTTCTTTTTTGAACATCTTCAGCATCAGGTCGGTCACCCAGAATCCGCCGACGACGTTGACCATCGCCAGAATGATCGCGGCAAAGGCGAGGCCTTGATGGCCGGTTGCTGCCGCTGCCAACGCCCCTAATACCGTGATTCCCGACAAAGCGTTCATGCCAGACATCAGCGGCGTATGCAGCAACGACGGCACCTGACTAATCAGAAAATAGCCGACCACCGCACTGACCACGAACAACACACAGAGTTGCCAAGCAGCCATCATGCCTTGCCTCCCATTGCTTCCAATGCCCCTTCGTGCACGACCTTGCCGTCAATCGTGGTGACGATGCCGGCGACGATCTCGTCGCTCCTATCCAGGGTCATGCGCCCGTCCTGGACCAGGTATTTCACCAAGTGGTACACATTTCGTGCGAACATCCAAGTCGAACTAGTCGGCAGCAAGCCAGGGATATTCTTGAGACCCTCAATAGTCACCCCATGCTTCACGCAAGTCTCGCCTGGCTCGGTCAAGGCGCAATTGCCGCCCTGGTCAATGGAGATGTCAACAATCACCGACCCTGGCGCCATCGACGCCACCATGTCCGCTGTCAGCAGCACTGGCGCTCTGCGGCTGGGGACAAGTGCTGAACAGAAAATGACGTCCATTCCGGCCACGGCTTCCCGGATGGCGGCGCGTTCCTTTGCCAGCCATTCTTCCGGCAGAGGCTTGGCATAGCCGCCCGGGCCGACCGCGATCTCGGCCGGGACTTCGCTGGGGACGACCTTGGCGCCCAGGCTGGTGGCCTGTTCAACCGCTGGGGGGCGGATGTCAACCGCATGCGTCACCGCGCCCAGGCGCTTGGCCGTGGCCAAAGCCTGCAACCCGGCGACGCCGACGCCGATGACCATGACATTGCACGGCTTGATCATGCCCACGGCTGTGAAAATCTGCGGCATGAACTTAGTCAGGTTGCTGGCGGCTATCAATATGCCCTTGTAGCCGGCGCAGGTGCTCATGGAGGTGAGCGCGTCCATCTTCTGGGCCCGGGAAATGCGCGGCACACCGTCCAGAGTCAAGCCGATGACGCCTTGCTGCGCCATCTTCCTAACCATGTCATGGTTGACCGGCGCGGCAGGATGCAGGAACGTTATCAGGTACTGCCCAGCGTGCATCATGTCGAGTTCATGCCGGCCTTTGCTCGAATTGAACTGGGGTTCCTTGACTTTCAGAATCAAATCCGCCTGGCGGTACACAGCCTCGCAGTCGTCCAGAAGCTCGGCTCCGGACTGGGCGTAGTCCGCATCTGAAAAAAGGGCGCCAGCACCAGCGCCCTTCTCGACAAGAACCCGAAAACCGTCCGCACGGTACATGGCAACCGTTTCCGGAGTGGCGGAAACGCGCCCCTCGCCATGCATGATCTCTTTCACAATCCCGATAATCATCGCCAACTACCTCCGCTTGACTGCTTCCTTAGCATGACCTGGTGAACTCAACTGCCCTGACACCAAAACAGGGCAGCGCCAGAAACACAACATGACTACAGAAATGAAAAAAATAAAATGGAATACCGCTAGCCGCGACGCAAAAAACAAAAAACGCACCAACGCGCCTTCTTGTCTTTATTGCTTAAAGATAAACTATATGCCCCTTTGCGGCGTTATCAACCGCTAAAAGGAATTTTTATCTTGGCGGCCGCCGCGCCGTAATCGGTCAACGAATTGATACTCGGAGTTACGGCAAGCTGCAGGGCCAGGAACCCAGGGTAAGGCACTTTAGTGGACAGTAATGGACAGCATAGTTCAAGTTCACTCTCGCCCCTCGCCCCTAACGAATGATAAATGATTAATGACAAATGCGCCTCAGCATTCAGCATTCAGCATTCAGCATTCAGCATTCAGCATTCAGCATTCAGCATTCAGCATTCAGCATTCAGCATTCAGCATTCTCGCCCCTCGCCCCTAAAAATCTTGCACTCCCCTGGCCAGACATTATATTCATGGTCTTAGGTGCAAAGACCGGCACCGTGAAAAACCTCGTCACCCCCTGCCCCGGAGTCGCCATGCATCCCTTACATCAACGCGCCCGTGAACTCGCTATCCAGGATTACCGGAGCGCCCCCAGCGTCCGCGAAGCCATCCTTGCCCTGACCAACTATGACGAAAGCCAGGTGCCGCCCTACACCCTTCCGTCGCCTCTTCAAACGGCCAATGGAAAAACCATCACCACTGCCAGCGAATGGATGAATTTCCAGCGCCCGGCCATCCTGAACCTGTTCAAGGAGGAAATGTACGGCCAAATGCCGCCGCGGCCCGACCAGATGGCTTTCGAAGTCCTCTCTGAACGCAACGACGCGCTTGACAATACTGCTATTCGCCAGGAAATCCGCATCCATTGCAGCATGCGCAACGGCCGTTCGCACAGCTTTGATATGCTCCTCTACCGGCCCAAAAACGCCTTAGGGCCAGTGCCAGCTTTCCTGGGACTCTGTTTCAAAGGCAATCACGCCACCACGGACGAAACCGACGTCCGCATGACCGGCCAGCGTCTGGGCAGGCCGGAACTGCTGGCCGAGGACACCCGGGGCATCCAGGCCGAACGCTGGAGCTTCCGCGAACTGGTCAAGCGCGGCTATGCCGGCGCCACCATCTGCTACCACGATATCTTCCCCGACCATGCCGGCGGCTGGGCTCAAAGCATCTTCGCCTTGTTTGAAGACCTGGACGGCTTCAACGGGGCCCACCCGAAATACTCCTCCATCGGCGGCTGGGCCTGGGGACTCTCCCGCGGACTCGACTGCCTGGAGCATCTGCCCGGCATTGACCCTACCCGCATCGCCCTGCACGGCCATTCCCGCTTGGGCAAGACCTCCCTGTGGGCCGGCGCCTGCGACCAGCGCTTCCGGATTGTCATCTCAAACGACTCCGGCTGCGGCGGCGCCACCCTGGCGCGACGCTTCTTTGGCGAGACGTATCTGTTCATTGTCAACGCCATGCCGCACTGGTTTGTCAAATCCTTCCGCCAGTACATCGCCAATGAAGACGCCATGCCTTTTGACCAGCACTTCCTGATTGCTTTGGCCGCTCCCCGGCCAGTCGTCGTCGCCAGCGCCGCCGAAGACTTGTGGGCTGACCCGAAAGGCGAATTCCTGTCTGCCCAGAATGCCGGTGCCGTCTACGCCCTGTTCGGTTCCAAGGGATTGGAAGCCGACGCCATGCCTGCCCTGGATGAGTACGTCACTGGCGACGTGAGCTACCACGTCCGCACCGGCAAGCATGATCAGACCTGGGTTGACTGGCAGCATTACCTGAAAATCGCTGACCGCTATCTGGTCTGAGCCGCTCCAGCGGGCGGACGGCAGGATAGCAAGCGCTCATCACATTTTGCACACAAAAAAACCCGAATCATTGCCTTTCAGCAAAGATTCGGGTTTTGTGATAGCTATGATGGTACCGGAGAAGGGATTTGAACCCCCACGACCTTGCGGTCACTGCGACCTGAACGCAGCGCGTCTGCCAGTTCCGCCACTCCGGCGCAAACACAAACAATACAATACCACCGGTTCTAGCCTTTGCAAACCATTTCCCCGGAAAAATTCGCGCAGGCAGCGCATTTTGAGGGGGTGCATTTAGTCCTGCCAGGGCCTTGTTCGGGCGCTGGCAACGGCGTCAGCGGGCATCCATCCAATCGATCGGGCAAACCGCACTTGGCGCCAGCCATTGCGTTCCGCTGTCAACTCAACCACATCTCCTGCTGCGACCTCGACGCCGGTTGACAGCGCACTTTCCGGCGCTGGCCGCAACGGCGTCCGGCGAACCACCACTGCCAGCCGATGCAGCCGATTGCGATCATGGCGATGACATAACGCTAGGCGAGCAATAGACATTCCCGCGATAAGAGCCAACATCGCCAGCAACAGCCGCCGCCAGCGCCACTGTCGCCAGTACAAGCAGGTGGCCAGCATCGCCACCACGGCAACCGCCGCAGTCACCAGCGCTATCTCCGCCGAAAACCATCCAGGCAAATGATGGGGATGATTGACAGCGACTTCCATCGGCAATTCCACCAAGCGGTTCCATGCCGCCGCACTCTCCTCTGGCGATGCGACAACTACTGCTGGCAACACCGCAGCCGTCCAAGACGACAAGCGGCCATGTTGACGCAGCCATTGGCGCAGGAATTCCCGCCAGGCCGACGCAGCGCGGGTTCGCTCCGCTGTCCCAGCTGGCGCGAATCGACCGACTTCCCAGGCCATCACAGCGGCGGCGGCCGACGCATCTAAACCCTGCAAGGCTGACGACAACTCATGCCCATCCAAGCCATCCGGCAGTCCATGCCATTTAGCCAGCCACGACATTGCTGAATCCAGGTCGCTGTCGCCATCACTGTCGGCAATTGCTTGCAAGGCGCGGCGCGCTTGTCGGCGACGGCGACTTTCGGCAGCGGCGCGTCTTTCCTTTGTCAAAAACATCGTCAGCCTTGCGCCGCCTAGCGCGGCACCAATCACCAGGACACCTGCGGCAGTCGCCCATGCCCACGGCGCAATTCCCCAAAACTCAAGGCGGGGACGCAGCAATATCGGCGCTGGCCGCAGTTCCCGTTTCACATCTGGGGCTTGCGTTTCGGTCGACGCACTGCTGACCGAGTCCGCAGGATCGTCCAAGCCCGGCAAGGTCAGATAAAAGTCGCGCAGCAGAGCCTGGTCCACGGCCCAACTGGCCGGGAGCGTCGCCAGAAACAATATAACGACGAGACGCGCTGCCAGCATATCCTGTCTCTTCAATCTGTCCAACACACTGTCGCTCGTTCTTTGCTCACTCCTGCTGCCGCGCCAAAAACCGCTGATAGTAGCACTCACTAGCATCATCAGGTGACGACGGCAGCCCCGAAGCCTGGAACAGCCTGGCGATAGCGCTGCGGAAATCCGGAGCGAGCTTCAAACCGACCAAAGCAATAGCCGCTGCTCCGGCCAAGGACGCCTCGGAATTCTCCGGCAACAACAATTCCTTCCCGGCAAAAAGTCCGGCTGCGGCCTCCCGCACCACAGCTTCGCGGCATGCCAGAGCTTGCAGCACCAGGCGCGGTCGTTTGCCAGCAATGGTCTCCAGGAGGTCGCCGGATTGACGGAGCGCTGACAGCGTCCCCAACACAGCTGCGCGGCAAAGGTCTTCTCGCCGATGCAAGGCTGTCAGCCCGCGCCAACTGCCATCCGGTATATAATCCATGAAAGGTGCGCCGCGCCCGAGAATATAAGGCAGATAGACCGGCAGTTCATTGGGCGCGGCGCCGGCTGCGGCTGTCTGGAAGAATTCCGGCACGGAAATCCCAAACAGGCCCGCAATCCACTCGAAATTAAACCCGCCGGCCGGCACCGAGCCAAGGAACAGCCGCAACTGCGGATCAGCATGGGAAAACACAAACAGTCGGCCAGCCAGCGCCTCGCCAGCAGCCCGGTCTCCAGCAGCGAGGAGTTGCCCTGCCGTTCCCAAGGTCAAGGACATGGTCTCTTCGTCAACTCCGGAGCCAACCGCAGCCGTCGACAAATCGCCAGCGCCGATGATCACCGGAATCCCGGCTCGCAGGCCCGTGCGATTAGCAGCCATTGCCGTAACCGTGCCGACGATTGCCGTCGACGGCAGAATAGCCGGCATCTTGGATACATCAAGGCCAAACTCCGCGAAAAAAGCTGGGTTCCAGGTTTGCGTGTCAAGGTCCATGCCCAGAACGCCGGAGGCGTCAACCGGGTCGGTAGCGTATTGGCCGGTGAGGCGCAACGCAATAAAATCCTTGCTTTGCAGAAAGGCCTTGGTGTGCACATAAACGTCTGGCTGCTCTCGCCGGAATTTCATCATCTTAGGAAATGTGAACACTGGCGTAGCTGTGTTGCCAAATTGCCGCAGCAGTTCCGCGCCGCCCTGGCGGTTCAACTCTGCTGTTTCGGCTTGCGCACCGGTGTCGTTCCACAGCACCGCTGGCGCCAGGGGCTCGCCAGCCGCGTCGACAGCCAGCAAGGCGTGCATATTGCCAGTTAAAACCACGGCTTCTGGCGTATGTTCAACCGCCAGGCCGCGCAGCAGTTCCTCTGTCGTTTCCGCCCATTCCAGAGCTGATTGCGTCGTCGGACTGGCCAGGCGAGCCAATCGACGATCAACCAAGGCGGTCATGACGCCAGAATCGATGAACACAGCGGCCTTGATTCGGCTCGTCCCAACATCAATGGCGACAATCTTCATCCCTTGCAACCCTCTTCACGCCAGGAACCGCCAGCAAAGCCATTTTCCGGCAACTAAATTCACCCAATGTTTGTCTTAAAGTAAAACACAGCCCCTAAAAAGCAAACTTTCCAGGTTGATTTGCACCTATCGCCCCGGCAATGGATATATTACAATAACATATTGTCCACTGACGTTCACTGTCCGCCAAGTTCTCGCCCCTCGCCCCTAACAAAAAGGATGCCGCTTATGACGAACATCTTCTCACCTGTCTGTCGCCTCACGTTTGGCCTGAGTCTGACCCTGGTTCTCGTCAACCACGCCGTTGCCGAGGACGTCACCCAATGGCGTGGAACTGGCCACCGCGGCGTCTACAAGGAAACCGGCCTCCTGAAGACGTGGCCGGGAGACGGCCCGCCCATGCTCTGGAAAACAAGCGGCATCGGCGCTGGCTATTCTTCCCCGACCATCGTCAATGGCAAAATCTACTTCACCGGCATCAAGGACGCAGGGGGCGGCAAAGTTGAATTCATGTCCTGCTTAGACGCAGCCAAGGGGAAGATTCTTTGGCAGACCGAATATGGCAGCCCGTGGGTGCGCCAGTATCCCGCTGCGCGCACCACGCCAACTGTCAGTGATGGCGAGGTCTTCGCCATTTCCGGCAACGGCGAAGTGGCCAAGTTCAATGCCGAAACTGGCGCCCTGCTCTGGAAGGTCGACGCCAAGAAGACCTTCGGCGGCACCAACGGCAGCTGGGGCACGGCAGAATCGCCGCTGGTTGATGATCGGGCCGTCTATTTCACCCCGGGCGGCTCGCAGACCACCATGGTCGCCTTAGACCGCAAAAACGGCCGAACCCTCTGGAAGACGAAATCGCTCAACGACAAGGCCAGCTACGTCACCCCGACCCCAATCCGGTACAACGACGTCCGCCAGATCATTGGCGCCACCACCAATTACGTCTTCGGCGTCAACCCTGCCAATGGCGACATGGTCTGGTCTGTCAACTTCGCCAAAATCCTTGACGCTGGCCGCACGATCAAGCGCTATGACATCCTGGTCAACTCGCTGGTGCATCGCGATGGCAAACTATTTCTGTCCAACGGCTACAACCACGGCTCCATGATGTTCCAGCTTAACAAAAACGCCACCAAGGCCGAGGTACTCTGGACCAACCAGGACCTGTGCTCACAGCATCACGGCTTCGTCTGGCTTGATGATTTCATCTTCGGCACCTCGCACGGCTCCCGCAAATGGACCTGCATCAACGCCAAAACCGGCAAGACCGTATTTTCGCAACGCCTCAACGGCGTTGGACAGGGCCAGGTCATCGCGGCGGACGGCATGATTTATGTTTATGACTCCGAGCGCGGCAATGTAATTCTCGTCAAGCCGAATCCCAGCTCCTTTGACGAAGTGTCCCGCTTCCCCATCCGTGACGGCCAGCAGGAACACTGGTGCCACCCGGTCATCGCCAACAGCACCCTCTATCTCCGCCATGGCGACGTCGCCCTGACCTACAATTTGAAGCAATGAACCGCCTTAACTCTTGACCAAGAAAGCCTCCAGCCATGCGACTTCTCTTCTGCGCCTGCCGGCTTTATCATCATATCGACTCCGATGCTCTGGACGCTCTGACCGCTGCCTGTTGCGTCCAGGGCTATGAAGTGACCGTCGTTCCAGACCTGTGCCGCCTAGCCGCCCAGCGCGACCAGAAGCTGGCTGAATCTTACGATTTGATCATAGCCTGCCACCCCCGCGCCATCCGCGCCATGTTTCCGGATTTCCCTGCTAACAGCTTCTACAACCTCCGAACCGACAGCGCCGCTGAACTCGCTGAGTCCCTCGGCGTGAGGCTCGGCGACAAGATGTCAGAGTTTGACGAAATCGAAGAGCTGCCAGACCAGGAAACCTGGATTCCCTGGTTTCCCGTGATCGACATGGAGCGCTGCGTCAATTGCGGCAAATGCCTGGACTTCTGCATGTTCGGCGTCTATACCAGAGACTCGTCGGGGCAGGTTCAGGTCACTTCTCCGGCCAATTGCAAAACTGACTGCCCTGCCTGCGCCCGTATGTGCCCGCGCCAGGCCATCATCTTCCCAAAAGCCAAGGAAGAACCCATCAACGGGGCTGAGCCAACAACGGCCGCTCGTCCGGCTGCCGACAATGCCGGCGGTCTGCTGGCCCGCTTGCGGTCGCGCAATGCTGCCAAGCCTTCTGCCCCACCCCTGTTCAAGGACGACCCGCCATGAACCCCGTCGCCCTGTATCGCATTGCTCGCGGCTGCTCCTGGCCGGTGTTGCGGCGCATCGTCGTCAACTTCGCCTGGCGCGGTGCCGGCGCCGTTCGCGCTTTTGAAAAACGCCTTCAGACTGGGGCGCCGTTCTTCCCTGCCTTCCTGATGCTTTCCATCACCAATCAATGCCAGCTGCGCTGCCGAGGCTGCTGGGTTCAGCCGACCACACCGCCGCAGCAGCTGTCACGGCAGCAGCTGGACGCTTTGGTTGAACAAGCTAACCAGCAACGGTCATACTTCTTCGGCATCCTCGGCGGCGAACCGCTCCTCTATCAGGACCTGCTGAACTTCTTCGCCACCCACCCGAAATGCTACTTCCAGCTATACACCAATGGCATCGCCCTGACCCACGAAACCGCTGCCAAGCTGGCACGGCTTGGCAACGTCACACCTATCATCAGCATTGAAGGACTGCAAGAAGAATCAGCTCGACGACGCGGCCGCGAAGATGTCTTCCAGCGCGCTATCAGTGCCCTCGA
>Ga0209510_1001488_pt1 | contig 26462 bp, 29 predicted proteins | sample BiotimSIPDNA_FD_185749 | JGI IMG/M metagenome (GOLD analysis project Ga0209510, IMG submission 185749) | Anaerobic biogas reactor microbial communites from Washington, USA - Biogas_R1 time_0 SIP DNA (SPAdes) (version 2) | ecosystem: Engineered > Bioreactor > Anaerobic > Unclassified | place...
ACATGTTTATATTGCTGTTACGATTCATACTGCAAAGGTACTAACTTTTTTTCAATCATGTATCGTTTAGCGACAGTTTTTGGGTTAGCATCCGTACATTCTCCCCACAGGGTTTGTCGGGTGCGCCGGATTGTCATTACTTGCCGACCATTGGAAGACATTTTTGTTAAAACATTTAACGGAATAACAACCTTGGACAACAAAGTGCAAAAGTGCAGAAAATGCAAGGTGCAAATAATGCAAAAGCCCACACTTGACATTACATCAAGTATGGGCCATTATTGTTGTGTGTAAAAGGAAACTAACTCATGAATGACTTTATGAGTCGCCACCACTGTATAAGTATGCTTTTGCGAGTGAATTTGCCTGCCAAAAAAGAAAGACGACCGTCATCTTCCTTTGTGTATCCTATCCGTGTCCTCAGTGTACTGATGATACGATTCTTCTCCTTATCAGTAAACCGTTCATGAAGATAGTTGTTATAAGCGGTCTTTGATACATGTTTAAACTCGGTACTGATTTTGGCATGGGCTATATTCCTTACCAGCCCTTCATCTCTGGCACAGATCATGGCAAGTGCAGCACCTCTACCAACCTCACCGGTGAGCAGGAAATGGAGTGTATCAAGTATCTTCTCCGAATGTTCAGGGTATAATATCTCATCCGTAAAGGTAGAAGGCCTCTGTTGGTATACCACATGTTTCCAGATATTCATAAACGTTAGTACCATCTGTGGTGTTATGCCTTTGATATAATGGCGCAATAGTCCGCTGACAAAATCATGCACTTCTTCATAATGACCTGTCGCACGTATGAAGAGATATTCCATCACGTTCTTTACTCGTCTTTCCTTACAGATGGTTTCCCATGGCAGCTCAGGTCTGTCAAGTATAAGAAGGATGGCCTTGGCTGCTGCTTCATTGGATGGTACGGGGATATTGTCATCAAGCACACCATCTTTTAAGCGTTCGCTATAAAGGGATAGAATGTACTCGATGTTCTTCTCCGTATTGCTCTTGCCGTACTGAAATTCAATGTCGGCTGCAATATCTTCAATGCTCTCTTTCATAAGTTATTTTTTTAGATGGTTGCGCTGTTCTTGCTAAGTTCAAGCAGATTTGCAAGTTGTTCGGCTGTCATGGATTCAAACTGTTGTAGAAGCAAGGATTTTACCTCTGACTCTTTCCTGGCTTTCGCCACTTTCTTTGCTATGTTGGTGGCAAGCTCAATGCCGCTAATCTTAATATAGTCATTGAAGACGCTTTCAGTTTTGTGTCCGCTGATAGACATCATTTCATAAGTATCAAGAATCTTTTCAAGATACATCAATGTGATTCCGGTACGTCTTGCCGTGTGAGTCGTGGCAAGCTTATAACGGGGTATGAGTGCTTCACCCTGACTGTTGCGCTTGTAAGTTTCATTGCTTTGTTGCTCCTTTTTCTGATGGTCAAGAGTCAACTTGGTAGGAAGCTCATGCTTCAGGCTGGGCATGGTTTCTGCAAGGGTTTCCAATATTGCCTTTATTCTGTTGTTAAGACGTTGGTTCTGGATATTCGGAAGGTTGTAGTTGTACTTCTCGAATATACGGAGCAGGTTATCATTGAGAATAGGAATGGTAACCTCTGTATTGGTTTTCTGTTGGACAAGTGTAATGATGCCCACACCATCGTGAAACGTAACGTTCTTTGCCGATATACGAGAATAATCAGATAAACGTTGGCTGGTATAACAACCTACAAGGAACACATCACGCACACGGTCGTCCTCTCCCTCAAGCTCCATATCATATAGGGCTTGAAGTTCTTCGTTGGTAAGATATATTTCCACAACCATGTCTTCCTTGTTTACCTGCAACTTTGGGAAATGTTCAAGAATGGATGCCTTGAACTTGTACCCTTCCTTGAAGGCAACGTTAAGCATGGCAGAGAATACGGCAAGGTTTTTGTTGATGGTCTTCTTCATGTAGCCGTATCTTTCCATGTAAAGCACGAACTCGTCTATTAAGCGTTCATTGATGTCGTTCCACTCAAACAGATGTTCCTTGCAGAAACTTTCAAGTATCACAGCGAAGCCTTTATAGGTATGGAGTGTTCCTTTTGAGTAGTTGTTACCCTTACGCTTAATGCTTCCGTTTTCCATTCCCTCAATTCTCTTTTGAACAAACTCCAGAAGACTTGGTCTGCGTGCATCCTGTAGTTTCTTGACTAGCTCTGCATTTGCTTCTGCCTGTTCCCTCTTTTTGGAAATTATAGTTGTCCGACTGATTTCTGAGGGATTGACGGTCTTCACCATTTCATAGACTTCAAGAATGTCCTTTCGGGTAAGTGCTTCTTCTGGAAGTGACATGATAATGGCATTAAGCGAAGCAACGAAAGCCTCTATATCCGTTTTCTTCTTCATAAGGTTTTCCCTATAAGCGGTATTGAGTTTGCCCCTTTTAGGGATAGAGATTTCACCATCCACAAATTCTTCCTCCTTTACGGTAACTGGAGACTTGAACTGCGGTCTGTTGGTACGGGTTATGTCCATTCGCACCAAAATGTGATGTTCACCTTGCTTATTTTCCTTCTTGGCGAGGGATAATGTTTCTTTTGCCATACTGCTATATTATGAAGTTTGGTGCAAAGGTAGCAAAATTCTCCGAAAATAATGTCACAAATAATGTCACAATAATGAGAATTTATGAAATATTAGTGAAACGGATTAAAATTGTAATAGTATTGATATAAAGCATATTACCTTTCTTTTGATTCATTTCTTTTCATTTGTTTTGCAGTTGTTTTCATATAAAAGAGGTATTATTATACCCCTCACTCAAGAAACAAAACATTGACCAGATTGCAACGAAGAGAGGAGCATTGCCATTTGCGACAATGCCCCTCTTCCCTCAATCAATAGATGATATTTGCGTGTGCCTATCTGATGTTGGCGCGAATCTTCGACAAATACTGTTGCATGTGCTCCTCGTCCCGCTGGTCGATGATGTCAATGATTTCCTTCATCTCCGTCCTGATCTGCTCCACCTGCCCCTTTGTGTAGGGATTGAAGAGGATTTCCCTCAGCAGCGTGTCATCCTCCGACAGCACACCCTGGGCTATTTTCATGTGACGCTTGAAAGTTGTGCCTGGCGCATCTTGGTGCTTCATCACTGCCGCAAAGGCAAAGGTGCTGATGAAAGGGATAGATAGGGAGTAGGCCACAGTCTTGTCATGCTCCTCAAATGAGTATTCGCAGATGTTGAGGCCCAACTGACCGTAAAGTTCCTTGAAGAAACAACGAGCCATGCAGTCGCCTTCGTTGATGATGATGGCATTTTCTGTGGAGAGCTTGCCCAGATTGGCAAATGTGGGGCCAAACATGGGATGGGTGCTCACATATCTCATGCCCACCCCTTCGTAGTATTCCTTAAATCCTGTCTTCACCGAACTGATGTCAGAGAGGATGCACTGTTTGGGCAGATGAGGTATGACCTGGTCAAACACCTTCAGCGTGTGTTTCAGACTCACGGCATTGATGACCAGTTCAGGCTTGAAGTCGTCAATCTCGTCAATAGAGGTGAACCGCTGAGTATTATACATGAATCGCAGTCTCTTTGGGTCAATGTCAAACACAGCCACCTCGTGGTCAAACGAAAGCAGGTCAGTGAAGAAAGAACCCATCTTTCCTGCGCCTAAAATCAAAATCTTCATTTTCAAATTCTGTTATAAAGAAAGAGAGAGAGGGAGAGAGTAGGGAGGACAGCCTCCCGTTTCTCTCATCCTTTCCGCTAAAACTTATTTGCTGTTCAGCACCTTCATCTGCTGATTCACCGACTCCTCGTGGATGGCCTCAAAGATTTTCTGAACACATTCAGGGTCAATGCCCATCAGAGAGCCCTGCGCCCCACGCTTCTCCAGAATCTCCGTGTAGCGGGCAGTCTGCAAGATCGTCATGCCATGCTCCTTCTTATACTGGCCAATCTCACGGCTGATGCGCATGCGCTTTGCCAGCACCTCAATGATGCTGTTGTCAATCTCGTCAATCTGCTTTCTCAGCGCCGAGATGTTCTCCGTCGTCTGAGTTTCAGCGCGGATCACGAGGATAGAGAGGATATAGTCCAGAATGTCGGGAGTGACCTGCTGGCTGGCATCGCTCCATGCCTGCTCCGGATTGCAGTGGCTCTCCACAATGAGCCCATCCATGCCAAGGTCCATCGCCTGCTGGCAGAGCGGAGCAATCAAGTCCCTACGCCCCCCGATGTGGCTCGGGTCATTGCAGATAGGAAGCATCGGGATGCGCCTTCTCAGTTCAATCGGAATCTGCCACATGGGCAGGTTGCGGTAAATCTTGTTGTCGTAGCTGGAGAATCCCCTGTGAATAGCCCCCAGACGTTTCACGCCAGCGGCGTTGAGACGCTCGAGCGCGCCAATCCACAGTTCCAGGTCAGGATTGACAGGATTCTTCACAAGCACAGGAATGTCCACACCCTTCAGGCTGTCAGCAATAGCCTGCACGGCAAACGGGTTGGCAGTAGTGCGCGCCCCCACCCAGAGAATGTCAATCCCATACTTCAAGGCCAGCTCCACATGCTCAGGCGTGGCAATCTCTGTGGAAGTGAGCATGCCAGTCTCTTCCTTCACAGCCCTCATCCACGGCAGAGCCTTTTCGCCGTTTCCCTCAAAGCCCCCTGGCTTGGTGCGGGGTTTCCAGATGCCCGCACGGAACATGTGGCATCCCTTCTCTGCCAACTGGCGGGCGGTGGTCATCACTTGCTCTTCAGTCTCGGCAGAGCATGGGCCGGCAATCACGAACGGACGTTCGCTGTCACTAGGAAGGTTGAGTGGTTTAAGTTCGAGTTCCATATCTATGTTTGTTTTATTTGATTCGGTTGTTTTGTTTTTTTGTTTTGCTGTTTGTTCTGTTGGTTTGTCTGTCATAGCTCTTCTATATTAGCTAGCTTTTCTATACTATCTAGATCATATAGTTCCTCTAGAGCACCTCTTTGATTCTCTTCAGCGCCTCCTGCATCCTCTCGTCCTTAGCGCAGAGTGAGATGCGGATATATCGCTTACCGTTGCTGCCAAAGATGAAGCCAGGAGTGATAAACACGCGGACCTCGTTCAGCACCTTCTCCGTCAGTTCCTCCACGTCGGCAATGCTGTCAGGAATTCTGCCCCACAGGAACATGCCCTGCTGCGAGGGGGCGAAGGTGCAGCCCAGAGTGGTCATGATCTCTTCGGCAATCTTGCGTCGGCTGGCATAAGTCTCCAGGTTGGCATGCGCATGCCACTCGTCCGTGTTCTCATAAGCCCGCGCCGCCGCCAGCTGCAGAGGTCGGAAAGTCCCCGAGTCAATGTTGCTCTTGATTTTCAATATCCACTGCACAAAGGTGCTGTTCGTCGCCAGCATGCCCACACGCCACCCCGGCATGTTGTGGCTCTTCGACATGGAGTTGAACTCTATACAGCACTCCTTGGCCCCTGCCACCTGAAGGATGCTCAGGTGCTCATCCCGGTTGAGGATGAAAGAGTAGGGATTGTCATTCACCACCACGATGCCATGCTTCTGCGCAAATGCCACCAGCCTCTCATACAGGGCTCTTGTGGCCCTTCCGCCCGTGGGCATGTTAGGGTAGTTCGTCCACATCAGCTTCACACCAGTCAGGTCCATCGCCTCCAGCTGATCAAAGTCAGGCTGCCAACCATTGCTCTCCAAGAGGTCGTAGTTCACGATCTGCTGGCCCAGAATCTTGCTCAGCGAAGTGTAGGTGGGATAGCCGGGGTTCGGCACCAACACCTTGTCGCCAGGATTGCAAAAGGCAAGGGTCACATGGAGAATGCCCTCCTTGCTGCCAATCAGAGGCTGAACCTCCGTGGCAGGGTCGAGCTCCACCCCATACCATCGCCGATAGAACTTCGCCATGGCCTCCCTCAACTCGGGAATGCCCACCGTGGGCTGATAGCCATGCGCATCTGCCCTCCTCGCATGCTCGCAAAGCGTCTGGATGGTCTCCTCGCTTGGAGGCATGTCTGGCGAGCCGATGGCAAGCGACACGATGTCCCGCCCCTCGGCATTCAGCCTGGCCACCTCTTTCAGTTTTCTCGAAAAGTAGTACTCTGATACTAATGAGAGTCTGTCTGCTGGTTGTATCATACGTCTTTCTGTTTGTTGATAGTGCTTCTTCCTTCCCTATACTCGCCCAACACCTTCAGCTGCTTGGTCAGAGGCCTCACAGCGTCAATGCTCTGGCGGTAGCGGGTGTAGTCCTCATACATCACATCTATATAGAACATGTATTCCCATTCCCTGCCGATGATGGGCAACGACTGAATCTTCGTCAGGTTGATCCTGTAGAAAGAGAAAATGCTCAGCACCTGGGAGAGCGACCCCTCGCTGTGGGGAAGGCTGAAGACGATGCTCGCCTTGTTGCTCTGGCTTGGAGTGCAGAGCCCTTCCGCCTGCCAGGGATCTGCCAGCACGAGGAAACGTGTGAAATTGTGCTTGTTGGTCTCAATCCCCTCCTCCAGCACCTTCATCCCATACAGCGCGGCCGCCTCCCCCGAGCAGATCGCAGCATGCCCCCTGAGCCCCTGCTCGCTGATGTTCTTGGCCGCTCCAGCCGTGTCGTCCGTCTCCACAATCTTCATCTGCGGGTGCTTCTTCAGAAAATCCCTGCACTGCATCAGCGCCACCGGATGCGAGTTCACCTCCGTGATGCTCCCCCAGTCATCCTCAGGCAGACACATGATGGCATGCGAGATGCGCAGCTTGTGCTCGCCCACAATCTGCATGCCACTCTCCCGCATGAGCTCATAATTGTGGAGCAGCGACCCCGCAATCGTGTTCTCAATCGCCATCACCCCAATCACTCGGCTGTCCTCCTTCATGGCCTCAAACACCTGCTCAAACGTCTCGCAGCAGATCAGTTCCACATCCTCACCCTCGAAGTAGCAATGGCTCGCCACATCATGGTAGCTCCCCTCCTCTCCCTGTATTGCAATCTTTCTCATATCTCTTCCGTTTCCCGACTCATTCAATAAAAAAAGCCCCACTCTGTCGAGCGGGGCTATATGATTGATTTCGTACGTGTTAATATCTGATTTGTTCTTGTACACACAACTTCCCGCTCTTACTCGTTGCTAAAGTAAAAGAAGTAATAAAAGTATGTGCCAAAAAATGATTTCATCACTTGATTTTCTTAAATCTGCTACAAAAGTACATACATTTCTCGAACTGACAAACATTTTTCAAGAAAAAATGACTTTTTCTATAAAAAAAGTTCTCAAAGGCCTAGCCTGCCGCCCCGAATCCCCCCTTCCAGCTCTCAGCCCCTAAAGCTGGCGGCAGAAGGAGCTGGCGGCTCAAAAACAACGCATATTTTGCGACATTTATGCCCCAAAAACGTCTGACCCCTTACTTTTACAGGCAATGATTGATAGATTTCTCTTTCCATGCATTTACACTTTCATGAAGGAATAATGTCATTTTAACGAAATCTTGAAGACCATGCCTCTTTCCATGCATCAAGTTTCAGCCGAAAAACTCTCTCTCCCTTGAACCCAAATCGGTCATTAGGATTTCTTGGTGCTGTATGGCAGTGAGAAATCCTTTAGCTTTTCCCATATAGAAAGAAAGGATTGCCGAGTCTTTAGCGACCTCGCCAAATACAATATGTGTTTGTCCTTCGTCTTGGCCAGATATGCAGGTGTTGAGATGAGTTCATATCGTATGGTCTTGAGAAACTTCTTCTTGTCTGAGTTAATCAGTGCATGACGAAAGAGCGACATGAAGTTGTATGCCATCACGATGAAGTTGCCGCACGCTTCGGTTGCCCAGAAGTTGTGTGAGACGAAGTCGTCTAAGGAGAAGTCATACTTGAGTTCCTTGATCCTGTTCTCTGAGTCTGCACGTCCACGGTAGGAGTCGTAGATGACTTTGGCTGGCAAGTCCAAGTTTGCCACGAAGCAGCCGTATCTATATTTGCCAAAGTCTTTTTCACCCTCAAACAATTCCAATTGTCTAACCTGCTTCCCCGCGGCTTTGGAGCGCTTTTCGACTTCTTGTCTTACCAAGACAATGCGTCTGGGGCTCTCCCAGTTCTCTGCTTGATAAGTTGTCTCAGAGATTTCCAAGCCATCCGTCACCTCCACCCATACTTTCTCGTGCGTAAGGCTGTACTTGATGCGGTTGTTGAACCTGCACGCGGTGATGTAGTGCAACTCTCTCTCTTCGAGATCATCAAGAATGTTTTTGGCAAAGAAGCCACTGTCCATCCGAATCAACCCGACTTTCTTTCCTTGCAACCGAGAAAGGGTGTCTTCGAGAATGCGAGACAATTAGTGCTGGCAGAGGTGTTGCCAGGGCGCAACCAATAGTTTGCAATCATGCGAACATCAGAGACAAAGGCAAGAAGGGGATGGTGAGACAGACGCCCAGGACGCTTTGGGTTATACCCTTTGGCAGCTCCCTCTTGATTACCTTCACGCACCATCACTGTTGAGTCAAAATCAAGCGTATAATTGTCAAAAATAAGCTCTGAGAAGAACCAGCTAAACAGCTCGCTGAACACACGCTGATTAGTGGCTTGCGAGAACTTGTTGAAATAACGCTGGTATGCCCTATGGTCGGCACCGCGCTCCCAGCCGAGCAACTTGCAAAGAGCAGCATCATAGCGGACGACATCAAGATGGCCGAAGCAACTCGCCCCACACCATACACCGGCAAACAAACCCTGTATCAGCTGCATAGGCTTGTAACCACGATCGGAGCCTTGAACAGGGAGGTCGCACCGCTCCAACTGTTCTTCAAAATGACACTTCTCAAGCATCTTCAAGAACAACGAAAGACCTCCAAACGGCGTGATTTCCTTGTTGACGAACTTTATGTTATAATCTCGCATCATAAACCCTACTCTATTTTGCGTGGTTAAGTTAGCAAGTCTTTGGGAATTAAGCAAATATAATCAGCTTTTTCTAATGGCGGTCATTAGAAAAGAGGGTTGTAAAAGTTCTAATGACCGATTTGGGTTAAAACGAACTATCATGACACAATATGCAGTATGCCACATGCAACGTGGCAATTCAAACGGCAGTGGATTAAGCACCCACATAGAGAGACAGACGAAAAGCGGAAAACCGTTCATTCCTCAAAATGCCGATTCATCGAGAACGCACCTCAATCGTGAATTGCTCTCATTCCCTGATGGGGTAAGGGACAGAAATGATGCCATTAAGAATCGGCTTGCCAATGCCGGACTTAAACGTAAGATAGGCAAGAACCAAACAACCCACCTGTGTGCAATCTTATCCGGCAGCCATGACCGAATGATGAAGATACAGCAGGAGGGGCGATTGACCGAATGGATTAATGCCAATATCCGCTGGTTAGAAGCTACATTCGGGAAGGAGAATTTGGTTTCCTGTGTGCTGCACATGGACGAGAAAACTCCCCATTTGCATGCTACGATTATTCCTATTGTAACCACAGAACGTAAGCGTCGGGAGAGGGAGGGGCAAAAGAAATACCGTACCGCAAAAGGAGGGCCACGGCTGAGTGCCGATGATGTGATGCATCGTTCCATGCTTACCAATTACCAGGACAGCTATGGCGAAGCCATGAAAGGCTTCGGGCTTGAACGTGGTGTAGTCGGTTCCATTGCAAAGCATGTTTCGAACAGTGACTACTACAAGCAGAAGATGGAAAGTATTCAGGAGAACATCGAGATGCTCATTCAAGAAACGGAAGCAAGACAAGTAAAATTAGCCAAGTTGAAAAAGGAGGAGGAGGAAGCCGCTAAGGAGAGTAAGAATTTCATCCTTAGTCTATTCAATAAGGGTGACTTGGCAAAAGCAAGAACCGCCATTGTCGAACAGACCGCACAGATTGAATCATTGCAAAAACGAGTCCGAGCATTGGAGCAGGAGAAAAAGCAATTGGCAGAGAATGGAGAGAAAGCCCGTTTCAATTTGGAGCAAACCTTAAAGAAAACAATCCGAGAATCGGATGCCTATAAAAAGGAGAACGAGAATTTGAAGGAGAAGAACCGAGAGCTTGACCGTAAAGTAAATCCCCATCGTTATAGGCTTTCTTCAGGGGCTACGCTTACTCACTTTTATATTTCTCCCAGACACGTATCATTGCCAAGCGTTCACATTTGGACACAGGTAAAAGATGAGGTGTTTGACGATGCCAAATATACAGAGTGGAACAATCCAGCTATGCAGAAGTTTTTGAATGATGAATTTACCGAATACGAACTTATCAATGCTATCTTTAAACCGTTTGAGCAGGTCAGCCAGATGCAGGCACAGTTGCTTGACGCTACCTTAGTATTGATGGTTGGTGGCCCTGCACAGACTCATGTCGGTACAGGAGGAGGTGGTTCATCGCCGGATATGCCGTGGAGAGAGAAGAAGACTACGCGGAGATAGCTAAGTGCTAACCTCTCGAATTATAATATATGTTAAATGTGAGCGCTTTTTATAACATGAATTTTGCCGATTAAAAATTATATTCGTAATTTTGCGAACAACAAACAAGACCAGAGTATGGCAAATAAAGATTATTCCGTTAAGCAAGAGCAGGTTGCACGCTTTGCAAAGGCGATGGGACACCCTGCACGCATTGCGATATTACAGTTCCTTTCCAAACAGACCACTTGCTACTTCGGTGATATACATGAGGAATTGCCGATTGCCAAGGCAACGGTATCGCAACACCTCAAGGAACTAAAAGATGCTGGCTTGATACAAGGTGAGGTAGAAACACCGAAAGTCAAATATTGTATCAACCGCGAGAACTGGCAACTGGCAAAGGCTCAGTTCGCTGAGTTCTTTGACGATTGTACCGGTAAAAAAGGTAGCTGCTGCGGGTAACCACTGAATAGGAAGGTTGATTTTCAACCTTTACTTTTGATGACTTTGTTCGTTATTCTACAAATTACAAACATTCTAACGAGTTTATATAACAATAAAAACATTTAAGAGTATGAAAGTATTGATTTTATGCACAGGCAACAGTTGCCGCAGCCAGATGGCACATGGGTTTCTCCAATCATTCGACAAAAGTCTGGAAGTTCATTCGGCTGGTACCCAACCTGCCCCACAAGTTAGTCCGCTGGCGGTCGGAGTGATGAAAGAGGCAGGCATTGACATTTCATCACACACTCCCAAAAACGTAAGTATTTACCTTAACGATGCGTGGGATTATGTGATAACCGTTTGTGGTGGTGCAAACGAAACCTGCCCGACGTTCATTGGCAAGGTCGGCAAACGTCTGCACATCGGATTTGACGATCCATCACACGTACAAGGGTCAGAAGAGTTTGTCACAAGTGAATTCCGTAGGGTTAGGGATGAAATCAGGAAGCGAATATCCGAGTTCTATGTGACAGAAATTCTGAGGCAGGAAATACCCCAATGCTCTTGTGGTGGTAAGTGTTAATTCCTAGTTGCCCTTTTTTTGAAGGATATGTTCGTTATTCTACAAATCACAAACAATGTAAAATTAAAAGCAATGAAGAATGAATTATTGATTCTTACCCTATGCGTGGGTATGGTGGCTTGCTCGGGAGGCAAGACCAAGAGTGTGGCTGAAAATCAGCAGACGAAAATAGATGTGGTGGAGGTGTTGTACTTCCACGGAACACAGCGTTGTGCCACTTGTATGGCAATTGAGAAGAATACCAAGGCATTGGTAGAATCGGCTTATGACGAGCCGTTGAAAAGCGGCAAGTTGGTATTTCGTTCGGTGGATATTACCAAGGACGAGGCTCTTGCCGAGCGATACAAGATTAGTTGGTCGTCGCTTATTCTCGTTGATTACGACAAAAGCGGCAAAGAGAGTGCAACAAATCTGACGGAGTTTGCTTTTGGCAATGCCCGCAATGCTCCCGACAAGTTCAAGGCTGGTTTGTCAAAACGGATAATAGAAATGCTTAATAACTAACACTATGGAGTGGTTACAATCATTGTTGGATAGTTCCACAACTCCTGCTGTGACGGCACTCTTGCTCGGACTACTGACGGCACTTTCGCCCTGCCCATTAGCTACCAATATAGCTGCTATTGGCTATATCGGCAAGCATATCGAGGGCAGAAAAGGGGTGTTTGTGCAAGGTGTTTTCTATACTTTGGGGCGCACAATTGCTTACACACTGCTTGGTGTGGTGTTGATTGCAATTTTAAGAAGCGGTGCGAGCGTATTTGGCATTCAAAAGTTTATTGCCACTTATGGCGAGTTGATTCTACCTCCTGCCTTGTTGCTTATCGGTCTGTTTATGCTATTTGGAAACCGACTAAATCTGCCGTCATTCGGCTTTGGAGGTAAGGGAGAGGGACTTGCTCGACGAGGCGGATTCGGTGCGTTGATATTGGGTGTACTCTTTGCCTTGGCGTTCTGTCCGACGAGCGGAGTTTTCTACTTCGGAATGCTGATTCCGATGTCGGCAAGCACAACTATGGGATACCTATTACCAATACTCTTTGCCGTTGCAACCGCCTTGCCCGTACTTGTTGTAGCGTGGATATTGGCGTTCAGTGCAGGACAGATTGGGGCGGCCTATGGCAAGATGCAGGTCATTCAGAAGTGGCTCAATATAGTGGTAGGCATACTCTTTATCACAATCGGAGTATATTATTGTTTAACAATTTACATTTAGGAATTATGGAAGTCAAGATTTTAGGAACAGGTTGTGGCAAGTGCAAGACAACCTACGCAGTTATCGAAAAGGTCATCAAGGAGAACAACATCACAGCGACAATTACAAAGGTCGAGGATATTATGGAGATAATGAACTACAATATCCTCTCAACCCCTGCCGTAGTGGTTGATGGCGAGGTGAAAACCAAGGGCTATGTGCCAAGTGAAACAGAGATTAAAGAGTTATTGGGCGTATGATACAGCAATTTGCAGATTGGTTGGTTTATGGCATCTTCGGGTTAGATACCGCCACACCATTGGGTACTGCTGTCAATTTCTTCTTTTACGACAGCATCAAGATTATAATACTGCTTTTCAGCATCAGTTTTGTGATGGGTATTATCAATGCCTACTTCCCAATTGAGCGACTACGCCAATACCTCGCCACCCACAAACTCTATGGCTTGGACTACTTTTTGGCGGCTCTCTTTGGTGGTATTACCCCGTTCTGCTCCTGCTCCTCTGTGCCGCTCTTTATCGGCTTTGTTAAGGGTGGAATACCGTTGGGCGTAACACTGACATTCCTTATCGCCTCACCTTTGGTTAGCGAGGTGGCGGTAGCAATGTTCCTCGGCTCGTTTGGAGTTAAGGCAACACTTATTTATGTTGTGAGCGGTACGGTGCTGTCGATGATTGCGGGACTTATATTGAGTCATATGCACCTTGAACCCTATTTGAGCGATTGGGTGAAAGCAGCACAAGCACAATCATCGGTGCAAAGTCAACAATGGGAGGCAGAGAAAACACCGTTTATCAAGCGACTTCCCGCTATCACCCGTGAGTCGTGGGGCATTGTGCGAGGCGTTTTGCTCTATATCCTAATTGGTATTGGCATTGGTGCTACGATGCACGGCTATGTGCCAGAAGGCTTCTTTGAGCAATACCTCTCGGCAGAAAATTGGTGGGGCGTGCCGCTTGCTGTGGTGCTTGCAGTGCCGATGTACGCCAATGCAGCAGGTATTGTGCCTATCATCGAGGTATTTGTAGCAAAGGGTATTCCGCTTGGAACGGCTATTGCCTTTATGATGGCTATCATCGGACTATCCATCCCCGAAGCCACAATGCTTAAAAAAGTAATGACTTGGCGATTGATAGGTATCTTCTTCGGCGTGGTAACATTGTTGATTATTATTTCAGGCTATTTATTTAATTGGATTCGGTAAGATAGTACAAGAACATGATAATCTAAATATATATTTGCTGGCCAAAAGAAAAATATGACTTCTTTCTTTGCCTTGCCGAAATCATGCTTTTGTGACACTCAAGTGACATTATTTTCTTTTCACTGCAAATTTACACTCCTCAAAATCGCCACTAACACACAGATACAAAGACAAATACAATCATATTGTTATTACCTGTAATATTGTAGCCTAACACCCTGCAAGGCTCTGTGAAGACCTGTGTTCGTCGGCCATTTCCTTCATCGAACAGCTATTCTGAAGAAGGACGCTTGGTCTTCCCTCCAAAAAAAGAATCTATGTGAGAGGGAAACTGGGTCAGCAGTGTTCCTTTCCTTTGGCCTGAAACTCGCCGCTGAGTTGCTGAAGCAGAGCGGGGTTAAGATCGATGGCACGGCGCATGTCAAGCAGAGCTCCTTCCTTGTCGCCCTTGTTCATGCGAAGAGTGCCACGCAATTGATACACCTCGGCATCTTCTGTATGAAGGGTGTCGATGAGCATGTCAAGATCCTGCAATGCTTCATTCACCTGTTGCATCTGGATGAGTGTGATGGCACGAAGTTTATAGGCTGCGGCATCTGACGGGTTGGCCGCAATGGCCTGCGTGGTTTGGGCTATGATTTCAAATGATGTCATGATGAAGTTTTTTTCTATATATTACCAATGTGTGTGTCATTTATAAACGATGAAGAAGGGTCTCTGACAGACTATGCTTTCTGAGCGAGCCTCACTTGGGTGTCTTGCACAATGATGCGCTCTTCTTGGGCCATCTGGCGAATGGCCTCATCTATCTGAGGCATTGTGATACCCTGAAGCGAAGCAAGGTCTTTGAGCGGATGAAATTCGCCATCTTGCAGGAAGGCTGTGATGGTCTGGATGGCTTGTTCCATCTGCGTGTGGCATTGATTCTCTGCACGCTTCTTTTCCAGACACACGTCGCACTGACCACAATCGTGATGGATTTCCTCTCCGAAATATTCCAATAGCATGCGACTCCGACAGGTTTCTGTGGAGGAAACGTAATGGGCTATCTCATCTATTCGTTTCTGGAATTCAGCCTTTCTGTCATCATACACGGAAGGGGGCAGAGACACGAGGTCTGTATCCACCCGAGCCACCGTGTAGCAGATGGTAGGAGTTTTGCGGTGGGGGATGAAGTCGATGATGCGACGGTGATGCAGGTCTTTGAGTATCTGATAAACACGCTCTGCCTTGATGCCTGTGAGATGAAAGAGGTTGGTCTCTTCAATGTAAACAAAGTTGGCAAACACGCCTGAATAATTGCGCAGGATGGCTTGGATGACGGCATCTGTCTCTTCGTCAGTCTCGTAGATGCGGTAGAGGTCTTCTTTTCTCAAAATGAAATGAACGGCAGACTTAAACTCCTGTTCCTCGTGAAACTCGATGTACCCTGCATTGTTAAGAAGATGGAGGGCGGAAGTGGTCTGCACCGGAAACTGATGGAAGAGACGGCAAAAGGTGTCGATGGGGAAATAGAAATTACGTCCAAGCGCCTCACCCACTCCCACCTGAAGAAAGCTTGACACATTCTCATAGGTGGTGCGGACATAGTCGAGCGTAGGATAGGTCTCTGGCACACGGCGGTTGAGCGTGAGGATGTCCTGACGATTGTAGAGCAACACAGCATAGGAGTTCTGCCCATCACGTCCCGCACGACCAGCCTCCTGGAAGTAAGCCTCCAGCGAGTCGGGCATGTTGAAGTGGATGACCAATCGCACATCTGGCTTGTCAATGCCCATGCCAAACGCATTGGTGGCCACCATCACCCGCACACGGTTCTTCATCCAGTTGGTTTGGCGAAAATCCTTCTCTGCATTGGTGAGTCCGGCATGATAGTTGCTGGCAGTCACACCATTCTCTTCCAGATAGCGAGCAATATCGTAGGTCTGCTGACGGGTGCGCGCATAGACGATGGCACTGCCTTGAGGCACACTCTGCAAAATATGCAACATCTCCTCTGCCCTGTCTTCGGTCTCCCGCACCACATAGATGAGGTTCTTTCTCTCAAAACTCATCGTGAAGGCGTTCTTCTGGCAAAAGCCCAAACGCTCTTGAATATCATCCACCACTTTGGGAGTGGCTGTTGCGGTCAGGGCCAACACAGGCACATGGGGGGGCAACAGCTGGCGAATCTTGGCTATCAGAAGATAAGACGGGCGGAAATCGTATCCCCACTGCGAGACGCAATGAGCCTCATCAACCACCAGCATGCTCACTTTTTGCATGCGCTGAAGTTTTGCCAGAAAGAGGTCGGAGGAGAGGCGTTCAGGAGAGACATAGAGCAACTTATAGCCACCGAGCACGGCATTGTCGAGCACTCGCACAATATCTTCATGCATCATGCCTGCATGGACTGTCTCCGCCCTCACCCCTCGGTTCTTGAGTTGCTGTACCTGATCCTTCATCAGAGATATGAGTGGAGTTATCACAATGCACAGTCCATCCAGCGACAAGGCAGGCACCTGAAAACAGATGCTCTTACCTCCACCAGTAGGCATCAATCCTAAGGTGTCACGACCGCTGCAAATGCTCTCAATGATGTCGCTCTGAATACCTCTGAATGAATCGTAGCCCCAATACTGTTTGAGTACATCGAGGTGCTTCTGCTCACTCATTTAGGATGTTCTTTTCGTGGGTTCTGATATCCTCTATCTGTAGTTGGACCTCACCATGCTTGCGTGCGTTTTCCTCCACACTATACACGATGTCGAATGACTGCTTCGTCTTGATGTAACGGGCTTCCGAACTTTGTCCAAATGCAATGCCATTCATCACATTGTTGGACTTGCTGTCCACCAGTTCAAGCTTGATGTGCTCCTGCTGTCGTCCCACCACCTTGCTCGTTCCATAGTCAAACACATTCTTGGTGCAGAACAGAGGTTTGGGATTCTCTGGACCAAAGGGGCGCATGCGCTTGAGGTCGTTGAAGAACTTGGGCGTGATGTCGCGGAAATTGACAATGGCATGAATATCAAGGTTGGGGCGGGTCTGCTCTGGATCTATGTGTTCTTGCACATAAGTCTCAAAACGCTGGGAGAAAGCCTCGACCTGCTCCACTTTCATGGATAGGCCTGCAGCATAGGTGTGCCCACCAAAATTCTCAAGCAAATCTTCACAACTCTGAATGGCCTTATACACATCAAAGCCACTCACGCTACGGGCACTACCTGTCACAATGTCGCCATCAAGAGTAAGCACCACTGCCGGACGGAAATATTCCTCGGTGAGGCGAGAAGCCACTATACCTATCACACCCTTATGCCAATCGGCATTATAGATGACGATAGAACTTTTATCTTCCATCTTCGGCATCTGCTCCACCACATGGCCAGCCTCTTCGGTCATTCGTTTGTCGAGTTCTTTTCTCTCGTCGTTATACTGATTGATGGTTTTTGCCAACTCTAAGGCCTTGTCATAATCATGCTCCACCAGAAGATCCACCGACTGCTTGCCGTTTTGGATGCGTCCGCTGGCATTGATGCGAGGGCCTATCTTAAAGATGATGTCGCTCATGGTGAGATCTTTTCCTGTCAATCCACACACTTCCATCACAGCCTTCACACCTGTGCTGGCATTATTGTTGAGTTGCTTGAGCCCATGATAAGCCAAGATTCGATTTTCGCCCATGATAGGCACTATGTCGCTGGCTATGCTGATGGCACAAAGGTCGAGCAGAGGAATGAGCGTGCTGAAAGGAATGCCGTTGCTAATGGCAAATGCCTGCATGAACTTGAAGCCTACGCCACAACCAGAGAGGTCAAGATAAGGGTAGGTGTTGTCCACACGTTTAGCATTGAGAATTGCCACAGCGGGGGGAAGTGTTTCGTCAGGAACATGGTGGTCGCAAATGATAAAGTCTATGCCTTTATCCTTGGCATATTGAATCTCTTCTATAGCCTTGATGCCACAGTCAAGCACAATCACGAGTTTCACTCCTTGACTCTCTGCATAATCCACACCACGCCGGGACACTCCATATCCCTCCTCGCTTCGATTGGGGATATAGCATTCCACATTGGAATAAAATTGGGTGATACACCTATATACCAAAGCCACAGCCGTACAACCGTCCACATCGTAGTCACCATATATCATGATGCGTTCACGTTGGCCCATTGCCTCATTCAATCGCTCTACGGCCTTCTTCATATCCTTCATGAGATAAGGGTCGTGAAGTTCCTGAAGTTGCGGACGGAAATATGACCTTGCGTGATCAGCCGTACGTATGCCTCTGGCCACAAGCATCTGAGCGATAGCCAAATTGACTTTGACGTCGCTGGCCAGTTTTTCGGCACATGCCTGATCTTCGGTTGTAGGTGGTTCGTAGTTCCATCTATAATTCATTTATGTTGTTATTTTTTATTAGCATTCCCTTGATTAGTGTCTTGTCCTATCATTCATTTCTCCACTCCTTCATCATGACACCAACCTTTGTGCGGTGGATTCAGCATCGCCTCCTCTATTTTCATCACAACAAATCCACTTCTTTTTTGTCATCTTCACATTGAAATGCTCCCCTCAGAGCCTCATCTTCCTATATGAAATGTAAAATTAGAGAAAAAAAATGAGACATGCATCATTTCCTTCTAAAGTTTTTCAATTTTAAGGACATTTATTATAAAACAATTGATTTGAATCAAGAAATCATCCATTTGAGGATGTTTTGCTATTATATGCTTGACAAACACAAAAAAAGCCATTAACTTTGCGACGTGTTTTTCATAGTATTAGATTTAAGGTTAACAAAGGTTCGGGTTGCAGCGGCAACCCTTTTTTATTTTAAATAGATTTGAAACCTAATTCTTCTTACAGATTTGCCACCATGAAAAGTAGCCTCTTCTTCATCATTTCATTATTTCTCATCGCAGGAAACGCCTTCTGTCAAAGCCATGCGCAGGAAGGAACACGCATGACGTGGGAAGATTTTGCAGAATGGGCGAGCGATGGAGGGGAAGAGGAAAGCATCGATGAAGAAATGTTGCTTCAACTCTATGAGTTGCACGCCAACCCCATCAACATCAACGAAGCCACAAAAGAAGACCTCAGCATTCTGCCCTTCTTGAGCGAGGAACAGGTGGAAGGCATCATGAAGTATCTGAAGCACAATAGCCCTATGCAGAGCATGGGCGAACTGATGTATGTGAGCAACCTCGGAAAGAGAGAAAGGGACATGCTACGATTGTTTGCCATAGTGGACCAAGAGGCTCTGGCACATCGACAAAAGCCTTCCCTTGAAGAGTTCTTGAGGAGGGGCAAGCACGAAATGGCGTGGAGGACAGATATTCCCTTCTACACAAAAGAGGGATACAAGAAACAAACTACAGCATCGGACCATTTGCCTAACAACAAGGCTTATCTCGGTGATCGTTTTCACCATTCTTTTCGATATGCCTTCTCCAGCAACAACCAACTCATGGCTGGACTGCAGATGGAGAAGGATGCAGGGGAGAAGGGGGTGGACTATTGGTCCATGTACTTCATGGTGAGAGATATGGGAATCGTCAAACGAGCCATTTTGGGCAACTACAAGGTGAATTTCGGGCTGGGCTTAGCCATCAACAGCGGTATGAAGTTTGGCAAGAGTATGATGATGAATTCTGTCAAAGAGATGGGAGCAGGCTTTAGCAAGCATTCCTCTCTCACTGAAACAGGGCATTTCACTGGCACAGCAATCTCTTTCCAACTGAAACACTGGGAAATATCCGCCTTTGGCTCTCACAGAAAGGAAGATGGCACGCTCAATAAGGAGATGACAGGTGTCACCTCACTGAAGAAAGACGGCATGCATCGCACAACTTTGGAGAAAAGCAGAAAAGGAAATCTCGGTGTCAGCAACTGGGGCGGCAACATTCATTGGGAGAACAATGGACTCAAATTATCCACCACCATTGTTTTCACACATTTCGACATGCCTCTCACCCCTCAATACACCACCCCATCCACTTTATACCGTTATTACAATGCCACAGGTCAGAACTTTCTGGTGGGAAGCATAGCCTACTCCTATCGCTACAAGAGGTGGCTCATCAATGGAGAAACTGCTTATAGTGACAACAAGCAGCAGAACGGCATGGCGAGTCTGAATGCTGTGAGATGGAATGTGAATGACTATAACACGCTGATGCTGATTGGCAGATATTACGGGGCAAGGTTTGTCAGCATCAACGGAAAATCTTTTGGAGAGAATTCTTCTGTGCAGAATGAAGAAGGGCTTTCGCTCGGATGGACATCCAGAACTTTCACCAACATGGAAATCAGCACCTACGTGGATGTCATGTATTTCCCTTGGCTGAAGCATGGCGTATCAAACAGTTCCAACGGTGTTGAAGGGATGATGCAAGTGGAGTATTCGCCTAACAGCAAATGGAGTCTGCAAGCGAGATACAGAATCAAATCCAAACAGAAAGATTATAAGATGAATGGTGAAGCATCCCCCATCTTATTGTATAAGACCGACCAGAACTTCAAGCTACAGTTGAGCCACATCCTGTCGGAGTATATCACTCTCCGCACCATGATGACAGGAGTGACGAGTCATTTTGCTTCAAACACCGATGACTACGGAATATTATTCAGCGAGAGTATTCGTTGGCAAAATCCCAAGAACCATTGCCGTTTCGACCTTGGACTGACGTACTTCAACACAAGCGGCTATAATGGCAGGGTGTATCAATACGAGCCATCCCTACTCTATTCCTATGGTTCATCATCCTTCTACGACAAAGGCATTCGAGCAACTTTTGTGGCTTCTGTTCCCATGGTCAAACAATCATTCTTCATCAACACAAAACTCGGCATTACAAAATACTTCAATCGGTCTGCTATCGGAAGTGGACTGGAGATGATTGACGACAATCACAGAGAAGACCTTCAAGTACAATTGAGGTGGAAATTCTGAGCAACGTGGATGAGAGAAATACACGTCAAACAGCCGTACACTCCACTTCGTGGGTTTGAAGTGTGCAAACATCAAAGATAAAGCCCTTCTTTCTTGATGTATTTCACCACCTTCTCGTCCAACCAACGTCTCATCATGCGGCCCTTCTTTGCGGAAGCGCGAATCTGGGTGGAACTAATGTCGAACAAAGGAGTTGTAACCACCCTCACTGAAGGTGGAAGCAAACGCTCATCTATCTCATAACCTGGACGACGATAAATCAATACTGAAAAAGACCTGAGGATGTCATCAGCATGATACCAACGAGGGAACTGCTCCCAATTGTCTGCACCAATAACAAGCACAAACTCATGCTGTGGGTATGCCCGCTGAAGTTCTTGCAACGTAGTGATAGTGTAGGATGGAACAGGCAGACGGTTTTCAAAATCAGACACCTCCACTCCCTTCACGCCCTCAGTGGCCAACTCCGCCATCTTCAGACGGTGTTCATACGCAGCCATATCGCTGACAGAATCCGACTTCAAGGGGTTGAGAGGAGACACCAGAAACCACAGAGCATCAACCCATCCCTGATCAACAATGGAACTTGCCAACTGTGTGTGCCCCTTGTGAATGGGGTTGAAACTTCCTCCATATACACCTATTCTCATAAAATATGCTTTTTGTGTTGCAAAGATAGGCTTTTTCCCACTTATTTTTCATATCTTTGCACAAATTTTCAAGCATAAAAACATGAAAGAGATCGTACTTAGCGGCATTCGCCCTACAGGAAACCTTCACCTCGGCAACTACTATGGAGCAGTTCAGAATTTTGTGAAGATGCAAGATGACTATAACTGCTACTATTTCATTGCCGACTGGCATTCTTTGACTACACATCCAAAACCAGAAGATATACAGCAATCTGCCCGCACCATTTTGGCAGAATACCTTGCTTGTGGCATCGACCCTGAGAAATCTACCATCTACATTCAGAGCGACGTGCCAGACACTATTGAACTCTATCTCTATCTGAACATGAACTGCTATCTTGGCGAATTGGAGCGTGTGACCACATTCAAGGAGAAGGCTCGCAAGCAGCCCGACAATGTGAATGCAGGTCTCCTCACCTATCCCACACTGATGGCGGCCGACATTCTTCAGCACAGAGCGGCCAAAGTGCCTGTTGGCAAGGATCAGGAACAGAACATGGAGATGGCACGCAAGTGTGCTCGCCGTTTCAACAACATCTATGGCGTGGAGTTTTTCCCCGAGCCACAGAACTTCTACTTTGGCGATCATGCCATCAAGATTCCTGGACTGGACGGCTCTGGCAAGATGGGAAAGTCTGAGGGCAACTGCATCTACCTCTATGAAGATGCCAAGAGCATTGAGAAGAAAGTGAAGAAGGCTGTGACCGACGCTGGGCCTACTGAGCCAAATCAGGAGAAACCTGAGGCGATTCAGAACCTCTTCACACTCATGGAGATTGCGTCCAGCAAGGACACTTATGACTTTTTTGATGAGCAGTGGAACAACATGACCATCCGCTATGGCGACATGAAGAAGCAGTTGGCACAAGACATTGTAAATACTCTTGCGCCTATTCGCGAGCGCATTCTCGAATATAAGAGCAACCAAGAACTGCTTGACAAGGTTGCCAAACTTGGTGCAGAGAAAGCACACGAAAGTGCTGCCGCCACTCTCCGCGAGGTGAGAAAGATTATCGGATTCAAGGTCTATTAAGAATCAAGACCTGCACATATCAACAAACGGTTCGCCTCTTGATAGAAGCGGACCGCTTTTGTTGAACGAGAAGAATCTGTGAAGTCTCTTTTCTGATTGACATGGCAAAGGCAAGGAGCATTTCTGCTCTCATCATCAAAAGAAAGACAACTGGGCGGTCTCCTTTTTCTGTCAGAACGGGGCTGTCTCGATTGTCTCAATCTCAACCGTCCTGATATGCATGTCCCTAAAACATCCGATTCAGATTTCAACTTTTTTCGCCTCTTGTGCCACTGCTCACATCCGGGAGGGGGATTGTGGTTGAAACGAACGAGACAGCATGTTGCCGCCAACACACCCTCCCCATGCTTCTGCGAACCTTCGATATGCCTTCGATAAGCCTTCGATAGGAGTCGGGGATAATTAACGTGAGTTCGGCACATTATATCTACCTTGAAATTGGGTGACTGCGAAAAATCGCTGTACATGGCTTATTTCCAAAAAAGCCATGTATCAATGCACAAAGGACATTTGACACACGGCTCTCGCTATTCTGAATTTGTCAAACCCGTATTTTTCACGCCTTTTCATTGAAGGAGGAAGAGAAGTGAAACTTTTCTGACAGGCTTTGCGGCAGGGGCACTCTCCCAGGAATGTGGGTGGAGTCATCCATCCTTCTCTCAAAAACCCATATCATCCTCTTGTACAATGATTTACAGATTCCTCCCCATTTGATATTTATAAGGGCAAAAACGCACGCATGGTTCATGGCTCATAGCACCATTATGCGTTGGCACTTGAACAATGGTTCGTTGCAACATGAACAATGATGCGTTGGAGCATGAAGCACACTTCAATTGTTTGAGGTGTCTGATGAAAGGGAAAAACCACCATTCCACTCTTGCGCACACAACCCTCTCTCACTCCTTCTAAGAATCTGATGAAGAGGAGGATGAGTTCACTGAAAGCACTTTTATTTACAACACACTGAATCCCGTCTGTACACAAGAATCCATTTCCCATCGAACCCTTTCTGCCCTAATATTCAAGATAAGGACGAAGTTTGTCAATCTCCTCCTGCGAGAATATATCTGTGGCAAGAAGAGCCTTCTCGTCCTTCACTTGCCCATAGAGTCGGATATACTGCAGAAGAGCCCTCGTCTGATGGTATGAAATGTATGGATGAGCATTGAGAACCTGAAATGAAGCCTCATTGATCTTGATTTTTGACACAGGGGATGCAGGGGCTACAGAAAACCATTTTAGAAGTTCTGGCGACATCATCTTTATTTCCATGAGTTGATTCACCGAATGGAAGCCACCCAAACGAGAACGATAACGAACGATGGCATTACTGGTATGTTCTCCAATGCCTGGAATGCGACGAAGAGTGGTTGTATCTGCCGTGTTCGCATCCACCTGCACTAATGTCTGAAATTTATTGGAAACATAACGAGGGGATGATTCCCCTTGATGTTCATCATACTTGCCATGACTTTTATTCTCATCCGTATGGTCATGCTTTCTTTCTCCATCCTTCCCTTCCCATAGCCGAGAAGATTTCTCCTGATACTGAGTGCCTACACGCACATAAGGCAACAGCGTTTCCACATCTTCCGATGTCCAGCCATAAGTGTTTCCCATATCCTCTGCTGAACGAAAAACCTTTCCTGCCTCCCTATAATGAAGGAAGTTCCTCACCTTCCAAGGTTTCAACCCGAAGCGGATTAGTGTAAGCGAATCTACTGTATTAGGATCAAAGACCGATAACGTTGCTTGCATCGACACATCACTTTCCACAGGCAGGCCTGTCGTCTTTTCCTTTTTCTCCAGTTTCTTTTCCAACCTCATCTTCTCCCCAACCTGCTTGTCTCCACTCTCGCCTTGATGATTGAGTGTGTGAACCACCATCAACACACCCACACAAAACACGCCTATGCAACCTAAGACCGCAATTGCACGCCTGTCACTTTTTGTATAATAGAAAAAATCTCTTAATGGGTTGGTCTGCATGATAAATTCTCCTGCTTTTTATCTGAAAAACTCTTCTTGCTCCATCAATGGGTCATGAACTTCCGCACAAATCTCTTTAGCCCAGTCTGTCTGGAGGAAGCATTGCGCAAGACCTTCTCCTCCATCACTCAAAGGCACACAAGCAATCTGAGCATCAGGAAGGACAGAAAGTGCGCTTCTCATGGCAACATGACAAGCTTCCTCTGCCGTAAGACAACCCTTAAAAGAATCGAAAGCAAATACGATTTTCATACGACAAAGTTAAGATAAAAAAACGAGTAAACATAAGAAAGAAGAAGAAAAAACCGTATATTTGTACCGTAAACTCACATGGAAGCTTATGAACATCTCATATCTAAACAAGGAGAACATAGAAAAAAGTTCTGATGAGGTAGAATATCATCCTCTGATTCCATTCCTGCCTCAGCATGCTAAAGTCATCTTTCTGGGAAGTTTTCCACCTCAAATCAAAAGATGGTGCATGGAATTCTATTATCCAAACTTCATCAATGACCATTGGCGCATAGAAGGACAGATATTCTTTGGAGATAAAAATCATTTTGTTGATCAAGAAAGGAAGACATTCAAGATAAAGGAAATTGTTGATTTCTGCCAAGAAAAAGGTATTGCTTTCTTTGATACAGCCTCGGCCATTCATCGTAAAAAAGACAATGCATCCGACAAGTTTCTTGAAGTAATTGAATCGACCGACATTCATCTTTTGCTTCACCAACTGCCCCAATGCAAGGCAATTGTCACCACAGGGGAAAAGGCAACAGAAACCATCTGTCAGGCACTCAACATCCCAACACAACCAAAGGTGAACACTTCTGTAGTCATCCCCAATCTTTACAATGAGGATGGATTTCAACTACATCTTTACCGTCTTCCATCCTCTTCTCGTGCCTATCCCCTTGCTTTTGACAAGAAAGTAGCCGCCTACAAAACCATGTTCGAAAATTTCCTATTGTACCAAAACAACATATCATTCTAAATGACAGGACTATGACACCTCAAGACTATGAACAATATGTAGCGAAGGTATGATTGATGCTGCTGGAAGTAGGGTTGTAAATGCAGTTGCCTTCCCTGCTTGTTGAACCCAATACACACCCAAAACTACGTATGAATTATGAATATAAAGAAACAAATAACTGTTTGCAAAACGGAAACAGAAATCAAGATTTATCCTGAATCAAAAAATGAGTTAGGATTATGGATTGCGCATCCACCATGTTTTATCATATCTGTAAATGATCTCCAGAATATTGAAAACATGATGAATGAAGCATTGCAATATAGCAATTCAGGAGTTCCAGTGACAAATGAAACAACAAAGAATGTGCTAATCGGTTTGAATGTAAAGAGTTGGAATACATTATATAAATCACATAAAATAATTAGTTTCTCTCTATCTGAAAAAGAAATTATTATTACACCTTTTGTCTATACAAAAAAAGGTGTATTTCCTGACACAGAAGCAAAAATGTCCTTTGATATTGGTGATTATACTCATGCAATTGGACTACTTCTCAAGTTGTGACAACCCATCATGGATAGTACCATGAAGAATATCCTGCATGACTATCAGCTATTGTTGTTGCCTTTTGGGTGCTGAACAGGCAAAGGAACTCTAAAGTACCGCTCTTGATAAAGTTTGCGAAAACCTTGCTAACTCATAAACGTGGCTTCTCTCTTGGTCTGATCATTACATATCACAGGTAAACTTGAAGAGAAAAACAACAAGATCAAAACTATGAAACAGCAATCATATGGGTAAGGGATGAGAAGTTCTTTCATCTCAAGATACTATCACAGAATGAGAAGAGTTATGCATTTGTCAGATAAAGAAAAAACATGGGTTCATCCCCGAATTGCGTTGGTTTTGTCATGCAATCCGAGCAGTAGTAGATTGAAGTATTCGTCGTCTCTATAACCATAGGCCCTGCGCTTCATGACCTTGATTT
>Ga0209510_1001489_pt1 | contig 26461 bp, 23 predicted proteins | sample BiotimSIPDNA_FD_185749 | JGI IMG/M metagenome (GOLD analysis project Ga0209510, IMG submission 185749) | Anaerobic biogas reactor microbial communites from Washington, USA - Biogas_R1 time_0 SIP DNA (SPAdes) (version 2) | ecosystem: Engineered > Bioreactor > Anaerobic > Unclassified | place...
CGTACCTTCCTTCAGGCCGTTTCTGTAGAGGATGCGAAGCGTGACACGCTCACTCTCCCAATCTTCATCCTGACCTCCGGAATCACTCTCTATCCCGAGAACCTCTTCTATTATCACCACAGCCGAATCTTCTGTATTCCAACGTGAGAGGACATAGTGATCGGCAAGCTTTGACGTTCCCCATACAAGGATCAAAAGGAAAAGTATTGAGATGCCCACGTAAGAACCTATTTTTTTCATCATTCCAGCCCTCTCTTCCCCAAATCTCTACCGTTTTTCACGTGACCGCAGAAAATCCGACCTGCCAAAAATACGTGCTGCTAAAAAAGGACGGCCACGGATTCGCCGCTCCTTCCCCCTATTGTTCAACGAAGGGAATAAATTTTTCAAGCCCGAGGGCGGAGAGTGTTTTCGGGAGAGGGATACCTTCAGAAGACCACTTTCTGACCCTGTAATACTCTTCCAGCTGTATCTCAAGTACAGGGAGGGAGTCTGCAGAACCTCCCGATCCCCTGGGTTCCCTGAGGATCCGCTCCGGAATGGTATCGTCCTTCCCGGTTACACCACATGCGATGTTATAGACACGTTTCAGGTTGAATATCCTTTCCCCTGTTTCCAGAAGTTCCTCTTTTGTCACATCCCAGCCGGTGATTCCGTTCAGCCAGGTGAGGATATCCGCAATTGCCGTATTGGCAAAGGGAAACTTGCACATTTTCAGTGAATCCATCACGCACATCATGTCCTGAAGCTTGGCGTTGAGCTCCCCTTTTCCCTCGTCCAGAGACCGGTCCTGGACTTCGTTGATTCCAAGGTCCGGGTAGACGGCACTCCGTTCGAAGGCATACGAGTATCCCGCGAGATGACATGCCCCCCTGTTGGATGTAGCATAGCCCGCAGCAAGCCCTTTGTAGCACCGTGGGTCATGTGCGGGGAAATCGAGCCCCTTGCTGTGAATGGCGTATTTTTCCGCTCCTTTTCCGATCAGTTCAGCCGCTTTCCGTGTTCCCTCGGAAAGAATGCTTCCAAACCCTTTTTTCTCCGAGATATCACCGAGAAGACGAAGCAGGGCATCTCCATCTCCCCAGGAAAGGGGATAGCCGATTTCTTTCTCGGTAATTATCCCCCGCTCGAAAAGCTCCATGGAAAAAGCTGCCGCAGAACCGCACGAGATGGTGTCAAGGCCCTCCCTGTTGCAAAGATCATTCGCCCTGCAGATAGCCTTGAGATCACTGACAAGACAGTTGCTTCCCAGCATTCCCAGGGTTTCATACTCGGGTCCGCCCCCGCTGATCTCATCGAACGCGACTTCCCGGCCGCATCGTATGGGGCATGCCGTGCATCCCCAGTTCCCTGTCAGAACGGTTTCAGCCATTGCCTCGCCCGTTATGGACTTAACTTCGCTCCAGCTCCCCATGCTCCAGTTTTTCAGCGGCAAGTCACCGTTCTGTTCAGCGAAAGCTACCCCCCCGGGAGTACCATAACGGGTCATTGCAGGCATTTTTTCTACATACCAGCGGGCTTTTTCTCTGGATTTCTCCCTGACGGTTTCAGGATCGGCCATTGGTACGGAAGCGTTGCCCCGAGCCACCACGGCCTTGAGGTTCTTCGACCCCATGACCGCTCCCATACCACCCCGTCCCGCAGCTCTCCCGCTTGGCCCATCATGCATAATATTCGCCAGGAGCACAAGTCGTTCGCCTGCTGGGCCTATACATGCGACCGCGCCGGGGCTGCCCTCGATTTCAAGAAGGGTCTCTTCTGTCTCAAACGTATCCTTGCCCCACAGAAAACCGGCGTCCCGTATTTCTGCAACGCCGTCTTTCATGGCAACATACACCGGCGAGGATGCCTTCCCGAGGAATATTGCGCCGTCAAAGCCGGCTTTCCGCATATGATACCCGAATGTTCCGCCGCAGTCCGATTCACCGAAGATCCCGGTAAGAGGCGACTTGCTCACGACCTGGTGCCTGCCGGACGTAGGTATGCCGGTCCCCTGGTAGGGACCGTTCATGAAAATCAGCGGATTCTCCGGGGAAAGAGGATCCGCTTGAGGCGAACCGTATTGAAACAGAAAATACGTTGCCAGTCCCGAGCCTCCGATATACTTTCTGAGCAATTCTTTCGGAACATTCACAATTTCCGTACTGCCCGCCGATAAATCTATGAGGGCAACTTTCATCTCCATGACAGCATCAATCCTTTCGCATCAGCGATTTTTTCTTTTTAAAAGAGCAGCATTCCCGCGACCCCTGCCCCGAGCAACAACACCTGAGGGTATTTTCTCACCACGGGAAGCCTTGACGCACCAAGGACCGCGGCAGAGAACGGCCAAAGCCGCCAATCATCTGCAAGCGGCCGAACTACTGTCCAGAAGGCGGCCAGAAGCATCGCAGCAACAACGGGACGGAGCGACCGCTGGACTCTTTCGGTCCATTCCTTTGCCTTCCCGGATGCACGGGATACAAAAAATGCAACAAGGACCAAAAGAGCGAGCGGTGCCGCCACAACACCCGTCGTTGCGGCAAGTGACCCCGCAAGACCGGCTATCCTGTACCCCACAAACGTGGCGGCGTTTACTGCAACAGGTCCCGGCGTCATCTGCGCGAGAGAGACCACATCTGAGAATTCCCTTTCCGTCAGCCAGGGATTTGAAACGACCAGTTCGTAGTGGATAAATGGTATGGTGGCGAGACCGCCTCCAAACGCCCCAAGGCCGATCCGTACAAAAGTAATAAAAAGTACCGGAAGCGAGCTCACCGCAATTTCTCCTCACCAAGGGCAATGCGCAGCGAAAGCCCCGCTCCCAGGGCAATAAAAGGGGACATGCGGAAGGCAAGAAGAAGGACAGACACTACCGCAAAAACCACCATATCCTTCCATCCGCCTGAAAAAGAAATTTTCGTCATATCGAAAACAACTCCTCCGATTATGACAGCCACAGCACATGCCGCCCCGAGAAAAAAAGCGGCGATAAGGGGATCGTTCATGTGCAGCAGAAAAAATTTCGAAAGGAAAAGGATCGTGAGAAACGGCGGAATAACGGTACCCAATACTGCCGTAAAAGCCCCGGTCTTTCCTGCAAGTTTCTCTCCCGCAAGCCAGGCAAGGTTTGCGGCAATGGGCCCGGGGAGAGCCGTAGCAAAAATGATCATTTCCATCGTTTCTTCGGACGAAAGTTTTTCTGTTCCCCGAAGCTCGCGCTCGAGCAGGCCGATCATTACGATTCCTCCGCCGAAAGTTAAGGCCCCGAGGCGGAGAAAAAGGACAAAAACCTTAAAAAGTGACATCCGGTACCTCGTTTCTAAATTGGAACCAATTGACGTGGATCATCATCACACGCCATCGGGGATTTCAGTGAAAAAGCGAAAGAGCTGAAGCAAGTTCTTCCTGGATCAGAGAGTTATACTTGCCCCTTCGGTAATCGAGACTCATGGTGCTTTTTTCAGCCGGGTCGGCATCTTTCATTTTATCTTTCAGCCCGTCGGGAAGCTCCACGTACTTTGCCATGAGGTTCATTTCCCCATCAAAGAAAAGCAGCGTGGGGATCCTTGCCGTTCCGGTCAAAGTCTCCATTTCCTTCATGTAAGGGTCACGCTCGAAGACAGCGAGTCGGACCAGGGGGTTCAGATCAGCCACTCTCTTCACGAAAGGCATGACCACGACCGTATCCGGACAGTATATTTCTGCAAAGGCAGCCAGTCTTACGGGTTCTTTCACTTTTTTCACAGCTTCTTCAAATGCTTCCGAATAGACGGCCCGTTCACAGGCCCGTCTCTGCCTCTCACGCTCTTCCTCGTATCCTTTCGCAAAATATTCCTCGAGAGAGTAGCCTTTTTCAAAATCAATCATTCTCTTTCACCCCGCAATCGTGTTCATTGAGAAATATTATCTCACAACATGCGATTTCACAAAAAAAGCAGCACCTGATCGATCACTGTTCATCTGCCTCCCCTTTCCCGGAGACTGTCTCATTTTTTAGTGTATGCAGGCTTCCCCGGAACCATGAGAAGAAAACCCCTGTAAAACAGAGAAGTGACGAAATAGAAAAACAGATCCGTGCAGCCGAGATAAAGGAATCGTACCGCTCCCGGGTTATCTGCCCGTCGCCAAGCAGTGCTGCAAAAACGATGGTGATAACAGCCATGCTGGTCATCTGTCCCAGGACCCGCATGGTCCCAACAGCCCCCGAGGCAGCCCCGTAATACCGTGACGGAACAGACCCCATGATGGCGTTCGTGTTCGGGGATGAGAAAAAAGCGAAACCGAGTCCTAAAAGAACCAGTCCTGCCACAATAAGAAACATGGGAGTGCCCCAGTCAAGAAAAGCAAAGATCCCGAGGCCAATTGCCGTGGAGGCCATCCCCCCGGAGGCGAGCAGGCCAGGTTCTATACGATCGGAAAGTTTCCCGGTAACAGGCGAAAGGGCCGCCTGGAGAATCGGCTGGATCACCATTATGGTTCCAGCCTCGGAAGGAGTCATTCCCTTGATATACTGAAGGTAGAGACTGAGGAGAAAAGCGACTGAATATGTGGCCGCATAGTTTATAAGCGCCGCAATGTTCGAAAACGCAAAAACCCTGTTTCCCGAAAAAAGCCTGACCTCGAAAAGTGGATCCTCAACCGTCAGCATTCTCCTGAGAAAAACGAAAAACAGAAGTACACCGGATGCCATAAGGACGATCGCGGTCCCGGAAGGCAGAACAGAAACTCCGTACATTACCGCAACAAGAGATACCCCGTAGACAAGGCAGCCCGGTATATCCATACTCCTGCTCGAGCCTTCCTTCCACTCGAACTTGACAAATTGTTTCAGAAGCAGGAGCGAAACTGCTCCCAGAAACACATTGATAAAAAATACGGAATGCCATCCGAAAAAAGAGATCAGTATCCCGCCGAAAAACGGTCCCGCCGACGAACCCAGGTATATTGCCGCCACGTTGACCCCAAGCGCCTTCCCTCTTTCAGACGACGGGAATACAGACGTGAGAATGGCCATGCCCATGGTGAGCATCAGCGATCCACCCATTCCCTGCACCGCACGGAGAAGGATAAACAGTTCCATGGATGGTGAAAAGGGACAGAGAAAGGTAGAAAGAATGAAAATCCACATCCCCCACTCCAATACCCGTTTCCTCCCCCAGATATCACCCATCTTTCCGGCCGGAACCAGGAACACTGCGGAAGACAGCAGGTACGAGGTTGCCACCCAACTGAGAAGAACGGCACCGGCGCCAAATGCATTCTGGATAGCCGGAAGTGCAATATTTACTGCAGACAACATGAACGGCGGCAGGAAAGATGTAAGGGCAGCTACAGCGAGAACTATATTTCTGGAAGTACCGGATGATGATTTCTGGACTTTTTCCATGAATAACACTCGCTTCACGTATGATTTATAGTAAAGAAGTATATCATACAGTATATTTTCCCCGTTAAAAAAAGGCGGGAAAACACCCCCGCCTTTGTATTCGTTTTCCCTGTGCCAGATGCCGGTACCCTACTCCGCCAGCTTCATTCCCTTTTCGAAAGCAAGTAGATTGGGCTGAAATGCCGCCTGCGGCACACATGTCCTGAGTGTTTCTTCCCACGACATTTCATCAAGACCCAGTTTTTTCACCACCGCTCCCAGAAGCACCATGTTCATCACTCGAGGATCGCCTATCTCTTCAGCTTCCTTTGCAGCCTCTATGACCACACACCGGGATACCGCTTCAGAAAGTGTTTTTTCCAGCTGGAAGGGGTATTCCGCCTGACCGAGGATAACCGGCATGGGAAAAATCTCCTGGTTATTCACGATAAGCATGCCGTCCCCGGAAATGTAGGGAAGCCACCTGAGTGCCTCCATCTTCTCAAAAGCCACCAGTATATCGACCTCACCTTTTGAAATCACAGGGGAAAAGACCCTCTCGCCATACCTCACATGGGTCGATACGCTTCCTCCCCTTTGCGCCATTCCGTGTATCTCGGACATTTTCACGTCGTATCCGAAAGAAAGCAGCCCCTCCGACAGAACCTTGCTCGCGAGGATCGTTCCCTGCCCTCCGACACCTACAAGCAGGACGTTTTTCCCTTCCCTAGTCATGGAGCTCACCTTCCCTTGAAATAGCCTGCTTCGGGCAGATTTGAACGCACAGTCCGCAGCCGTTGCATGGTACAGGATCAATGACGATCCTCCCGTCCTTTTTTGTTATGGCAGGACAGCCAAGGTTCAGGCACGCCCCGCAGACAACGCATTTTTCATGGTCAATGGTACAAAACAGGTCCGATCTTGCCCTCTGGACATCCTTTATGAGAGCACAGGGTCGATTTGTCACTATGACAGTGGTTTCATCCGCTGCCATCGCCAGGTCCACAGCCTTCTTCGCCGCCTTCAGGTCGTAGGGGTCAACAACATGGATATTCCCGCTTTTCACGCCGCAGGCTTCACAGAGCTTCGGAATATCAAGCGCAGCGGTCTCCTCACCCATGAGGGTCACGCCCGTCCCCGGGTTGTGCTGCTGGCCGGTCATAGCAGTGATCCTGTTGTCCAGGATCACAAAGACACCCCTGGACTTGTTCACGACAGCATCGATCAGTCCCGTGATCCCCGAGTGGAAGAAAGTTGAGTCTCCAAGGATCCCAAAAACCTTCCGGTCTTTTCCCGCTTTTTCAAGAGCCTTCTGGAATCCTATGGCCGCCGAAAATCCTGCCCCCATGCAAATGGTGCTCTCTCCCACATTCAGCGGAGGCATGGATCCAAGACCGTAACAGCCGATGTCCCCTGTTACAACGACATCCTTTTTGCCGCTCAGGAGGAACAGCAGTCCCCTGTGAGGGCACCCAGGACACAGAAGAGGAGGCCGATTTGGGGGCATTATACCGGTTTCCGTTCCGGGACCAGGTTCAGTTCCCAGGACAGCCTTTGCGACCAGGGCCTGAGAAAGTTCGTCCACAAGGGGCAGAACATCCTTTCCTGAACAGGGGATGCCCATGGCTCGGATTTCCTGCTCCATAAAGGGATCGTTCTCCTCCACAACCCAAAGAGTCTCCACTTTCGCGGCAAACTCGCGGACCAGCTTCCGCGGGAAAGGCCATGTAAAGCCGATTTTCAGGTAACTTGCCCTGTCTCCCAGGGCTTCCATGGCGTATTGAAATCCCACTCCGTTTGCCACGACTCCGATTTTTGCACCTTCGTTCATTTCTATATAATTCAATGGAGATGATTCTGCAAAAGAACGCATTTCTTCAAGCCGCTTCTCAACCATGTAATGCTTTGCCTTTGCGAAAGCCGGAAGCATTGCATTCTTCGCCGGGTTTCGGTTGTAGGCTCGAACAGGACGCTCCGTGCGTTCACCGGTCCTCACTACCCCCTTGCTGTGGCAGATCCGGGTTGTAAGCCGCAGCAGCACCGGGGTATCAAACTGCTCCGAAATATCGAATGCAGCCTTCATGAAATCAAGGCATTCCTGACTGTCCGAGGGTTCAAGCATGGGAAGCTTTGCGTGAAGGGCATACCACCTGTTGTCCTGCTCATTTTGGGAACTGAACAGCCCGGGATCATCTGCATCGACAATTACAAGTCCTCCGTTCACCCCGATGTACGACATGGTGAACAGGGGATCGGCCGCCACATTCAATCCCACGTGCTTCATGGCGCACATGGCCCTCGCCCCTGCCATTGATGCACCGGAAGCGACCTCAAGCGCAACCTTTTCGTTCGGAGACCATTCCGAATACATTTCCCGGTACGTACTCACATTCTCGAGTATTTCCGTGCTTGGAGTGCCGGGATACGCCGCGGCAACGTGGCAGCCTGCTTCCCAGGCTCCGCGTGCAACAGCTTCATTCCCAGTGAGAATTACTTTCATTGATGGTTATCCCCTTTCCGGTAAGTCCGTACAAAACATCAAAATAATAATAAATTTTTATCACATACTATCCCATTCTGCAACAAACAAAAAAGAGATCCCAAGGGGAATCTCCTTCTGAGGTCTTTTTTTGCCGGCTTACCGGTCATGCTTTCTTCAGGTAGCGGTACACCGTTGCTTCGGACACGCCAAGACGTCCTGCAACCTTTTCCACAGCCCCTTTCATGGAAAAGAAACTGCGTCTTTTCAATACGCCCACGAATCTCATCCTGTCCGCGGGAGTCATTTCCCCCGTGGCCAGACTGCATCCAGCAAGAGCCTGCTCTATAATGACATCCATAAGCCCGTCGAGATTGGAATGCCTTTCTTTTTCAAAAATAGCCTCAAGTCCGGCAGTTTCCTCCTTCGTCCTTTCAGCAAATTCCATGGAAAGGCCGTTCAGAGTCCGGATTTTTTCATGGAGTGCATCGTGAAGCTTTAAAAGATCGGTAACGTCATGATTCGCGCAGATCATGCCCCGGAGATCCCCTTTTGAGTCTTTAATGAAAAAAGTGTGGGATTCAAGGATCCGACCGGTAGTGGTCCTGTCAACATGGGCTACCATGTCCTCATCAAAGCCGCCTCTTTGTATCAGTTGTATGAACGTCGGTGCATACTCCGACATTGTGCTGCCCACAGACCGTCCGCTGATATGTCCGTTCCGGATAGCGACAATTGATGCCTCAGGACGGGAAACATCGTGGAGAACAAATTCGTATTCCCCTCCACACACCTCGGCGAAAAAATTCAGCAGCGGGATATATTGTTCTAAAAACTCACGGTTTCCGGCATTCTGATTGTCACTTTTCACTCAAGGATCATCCCTTCGCAATGAAAACCTTTCCGCTGACATGAGGTTCAGCCTATATCACTGTTCAGGCCCTGAAATAAAGACAGAATAAAAGGCGCTGAAAATGTCCTTACGGTATTAGGGGAAAACGGTACCGGATTTTTTCAGCGCAGGCTTTAGGATTTTAAAACCAACGGTCCCTGTTTTCTTTCCTGAACGCGGATCTCAACGCCTCCCAGGGAAAGGAGCCTGCGAATAAACAGCTCGAGTTTTTCCACGTGCTCACGAACTCTCCGGTTTTCAAAAATTGCGAGCCCCTCCCTGTATCTTTCAAGCGCCTCCCAATACTCCCTGGCCTGCTGCAGCGCCGCCGCGTATTTCCAGATAGCCATGGCCTGCTCGCGGGCTGCTTCAAGGCGGTTCCTTTCCTCAGGGTCGTGCCGAAAAAGAAACCTTTCGAGCATGCCCACGTGTTCCCGAACACGGGCATCCTCCGCATATCCGAGCCCTTCCCTGTATTTTTCAAGAGCCTCTTCGTATTTCCTCTCAATTTGCAGTGCCGCTGCCTGCTTCCAGATCTCCATAGCCCTTCCACGGGATGAAGCTGATTCCCGGGTGACACTCCTGTGTGTGTTGCTTCTGGGGTTTTCCTGAAGATTCGATCCGTATGCCGCCATATTCAGTGGAAAGCAGACTTCTCCCAGAAAGGAGAACGCCGGAAAAGCAATAAAGCACAGGAGGAACAGGGCAGCTGAAACTGTTTTTTTCGCCCTGGCGGGCAAGGGGCTCCTTTTTTTCATGGTTTCCTCCCCTTTTTCCCTGACGGCTTCAGGGGAAAGGCCGAGCATCTTTCCTCAGGACAGAAGGCGGACACAGTCGCAAAATGCCGCGGGTCAGCTTCCGGTTCGTATCCGCTCGGTTATGCGTTCGAACTCCTTCATCAGTTCCTGGTCATACACAATTGAAAGGTCAGGAACGGCGAATCCGAAAACCCCCTCCAGGGTACTCATGGAGATCTGAATGAGGGAAATCAGATCACTGCCTGTTTTCACTGTATCGTACGTATTCTTTGCGACAAAATGATCCCGTCTCAGCCTGCCTACGGCATCCCTAAGTGAATTTTCCTGCCCTCTGAGATACTTCCGGTATAGTTCGGCAGTCTTCACAGTCCGTTCATTGGCCTTTACGTTGACCTCGAGAACCTGCCTGGTTTTCTCGTCACTTCCCGATTTCGCGAGCATTTGCCTTGCTTCGTCCCCAAGCTTCTTCGCCGAGGTCATTATTGCTTCCAGGCGAGGTATGTACTCTTTTCCTATTTTATCCAGCACGTCGAGGTTCGCCTGAAGGTAAAGATCAACAAGCACCATGTGGACGCCCGTATATTTCCTGGCTGACTGCACGTTTCCCTGTCCGCCTCTGAGCAGGTCCACTATCTGCAGGTTGATCTTCCGGATGCTGTCGGCGGCCAGAAGAAGGTACAGAATATCGTCTCCGCTCACGCTGGAGAGTAGGATATCGAGCTGGCGCTCCTCTACTTTGACACCCATTGCCTGCAGCGAGTCTTTCATGCTTTTTTTCAGCTCGTCTTTTCTCGCGCTGAGATCTGTTATTTCTTCTTTCAACTTCTCTATTTTTCCATCGATCTTCGCCCTTGTTTTTTTCAACGGGTTCCAGCTTTTCTCCGGAGCGGTGATCCGCTCCTTCTGAAGCTGTGAGATCTCATCCCCTGCCCGCCCGATCTTCATCTCCAGCACACCGTATTCCTGTCTTGAATTGTGCAGTTCCGATCCGATGAGGATCTCGAAGACCTCGTCGAGAAGCTCCTCGTATTTTTTTGTGTTGGATTTCCGGTCCTCGCCGAAAAAACTTGATTCCGGAAGTTCCTTCTGCCTGTCGAACAGCTGCAGTGATTTTTCCAGCTTCGGCATTGCCTTTTCCCAGGCTTTTGCGAAAAAAGAGTCATCTGCCGCTTCCGCCCCAGTTACTGCCGGCACAGAGAACAAAAGGCTTATCACTAAGGTCAATGCTGTCATGATTTTCATTCTCATCACCTCATAGCATTAATCTATCACAAACACGGGCGAAAAGGGAAAGCATTTTTACCTGTCCTCACCTCTGCTTTTATGGAAAATTCAAGGTGATATACTGCATAATAATAAAAGTGTTTCCTGACAGGAGGTGCCTGCACTGTGAAAAAAGTCAGCATTCTCAACCATGTCATAGGTCCCGTCATGCGGGGTCCCTCCAGCTCTCACACAGCCGGACCATGGCGGATAGGCTGTATGGCGCGCCGGCTTCTCGGCCGCACTCCCGAAAGGGCGGTTTTCTCGTTCCACCCGTCCAGTTCCCTGGCCGTGTGCTACCACGACCAGGGGAGCGACCTGGCGTTCACTTCCGGACTCCTTGGCCGATCCCTCACCGAACCTGATTTTTCTTCCGTTCTTTCTCTCGCCCCGGGTCTGGGACTGGATATTTCCTTTGAATGCCGCACATTCCCTGAAGCGGACCACCCCAACAGCTCACTCCTTACCCTGTGGGGAGGGGACAGGAAGCTGGTGATCCACAGCCGTTCAACGGGAGGTGGTTCATTTGAAATAGCATCCCTGAACGGTTTCCCCCTCCTGATCACCGGAGAACGGCATGAACTTCTCCTTTCAGTCTCCGTGAACGAGGTTCCTGATCTCCCGGAGATCCGGGGGGTGGAATGCGAACTCATCCGTTCCGGTGAAGGATATCTGATCCACGCTTCGTCCGGAAAGCCCATGCCGGAAGACCTGTTCGCGGGACTCCCGGGAAAAGCTGAAGGACATACCGTCTTTGCCGCAGAGCCGGTGATGTTTCCCATGCCCGGTACTGGGCTCTGCTCAACGGCTGCCGGCATGATTTCAGCCGCGGAACAAACCGGAATCTCCCTTGGAAAAGCTGCCCTTGCCTATGAAGAGGAACTCCTTGGCATTGACAAAGCCATTCTTCAAAGGGAGATGTCCCACAGGCTGGCAATAATGACCGCCTCGGTGAAACAGGGATTTTCCGACGATCTTCCCATGAAACTGCTCCGTCCCTCTGCGGGAAAACTATGGAAATCAGCGGAAAAAGGCAGCCTCTTCGTCGGCGGCCCCCATGCCAGGGCAGCGATCCGCTCCATGGCCGCGCTCCATGTATGCGCATCCGGCGGCGTTGTCTGCGCGGCTCCCACCGGCGGCGCTGCAGGAGTGATCCCGGGCGTCCTGGTCACACTGGCAAATGATCTTCACGTTCCGGAGGAAAAACTACTGGATGCCCTGTGGGCTGCCGGCGCCATCGGCATGTTCCATGACAGCAGAAGTACTTTTGCCGCCGAGGTGGCAGGATGCCAGGTGGAAATAGGCGCCGCAGGCGCAATGGCTGCGGCAGCCGTTGTTGAGGCCGCAGGCGGCACACCCCGCCAGGCGTGCGATGCGGCGGCCACAGTTTTCCAGAACGTAATGGGGTCCGTCTGCGACCTCATTCAGGGAGTTGTAGAAATCCCCTGCCACAGCCGGAACGCCGCACTCGCATCTCAGGCTTTCCTTTGTTCCGACCTTGTTCTCTCAGGCTACACGAGCCCGATACCCCTCGACGAAACCATCAGCGCAGTGGACAGCGTGGGGAGAATGCTTCCCGAAGAACTCCGCTGCACATCCAGGGGAGGGCTGGCTCTCTGCCCATCGGCACGTGCCATGCCCCGCCTCGACAAAACCAATTCCAACCAGGGAGGAAAACAATGACAGCCATATTGACAAGCATTTCAGACGGAATCGGAACAGTAGCACTCAATAGGCCGGATGCCATGAACACCTTCAACACGGAACTGGCCTCCGGACTCAGCGATGCGCTCCTTGCCATGGAGGCGGACACGTCGGTCCGCGTTGTGGTCGTCACCGGTACAGGCAAAAATTTCTCCACCGGCATCGACCTGAAGGAGTATCTCGCAAAAGAACGCCATGAAATACGGGACTTTTTAGCGCTGATGGACCGCCATAACCACGTGCTGGCAGCAATGACGAAGCCGGTGATCGCATCAGTCCAGGGGTATGCCCTTGCCAACGGGACCGGACTCGCTCTCGCCTGCGATTTTATTGTGGCATCAGATGACGCGGTTTTCGGCACCACAGCAGTGAATGTGGGGCTCATCTGTCTAGAGCCGGGATACCAGCTCGCCCGGTGGATCGGTGAAAAACGGGCGCTTCAGTATGTCCTTACCGGGGATCTCATTCCTGCTCATAAGGGAAAGGAACTTGGATTTATCTACGATGTGACATCAAGGGAACACCTTGAGGATACTGTGGGAAAGCTTGCGAAACGTCTTGCTTCCAAGAGCGCTCTTTCTCTGAAAACGGGGAAGAGGGGCTTTACTTCCATGTCCTGCCTTCCGGTGGATCGTGCTGTCGAAGTGGGCGGAGAGCTCTTCTCTGCTCTCGCCGCATCCGAGGACGGAAGGGAAGGTGTGGAAGCATTCCTCGCCAAGCGCCCGCCCGTCTTTCGAGGCCGCTGACCGGCACTGGGAACCGGGAAAGAAAGCCGGATCCCTGCAATCCATGGCACGATCAACATGTATGCCCTGAAGCACATGCGGTCCCGGGCATACATGTTGATCGTGCGCTTCGGACCGGCTGCCCCCGTATTCAACTTTGCTGTGGAGGAACAGGATCTACAGATCGTCCCTCCACAGCGGCATTGTGGAGCACCTGGGGCCTCCGCCTCCCTTCACCAGCTCGTCGGCATCAACAGGCACGACCTGTATGCCTGCTTTTTCAAGGGCCTTGATGGTACCGGTATTCCTGTCCCAAATACAGACACGCCCCGGCTCAAGGGCGAAAGTGTTTCCCCCTGACCCCGCTCTCTGTTCCGAGAAGGCAACCGCTTCGCTTTCCTCTCCCCCGACCTTGATTATCCGTACGGACTTCAGCTTCAGCACCTTCTTAATGGCACCGAAAAGGGAGTTTTCCCTGCGGATCCGCAGTCTCTCCCCCTTTCCCCGGGTGATATGAAGCACGGTGATCTTCTTTTCGATGTACGGAAAAAAGAGAAACGCATCATGGTCGATCATGTTCAGGAACATGTCCACGTGAACGTTCAGGCCGATGGAATCCTGTGGGCCGAGCCTCTGGTTTTCGAAGACAAGCGCCAGCACGTCCGTTATTTCCCCCGACTCCATGGTTCTCTTCGCGATCTTTTCTATGGACGCAGGATGGGTCCTCTCGTTCACCCCGATGACGAACACATTCCTGCTGTAGCAGTGAACGTTTCCTCCCTCCACAGGCGCGTCATCCTCATCCGCAGCCCCGTACCATGTTTTCCATCCCGCATCATTCAGCAGGGGATGGCGGCGGAATATGGCCCTGAGACAGGGGGGTTCTTTCATCCTGTCCCTGTTCAGCATTCTTCCGAAAATCATCCCGTCCCCCAGTACAGCCCCGGAATCCCTGGAATAAAGTACATTTGTCATGGGAAAAAGGCACCACTCACTCGTTCTGTCCGCAAGATCCCTCAGGGACACTTCCCCCGTCTCCCTGCTCAGTTCGTCCTTCGTCATTCCGAAGAATAACTGCTCTACCAGAGCGTCAGGAGAAAGTCCTGACAAAAATTCCAGAAGCACTTCCAGGGTCTGATCGGAGACAAAGGAACGTTCAGCATCCAGTATTCGGGGAAGCCACTCCTCTTTCATTCCGGGCAGAGCAAAAACATCCCGGAGGAGATCCTGAAACAGAAACACCCTGGCACCATACGACTCTACCGCGGCCACCCATTTCCGGTGCTCCTCCGCCGCCTTTGCGGGGCTCGGAACGGCGTCCCACGAAAGGGATCCCACGTTCAGTGGAGTACACCGCTCTATCCCCTTTCCCGGGGGCTGCATGATAACCGCCCTGAGTTTTCCTATCTCCGAACTCACCAGAATCTTCAGTTTTTCCACGGCAGAGCCCTCCCCCTCGACTGAATCCACCCCATCAGCTGTACAGGTCGGTACTCAGGTATTTCAGGCCTGAATCACACACGAGAAACGCGACGGTGCTCCCTTTTTCCCTGCCCCTCAGAAGCGAAACCGCCGCCTGCAGGTTCGCACCGGAGGAAAAGCCTGAAAAAATACCTTCCCAGCGGGCAAGAGCCCGTGACCCTTCGGCGGCATCTTCGCTGCCCACCGCCAGGTAATCCTCCACACTTTCCGGGTCGATGAAAGGAAGATCCCTGCTGTATCCTCCGCCCTGGATCTTGTGGTTGGGATCTGTAACTTTTTTCCCTGCGAGCCACGCCGCCGTGTCCGGCTCGACAACGTAGCACCGTATGGAAGGATCGTGTTTTTTCAGTGCCCTGGTGCACCCGGCGAAAGAGCCTCCCGTTCCGGCGAAGTCCACAAAGGCGTCGATCCTGCCTTCCGCCTGTTCCCACATCTCTTCGCCGGTGCCGAACTCGTGGGCCCTGATATTCCCCTCCAGCAGAAACTGGTCTGCCCTGAACGCATTCTTCTCCCTGACGATGCGCCGGGTTTCCGCTTCCACAAGTTCCAGATCTTCCCCGGACACCTGTCCCGAGGAAGACCCCGGTGCCTGTGCCACAAGCACGACCTGCGCCCCAAGGGCAGCCATCATCCTGGCCCGTTCCATGGAATTGCCCCTCGACATAACAGCAGTAAAAGGGTATCCCTTCACGGCGCATACGATGGCAAGCCCCGTCCCCGTATTCCCGCTCGTAAGCTCCACTACAGCCTGACCGGGAACAAGACGTCCCGACTGTTCCGCTTCCTCGATCATCCTGAGGGCGATCCTGTCTTTCTTGCTGAAGCCCGGGTTCAGGTACTCCAACTTGGCGTAGAGGGTACCTTCAAGCCCCCAGGCTTTCACCAGCCGGTCAAGCCTTACCAGAGGCGTGTTTCCTATTGCCCCGAGGACGTTTTCAAGCGCTTTTTCCATTCTGATTCACGCTCCCCTCTGCCTTTGCGGCATGCATATTCTCTCAGCAAACGACCTTCCCCTGCAATAGGGTCCGTCCAAAACCATTGCAAGCCACCTGCCATTGATACGTTTTCCCTGATTGACACGGAGCCTGGGAAACTCCATACTTTTTTCATTTCAAAGCATTTCGGGGAGGCAATACGTCATGGAAAACATCAAGGTCATCGTCTGGGGAATCGGGACAATGGGAACGCTCATGGCAAAAATCCTTGCAGAAAAGGAAGGGGTCGAACTTGTCGGGGCTCTGGACTCAGCACCCGATAAAGTCGGGCAGCCCCTCAGTGAAATTACGAGAATCAGCGGACACGAAAAAATCAACGTATCCCGGGATACCGAAGAAGTGCTTTTAATGGATGCAGATGTCGTTCTTCTCGCTGTTTCTTCCTTTATGGGAGAGACGCTGGAGCCCATCAGAAAGATAATTCAAAACGGCAAAAATGTGATAACCATCGCTGAAGAATGGGCATATCCACGGCTGACCGCCCCGAAAGAGTCCGGGGAAATCGATGCCCTTGCAAGATCACGGGGAGTCACTGTGCTGGGAACGGGGGTCAATCCCGGTTTTGTGCTCGATACACTGATAATAGCCCTTTCAGGTACATGTTCCAGCATCCGGAAGATCTCGGCGAAAAGGATAAACGACCTATCCCCCTTCGGACCGACGGTCATGAAAACACAGGGTGTAGGCTGCACCCCGGAGGAATTCCGCCGCGGGCTTGAAGACGGCACAATCGTAGGCCATATAGGCTTCCCCCAATCAATACACATGATCGCATCTTCACTGGGGATCAGGCTCGAAAAAATCACCCAGTCCATTGATCCGATCATCTCCGGGATCCACAGGAAAACCGCCTGCGCAGACGTCAGGCCGGGACAGGTTGCGGGCTGCAGCCATCGTGCCGAAGGCTGGTCGGGAGGGGAACCGGTCATCATCCTCGAACACCCGCAGCAGGTTCAGCCGGATGCCGAGGGAGTTGAAACAGGAGACTACATAAACATCGAGGGGATCCCGAACATCCAGGTCGCGATCAAGCCGGAAATACCGGGAGGAACGGCCACCGCAGCTCTCGCCGTGAATATGATCCCCCAGGTCATAAATGCCCCGGCAGGACTGGCTTCGATGGCGGAGCTTCCCGTACCGTCCGCACGGCTGGCCAATTTCAGGGAATTTCTAAAATAAAGGTCAGGAGGCATACCCTCCCGACCTTTATCATTCTTTAATCACCCAGAAGCTTCAGCACCACGTCGAGCAACACTTCGGCTCCCGCAGCCAGGTCATCCTCCGAAGTGTGCTCATCCGGATTATGGCTGATCCCGCCGACGCTCGGAACAAATATCATTGCGGCCCTGCACATCCTGGCCATCATCTGGGCATCGTGCCCCGCTCCGGACACCATGCGCATGGAAGAAAGTCCCCTCGCCGCCGCCACCTTTTCTATCTCGTCGGCAAGTCCCCTGTCAAAGACGACGGGATCGAACCGCACAAGGTGCTCGGCAGATATCCGGACCCCCTCTTCCCCGGCTGTCTTCTGAAGAAACTCCGCGAGTTTTTCCTCGGCCTCTGTCAGCCTGGTGCAGTCGGGGTCGCGAAGATCGACTGTAAATACTGCCCTGGATGGGATAACGTTCACTGCCCCGGGTTCAAAATTGATGGTCCCGATGGTGGCGAGCGTAGTTCCCGTTGAAACCGCCAGGTCCCTCAGGAAAACTGAGACACTGGCGGCGGCATATCCCGCGTCGTGGCGCATGTTCGTGGGGGTCGTTCCCGCGTGGTTCGCCTTCCCCGTGATCGAAACACGCCACCAGGAAATACCCTGTACTCCCTCCACCACCCCGATACGTATTTTTTCCGTGTCAAGCCTCGGTCCCTGCTCCACGTGAAGTTCAAGGTATTCCGAAGGAATAAGAAATCCCGGCTCTTCATTTCCGTTGTACCCAATCCGTGAAAGCGCCTCACCCACGGTGGTCCCCCCGTCATCCTTCACAGAGAGGGCTTCGTCCGCCGGAATACCTCCCACAAAGGCCAGTGAACCAAGCATATCCGGCTGAAATCTCACCCCTTCTTCGTTGGTGAACGCTGCAACTACAAGGGAACGCCCGGGAATACAGCCGGCTTCGCGAAAAGCCCTGGCAACCGCCAGTCCCGAAAGCACACCGTAGCATCCGTCGTAAGGCCCGGCATGGATCACCGTATCGATGTGAGATCCTATCATCAGGCTGTCCTTGCCCCCGTCTTTCCCCTCAAGGATACCGAAAATGTTTCCGAAACGATCCACCCTCACATCCAGGTCCAGTTCCTTCATCCACTTCACGAGAATATCCCTGGCCTTCCGGTCTTCTTCTGTCAGGGTCAGCCTCGTCCTTCCCCCAAGCGGATCGGCCCCTATCAAAGAAAGCGTCCTTATATGATCAAAAAGAATATCACCGCGGATTTCGGGCCGCGGTTTCCCTGTTCCGTCAGACACAGCCATGCCTCCTGTCCTGTCTGTAGTTCCTCTTCCAGATACTGGATCGTATTAAAAAAGTGTACCATGTGCTCTTCAAAAGCCGAAGAGAAAAGCTCTTCCTGTTCTGGAAGAACGTTCACCCGGTTCCCGTGCTGTCAGCCGCATCACATTCCTCCTGGGGGGCCGGGCCTTAGGCCAAGAAAGAGCTCCCGTTCCGGACCGCTGTCCCTTCCGGGAGCAAAGGGAACAGCCAGAGGTTCGAATCCCGCCGCTCCTATCAGCTCAAGCCACACTGACCTGGGGAAGAGCCCCATCCAGTGGCGGTCTTGGGCTACCTCCACGCTCCCGTCCCGGTCCCTCAACATATAGGCCATGTCGGCCACGTACATTTCCGCCCCGGGATCAGGGACCCATCGCCATTCGAGATAGCGCACTGCACGGCCATCTTTTTCGCTGCCTCCCGTCTCCGTGCCGGATTCGAAAGTTTCGGCCACAAAATCCGGCTGGAAGAGGGCCGCTCCCCCATGGGCCGTATGGACGAAGGCGGTTGTGAGGGCGTTAACGAGATCGGTTCGGCTTCTCATGTAATTCACCGCATCATGGAGAAGAACGCAATCGAACACCTGCCTGAGCCGGATGGATCTCATGTCTCCCTGCACATGCCTGCATTCCGGGTTCATGCGGCGGTTCAGTTTCACCATAGCCGGCTCCTGGTCCACCAGGGTGCAGGAAAAAGAGCCCTTCAGGTACGCCGCATTGTGACCCGCGCCGCTGCCGAGATCAAGGAGAGTGCGGGGAGTCCGACGGCAGTAAAACGTGAAAAGACTGCGGTAGAAACCAGTCTCTTCCTCGTAGTCCTCCACAGGCGTCAAAAGGGGGTACCATTCCGCCAGTTCACGGTAGAGTTTGAGATGCGGCACCGAAGCCACTTCGTTTTTTCTCTCCATGTCCATCCCCTTCTACCCCGTATTCCTCCGGTCACAGGCTCATCCCGAAAGATATGCCGGGACATTCAGTCCTACCGATGCGCGACAAAAAACTCGTAAGCGTAACAGTTCGAGTGCTTCCGGTGCATTTCGGGCTCCCGGGCCAGAATGTCGATCACGGCCAGAGCTTCGTCATTGCCCCGGTATCGCTGCCGCATCTCCCCGAGGCACTTCTCCATGGGCGAATAAAAATCCGTCCACCAGGCCTCGTCGGGCAACGTAAAATGCCCCACTGCCGTAAAACCTGTCGCTGCAATTATCGCCAGGAGATCGTCAACCCTTCCCATACCGGGGTAGTCCGACTCAAAGAGCTCCCTCACCTCCGGCGGCGGGTCATCAATGGTCCAGACCGCATCGGTGAACGCGGCATACCCTCGGGGACGCAGGAGACTGCGGCAGACCGACAGCGCTTTACCTATCCCTATATTGTAAAGCGCTCCCTCCGACCAGACCAGGTCAAAACTCTCAGGGGGCAGTCCTGTGTCTGTCATTTCGGCCGCCATAGGGATAACCCGTTTTGAAAGGCCAAGTTCAGCCACTCTGGCCTTCAGATGTTCGATGCTCGGCGCATGAATATCTACGGCGGTTATAATACCCGAGGTAAATTCGGCAAGATGCATTGTCTGGGCTCCGACACCACAGCCAAGATCCAAAATCTTCGGGTCTGACGGCAAGTCACTGCACAGAGAAAGCGCCCTGGCCGCACAGGCCCTGCTCCCCGGGCCCTGCCTGGGAAGCGACTCGAAAAGTTCCAGGAACAGCTTTCGGAACAAGGGAGATAATTCGTTCATTTCCATTCCCCCATTCTGTTTCCTTTAGGAACACAACCGCTCTTCCAACACCTTTTCCCGCCGATCCGGCTGAACAGTTTGTTCGGAGGCGGTGATGCCTCTTTTTTATCCGGGTCATCATGACCACGCCCAATAATGGGCATCAATCAATTAGGAAAGTGCTGTGCTCCCTTTCCTGAACACATAAATCGCCCATCCCAGCGTTTCCCGTCCCCACCGCAGATATGCCGCCCTGCCCTCACGAACCCGATTCAGCACGGCCTCCACATCCGGATCATCCCGATAGTCACTCGCCCAGGTTTCAGCAGCATACCACTGTAACCCTTCATATCTATCCCAGTCATCCTGGCTGCTTACGAGTGTGTAGACAGGCTCCAGTCCGAACTCCCGCCCGGCATCTGCATTCTCATAATGTGTTCCGAAGTCGTTCCGTTTCACTCCGATCGCCTCTAAATACTCTCTTTCCGGCTCATGCCTCCAGTACGGTTCTCCCGCAACGATCCAACTTTCCGGGGCTGCCATCTTATTCAGCGCGCTCAACGTCCCTCGATGCCCGCCAAAAATCCAACTCGCACCTATACAGGCTGCCAGGTCAAAGCTCTCCGGGGTCTCCGGAACATACCTGGCCCCGTCCATCTCCAGGAAATGGAGTCGGGTATCCGGAGTACGTTCCTGATGCTTCTTCCGGGCATCGGCAATGAAGTAGGGAGAGAGATCAACTCCTGTCCCGGTTATTTCCGGGTACCGTTCCGCAAGCCTGATGAGGAACTCGCCCTTTCCAGTGGCTATATCAAGTATGCGTGCCCCGGGTCTCAGAGGCAGAAATGTGATGAGCTGCTCAATTTTCTCAAGACTCACAGGATTGCAGATAATGTGCTCCCGATGCGTGATGTCAAAAAACTTCCACCTGTCCATGCATATACCTTCTTTGTCAGTGCGGCCGAAGCGCCGGATTTTATGACGTGCTCCAGTATTTCCTGACTTCATAGATCATACCATCGACCCGGTGCAAACAACACAAAAAAGCTCCTCCCCTTGCGGGGAGGAGCCTTCAGTTTGTAAACTGCAGGGGAACTTTTCAGTTTCCCTGTTCTCCGTAAATCATACCGCTCCAGCGGTCGTCAGGTTTACGGAAAAGCACCGTGTCAACTATCCTGCCGTTTTTCTGTTCCACATCCAGGAAGCTACCCTCCGGAAGAAGCCAGAAAGGCTTTCCGGATACAAATACGAGTTTCTTGTTGAACATACATGTACCTCTTTCTTTTTCATAATACCGATACGAACAGCGCCTCAAAAAGGATGTCTCGGTTCCAGTCTCTTTCAGGGAAGTATGGACGCTGAATAAAATCAAGTCATTCAGGATGATCGCTCCACAATGACCTGGAAACTATCAACTTTTTATTTACTAAACGTATATTCTACCACGTATTTTCGAAGTGTCAATACCTTGTTTATTGTTGTTTTCTCCGAAACCCGCAGCTTCGTTTTATAAAATGAAGCGAAAAATCCCCAAACGGCCAATAAGGGGCTTTGTTTCCCCTTCTGCTTCTTTCTGTTTGTATCTTCTTTTTGCTCTTTATCCTCTTTTGTGGTTCTATCCCCATCTGCACTCAAGGCTGTTTTCCGTGTTGCAGGGGTACTTATGGAACCGAACACTTTTTTCAGTCCGTCATTATTGCCTGCAGCAGCGGCCTGACTTTGGATTTTAAACAGAGAATATGAAAAGATAAAGAATACACCATTTCCGTGCATAAAAAAGGCAAAAAAAAGACCCCCGGGAATCTTCCTCCCAAGAGTCTTATGGGAAACAAGAACCGCTGAATACAGCGGATTGAATCTGGCTCCTCGGCGAGGACTCGAACCTCGAACCTAGTGGTTAACAGCCACCCGCTCTGCCGATTGAGCTACCGAGGAATAATTCTCAATTGAGTGGAGGCGGCACCCAGATTCGAACTGGGGATAAAGGATTTGCAGTCCTCTGCCTTACCACTTGGCTATGCCGCCGGAAAACAATGGAGCGGAAGACGGGATTTGAACCCGCGACCCCAACCTTGGCAAGGTTGTGCTCTACCCCTGAGCTACTTCCGCGTCCCTTTTCAAGAATTCAAAGATGGTGGCGGGACCCAGAATTGAACTGGGGACACGCGGATTTTCAGTCCGCTGCTCTACCAACTGAGCTATCCCGCCTCACTTGGAGGTATAATGGCGGGGCCGACGAGACTCGAACTCGCGACCTTCGGCGTGACAGGCCGACGCTCTAACCGACTGAGCTACGACCCCGCATCTCCAATGAAGCCCTGGTGGGCGAAACAGGGTTCGAACCTGTGACCCCCTGCGTGTAAGGCAGGTGTTCTACCGCTGAACTATCCGCCCTTAGGTGTTCCAACAACGCGAGGGATAGTATATAAGGAATTCCGCCAACGGTCAACTCTTTATACCAAAGAAAGAATTTTCCGTTATTTTTGATCAATGTCCTGCCGGAAACATGGCAGGTGCTCTGGATTTCTTGTTCCCTCAAAAAGCCGGATCCGTACATTTCCATGACCAATACAAGGGAAATATCGGTATTCTATCAGCGACAAAAGGGGTGCTCATTCCTTTTTCACAGTGCCTTCTATCTTCTGAATTCCACCCCGTACAGCTCCTCATAGACTTTTATCATGGCCCCCTTGTTTTCACTGCCGTATCCCTTCAGCAGGGCTGCCTGGAAAACAGCCGCCGCCGCATTGAATATTGGAAGGGGCAGCTTCATTTCCCCGGAAACCTTAAAAGCCGATACAATATCCTTGTAGGCTTTTTCAAGAGGATAGCCCTCAGAAAACTCGTTCTTCAGGATCCTGGGAATAAAAAAATCCGATGCAAAACTTCTGCCGGTCCCTGAATTCACAATGCTGCCCACTTTATGGGGATCAAGCCCCATTCCGCGTGAAAGGGCCAGCATTTCAACAAGGGAGGCCACATTCATATCATAGAGGACCTGGTTTATCAGTTTTACCAGCTGGCCGCTCCCGGTTTCCCCCATATATTCAATAGTATTCCCGATTCGCTCCAGGTAAGGCCTTACAGCATCGAAAACTTCCCGCTCTCCTCCGCACATGACGGCAAGTGTTCCATCTCTGGCTCTTTGCTCCATGCCCGAAACAGGGGCATCAAGGAAATGAATACCTTTTTCCTGAAGCGCTTTTCCGATTTTCACCGTTATCCCGTAATCGGACGTGCTTAAATCCACTATAACCTGCCCCGGCTCAAGAAATTTGAAGAGACCTTCGCTGCCGAGGACTATCTCCTCGACCACATCCCCGTCAGGAAGTGAAAGAAAAATTACAGCCGCCTCGCTGACTTCTTCAACTGAACCAGTTGTCACTATTCCTTGTTCAACATACTTCACAGCCTTATGCTTGTCCCTCACAAAGGCCACGATTTCCTCTGAACCTTTCTTCCCCATATTTACAGCCATAGGGCCGCCCATTGTACCCAGGCCGAAAAAACCTATTTTGGTCCCGTCCATTAGCTGCTCCCCTCCCGCCTGAAACTGAAATTTTCATAGTGAACAGATCCATAGATTACCATGGCACACGGCCATTTTCACACTCAGGGGCAGGAAAGATTATTTTGAAGAACACCCTGACAGCCCGGTCCCAAAATTTAATCATATCTTCTCAATAGGTATCTCTACCCATTTTATTCAATAAACAAAAATATTTTTTCCTATTGCACAAAAATATATTAGCCGTATACTTTGTCCAAATGGACTCTTCAGATTATTCCTATTAGTCAAGCATAAAAGGAAATAAAGGCACTGGAATCAATTGTTTCAGGATAAATCGCAGCTTTTTGAAGCAAATGAATGGATAAGGGGGGAAGATAATGGCTGGTAAGAAACGGAAACAGGACACAGGAACAGAATCACGGCGGCGATTGGGGCTACTCGTTTTTGCTTTGGCTGCTTTAATTTTCTCTTTTCTTTCTGCTCCACTGGCAGAATCGGCGGAGGATCCGCCCATCGAGCCTCTCGCTTCGGAGTGGCAGCAAGTTATGATCACCAAACACAGGGCGATCATCTCCTTTATGGACTCGGACTACGGTCTGAAAACCTTCCGGGGGCAGGCAGAAAACCTGGAGACCGACCTCTCCAATTATTACGGGGCCAACGTGATAACAACAACAAAGGCGGATCTTGGAGTTCTCGGGACAAGCGACAGCCGGGTCTTCTCCCAGTCCCAGGCCTTCGGACTCGCGCCCCAGACAAGGACCATCCCCGATGACTTCATGGGGACGAAGACCTTCACCAAGGTACCGACGGGTGTAATCTGCACGTCATACCTCACGAGGACGGATGCTGACGCGAACAATACCTACCTCTGGATGGAGCTCACCGGAAGGAACGAAACGACGGGAACCGTTGGACGCATCGGAAGGGTAAAACTCACAGGCATTTACCGGCCATACTACCGTTACAAGTTCAATGCGGACGGTTCAAAAATATACGCGGCGCCGCTCGACCAGAACGTAGCCCACGACATGGTGGCCTGGGATTGGAACGGGGACGGATACACTGACTGGCTGGTTAACTGCCTCACCAATCCTGTGGGTACCGACAGTTATAAGAACATGAAGGTCTCGCTCGTCTTTGTGGACGGAAAGTCTCTCTACGATGCATGCAGAGGTCTGGGATCAGTCCGGATATGGCAGAATACGGAATGGGAGTACACCACCGGTGGAGACGTGGTGGGAGGATTGACCGGGTGGGAACCGCCGAACAGCGTCCGCACTGCCATCGGCGATATGGACGGTGACGGTATTCCTGAAGTGGCCCTGTACTACACCAAGGTCCAGGGCGGGGCGGATCACAACAACCACCTCAAGATCCTGAATTTACGGTACAACGGCAGTTCCGATCCCTCGTGGGAATGGGTCTACGAAAAAGGGTCTGACGTGGGCAGATGGAACACCCGGTACGACAGCGCCACGGTCGCCATGGGCGACCTGGACGGCGACGGCTTCGACGAACTGACCGTGCTCTACAGCACGACCCCCGCGCTCTATCAGAATTCAAAGCTCTATCTCGATGTCTGGAAGATCGTCAACGGGGAAGTCACACGGCCGGTCAGGGGTGTGCAGATAAGCTCCGGTGCCAAAATGGCGTCCAGTTCGTGCCCCGCCGTGGAGGCGTCTATCGACGACCTCGACGGAGACGGGATCGATGAGCTTATCTATGTGCACACCGAAGCCGGAAATGTAAACAGGCTCCATATCAACGTGCACAAATGGCCGGTGACCGAAGGCGTGGTGGTTCTCACAGGAATGGGGACCAAGTACGGCTACTATCTGACCGACTATGACAGCACCTGGACTATGCACTCAAGTTACGTGCGCTTTTCCATGAACACAGGGATGTTCGCCTATCCCGAGACCGAAATACTCAAAAAACAGATCGGCCTTGTATCCACTCTTCCAGGCTCCTCCGGCAAAGAAGGCCTCAGGTGGGGTATCTTCTCGTGGAACGAGACCGACGGGCTGGCGCTCATAGCCAAGGGAACAAGGGCGGACGGAGCGATGGCAGGAAATGTGGTTCCCACGATCACCGCCGCCGACATCGACGGTGACAGCATGGTCCTGGGAGAACCCACCGGCTTCACCGTTTACGACAACATCGAACCGGTCTTCATCATCCAGGCACCCCCGCGGCACTGGGACGTCCTCTCCTCGGGGGGAACGACCAGGATCATGGATTCCTTTGCGGTCCTCAACGGATACTCCACGACGATGATGGGCAAAACATCCGACTCCGAGACGACCCTCACCACGAAAACAAGCGAGGGGCACTGGGGCGCGTCCGTAGGTATTTCGGTCGCGCAGGTCCATCACCGAAAAGAGAACACCACCCTGTTCGAGGCGGGGCTGGAATATGCCGGAGAGGCCGCTCACGCCCATACCTATGGAACAACGGTCACCACTACGGCCAGCCTGTCCGCTACTGCCCAGTACGACGACCAGGTGTATTTCCGGGCGAATACTCATGACGTGTGGCGGTACCCCGTTCTTATGCCCGAGTCCCAGGCGTTTGTGACAGAGGACGGAGTGACGTACAGAAAATTCGTCCAGTTCATCGTCCCCCGGGTCATCCAGTCGAGTTTCTCCTCCACAGCCGGAAAAGAGGTCGACTGGTACGAACCGTGGCACAACGGGCTGAATCTGTTCTCCTACCCCCGGACCCTGGAACAGACCAGGGATTATCCCCAGGGTGCGGCATCGAAGCTCCCCGATGACTTCTGGGAGGACATCAACGGCCTCGTGCTCGCCAAGAGCACGGGACAGATCATGGGAAACGTTGACAGCACACAGTCGAACTTTACCATGGAGGTCATTGGACATGATGATGTACTGGATTCGCTCAAGAACAGTGTCTCCGGATACGCAAAACTCAACCTTCCCAGCCGGGGCAAGCTCATCAAGGTTACGGGGCACTTCGGTGTTCACGGCGACTATTCATACGGATCGGACACGATCACCACGTCGGACAAAAGCAAGCTGGGCGGAATAACCGTCTCGTGGCCGGGCGTAGCCGGCTACGCAAGCCCTTCGGGAATGAC
>Ga0209510_1001495_pt1 | contig 26322 bp, 22 predicted proteins | sample BiotimSIPDNA_FD_185749 | JGI IMG/M metagenome (GOLD analysis project Ga0209510, IMG submission 185749) | Anaerobic biogas reactor microbial communites from Washington, USA - Biogas_R1 time_0 SIP DNA (SPAdes) (version 2) | ecosystem: Engineered > Bioreactor > Anaerobic > Unclassified | place...
GAGGTGCTCCGGCCCATTGATGAACAGGCGCTTGCGCAGGCCCGGGATTTTGTGGCAGCAGGCCGGGTTAGGGTTCACCACGCCAGGGGGGTGGACAGCCTGTACATCAGGGCCCGCCTCACCTCCGGGGAGGACTGGGCAGAGGCTGTCATTGAAGGGGGACACGCCCGGTTTGTGTCCCTGATGAAAAACGGCCGCAGCCTGCCGGTTGCGGCAGCCCCGGAGGCGCCTGCTGAGGAGGCCCAGGAAACCGGCATCGATGTGGCAGAGATCCTGCATTTTGTGGAATCCCTTGATTTTGGCAGCCACCAGGACCTGGTGGACCTGATTGACCGTCAGATTGACTATAACCTGCGCATCGCGGAGGAAGGGCTGGAAAACAGCTACGGCGCCATGGTGGGCCGCACCCTGATGGACGCAGCCCCGGATTCCTTAAGAGAGCGCATCCGGGCCTATGCCGCCGCAGGCTCCGATGCCCGGATGGCCGGCTGTACCCTGCCGGTGGTGATCAATTCCGGCTCCGGCAACCAGGGCATCACCGCCTCCCTGCCCCTGATCGTCTATGCCACAGAAAAAAACATGAGCCAGGAAGCGCTGCGCCGGGGGCTGGTATGGTCCAACCTGCTGGCCATCCAGATGAAGGCCCTGGTGGGCAAGCTGTCCGCCTTTTGCGGCGTGGTCAGCGCAGCTGCCGCTGCCGGCGCCGGGCTGGCCTTCCTTCAGGGGCTGGACCTGGCCCAGATGGAGCAGGTGATCAGCACCTCCCTGCTGACCGCCGGGGGCATCTTCTGCGACGGGGCCAAGGCCTCCTGCGCCAGCAAGATTGCCGTTGCCCTGGACTGCTCCCTCCTGGCCCTGGACATGGCGAAAAACGGCCGCAGCCTGAAAACAGGCCAGGGCCTGAACACCGGGGACATCAACCAGACCATCCGGGAGGTGGCCCGGATCGCCCGGGAGGGCATGCGGGAAACCGACCACATGATCCTGGAGAGCATGCTGAAAACAGGCGCCCAGGGCGCCGGCTGAAGCCCGGGTGCTGCCCGGCTGAAAATTGGCAGGAAAACCTGTTTTCAGGCTTGAAACTTTGTAGCACATAGCGTATACTTTGTATGAACTGCATACGGTCTGGATGATCGTTTTCAGGAGAGCGCGGGCAGCCGCGGCCGAAGGAATAAGTGCCCCTCGTACCGGACGGGCATGAAGATCTCAGGAAACAGGACTGAAAACGGGACAGCACTCTGGAGAGCACAGTCACCGGCGAAGCAATCGCGGCCAGCCGCGAGAATCTTTCAGGTTTTACACAGAGGTTCAGGTACCTGGATTAAGTGTGTGAAAGGAAGGGCAACAGAGGTGAAGGTGCTGACCAACAACCCCATGGTGCATGGGCATTTGAGCAGCCAGGCCGTCTGCGCGGTGGACTACCGCGACGTGTCCCTTCACGAACTGATGTGCATCGTTCGTGATTTTGTGCATCTGGGGCACCGCCTCCTCACCCATCCCCTGTCCGGCAGCGTCAAACCCAACGAAACCCTCTACAAATCCATCGGCATCACAGACCAGCCCGAAGCCGGCCTGTGCCTTTCTTCCCTGAACATCATCGAGCACAGCATCCAGACTGTGGAGCGCTTTGCCAACATCAAAAAACCCATCGACAGCAACGCCAAAGCCGACCTGCAGCTGGTGGACTTCACCCTGATCTTGTCCGCACTGGACAGCTTTATGCCGGGGCAGCAAACATTTGAGGCCCTGAAGCATCCGGCGGTAAGCCCCCTTGATCCCCCTGCGCCAACCCGTCTTTGACAGGCGATTGATTATTACCATTTCAAAAAGGAGGAGTTTGGTTTGAGGTTAGAACTAGGTTACATCCCCATCACCGACATCCAGTTCGGCGACGTGTCCAAGGTGGAAAACGGCGTGCTCACCGTGGACAGCAAGACGGTGGAAGCCCTGATCCTGAAGGATGAGCGCATCGTCAGCGTCAAGGTGGACATCGCCAGGCCCGGTGAATCCGTCCGCATCACCCCGGTGAAGGACGTCATCGAGCCCCGGGTGAAGGTGGAAGGCCCCGGCGGCATGTTCCCCGGCGTCATCTCCCCCGTGGACACGGTGGGCAGCGGCAGGACCCATGTATTAAAGGGTGCGGCCGTGGTCACCACCGGCCGGATCGTGGGCTTCCAGGAAGGCATCCTGGACATGTCCGGCATCGGCGCCAAATACACCCCTTTCTCCCAGACCAACAACCTGGTGCTGGTAATCACCCCCAGAAAGGGCCTGGGCTCCCACGAGCATGAGCATGCCGTGCGGGAAGCGGGCCTCAAAACCGCAGTGTACCTGGGCGAACTGGCCCGGGACCTGGTGCCTGAGACGGTGGAGGTGTTTGAATCCCTGCCCTTCATGGACGGCCTGAAAAAATACCCGGACCTGCCCCGGGTGGGCTATGTGCAGATGCTGCAAAGCCAGGGCCTGCTCCACGACACCTATGTCTATGGCGTGGATGCCAAGAAGATCCTGCCCACCATCATGTCCCCCACCGAGGTCATGGACGGGGCCATCATCTCCGGCAACTGCGTGTCCGCCTGCGACAAGAACCCCACCTATGTGCACCAGAACAACCCCATCGTGCACGACTTGTATGCCCGCCACGGCAAGGACCTGAACTTTGCCGCCATGATCATCACCAATGAAAACGTCTACCTGGCAGACAAGGTGCGCTCCTCGGACTGGACGGCCAAGCTGTGCGGCTTCCTGGGGCTGGACGGCGTCATCATCTCTGAAGAAGGCTTCGGCAACCCCGACACCGACCTGATGATGAACTGCCGCAAGATCACCGACCGCGGCATCAAGACCGTGGTAATCACCGACGAATACGCCGGCCAGGACGGCGCCTCCCAGTCCCTGGCGGACGCCCATGAATCCGCAGACGCCCTGGTGACCGGCGGCAACGCCAACCAGGTAATCACCCTGCCCCGGATGGACCGGGTCATCGGCACGGAGGAATACGTGGGCATCATCGCCGGCGGCTGGGACCAGAACAAGCACGAGGACGGCACCATCACGGTGGAAATCCAGGCCATCACCGGCGCCACCAGCGAGGTGGGCTTCGCCTACCTAAGCGCGCGGTAAAGAAGAACATCAGGAAAGGAGAGAAGGAATTTGAGCAAGATCAGGATTGTCCATTACATCAACCAGTTCTTTGCCCAGATTGGCGGCGAGGAAATGGCCCATGTGCCCCCGGAATACCGGGACGGCGCGGTGGGGCCCGGCCTGGCCCTGGGCAGCGCCTTTGGCGACAAGGCCGACATTGTGGGCACTGTCATCTGCGGCGACTCCTATTTCAATGAGAACATGGAGGACGCCAAGAAGAAGCTGATTGGTTTCATCAGGAAAGCCAAGCCCGACCTGTTCATCGCGGGCCCGGCCTTCAACGCCGGCCGCTATGGCGTGGCCTGCGGCGCCATCTGCGAAGCGGTGCGGGAGGAACTGAAGATCCCCGTCCTCACCGGCATGTATGAGGAAAACCCCGGCGCTGACATGTTCCGGCAGAAGGTGTACATCATCGCCACCCGCAACTCCGCCGTGGGCATGCGGGATGCCGTGAAGAAGATGTCTGCCCTGGCGCTGAAATTGGCCAACCAGGAACCCATCGGCGCATCCAGCGAAGAGGGCTATATCCCCCAGGGCATCCGGGTAAACCTGTTTGAAGAGGACCGGGGCTCCAAGCGCGCGGTGGACATGCTGATGAAAAAGCTGAAGGGCAAGCCCTTCACCACCGAGTACCCCATGCCCATCTTTGACCGGGTGGATCCGCAACCCGCGGTGAAGGACATCACCAAGGCCAAGATCGCCCTGGTGACCTCCGGCGGCATCGTGCCCCTGGGCAACCCCGACCACATCGAGAGCTCCAGCGCCACCAAGTACGGCCGCTATGACCTGGATGGCGTCAACTATCTGTCCAAGGACGCCTATGCCACCGCCCACGGCGGCTACGACCCCTCCTACGCCAATGCCGACGCCGACCGGGTGCTGGCCGTGGACGTGATGCGGGAATTTGAGAAGGATGGCAAAATCGGTTCCCTGTACCGCTATTTCTTCTCCACCGTGGGCAACGGCACCGCCGTGAAGAACGCCAAGGCCTTTGCCGAGGAGTTCTCAAAGGAATTGATTGAGGAGAATGTTCAGGCTGTGATCCTGACCTCCACATGAGGGACCTGCACACGTTGCGGCGCAACGATGGTAAAAGAAATTGAGCGTGCGGGCATCCCCGTGGTTCATGTATGCACAGTCACCCCCATCTCCCAGACCGTGGGCGCCAACCGGATCGTGCCGGCTGTCGCCATCCCCCATCCCCTGGGCAATCCCGCGCTGCCGCTGGAGGAGGAGAAAGCCGTCCGGCGCAAGATCATGAAGACCGCGCTCACTGCCCTCTCCACCGAAATTGACGGGCAGACCGTGTTTGAAGTGGAATAACCAGGAAGAGGAAATCTGATGCAAGAAAAAATCTATGACGTGATCATCATCGGCGCAGGCCCTGCCGGCCTTTCCGCAGCCATCTACACCGGCCGCGCCCGGCTGGACACCCTCATCATCGAAAAGGAGAAAGAGGGCGGCCAGATTGTGATCACGGCTGAAATCGACAACTACCCCGGCAGCCTCAGGAATGAGTCCGGCCCCTCCCTGGTGGCCCGGATGGTGGCCCAGGCCGAGCGCCACGGCGCGAAAAAGGTCTTTGACACCATTGTCGAGGTAGACCTGAAAGGCGACATCAAGCGCTTAAAGGGCAAAAAGGGCGAATACGCCGCCCATTCCGTCATCATCGCCGCCGGCGCCCATCCCCGGCCCATCGGCTGCACCGGCGAAAAAGACTTCATCGGCAAGGGCATTTCCTACTGCGCCACCTGCGACGCCGCCTTCTTTGAGGACATGGACATCTATGTGGTGGGCGGCGGGGACACTGCGGTGGAGGAGGCCCTGTACCTCACCAAGTTTGGCCGCCAGGTGACCCTCATCCACCGGCGGGACCAGCTGCGGGCTATCAAGTCCATCCAGGACCGGGCCTTTGCCAATGACAAACTGAAGTTCCTCTGGGACACCGTGGTGACGGAGGTCCGGGGCGACGGCATCATCGAGAGCATGACCGTCAAAAACGTCAAAACCGGCGAGGAGACCGTGATTGATGCCGATGAGGAGGACGGTACCTTCGGGGTCTTCGGCTTTGTGGGCTTCATCCCCGAAACCGAGATCTTCAAGGATCAGCTGAACCTCAGAAACGGCTACATCGTCACCGACGACAACATGCACACCGAGATCCAGGGCGTGTTTGCCGCCGGGGACATCCGGGAGAAAAGCCTGCGCCAGGTGATCACCGCCGCGGCGGACGGCGCCATTGCCGCCATGGAAGCCAATGCCTACATCGAGGGCTACTGCCTGGTCAATCTCGGGTAGACTGTCTGTAAAGCCCTCAGTACCACCACAGAAATGGAGAACAACATGATTGATCTGACAAAAGAAACCTTTGAAACCGAGGTCCTTCAGGCGGAAGGCACTGTGTTTGTGGACTTTTATTCCGACGGCTGCGTGCCCTGCAAGGCCCTGGAGCCCTTTGTGAAGGAAATGTTCGAGAAATACGGCGACCAGATGAAATTCACCGGCCTGAACACCACCAAGGCCCGCCGCCTGGCCATCAGCCAGAAGGTGCTGGGCCTGCCCGTGATGGCCATCTACCAGAAGGGCGAAAAAGTGGAAGAGCTGGTGAAGGACGACTGCACCCACGAGAACATCGAGAACATGATCAAGAAATACCTGTAATACTAAACACACGAGTTAATGCACTCATGGATCGAGGATTTTTGATGGCTCTGCTAAGTCGAAGGAACGAAGCGTAGCCGTAGCCTACGCTGAGTGAATGAGACGACGCAGAGACGCAAAAAGACCGATTCATGGAAGCATTAAAGAGTGCGTTTAGTATAATATACAGGTCTGAAACGCTAAGTAACCGCCCCGGCGGGTGCTTATACCATCACTAAAGAAAGGAGGAAAGAGCTTTGAGCTTGCTGAAGGATAAGAAACTCATCATCATCGGCGACCGGGATGGCATCCCCGCCCCGGCCATCGAAGAGTGCTTCAAAAATCTCGACGCGCAGGTTGTGTTTTCCTCAACGGAATGCTTTGTCTGAACGAGCGCAGGGGCAATGGACCTTGAGAACCAGAAGCGGGTAAAAGATCTGGCTGAAAAGCACGGCCCGGAGAACATCGTTGTGATCCTGGGCGCTGCTGAAGGCGAAGCTGCAGGTCTTGCAGCGGAAACCGTCACAGCCGGAGACCCCACGTTCGCAGGTCCCTTGACCGGAGTCCAGTTAGGACTGAGCGTATACCACGTCTGCGAAGACGAAATCAAGAGCCTCATTGATGAGGACATCTACGACGAGCAGATCGGCATGATGGAAATGGTGCTGGACGTTGACGAGATTGTCAGCGAAATGACCGCCATCCGCGACGAGCACGGCAAATACTGACCGCGTAAACGGTCGGTGAACCAGGCAGGGGCGCGACCGCGTTTGTGAACCCTCACATGCGCCCCGCCCCTGCTTCTTTTTTAGAATGACTAAAGTTTTATGGAGGTAATATGAACAGCGTCCTGGCCGCAACCAGCTATGTGATGGTGCATGCTCCTGACATGGTGCTGCACAACGGTACCACCCAGACCACCGAAAAAACGGTGAACCCGGGCTCAGATTATCTGAAAGCCCTGCCCAGCCACATCAGGAGTTATGAGCAGGCGCTTTCCTATGCCCCCAACCAGACCTATATCGGCAACCTGAACCCGCAGCAGCTGGGTGAGCGCCCCCAGCCCTGGTATCCCAACCCCATGGACCAGGCGGAGCGCTACGGCAACTTCGGCGAGATCATGCCCCAGGACGAGTTTCTGCTGCTGCTGGCAGCCTGCGACGTCTTTGACCTGGCCTTCCTGGAGAAAGGCTTTGTGGAACAGACCCTGCCCGCCTTCCGCCGGCATCCCCTGATGCGGGAGGACATCGTGGCCCGGGTCAAGGAAGGCGTGGACATGGACAGCATCCGCCACAACGTGGACGCGGAGCACGCCGAGGGCCTCTACCACAAGGGCGAGCTGGTGGGCTATGTCAAGCGCGCCCATGACGTGGACGTGAACCTCTCCGCCCACATCATCCTGGAAAACCTGGTGAGCAAGGCCTCCAGCGTGCTGTCCCTATTGCACCTGGTGAAGAACGCCGGCATCGACCCCGAAGAGGTTGACTATGTCATCGACTGCTCCGAGGAAGCCTGCGGCGACATGAACCAGCGGGGCGGCGGCAATTTTGCCAAGGCAGCTGCTGAGATTGCCGGCCTTAAAAACGCCACCGGCTCGGACCTGCGGGCCTTCTGCGCCGCACCAGCTCATGCCATGGTGAGCGCCGCTTCCATGGTGAAGGCAGGCACCTTCAAGAAAGTGGTGGTCACTGCCGGCGGCTCCACCGCCAAACTGGGCATGAACGCCAAGGACCACGTGAAGAAGGACCTCCCCGTCCTGGAGGACACCGTGGCTGGCTTCGCCGCCCTGGTGGCCGCGGATGACGGGGTCAGCCCCGAGATCGATCTGGACATGGTGGGCCGCCACGTGGTGGGCACCGGCTCCTCCCCCCAGGCCGTCATCACCAGCCTGGTCTTAAAGCCCCTGGAGCAGGTGGGCATGAAGATCACGGACATTGACAAATTTGCCGCCGAGATGCAAAACCCCGATGTCACCAAGCCCGCCGGCGCAGGGGACGTGCCCAACGCCAACTTCAAGATGATCGCCGCCCTGGCGGTGAAAAGCGGCGAGATCGGCCGGGGCGACCTGAATGCCTTCATCGACAAGCACGGCATGCCCGGCTGGGCCCCCACCCAGGGACACATCCCCTCCGGCGCCCCCTATCTGGGCTTCGCCCGGGAGGACATCCTGGAAGGCCGCATCAACACCGCCATGATCGTGGGCAAGGGCAGCCTCTTCCTGGGCCGCATGACCAACCTCTTTGACGGCATCTCCTTCGTCCTGCGCAAGAACCGGGACCAGGCAGCCGCAGCGGAGCAGGGCATCTCCAAACAGGAGGTGCGCGGCCTCATCGCCGAAGCCCTGCGCAGCTTCGCCGGCTCCCTCATGGACCAAGCAGGAGGACAGGATGCCTAAGAAATCCGTTCAGGCCCTCATCCGGGAGAGCTTCCTGGACATGGCCGATGCCCTGGAGTCCGGCCGTCTGGGCGGGTGTCCCAAGATTGCCCTCACCGGTCTGGGCAGCGAGCTGGGCGAGGAAAACGCCCTGCAAGGCGCCCTGCTGGCCGCCCAGCAGGGGGTGGATGTCACCTACATCGGCAGCCTCTCCCACCCCGCCCTCACCCACGTGCCCGCTGCCACCGAGGACGAAGCCCATGCCGCCATGGAACGCTTGCTGGATGAAGGCGCCGTAGCCGGCGCCACCACCATGCACTACCCCTTCCCCATCGGGGTGGCCACCGTGGGCCGGGCCATCATCCCCGCCAGCGGGAAGGAGATGTTCCTGGCCACCACCACCGGCACCGCCGCCACCGACCTGGTGGCCGGCATGGTCCTCTCCGCCATCTACGGCGTCATCGCCGCCAAGGCCTGCGGCGTTGCGGAGCCCACCGTGGGCATCCTCAACATCGACGGCGCCCGGCAGGTGGAAATCCTCCTCAAAAAGTTCATCGCAGCCGGCTACCCCATGCGGCTGGCCACTTCCACCCGCTCTGACGGCGGCTGCATCATGCGGGGCAATGACCTTCTGGCCGCCAGCGCTGACGTCATGGTGATGGACACCCTCACCGGCAACCTGGTCATCAAGATGCTGTCCAGCTTCATGAGCGGCGGCACCTACGAGTCCCTGGGCTTTGGCTACGGCCCCGGCATTGCAGAGCACTACGACCGCCTCATCATGATCGTGTCCCGGGCCAGCGGCGCCAGCGTCATCGCAGGTGCCCTCCAGTACGCCGCCACCCTGGTGGAAAACGACTACAAGGCCATCGTCCGTAAGGAGTTTGCCCTGGCCCACAAGGCCGGCCTCAAAGCCCTCCTGGACGAGGTAATCTCCGCCAAAAAGCAGGCCGCCCCCGAGAAAACCGTCACAGCCCCGCCCAGGGAAGCCGTCACCACCGACATCGCCGGCATTGATGTGATGGACCTGGAAAGCGCCGTGGAGTCCCTCTGGGCTGAGGGCATCTATGCCGAATCCGGCATGGGCTGTACCGGCCCCATCGTCCTCATCGCCGACCGGAACCTGGATCAGGCTGCAGCAATCCTGCGCAAAGGCGGGTTTATCGGGTAGGGACGGGGAGGACTGGAGGGGAACTCTTCTTTTTCTTAGGAAAGAAAAAGAAGCAAAAAGAACCTGAATTGGGAATCTCCATGACATATTGACCCGGTTCCTCAAACAAACAACGCATCCTGTGGTTTTGCAGGATGCGTTGTTTGTAATGTTTATCTTATACCAAACGAATGAATAAACGCACTCATGGGCAGAGCAATTTTTTGTCACCCGCAAAGACGAATGAAGGAGGCGTAGTCGCAGCCTACGCTGACTGAATGAGTCAAAGCGGTGGCGAAAAAGGGCCGGCTCATGGAAGCGTTAAAGATTGAGTCCAGTATTCATGGTGTCTACTGCCAGACGGCTTCGATGTCCTTGTGGGTTCGTTCCAGCACCTGGCCGATGATCCGGGCGTCCGGGCAGTCTGTTTGCAGGGCGTCCAGCATCGCCTGGCTGTGCGGCTCCGGCACGCTGATGAGGAGGCCGCCGGAGGTCTGGGGGTCAAACAATAAATGGGCGATGGCATCAGGGATGTCCGGCGCCAGGCTGGTGGCGGGCTGCAGGTATTCCTTGTTGCGGTACAGGCCCCCGGGCAGGATGCAGTCCTGGGCAAACTGGAGGGCGCCCGGCAACAAAGGCACCTGGGCAGCCATGATGCGCAGGGTTTTGCCGCTGGCAGCCGCCATTTCACCGGCATGCCCGATCAGGCCAAAGCCGGTCACGTCGGTGCAGGCGCTGACGGGGTATTCCGCCATCACCCGGGCGGCGGCGGCGTTTAAGGTGGTCATGGCGGCGATAACAGCCTCATACTGCTCACTGCTCAACAGGTCTGCCTTGGCCGCTGTGTTCAACACCCCGGAGCCGATGGCCTTGGTGAGGATCAGCACATCCCCCGCCTTCGCACCTGCGTTGGTGCGCACGCGGTCCGGGTGCACAAAGCCCGTCACGCACAGGCCGTACTTGGGCTCCTCATCCTCCACCGTGTGGCCGCCGCACAGCAGGGCGCCTGCCTCCTGCACCTTGTCGGCGCCGCCCCGGAGGATGGCCGCCACCGCCGCTGGCGGCAGTCTGTCTGCGGGAAAGCACAGCAGATTCAGCGCCAGCTTGGGCACACCGCCCATGGCGTAGACATCGCTTAAAGCATTGGCGGCCGCCACCTGGCCGAAGGTGTAGGGGTCGTCCACCATGGGCGGGAAAAAATCCACCGTCTGGATGACCGCGGTGTCGTCACTAATGCGGTAGACCGCCGCATCATCCGAGGTGTCAAAGCCCACCAGCAGGTTCTCGTCCTGAGGCCCGCCGGGCAGCAGCTTCAAGATCTCCTTCAGGGCACCCGGCCCCGTCTTGGCCGCTCACCCGCCGCAGCCGGTGAACTGGGTGAGCAGGATGCGGTCGCGGTCAGTCATGGTGCTTCCCCCCTTTCCTCAAACATCCCCGCCATCATACCTGTTTTCTGGCCTCCGGACAAGTTGGAGCGGCCAGCAGGCTATGGTACAATATGGCCAGTGACAACAATGTGAGGAGAACATCATGGAGCAAGCATCATCCCTTCTGCGTGCAATCCCCGGCATGGATGTGTTATTACAGCATGACCAGGCAAAAGCCCTGATCGCCCATTCCTCCCCCGTTCTGGTGGCCCGGGCCCTGCGGGAGGTGCTGGCCGGGCTCAGGGAGCGCATCCTGGCAGGGCAGGGCGGGATGATGAGCGTAGAAGACATCATCCAGGCGGCGGCGGAGCTCCTTCAGGAGGAACAGCAGCTAAAGCACCGGCCTGTTATCAACGCCACCGGCGTGCTGCTGCACACCAATCTGGGCCGTGCCCCCCTGGCCCAGTCGGCTGCGGAGGCCGTCTATGAAGCGGCCCGCCACTACACCAACCTGGAGTTTGACTGCGACACCGGCGAGCGGGGGGACCGCCTCTCCCCCGTGATTCAGCTGCTGCGGGAGCTCACCGGGGCAGAGGATGCCCTGGTGGTGAACAACAACGCCGCCGCCATGCTCCTCGCCCTGTCCACCCTGGCAGCCGGCCGGGAAGTGGTGGTGTCCCGGGGCGAACTGGTGGAAATCGGCGGCTCCTTCCGGGTGCCGGAGGTGATGGCCCAGAGCGGCTGCATGCTGAGGGAAGTGGGCACCACCAACAAGACCCGGCTTTCAGACTATGCCCGGGCCATCACGGAACACACCGCGGCCCTGATGAAGGTGCACACCAGCAACTACCAGATCATCGGCTTCACGGAAGCCGTGCCCATGAAGGAATTGGCGGACCTGGCCCATCAACAGGGCCTGCCCGCCATCTATGACCTGGGCAGCGGCGCCATGCTGCCCCTGGCTCCCTACGGGCTGCACAACGAGCCCACGGTGCAGGAGGCCTTGGCCCAGGGGGCGGATGTGGTGTGCTTCTCCGGGGACAAGCTGCTGGGCGGGCCCCAGGCCGGCATCATCCTGGGCAGGGGAGAACACCTGGCCAGGATGAAAAAGCACCCCCTGATGCGGGCCCTGCGGGTGGACAAGCTGGTGCTGGCCGCCCTGGAAGCCACCCTGTTGCTGTACCAGGACGAGGCCCTGGCCAAGAAGGAACTGCCCCTGTACCGGATGTTGGAGGAAGGGACGGACGCGCTGCGCAAGCGGGCGGAGCAGCTGCTGCTCCACCTCTACCCCACCTGCAAGCAGCACTGCGCCATTGTGCCTTCCACCGCCCAGGTGGGCGGCGGCTCCGCCCCAGGGGTGAGCCTGCCCTCCCTGGCCCTGGCCATCACCCCGGTGGGCATGGGCTTGAACGAATTGTACCTGAAGCTGATTGCCATGGACCGCCCGCTGGTGGCCCGGGTGCATCAGGACCGGCTGCTGGTGGACATCCGCACCCTGAAGGATGACCAGCTGCTGGATGTGGCCCATGCGCTGCAGGCCATTCTTTGCAAAGGGGAGGGTGAAGAGGCATGAGCAAGCACATCATCATCGGCACCGCCGGCCATGTGGACCACGGCAAAACCTGTCTGATCCGTGCCCTCACCGGCCAGGACACCGACCGGCTGGAGGAGGAAAAGCGCCGGGGCATCACCATCGACCTGGGCTTCACCTACCTGCCCCTGCCCGATGGCAGCCTGGCCGGCATCATCGACGTGCCCGGGCATGAGCGCTTCATCCACAACATGCTCTCCGGCGCCGGGGGCATCGACCTGGCCCTTCTGGTGGTGGCAGCGGACGAAGGGGTCATGCCCCAGACCCGGGAGCACTTGGGCATCCTGTCCCTCTTGAACATCCCCCGGGGCCTGGTGGCCGTCACCAAGGTGGACATGGTGGAAGCAGACTGGCTGGAGATGATGCTGGAGGAGCTGAGGGAGGAGCTGCAGGGCAGCTTCCTGGCGGATGCTCCTGTGATTCCTGTGTCCTCCCATACCGGGGAGGGTATGGACGCCTTGAAGGCGCAGCTGATCCAGCTGGTGATGGACAGCCCCGGAAAAAGCACGGAAGGGCCCTTCCGTCTGCCGGTGGACCGGGTGTTTTCCATGCCGGGCTTTGGCACGGTGGTGACCGGCACCCTCATTGAGGGCAGCCTGAAGGAAGGCCAGGAGGTGGTGATCTACCCCGAGGGACTGGAGACCAGGGTGCGCTCCCTGCAGGTGCACACCCAGTCTGTGCAGGAGGCCTTTGCCGGCCAGCGGGTGGCGGTGAACCTGCAGCGGGTGAAAACCGAGGACCTGGCACGGGGCAGCGTCCTGGCCGCCCCGGGCAGCATGGAACCCACCTACATGGTGGATGCCAGCATCCGCCTGCTGCCGGAGGCCAGGTTCACCGTGCGCAGCAACAGCCGGCTGCACTTCCACCACGGCTCCGGCGAGACCTTGTGCAAAATCGTCCTGCTGGGGGGCCAGATGGAGCTGCTGCCCGGGGACAGCGCCTATGCCCAGCTGCGCTTTGAAACCCCTGTTGCTGTGAAAGCCCGGGATGCCTTTGTGCTGCGCTTCTACTCCCCCCTGGAAACCGTGGGGGGCGGCGTGGTGCTGGACCCCAGGCCCTTCAAGCACAAGGCCATGAGCCAGAAAGCCCTGGACAAGCTGCAGCTGATGGACGAGGGCAACGAGACAGACCGCATGGAAGCCCTGCTGCTGGAACACAGCCCACACTACACCCCGTTTTCAGCCATCTGCTCCCAGGCGGGCGTCACCGAGCCCCAGGCCAGGGAAGTTCTTCAGGACCTGATTAGTTCGGGCAAGGTGGTGCAGGTGACGGACAAGCTGGCGCTGCATGACAGCCACCTGCAGGCCTTCAGTGACAAGCTGCAAAGCATGCTCACCGCCTTCCATGCAGACAACCCCCTGAAAACCGGGATGCGGGGGGAGGACATCCGGGGCCGCCTGCTCAAGCAGGTGGACGCCGCCACGGCGGACAGCTTGCTGGCGGTGCTGGCAGGCCGGGGGGATGTGAAAAAAGTCAACGGGGCCTATGCCCTGCCGGGCTTTGAGGTGGTGTTCAGCGCACCCCAGCAGGCCAGCCTGGACAAGGTGCTGGCCCAGCTGGAAGCTGCCGGCTTTGCGCCGCCGGAGAAATCCGCCCTTTTGGCCGAACACGCGAAGGACAGGGAACTGCCACGGGTGCTGGACTATCTGCAGGACAGCGGCCGGCTGATTCCCGTCAGCCATGAGATTGTTTTCCTCCGGGAGCACATGGCCCAGGCCCAGGCCCTGTTCACCGGCATCCTTCAGGAAAAAGGCGCGGTGACCCTGGCGGATTTCCGGGACGCCATCGGCGCCTCCCGCAAATATGCCCTGGCCCTTTTGGAATACTGGGACCTGAAGGGCTACACCCAGAAGGGCGCCGAATCCCGGACCCTGGCCAAACCCTTTGAGCCCCTGAGCGAATGAGGGGAATCCCCGCTGTTTTGATTGACAAATCCCCTGCATTTGCATAGGATAGGGGGCGCATGGGAGCAGATGGGTGCTGGTGTGTCCCCCGGTCTTCAAAACCGGTGTAGGGGGTTAGTAGCTTCCTGGGTGGGTTCGATTCCTACATGCTCTCGCCACAAAGTCCTTGTTCATCAAGGGCTTTTTCAATGAATGGATGAAGGGCGCCGCCTGTATCTCCAAGTTCATCAAACCAGGCAGTTCAACCTGAAAACCTCTAGATTTTCAATTATCTTCTTTGTCATATCCGGTCACCGTTTTTGCATTTCCCTCGCGCTTCGGCTATCATCAGGGAAAAAGGCTTGAAGGAGGCTGACCACCATTCCGTCCATTCACCGTGTGACATCCCGCCGGGACATCCTGTTGCATGCCATCCTGCCCGGCATCGGCGGGATGCTGGGCGTATCCCTGTATGTGCTGGGGGACACCATGATCGTGGGCCGCGGCCTGGGGGCTGCCGGCCTCACCGCCCTGAACATCGCCATTCCCATGATCAATGTATTAAACGCCATCGGGCTGCTCTTTGGCATCGGCGGCGCCACCCTGATTTCCAAAGCCCTGGGGGAAGGCCGGCAGGAAGCGGCCAACCGGCTGTTCACCGCATCCCTGCTGCTGACCGGGGCCACAGGCATCCTGCTGACCTTCTTGTTCATGGTGTTCCTGGAGCCGCTGTGCCGCTTTCTGGGGGCCTCGGAGGCTGCCTTTCCCATGGTGAAGGACTATCTGGGCATTTTCCTGGCCTTCTCCCTCCCCTTCCTCCTGTTTTCTGCCGGCACCGCCCTGGTGCGCAACGACAACGGGGCCCGGCTGGTGATGGGGGCCATGCTGGCCGGCTCCATCTTCAACGTGGTGTTTGACTATGTGTTCATTTTCCACCTGGGGATGGGCATGGGGGGCGCCGCCCTGGCCACCGGGCTGGCCCCCTGCCTGGGGCTGGCGGTGCTGTCCAGCCACTACATCAGGCGCCGGAACCTGCTGAAACCAAACTTCAAGGCCCTGTCCCCCAGGCGATTTGCCAGGGTGGTGGCAGCCGGCACCGGCAGCTTTGTGCTGGAGCTGTCCAGCGGCATCATCATCTTTGCCTTTAACCTGGTGATCCTGCGCCTGGCGGGGGATGTGGGGGTGTCCAGCTACAGCATCGTGGCCAACCTGGCCCTCATCATCACCGCCGTCTTCCTGGGCACCGCCCTGGGCATCCAGCCCTTGATCAGCTTTCATGAGGGCGCGGGCAACCAGGCGATGATCCAGAAGGTCTTCCGCCTGGGCATGCGGGTGGCCCTGGCCCTGGGCTGTTTCTTCACCCTCCTGGGCCTGGCCTTCCCCCGCTTCCTGGCCAGCCTGTTCATCACGGACGCCGCCGTGATGGCCTATGCCGTGACGGGCATCCGGCTGTTTTTCCTGGCCTTTCCCCTCATGGGCATGAACATCGTGTGGACTATGAAGCACCAGAGCCGCAACCACATCAAAACGGCGCTGTCGGTGTCCCTGTTCCGGGGGCTGGTGTTTTTGCTGGCGAGCCTGCTGTTGATGTCGGCCCTTTTCGGCATGACAGGGGTATGGCTGTCCCTGCCGGTGACGGAGCTGGCCTGTTTTTTGATTTTGCTGTGGCTGGCCCGGCGCGAAAAAAAGAAGGCTGTGAAGCCTTCAACGAGTTGATCGTAGTGTTTTAGGCGTGCCCGCTGGTGATGCCCTCCCGGCACTTGGGCAGAACCAGGGAAACCCCGAAAGCCACGGCGGCGCCGGCTGCGGCGGTGGTGAGGTAGCCAAAGCCCACCTGCCCCAGGGGAATCCGGTGGATGATGTGCTCCACGGTGTCTTTTGCACCGGGAATGATTTTGAGAAAGACCAGCAGGGAAAACAGGATGGCCCCCAGCATGGCGCCCTGGAAGATGGCGTCGCTTTTGATGAGGCGGTCCAACAGGTTTAACAGGATCAGCACAATGCAGACGGGGTAGATGATTTCCAGAACCGGCGCTGCCAGGGCGATGATGCGCTCCACCCCCACCAGGGAAATGGCAAAACTGAAGACGGACACAAAGCCCACCAGGACTGGGTAGGGCACCCTGCCCCGGGTCAGTTTGGAGACATACTGGGAAAAGGTCACCGTGAGGCCGGAGGCCGTGGTGAGGCAGGCAAAAAAGATGATGACCCCCAGGACGGCCTGGCCAAAGACACCGGCCAGCTGCTTCGCCGCGGTAGTGAGCATGGCGGTCCGGTCGGTAAAGCCCTGCAGGAAGGCGCTGCCGGAGGCGCCGATCCAGGTGTAGGCAAAATAGACCAGCCCCAGCAGGAGGCCTGCAATCAACGCCGCCAACAGGAGGATGCGGTTTTTTTCTTTGCCCTTGTAGCCCTTCTTGGCCAGCAGCATGGCGATGGAGGCACTGACCACCATGGAGCCGATGCCGTCCATGGTCTGGTAGCCGCTGGTGAAGCCGTAATAAAAAGCGCTTTCCTCCAGCTTGCCCGCCACCGGGCTGCCGATGGGGCGCACCACGGACAGCGCTGCCATCAGCACCAGGGCCAGGATCATGATGGGGGTGAGGATGCCGCCCATGGTGTCCAGCACCTTGCCTTCCGATACGCTCAGCAGGAAGGACAGCAGGAAGAAGGCTCCTGAGGTGATAGCGAACACCAGGGAAAAGGAGCTGCCTTCCGGCAGGAAGGGCAAGACGGACATCTCGCAGGTGGTGGCCGCTGTGCGGGGAATGGCAAACAGGGGGCCGATCATGATGAGGATCAGCATGTTGAGGATTTTTCCGAAGGTGAGGTTGAACCTGCGGGCGAGCTGGTTGCTGTCCCCCCCGGCCCTTGCCACAGCGATAGCGCCCAGGATGGGCAGGCCGGCCCCGGTCAGCACAAAGCCGCTGGCAGCGGCCAGCCATCGGGTCCCTGCATGCACCCCGGTATAGGGTGGAAAAATGATATTGCCTGCCCCCAAAAACATGGCAAACAACGCAAATCCTGCAATCAGGGGGTCCCGTCTTCTGTGCATGATGGCTCACTCTCCTATATGATTCAGGGCGATGGACGCGCTGCCCGGTCCACAAAAAAAAGATGCCTGGCGGGCGCCTGACTCATCCCTTTTTCCATATTCATCATACGGGAAGCGGCGTGGGCTTGCAAGGGGAAAAATGCACTAAAAAAACATTATTGGCAGTTTTCTGTTTTTTTGATTATGTCAGCAGCGTTTACAGCCGCTCGCCGCACTGGTTGCAGAAGGAGGCCTCCTCAGGGTTGAGGGCCTGACAACTGCGGCACCGGACCTTGATCTGTACGGCTGCGTCCTGCGCCTTGCCGCCGGTTTCCCGGAAGCCTTCCACTGCGTCCTTCACCATGCCGCCGGCCATGTGGGTGTAGGGGTTCAGGTCCTCCCGGGCTTGTTCCGGGTCCAGCAGCACGCCGGAGCCGGCCAGGCCCTTTTTGCCGATGTTGGCCAGGACCTGGCCAATGATAATCAGAATAAAGCCGATGATGCCCCGCAGGATGAAGGTGGGGGGCTCGCCGAACACAGCCATGCCTTCCGTTGACATGAAGCGGAAGCCGCTGAAAAACACTGACAGGAACAGCAGCACCCCCACGATGGTGATGGCATTGCCCGCGTAATACAAGGTTTTGCGCTGGCTGGAAATCTGTCTGGGGTCTTTCCCGTGCTGGTTCATGGATGGGTGCCTCCTTGATTCTGGATGCCCCCATGATACGCGGGTGCAGGCGGGGGTGCAAGGACACATCAGGCTGTTTTCATACTAAAATCCATGTCACCTAAGGCGACATGGATTCTAGTATCAGGACATATCCAGGGAAAAGACCTTGCCGGGGTTTAGGATGCCCCGGGGGTCAAAGACCTGTTTGATGCCCCGCATCAGAGCAATCTGGTCGGTCCCCAGGGAGTCCAGCAGGAAATCCGCCTTGGCGTGGCCGATGCCGTGCTCCCCGGACACCTCCCCCTGCATGGCCTCTGCCAGGGCATAGAGCCGGTCCATGGCAGCCTGGCGCACCCGCTGCCAGTCCTCCTCATCCCGGGCATCCTTGCAGACATACAGGTGCAGGTTGCCGTCCCCGGCGTGGCCGAAGGAGGGGATGCGGACCTCCAGGTCCATAGCCACCTGGCGGGCCTGGGCCACAAACTCTGGGATGCGGTCCCGGGGAATCACCACATCGCACTCGTCCATGGAGGTGGTGCTATTCTTGATGGCCTCCAGGAAGGCGCCCCGGGCGTCCCAGATGCTCATCTTCCGCTCCTCAGTGTCCGCCAGCAGCACGTCCCGGGCGCCGGCATCCAGCAGCAGGTCCGTCACATCATGGAGGCGCTGCTCCATCAGGGCCTGGTTTTCGCCGTCCAGGCGGAGCAGCAGATAGGCGTCGGCGCTGCTGTCCGGGAAGGCTTTGCCCAGGTAGGTTTCCGCCGCCTTGATGACCTCCCGCTCCATGAACTCCACCGCCGTGGGCTCGCAGCCGCTGGACAGCACCGCAGGCACCGCCGCCACGCAGGCAGCCAGGCTGTCAAAGGGCACCAGCAGGGACAGGTTGTGCGCCGGCTGGGGCAGCAGCTTCACCGTGGCCCGGGTGAGCACGCATAGTGTGCCTTCCGAGCCGCACAGCAGGTGCATCAGGGAATAGCCGCTGGAGGTCTTGACGATCTTGCCCCCCATCTCAAGCACCCTGCCGTCCGCCAGCACCACCTCCATCCCCAGGACATAGTCCCGGGTGACGCCGTAGCGCACCGCCCGCATGCCCCCGGCATTGGTCATGATGTTGCCGCAGACGGTGGCAGACTTCTCACCCGGGTCCGGCGGGTAGAAGTAGCCCGTGCCCTCCAGCAGCTTGTTGAAGTTCATCAACAGCAGCCCCGGCTCCACCGTGGCGGTCATGTTCACCGTGTCCACCTCAAGCAGCCGGTCCATCAGCTGGGTGGACAGGACGATGCCGCCGTGAATGGCCACGCAGCCGCCGCATAGGCCGGTGCCCGCCCCCCGGGGGGTGACGGGGATCAATCGCTGGTTGCAGTAGGCCAGCACCTGGCTGACCTCCTCCGTGGTGCTGCACAGCAGCACGGCCTCCGGCGGGAAGATGCCGTATTCCGTCATCTCATCCCGGGCATAGTCCTCCAGCACCGCGTCGCCAACGAGCACCCGGTCCGGTGAAAGCATGGCGGTGAAGGCCTTGATGTCCTCCCGGGTCACCTTGTTAAATGCCGGCATGTTCGCGTCCTCCTGCCTTGATCAGTTCGATGAGCCTGGGCACCACGTCATACAGGTCCCCCACGATGCCCAGGTGGGCGATGCTGAAGATGGGGGCTTTTTCGTCCTGGTTGATGGCGATGATTTTTTCTGCACCGTCCATGCAGGCGGTGAACTGGATGGCCCCGGACACCCCTACTGTGATGATGAGCCTGGGCCGCACCGTGCGCCCGGACAAGCCGATCTGCCGGTCGTTGCTGCCCCAGCCTTTCTCCACCAGAGGCCGGGTGAAGGCGTATTCCCCGCCCAGGGCCTGGGCCAGCGCCACCACCAGGTCCAGATCCGCCGGTTTGTTCAGGCCCCGGCCCGCCACCACCAGAATCTCCGCTTCAGAGATGTTGGCTGCCGGCGGCACCGGGCGGCTGTCCACCAAACGCACCTTGCTGTCCCGTGCCTTTTGGGGCAGGGGGCGGCGGATGATCTCTCCCCTGGCCGCTTCTGCCCGGGGATGGGCATCCATCACCTTGTAGCGCACTGTGGCAAACTGGGGCCGGGTGTGGGGGGTGATGATCTCCGCCATGATGTTGCCGCCAAAGGCGGGGCGGATTTGGACCAGGTCGCTGTTTTCCCGGAAGGACAGGGAGGTGCAGTCCGCCGTCAGTCCGGTTTGAAAGCGGGTGGACACCCGGGGCGCCAGGGAGCGGCCCAGGGCGGTGGCCCCCACCAGCACCACGGAGGGCCTGAGGGTGTTGATGGCGTCCTCAAAGCAGGCGGCAAAGCTGTCTGCCCGGAAATAGGCCAGCTCCTGGGCATCCTCATAGACCAGGATCTTGCCCAGATCGTAGTGGCGCAGCTCTTGCGCAGCCGCATCCAGGCCGGCGCCAATGAGGATGGCATGCACCTGGTGGGGGCTGCCGGCAGCCAGGCGGTGGGCTTCGCCGATCAATTCCCGGGTGACGGGGTGCAGGCCCTGCTCCGTCATCTCCCCGAACACCAAAAAGTCCTGCCAGAGGCTTTTGTCCACGCTGTCCCGCTTGGTTTCCAGGGCCACGATGGCCTGGTAGCTGCAGGCCTTGATGCACAGGCCGCAGGCCCGGCAGCCGGCGTTGATCTCCGCCAGGCCGTCCTTCATGTCAATGGCTGAGAAGGGGCAGACAGCCCGGCATGCAGCGCAGCCGGTGCATTTGCGTTTGATTACGGCAATGGTGGCCATCTCGTCTCCTTACACAATCTTCCAGGCCCGGAGCCTGTCGTAGAGGGCCTGGGCCAGGTCGCCTTCGGTGATCAATTCGTGCTCCAGGTCCCGCCGGGGCGGGAAAATGCGCTCCACCTGGGTGGGGCTGCCGGCCAGGCCGTAGTGGGCCTCGTTCTGGTCCATAAAATAGGACAGGTCCAGGACCGGAATCTCCCGGTCCCGGGTTTCCTTTTTCAGCCGCATGCTGGGCAGGCGGGGCACATGGATGTCCTGCTCCACGGTGATGAGGCAGGGAAAGGGCAAAAAAGCCGTCTGCACCGTGTCCTGCAGCTGCTGCTCCGCCTGGACGCCGTTTTCTGCAAGGTCCAGGGCGCTGACCCAGGAGGCATGGGGAATGTTCAGGTGCTCGGCGATGGCGGGCCCCACCTGGGCGGTGTCCCCGTCGGTGGTCTGCTTGCCGCAGAGAATCAGGTCGTAATCCCCCAGGCTCCTGATGGCCTGGGACAGGGTGTAGCTGGTGGCCAGCACGTCGGCGCCGGCCAGGCGGCGGTCCGAAAACAGATAGCCCTCATCCGCCCCCATCATGAAGGCTTCCTGGATGATGTCCCGGGCCTGGGGCGGCCCCATGGTGCCCACGGTGACGCTGCCGCCCCCAGCTTCCTTCAGCCGCAGGGCAGTTTCCAGGGCGAAGAGGTCAAAGGGGTTCATTTTGGAGGCCACCCCGCTGCGCTGCAGGACGCCGGTTTCCTCGTCAACCGCCACCTCAGAGGTGGCGGGCACCTGCTTGATGCAAACAAAAATCTTCATCATCACCTCGTTCAGTACAGCCAGAAGGGCCGGCTGGCCTCCCGGAAGGCCGCCACTCCAGGCTGGTGGTGGGCCAGCAGCTCGTCTGCACCCATCCGCCCGGTCCGGAAGGCATCGGTGCCCAGCAGCTTGTCCAGGGAGGGGATCTCATCCCAGCTGATGTATTCCAGGTGCTCCCCGTGCATGTCCCGGATCACCTCCAGCAGCTTCAGCCCCGCAAAAAAGCTGTCCGCCTGCTCCCGGTCGGTGATGTGCAGCTGCACCCCGTGGCACAGCGTCCCCTGGTGCTTGCTGAAGGTGGGCTGGAAATGGGCCTGGCGGAAATGCACGCCGTGCAGGCCCAGGGCGTTCATTCGTTGTTCCAGGGCCCGGGCATCCACAAAGGGCGCGCCGATGAGCTGGAAGGGCTGGGTGGTGCCCCGGCCTTCGGACAGGTTGACCCCTTCAAAAATACATGTGCCGATATAGCACAGGGCGCAGGCCAGGTCCGGGCAGTTGGGGGAGGGCGCCACCCAGGGCAGGTCCGTGTCGTCCAGGTAGAACTGCCGCTGCCAGCCGGACAGGGGGGCCACCGTCAGGTCCAGGTCCAGTTTCAGATAATCTTTGATGTACCGGGCGTATTCCCCGATGGTGAGGCCGGTGCGGGTGGGCAGCTCATAATCCCCCACAAAGGAGGCGGTTTTCAGATCCAGGATGGTGCCCCCCACCCGGTGGCCGCCGATGGGATTGACCCGGTCCAGCACCAGGATGGGCTTGCCCGCCTGGGCGCAGGCCTCCATGGCATAGGCCAGGGAATACAGGTAGGTGTAAAAGCGCAGGCCCACATCCTGGATGTCAAACACCAGGATGTCAAAGGCATCCACCATCTCCGCCGTCATCCGGTGGGAGGCACCGTAGGTGCTGTACACCGTAAGCCCGGTCTGGGGGTCCTGGTAGGTGCCCACCTTCTCCCCCGCCTGCCTGTCCCCCCGCACCCCGTGCTCGCAGGCATACAGAGCGGCCAGGCCGTAGCGGCTGTGCAGGATGTCGATGGTGCTGACGAGCGCATGATTGATGCCGGTGGGGTTGGTCATCAGGCCGATGCGGCGCCCGGACAGCAGGTGGTCATTGCAGTGAATCTGGTCGATGCCGCTGAGGACGTGGGCAGGTCTGAACATGGATACCTCCTGAGAAAAATTGTTATACTGGACGAAAACTATAACGCACTCATGGGCCGAGCAATTTTTTGTCACCCGCAAAGACGAATGAAGGAGGCGTAGTCGCAGCCTACGCTGACTGAATGAGTCAAAGCGGTGGCGAAAAAGGGCCTGCTCATGGAAGCGCTAAAGATTGAGTCCAGTATCATAAACGGTAAACAGTGTAGGGGACGTCGCTGCGGTCCCGGGCATAGCGGCTTTTTTTCAGGCAGTCAAAAGAGGCCTGCAGCTCCCGGCGCTCAAACAGCTCCGTGATGCCCAGGCGGCGGCAGTTAGCCGCGAAGCTGTCCACCCGGGCAGCGCGGCCGGGCGCATCGCTTGGCGACGCCGCCAGCAGGACATAGCGCGGCGAGAGCAGCTCCCGTTCAATCCGCTGGCGCTGCAGGGGGTCCGCCGTCAATGCCAGCGCCTGCTCCAGCAAAGCGACACCGCGCTGCAGCCAGCCGCCTGCAAAATAGGGCGCGTCCGGGCCGTCATAGAGGCTCATGTGATGGCCGCGCACCGCTTCCTCCGCCAGCGCCAGATAGGCAAGCACCAGGGGCGCCGCCTTGCTGCCATAATAGCCAGTCACAAACCGTAATGTCAGTTGATTAAGGTCTGCCTCCGGGTCCCAGAGGAGGCGGGCCATCACATAGACCTTCAGTGCCGCAAAGGCGCTGGCCTGCCCGGGGGAATAATTGCCCTGCAGAAAGACCCCGCTCACCCCCTGGTCCCTGTACCACTGCAGCGTCTGCCTGAGCCCCTGCAGGTTGGGGAAGGGCTGGAGGTAGTTGGCGTAATTGGTGGTGTAGTCCCAGATGTACAGGTGCCTGCAGGCCTGGGCCCAGCCCTGAAGGTCGCTGCGGAAGCTGCCGCCCTCTGAAAAAGGGGCCGTTCTGGCGGCTTTCACATCAATGAGCCTGGCCTCTGCCCCGCAGACATCAATCCCGTGGGAAAAGCAGCGCTCAATGGGGCACAGGCGGATGATCACATTGTCCCGGGCGCTAAGGGTGCGGGGCGGCTTGCGGCCGTACAGATAGGCAAAGGTGTGGATGAAGTTGTCCGGGAACTCCGCCTGGACCGCATCCGCCACCTGGTTGATGAAGGACAGCAGGCTGCCGGACTGGCTGCCCTCCCGGGCGTCGATGGCGGCGCAAGCCGCGCATTCGCAGGGGGCATACCAGTCGTTCATGGAGACGGAAAAGACGTTGCAGTCCGGGTGCTCCCGCATCCAGGCGCGGACCTTGTCAATCACCAGGGCCAGCACTTCCTTGTTCGTGAGGCAAAGCTGGCTCTGCTCCTTCTGGCGGACGCCCCCCACCAGGGAGAAATACTCCGGGTGGCTGTCAAACCAGACCTCCGGGTCCACCAGCGCATCAAAGCTGTGGCTGTAGTTGTAAAACCGGGGGCCACCCGCCAGCTCCCGGGGCAGGCCGCCGCGGGAGGCATTGAGCCGCAGCTGCAGGGCGGTATCCGCCGGGAGCGCGCCCCGCCAGTACAATTCCCGGTAGGAAAAGGCAGGCGCGCTGCTGTATTCCCCGGTTTTCAGCTCCAAGGGGCCCTGGGGCAGCAGGATGCAGTCTTCCGCCAGGAAGCGGCAGCCCAGCATCTCTTCCAAAAAGGCATACACCCCATAGACCGCCCCGCCGGGGCTGCCGGAGGCGATGCGTACGCCGGCCTCCCCCGCCTGGATGGCAAAGCCTTCGCCCAGGGCGGGGTCTTTCTTGATATGGATGAGGAAGGCACCGGAAGCGGTCGCAACCCCCAGCGCAGACAGCCAGCTTGCAAGCTGACTGCCAGCCTGAATAAAGGCTGAGTGAATCATGACCTGGTGGGGAAACCGCATCGCGCCTCCTGATGGAAAGGGCCCGGCGAAGCCGCCGGGCCCGGGGTTGAGTGGAATTATTTGCCGGACAGCTTGGCGTAGGCTGCTGCGCCTTCGTCCAGGATGTCCTGCAGGCCCATGGGCTTCAGAGCCTCGTACTGCTTGAAGAACTCTTCCAGGCTGATCTGGCCGGCAATGGCCTGGTCCCGGATGACGGCCACGCCGCCGCGGATGACCTCGCCTGCGTACTCGGTGTAGGCCTCGGTGGCCAGGGTCTGGGGCATGGCATAGAAGAAGCCGTTGTTCACAACAGCCAGGCCGTTGTAGAAGGACTGGGAGGCGTCATCCAGCTCCTCCAGGGTTTTGCCTGCGAAGAGGCACTGGGTGAAGGCGTCGGTGAACCAGCGGCCGCCGAAGGGCTCGTACTCCATGCCCGCAGCGCGGTAGTCCACAAAGCCGTTGGCCACATACTCGGGCTTCAAGATGTACTTGCCGTCCACCACATCATGGTGCACGCCTTCGATGCCGAAGTTGTACAGGATGAGGCCTTCCTCGGAGTAGTTCCAGTTGAACAGGCGCAGGATGTCCTCCACCTTGCCGGCTTTTTCAGCCGCGGTGGTGATGCACCACACGCCGGTGACCGCGTTGCGCTCCTGGGTCATGCGGTCGCCGTGGGGACCGGTGATGGGGGCCACACAGGCCCAGAGGGCGTCTTCTGCGCCGCCTTCACGGTTGGTGTAGGTGGACAGCTTGGCGCGCTCGGCCCAGGTCATGGCGGTGCCGACCAGGTTGGAGTCCATGGCGGTGAACAGTTCCGCCTGGGTGCGGGTGGCGAATTCCTGATCCAGCAGGCCTTCCTTGTAGAGGTTCTGCACGGCTTCCAGGAACTCCGGATAGCGGGGATGCTCGTAGACCAGGGTGTAGGTGCCGTCCTCCAGCACGCAGAACTGGGTGTCCGCAGATGCGGCGATGCCAAAGGCGTTCAGCAGGGCTGCCAGGCAGCGCTGGCCGTCGCCGCCCTTTTCCAGGGCCAGGGGAATCTCGTCGGTGGCGTCGCCGTTGCCGTTCATGTCGTTGTCGCGGATGCCGCGCCAGACCGCCAGCCACTCGTCCCAGCTTTCGGGCTGGGCCAGGCCCAGCTTGTCCAGCCAATCCTGGCGGACCATGACGGACTGGGAGCCGGGGACGTCCACGATGGTGGGGATGGTGTAGACATGCCCGTCGGCGCTGCGCCAGTTGGCCATGCGGCTCTCCCCCACGGCTTCCACGATGTTGGGGATCAGGTGGAGGTAGTCGTCCAGGGCGATGACTGCGCCCTCGCTGACCAGGTTGGACACGCCGTACTCGCCGGCGCCCAGGATGTCCGGCAGTTCACCGGAGGCCAGCACCGCGGCCACCTGGGTGCCGTAGCCGTCCGCCACGCGCCAGTCAATCTCCACCCGGGCGTTGGTGCGCTCGAGGATGGTGGGGAAATAATAGGTGCCGTCAAACTCTGTGGGATAGTTGTTGAAGTGGACGCCCATGCCCTTGATTGACAGTTCCTCGTCAAAATACAGGTTGGGGCTTTTCTCCGCCAGGGCTGAACCAAGGGACAGCAGCAGCACGGAGGCCAGGATCAGAGCCAGGATTTTCTTCATGTAGAAACCCTCCTTTTTAATATGTTTCCAGGGCCAACTGCCCTGTGATAACCGGAAATCAGCCTTTGACAGAGCCCAGCATGACGCCGGAGATGAAGAAGCGCTGTACAAAGGGGTAGAGAATCACCATGGGAATCATGGACACCACCAGGACCCCGTTGCGCACCTGCTGGCCCAGGGCCGCAGCGCCGGAGGTGGTGGCATCCCCGGTGACAGAGATATTGTGGATGGAGGCCTCGGCGTTGAGCACCAGCTCCTTGAGCACCAGCTGCAGGGTGTATTTGCTGCGGTTGGCCA
>Ga0209510_1001498_pt1 | contig 26304 bp, 21 predicted proteins | sample BiotimSIPDNA_FD_185749 | JGI IMG/M metagenome (GOLD analysis project Ga0209510, IMG submission 185749) | Anaerobic biogas reactor microbial communites from Washington, USA - Biogas_R1 time_0 SIP DNA (SPAdes) (version 2) | ecosystem: Engineered > Bioreactor > Anaerobic > Unclassified | place...
GCCCGGGTTCGGCGCCCTCGTGGCCCTGGTCGGCCTCGGCGCGGTCGCGGTCCTCGTCCTCCGCAGAGAGTAACCCCACCAACCTCTACCCCTTTTTGTCACGCCGCTCGAAGGGGAGTCTCTTTTCCCAGCCGTTCGAAATAGAGCCCGGCCCGGTATCGCGTGGACTTCCGTGAGTCCAACTATTCGCCAGCAGAACCCCGGACTATCGGTCAGATCATTCGAAAAACAATGAGGTACAAGATGGCTTTTCAAGGCGAATCGAATTCCCATTCCGAGGAATGGGATAGCACGGCAAGCTCTTGATTATTCCTGTCATGCATAGCGTGCAATTCGCTCCATCGAAACTTCCAGGCACCTCGTATCCAACCTCCAATCCCTGATTGATGCTCCGTTTTCGATTAAAAACACATTGCTGTATATGAATTCACGCCTAGATTATCTCAAAGCATATTGTCAATTATTACCTTCGGAAATATCGTAACAGTTTTATGAGGTGAACTTCAATTTTTGATCGAATGAAGTCGTGCCATATTTTTCGGATAGGTCTTTTTCTTCTGATGGCCGCCGTCACCGTGACAACGGTTCCTGCTGCGACCGTCCAGATCACGGGTCCCACCGTGATCTCCTCTCCGGGCACGTATGTCCTGACGCAGGATATCTCCACGTCCAAGAGTCCGGCGATCGCGATCCAGAGCTCGAACGTGGTGTTTGATGGGAACGGGCACACCATCGATGGAGTCGATGCGGGCAGCTCGTTCGGGATTCTTGTGAACGCCAACAGCGGTCCGTTAACCGGTGTCACGGTGAAGAACGTCGGACTCACCGATTGGTATGACGGCATTTATCTTAAAAATGTAAACGGAGCACAGGTCAAGTCCATCACGGCGACCAGCAACGTGAGGGCGGGGATCAGCCTGCGCAGCGCGAACGACAACGTCATCTCAGGATGCACTTCGAGCGGGAACGGGCAGGGGTTCTATGTCTGGTCGCAGTGTTCACGGAACCGGATAGAATCGTGTACAATGTCTGGCAACGCCGACGCGGGCCTCTGGCTTGCATCGACAGGGCGGACCTCCAGTGGGATCGTCTACGATTCAACCGGGAACCAGATCCTAGGGAATACCGTGACAGGCAACGGCAGGATGGGTCTGTATGTCGACTTCTCAAACGGAAACACCCTTCGAGGGAACCGGGTCTCGAATAACCCGGGGAAACAGATCTACCTTGACTACTCCTCGAATGTGAACATCGAGTCGAATACTGTCTCCAGCGGGGGAGAGCAGGGAATCTATCTCTATGATGCCGATGGATGTTCGATCACCGGAAACACCATCTCCGGCTCCAGAGACAACGGCCTCTACGTCTCATCGACGAGCGGCCTCACGATCACCGGGAACACCATTTCCGGGAACGGCGTCGGGGGGATCGTCCTGAATGGAGAGGCAACGATACCGGCCAACAAAAATACCGTCTCTTCGAATACGGTGCGTGATAACGGCCAGCGCGGAATCTTCATCTGCCGATCGAGCGACAATACGATAACGAACAACCTTTTCTCGAACCCGGTAAATGTCGTCTTCGGCGGAACCTGTGGCCCGAGCACCTGGTCCGGTCAGCTTCAGGCCGGGTCCTCGATCGTCGGCGGGTCCAGCCTCGGTGGCAACTTTTGGGGAACCCCCTCGGGGACCGGTTTCTCGGAGAAAACGGTTGATGCCAACCGGGACGGGATCTGCGACAAATCATACGTGCTCAACTCGGCCAATACGGACCACCTCCCGCTGGCCCGCCCGATCGTCGGGGTGACCACGGTCACGCCGGTCCAGACGACAACGACAACGCCACCATCGACCCTACCCGTCGTTCCGACAACCCAGACGACCGTCCCGCCAATCGAACTCCCCACATCCTCCCCGACTGAGGAGATCACGGTCATCCTCCCGCCAGTCACACAGAATGCCACGTTCTCCCCAATCCCCGGAGCTGAAGGAGCTCCTCTCGACCACGATGGGGACGGGCTATACGAAGATGTCAGTGGGAACGGCCGGATGGATTTCTCTGACGTGACGCTCTTCTTCAACAATATCGAGACGGTTCAGAACAACTACCCCGTCGGTATCTTCGACTTCAATAATAACGACCGGATCGACTTCAGCGACGTCAATGAACTTTTCTACTCTTTGTAAGAAATACTCCCTCTCATTTATCTCGTGTCCGAACACCTTTCATTTTCTCTCTAGTATCCACTGACCAGCCCTGTCACAGGACCCCATCCAATCATATATTATTCAACGTATATGTGCGAACTTTCCTGCTGGGATATCAGCGACCGGTTTCTCGGATTTTTCTTTTCAACCTATCAGGGTTCACCGCATACAAGGTGAGCGATACCGGGATTCAACGCCAACGGCACGGCATACCACGTGACAGCGGTATGACTGGAGCGCATCCGACCTCCTCGTGACAATGTTCCCTGTATTTCACACAGCACCTATCGATATTCGGAACGTACGTATGAAAAGGCCTCCAAGTGTTCTTTTTTCCTGTTTGAAAGTATCTCTCAGGCAACGATCGTGGTCCATCTCCTTCTCCCGGAGGATTCCGAAATATCTGTTTCTCTGTGATACCCGAGTGACGATCTTATCCATGGTTTTTCATCATTAGAACGCTGGAGCCCGAGGCAATGTCCCCCTCCATCTCAGTCAGTCATATCCCCTGTTCAGTCCATCAACGCATGTTCCGGCGTTCATCTGCATACCCCTGCTGTGCTAGAGGGCGTGAACCTTATGACGCCGGAACACATACGATACGGACCATGGGGCAGCTCTCCGAAGCCGAAGGGAGATCGGCCGTCTCGCTCGCTCGGCAAGCGGTGGAATGTGCGGTGCGACGCGAGAGAATCATCCGGGGGAAGCTCCCCCCAGCGTTCTCTGAGGTACGAGGGGTCTTTGTCACGCTGAGCAAGGAGGGGGAGCTCAGGGGCTGCATCGGTCTCCCGTACCCGATCGCGCCGCTTGCCGACGCGATCGCGGAGGCAGGGGCATCGGCTGCTCTCAGAGACCCGCGCTTCATGCCGGTCGGACAGTCCGAGCTGTCCCGTCTCCAGGTCGAGGTCACGGTGCTTACCCTGCCCGTTCCGATACCGGGACCGGCCGAGTCCCGGGCGGCCCATGTCGAGATCGGACGACACGGGCTGATCGTGAGGGGAAGGGGGACGAGCGGCCTGCTCCTTCCGCAGGTTGCCACCGAATACGGGTGGTCGGTCGAAGATTTTCTAGACCACACCTGCCGGAAGGCCGGGCTCTCCGGAGGGTGCTGGCGCTCTCCCGAGATTGAGGTCAGCACCTTCGAGGGCCAAATTTTCCGGGAGTAGAACTGCATGATAGCCGGATTCGAGGTTCTGCATAAGGATATTGCCGGCCGGCTCGGGCGACTCAGGGTCGGTGAGAAGGTTGTCCGGACGCCGGCTTTGCTCCCTGTTGTTAACCCGCATCTTCAGGTCGTGTCACCGGCCGAGATGAGCGCCATGGGAGTCGAAGCCCTGATAACGAATGCATATATCTTCTTTCGAAGCGAGCAGTTCCGGGATCGTGCCCTCGACCCGGGTCTTCACTCGGTCCTGGACTTTCCTGGTGTGATCATGACCGACTCGGGATCGTTCCAGCTCTCAGTCTATGGCGACGTCGAACTTGACAACCGCGAGACCCTCGAATTCCAGAAACGAATCGGATCGGATATCGTGGTGCCACTCGACCTCCCGACACCTCCCGGGGCCGACCGGAAGAGGGCGGAGGCCGAACTTGACATCACGCTATCGCGGGTGAAGGAGGCCCGGGATATCATCGGGAATGGCCCACTCATCGCGGCACCTGTGCAGGGCGGTCTCTTCGAAGACCTCCGGGAAGAGGCCGGGCGAGCTGTGAGCAGACTGGGCTCCGTGGTCACCCCTATCGGAGCGGTAGTGCCGTTGATGGAGAACTACCGGTACCGTGAGCTTGTCCGGGTCGTCCTCGCGGCGAAGAAGGGTCTCTCTCCAGGTGCCTGCGTCCACCTCTTTGGTGCCGGTCACCCGGTCATGCTGGCCCTCGCGGTCGCGATGGGCTGTGACCTCTTTGATTCGGCCGCGTACGCGCTCTACGCGAAGCAGGGACGGTATCTGACCGTCCACGGAACTCTCTCTCTCGATGACCTCGTCGAGCTGCCTTGCAGCTGCAGTATCTGCCGGGCCCACACAGCGGAAGACCTCCGCACCTCTCCTGAGCGGGAACGACTGCTCGCCCTGCATAACCTGCACGTCACCCTCGCCGAGATTTTACGGATTCGGCAGGCTATCCGGGACGGGACCCTCTGGGAGCTTGTCGACGAGCGATGCCGTTCACACCCGAGGCTCCTTGACGGGTACCGGGAGCTGCTCAGGGCCGCCCCCCTGCTGGAGGCGTCGGACCGGGCAACGAAGCGCCGCTTCTTCTACCGTGGTTACGAGTCATGTCTCCGCACGGAGGTCGTCCGCTACCATCGTGACCTCTCGCGCTTCGCTCTCGCAGGTCGGGTGCTCGTCTCGTTTGATAACAGGTCCGAACCTGGCTACGATGCCTGCCTCGGTTTTCGCCCGCCTTTCGGGCCGTTTCCTCCCGCACTGGCAGAGACCTTCCCCATCGGTCAATCCGAGGTTCCGTCGTGGGACACATCGATGGTCCGCTCAGGGTGCGAGGGCATCGCCATCTTGAAGGCGGCAAATCCGGAAGCGGTCTTCACGGTCCGCTGCGGTTCGGAATGGGCGTTTCTTGTTGAGGACGAGGTGCCGGGTATCGAGGTGCTCTGCGATGAGGCTTGAGATCCGATCAAGGGATGGGTTGGCACGAACGGGGGCACTCATCCACGATGATCAAGTTCTACAGTCTCCCTGTGCCGCCGATGTCCAAGCCCTCTTCCCATCCCTCTCCTCCCGGTTCTTGGAGAACGTGCCCCTATCCGCTGGGGAGTCCTTCACGGACGCGTGGCTTGTCTCTGGCAACGAGCCGCACACTGTGCACCCCGCCTCCTCCCTCGAGGTCCCACGGGGAGAGGCCCTGATGGTCGCGAACTGGAACTCAGCCCTGGCTAACCCGGCCGCTTACGTGCGATACCTGGTCGCCCTGAAAGAGCGTCTTCCTCCCGACGCGGCATGGTATGCACCGGCGGCTGCGATCCCCTCGAATGCCGCTCTGCTTGCCTGGAGCGGGTTTGACCTCTTCGATCGGACCGGACCAGACCTCGCAACCGCGCAGCGTCGCTTTCTCCTCCCCGAGGGAGAGTTCAAGGAGGGCGCGATGGGGTGCGGGTACTGCGACTGCCCCGGGTGTGCGGCAGGGGACCTTCTCAACCACAACCGGCTTGCACTCGACCGCGAGCTGGCGCTCGTCCGGTGGTACATCCGGAAAGGCCGGATCCGTGACCTCATCGACGGGCGCTGCCGCCACGATTCATCCTCAGTCGCGATCGTCCGCCTCATCGACCAGCATTACCAGTTTATCGAGCCCAGGACCCCTGTTACGGGCCCCATACCGTTTCGGGCGAACTCCTCCGAGGCGCTCTCGCGCCCGGAGGTACGGCGCTTCGCGGAGAGGGTTCTCTCCCGGTACCGGCCGGCGAGAACGGACACGGTCGTGCTCCTGCCGTGCTCGGCGAGAAAACCCTACTCCGTATCCCGGTCTCACCGCCTCTTCGCGAACGCGATCCGTGGCCGAGCCCACGAGGTGATCGTCACCTCCCCGCTCGGGTGCGTTCCCCGCGAAACCGAGCTCTGCTACCCTGCCGCGCATTACGATGTTCCCGTGACCGGGCACTGGGATGCTGAAGAGGTCGCCGTAATCTCGGAGATCCTCGCGTCGTATCTGGAGCGGCACGGGTTCCGCCGGGTCATTGCCCATCTCGAGGGGGGAGCGCTCAGTGTCGCCCGGGTTGCCGCCGAGAGAGCTGGCGTGTCGCTGGAAACAACCGTCGTCGGTGAACGGCCGACCGGGGACGGTTCACTCGCCGAGCTCGACACGGCCCTCGACGGCAACCTTCACCGACACGAGGATCCACTTCGAGGTCTCGCGCTCTTTCAGTTTGACCGCGAGCTGACCTCGACTGGTCTCCGTGTCAGAGGACGTTATCCCGATATCCAGTACCTCCGCAACCGGGCCCCGCTCTTCGGGATCGACGCCCGTTTGGGGTCGCTCCGCCCTAGCTTCGAAGGCTGGTCCCTGCTCGGAGACGCGTACAGGGTCGTAATCGACGACTTCGTGCCCCAGGGCGACATCCTCGCCCCCGGGGTGCTCGAGGGCGACCCGAGGATCAGGCCAGGGGACGAGGTTTTCGTGGTCGGGCCTTCAGCCTGCGCGACGGGGCGCGCTGCCATGTCCCTGGACGAGATGCTTCGCTCGCGGCGGGGTGTCGCGGTCAGGAGGCGTAAGGTAATGAAACGGGAGCACTAAAAGATGTAGAAGAACCGATGGGTTCGGAGGCAGTCTGAGTGTACAGGGTGGTTGAGGCAAGACCTCTGGCTGACCGGGTCCACGCTCTCGTGATCGAGGCGCCGCACGTGGCCAGGAATGCAAAGGCCGGACAGTTTTTGATCATCAGGAAGGAGCCCGGGGGGGAGCGGATCCCCCTGACTGTCTCCGCTGTGGACGACGATCGCGTCAGGGTTATCTTCATGACGGTCGGCGCGACCACGCACCAGCTCGCTGAACTCCAGCCCGGGGACACGATCCTGGACGTTGCCGGTCCGCTCGGTCGTCCAAGCGAGATCCCGTCCGGCGAGACCTGTGTCGTGGTCGGCGGCGGGGTCGGGATCGCCTCGTGTCCGATCCTCGCACGAACCCTGAGAGAGGCGGGCAACCGGGTCATCGGGATCCTCGGGGCTCGAACTGCCGAGCTGCTGATCCTTGAAGATGAGATGCGAACGGCATGCGATGAACTCTATCTGGCGACTGACGACGGCACGAAAGGCAGGCATGGCTTTGCGGCTGACGTGCTGAAGGAGGTAATCGAGAGCGTGCAGGTCGACTCGGTCTGGATCATCGGACCTGCAATCATGATGAAGGTGACGAGCGAGGTGACAAGAACCGCGGGAATCAGGACGTGGGTAAGCCTGAACCCGATCATGGTCGATGGCACGGGCATGTGCGGTTCCTGTCGTGTCATCGTGAACGGAGAGGTCCGGTTCGCCTGCGTCGACGGACCCGAGTTCGATGCTCATGGAGTGGACTTCGATCACCTGATGCAGCGTCAGCGGTTCTACTTCGAGGAGGAGCGCCATGCGCTTGAACACCACCACGCGACCCGGTGCGGGTGTTCGGGAGAGGAACGGCATGGCTGAGAGGCCAGTCGAGGAACGAATCCGCGATTTCGAAGAGGTCGACACCGGCATGACTCCGGGCGAGGCTATGGAAGAGGCTGCTCGCTGCCTCCAGTGTAAGAAGCCCGCCTGCATCAACGGTTGCCCAGTAGGGATCGACATCCCTGGTTTTATCGCGGAGATCGCGGAAGGTAGGTTCTCAGAGGCACGGTCGCGGATCCTCGAGGCGAATCTCCTTCCGGCGATTTGCGGCCGGGTCTGCCCTCAGGAGTCTCAATGCGAGGGGGCCTGCGTCCTCGCCGGGAAGGAGCGGGCGATCAACATCGGGGCCCTCGAACGGTTCGCGGCCGATAACGGGGTGGCAGAGCTAGGTGAAGAGCGGCCAGTATCGCTCGCTGGGCGACGGATCGCCGTTGTCGGTTCAGGCCCTGCCGGCTTGACGGCAGCGGCTGAACTTGCCAGGCGAGGCCACAAGATCACTCTCTTCGAATCCCTTCACGAGCCAGGGGGCGTTCTCGTCTACGGCATCCCCGAGTTCCGCCTTCCGAAAGCGATCGTCTCTACCGAGATAGAACGCGTCCTTGCGCTGGGGGTAGAACTCAGAACGAATACGCTCGTCGGCAATGCTGTCCCAGTCGATGACCTCATGACCTTCGACGCCGTTTTCGTCGCGACAGGCGCTGGCCTGCCCGTGTTCATGGGCATCCCCGGCGAGGAGACAAACGGGGTTTATTCCGCAAACGAGTTTTTAACACGGGTCAACCTGATGCGGGCAGACTGTTTCCCGGAGGCGGGCACGCCTGTGAAGCGGGGGAGCCGGGTCGTGGTCACCGGGGCGGGAAATGTTGCGATGGACGCTGCCAGGGTTGCCCGCCGGCTCGGGGCTCGCGTCATCCTCGTCTACCGTCGACGGGAGGAGGACTTCCCGGCTCGCTGTGCCGAGGTGCGTCACGCGAGGGAGGAGGGGGTAGAGTTCGTCACCTGCGCCGCACCTGTCAGGATTCACGGGACTCCGTCTGTCACCGGGGTCGAGTGCGTGCGGATGGAGATGTGCGAGCTCGACGCGAGTGGCCGGCCGGAGCCACGCGCTATCGAGGGCTCGTCGTTCATCATCGACGCCGACTGCGTGATCCAGGCAATCGGCACAAGTCCGAACCCGCTCCTCGTCCGCCTCCTTTCGGGTGCAGCGACTGGACGGAAGGGGAACCTGGTCGTCGATGAAGACGGACGGACCACGGTCCCCTGGATATACGCAGGTGGTGACATCGCTACAGGGGCCGCAACCGTCATCCTCGCCATGGGCGCCGGTAAGCGGGCGGCCAGTGTCATCGACTCCGATCTCGCCTCGCGTCCCGAAGGTGAAATCTGATGTCTGGCTATCAAGCAATTGAACAGAATTCGATGTGTTCGAGACGGAGGACTGATTCCACCTTCCGATAGATTTAAAGACGCTCGGGAAGAAAATAACTGGTTCATGATAAAACCCGCTCTGCTGCTTGCCACGGTTCTGTTGCTCGTCGGCGGCATCGCGATGGCCGGGTGTCTGGACAAGGATCAACCAAGGCCGCTCAGGATCGTGACTCTCACGCCTGCTGAGACTCCCCTGCCGGCTACAGCGGTCCCGACCGATACCCTCCTCGAGATCGTAACGCAACCGGCCGTCTATGTCACGCTCCCGCCCTCGGGCGCGGTGTGGCCGACGTCGAGCGCGATGAACAATACAACACCCGGAGGGATTGAGAACCAGACAGCCACCCCAACCACCACGCCATATATCGACCAGGACTACTACCCCAACGGCGGGGGCTCGTCGTCGAGCGTAATCCCGACCTCGACCGATACCCAACCCGTGATAATCACGACCCAGATCACCACTGCAACATCCGTGCCGATCGGTACCGCGACTGCGACGGGATCAACCCAGGCGCCGATTGGGTCTGCGACTCCCACGCCGCAGCCGACGACGGTAAAGACCGGGTCTCCGACTGCACCGCCGACGATGGTAAAGACCTGGGCGCCGACCGTTAAACCGACGACGGTGAAGACTACGGCGCCGACCGTTAAACCGACGACGGTGAAGACTACGGCGCCGACCGTTAAACCGACGACGGTGAAGACTACGGCGCCGACCGTTAAACCGACGACGGTAAAGACCTGGGCGCCGACCGTTAAACCGACGACGCTCGTGCCTCCGATTCCCTCGACGACTGCTGGAACCCAGGTCCCCGTGGAACCATCGACGACTGTGACTCCCCCACCGGTGATGCCGACGGAAGAGTCCACCCCTCCCCAGACACCATCAATGGGATTCTAAAGATCAGTTCATTTTAAATCCGTCAATTTTTTGGTTTCAGACCCTCGCGATCCGTGGCACACGGGGGTCTCTATCTGAAAATATTGTATAGAATACGCGCACCCGGTCTTCTTCACAGGGATGATAGCGAACCATGGGAAGCACATCAGTAATTGAATGGTAAAGGAGTATGGTGGCTGGTTACCACGATAATCCTCCATTTTTACGAGTTCGGGTCTCGCGAAGCATCTCGATGCCCTCGTCTGACCTCTGTCCGAGTCGCGGCACGAATTATCACCAGCCGAATGGATTCGATAGGTCCCATTCTCCGCGTCGCCCCTACTCTCCCCGAAGTGCCCTCGACCGTAGCTGCCGATCCTGCTTTATCACCTCGCCTTCCTGCGACACGCCCCGATCCAGGAACTCGAATCGCGCCGAGCCGTTCCCTGGTTGAAACCCCGCCCTGTCGTTCCAGAGGGGTCGTGTCAGGACAATGCGTCCCCTCCCACGCGTGGTTCCTGCAATCGGGTCGCAGACAGAGTGATACCTGGAGAAAAAGGCCTTGGACGCTTGCGGACCCCCGGTCGGTCTCGGACAAGGAGGACCGGTCTGGGTTTCTGACACATCCCGCGGACCGGAATCCCCCGTCATCCTCCTGTCGAGAGAAATGGTGCTGTCTAAAAAAGGGGAAAAACCTGATCGATCTCGCGTGTCATTCGTTGAGGCGGTCGATTAGGATTCCCTCATTGTCGACCCGGGTCTCTATCTGAATATCGAGACCTAGCGGCGCGCAGACTGCCTCGAGATCGGCCCGGGAGCGCTTCGTTATTACGGCGATCGAGGGGCCGACCGAGGACATGCCGACGAACTCGAACCCTGCCTCCCGGAGCCTGTTCATGTAGGCGTATATCGTGAAGGAATGGTGCTCGATCTCGGCCCGTTTCGACCCCCTGAACTCGATCTCCCAGACCACATCACCTATCCTCTGGAGGTCTCCCGCCTCCAGTGCCGGTATCAGGTCCATCAGGAGCATATACGCCTTCAGCTCCCGGTCCTGATAATCCAGGCTCCGGCCCCTGTTCATCAGCAGGTCGAACTCCTTCGTGCCGGCAGATGAGATCTCAGAGGGAGGGATTATGATGAAGACCGTGTAATCCTCGGCAAACGGGTGCTGGTAGGCGAGCGCGAGTCCGTCACCCATCACCACCATGCCCCCGTGAGTCGAGGCCGCCGGGCCGACGCCCGTCTCGAAGCCGAACGCGATCTCTCCTCCGGCGGTCTCCTCGGCGAAGTTGTGCCCGACGAGTTGCCGAAGCTGTCCCTCTGATAACGGCGAGCCGACGGCCTCGTTCAGCGCATGCGCGGTTGCGATCAGGACCGTGCTGGTCGAACCCAGCCCGACATGCGGGTGGGAGTGCTGGTCTGCCTCAACCCTGAAGCCGTCCGTGTAACCAGTCGCCGCGCGAAAGACCGCGAGAAAATGTCGGAGTACCGGTTCTCGCGAGTAGTGGATCTCGTCCTTCCCTTCAATACAGCGAACCCGGACGGTTGTCGGGAGCGCGATCGCGAACCCGAGACCGCCGCCGCCGGGCGTCTCTGGAGCAAACCGGTTCATGTCCAGAACCGTCATATGGATCCGTGAAGGGGCCTGCACCCGGATCGTCCCGGGGAACAGCCGGAGATCACAGGGAGCCGGCTCCCAGGGAATCTGGATGTGCTCTCCCGGCTGGAAGGTGCGGAAGTCGTACTCCACGAGGTCGAGGTCCCCACCCCGAAGCTTCATGACCGCCATCCTATTCTCCCCCCACCGTGGCGGTCACAGATTCTCGGGGCGCCCTGGTGAGGATTGCGGCCCGGTTTTGTGCAGCTACGACGACTGCTGGAGAAAGTCTGCTCCTCTCGTGTCGGCCCGGCCAGGTTCGTGCAGAGACGACAGTATAAGCGCGAGCCGCCGGAGCCGCTCTTGTCTCGTCGTTCATGGCTGTTGTTGGGGGCCTCTTCCCAGATAAAACAGGGAGGCGTAGAGGGACTGATCAGGTCGAAAGCTGCCGGAGTAGCTGCCCTATCCTGGGAACGAAGTCCTTCTTCCGGCTCAGAACGCCCTCGAGCAGGAGGGGCTGTTCGTCGACTCCGAGTCTCGCGAGGAGCGTATCGTCCGCCGCCGCGTAGAACCCGAGAGATCCGTTTTCCAGGACCGAGGTGTAGAGCACAACCGCGAGGTCGGCCCGATTTATCTCCCGGAATCGCCCGAGCTCATGGCGGATCTCGTCTCCGTGTGTATCGGGATACGCGAACGAAGGAACCATCACCTGTGCGATCACCACGTTCTGTCTGAAGAGCGAATATGTCTTGGTGTCGCGGCCCAGCTGCTCGCTGATCGGTACGCTATCGACGGCCATTCCCTTTTCGATCAGTTTCGTCCCCAGGGCGATCGGGTCGCGGCCCGCCAGGCGACCGAGATACTCGACCGCGCGGCGGTCGAGCGAGGTCGTGGTCGACATCCTGAGCACGAGAGTGTCCGAGAGGATCCCGCAGAGGAGGAGTCCTGCCGTCCTGGGGGACGGGTCGCGTCCGGTCTCCATGAACCGGGTGGTGATGATCGTGCACGTTGAACCGACGGGGTCGTTCAGGAACCGAATCGGTTTGAGCGTCGAGATCACGCCGAGTCGATGATGGTCGATGATCTCCAGGATATCCGCGTTCTCGATACCGTCGACGGCCTGTGCCGGCTCATTGTGGTCGAGAAGTATCACGGACTTCTGGATGTCCTGCATCAGCGAGGTCCGCGAGAGGAGCCCGATGTAGCGCCCGTCATCATCGATCACGCAGGCGGTCCTGAACTTCGAAGAGGAGATAAGGCCCTTAGCGTGTTCGAGCGAATCGTAGAGGGTGACCGTCGGGACATCTGTCTCCATGATCTCGCTGGCCGGGGCAGAGAGATGAAGGCGTCTGCCGACACCGAATGCGTCAAGACCGGTCGAGAGGACGGAGACCCCATGCGCCAGCGCTGCATTCAGGACGCGCTCGCCGACCGGGGCATTGTCCGCAACGATCAGCGCCGCTATCCCGGCAGAGATGAGGGTCAGCTGGGCTGGTTCGTTGTCGCCCACGATTGCGATGTCGTGCGCCGTCAGGTGCGAGAGGGTGACGTGAAGCGCATCGATCGCGGTGTATACGCGCCCCTCGAGTCGTTCCCGGGCATCGACCAGGACTGTGGCCTCCAGGATCCGGGCCAAGTCGCCGGGTCGCATGGGTGGCACCGAGAGGGGTTCGACCTGCCGCCCCGTGACATACGCCCGGGCGAGACCGTATTCCGAGACGAGACCGACGAGCCTTCCATCGGCGTCGACAATGGGGATGTTCCGCATGTCGTACCTGTCCATCAGGGCTGCCACGTCCACTGTGGGGACATCCTCTCCGGCAGATCGGGTCTCGAGGAAGGGTATATCCGCGATACCCGGTTCGACCGACTCGATATAGACCGGTGCATCGGCCCCTAATTCGGTGAGAACCCACTCCGTCTCGACACCCAGCTCCCCGCACCGGGCAGGGATGTACACCCCCGGTTCGTCCATGTTCAGGAGCTCGGCATATCCGATCACGCTGCAGATCGAGTCCGTGTCGGGTTGTTTGTGCCCTATCACATAGACGCTGTTCGTGCCCGCCATGACGCTCGGATCTCTATTTGGCGTGTGGGTAATTATGCCTGGGGGGTCGGATGTACGGACGCCAGTGGCACCAAAGAAGCCTCTATATGATCGGGGACCCCCTTTATAAAAAGGAGGACTGATGAAGGAGATCGTCATCAAGGGAGCCCGCGAGCACAATCTCAAGAACTTTGACCTCGCCCTTCCCCGCGACCGATTGATCGTCATCACCGGGCTCTCGGGTTCCGGCAAATCCACGCTCGCCTTCGACACTCTCTACGCCGAGGGGCAGCGTCGGTACGTCGAGTCGCTCTCGACGTATGCCCGGCAGTTCCTCGGGGTGATGCACAAGCCCGATGTCGACGCCATCGAGGGGCTCTCCCCCGCGATCTCGATCGAGCAGAAGACCACGTCGAAGAATCCCCGTTCAACTGTTGGAACGACGACAGAGATATACGACTATCTCCGCCTCCTCTACGCCCGCATCGGCATCCCGTACTGCCCGACCCACAACACGCGGATCGAGCCGCAATCGCCGGAGCGGATCGCCGACACGATCCAGATGGAGAGAGAGGGGACGGTCACCGTCCTCGCCCCCGTGGTCCGGCAGAAGAAGGGGACGTACGGTCAGCTCCTCAAGGATTTGAACCGTGAAGGCTACGCGCGAGTGCGGGTGAACGGGGAGATTTATCGGACCGATGAGGAGGTACCCCTGGAGAGGTACCGAAAACACGATATCGATGTCGTAATCGACCGGGTGGAGGTCACCGATCGATCACGCCTGGTCGAGGCCCTCGAGAACGCGCTGGAGAAGGCTGACGGGCTGTTGAACATCGTGAGCACGGACGGTAGTGAAGCTACCTACTCCTCCCGGATGGCATGCCCGGTCTGCGGAATGACCTTCGAGGAGCTTCAGCCCCGGATGTTCTCGTTCAACTCCCCGTTCGGGGCCTGCGAGGAGTGCAATGGGCTCGGTTTCAAGATGGTCTTCGATCCGGAACTGATCGTCCCGAACCGGGACCTCTGCATTGTCGACGGTGCAATCGCACTCTACAAGAACTCGTTCGAGGGGTACAGGGGGCAGCTCCTCGAGGCAGTCGCGCGCCAGCTGGGGTTCGACCTCTTCACCCCGCTCTCCGATCTTTCGCAGGAACAGTTCGACGGTCTGATGTACGGTACCCGTGAACCGGTGCGTTTCTCGATGCGGGCACCCCGGGGTGGCGGGACCTGGTCCCACCGGGGAGCATGGGAGGGGCTCCTCCCTCATGCAAGAAGGCTCTACGCCCAGACCCAGTCGGAGTATCGCAAGCGAGAGCTCGAACGATTCATGAGGATCTTCGATTGCCCCTCCTGCGGGGGATCACGCCTGAAGGAGAAGGTCCGTTCCGTCCGGATCGTGGACTCTTCGATCATCGATGTGACCAATCTCTCGATCTCCGCCTGCCTCCGTTTCTTCCGCGAACTCGACCTCACGCCAAAACAGCGCCATATAGGTCACCTGGTTATCAAGGAGATCACGGACCGGCTCGAGTTCCTCGAACGGGTCGGGCTCGGCTACCTCACGCTCTCCCGCCCGGCGATGACCCTCTCGGGCGGCGAAGGACAGCGGATCCGGCTGGCGACCCAGCTCGGGGCCAACCTGATGGGAGTTCTCTATGTCCTCGACGAGCCTTCGATCGGACTGCACCAGCGCGACAATCGGCGTTTGATCGACACGCTGCTCGCGCTCCGGGACCTTGGAAACACCCTGATCGTGGTCGAGCACGACGAGGATACAATCCGCGCCGCGGACCACGTGGTCGATATTGGCCCGGGTGCGGGTGTCCACGGGGGCCGAATCGTCGCAACCGGGACCCCGGCCGAGATCAAGCGATCGACAAACTCTCTTACCGGGCTTTACCTGGCCCGCAGGCTCCGGATCGAGACGCCGGCCCGGCGCCGCCGGAGCGAGACCTGTATCCACATCAGGGGTGCGCGCGCCAACAACCTGAAGGGGATCGATATCTCCATACCGACAGGGGTACTGACCGTCGTGACCGGGGTGTCGGGATCGGGAAAGTCAACCCTCGTGTATGAGGTGCTCTACAAGGCTCTTCGCCGGCAGCTGCATAAAACCGGGGATTTGCCGGGTGCCCACGATCGGATCGAGCTCGACGTGCCGATCGACAAGGTAGTTGTGATCGATCAGGCCCCGATAGGCAGAACCCCCAGGTCGAACCCGGCTACCTATACCAAGGTCTTCGACGAAATCCGACGTGTCTTCGCGGAGACGCCGGAGGCGAAGGTTCGGGGCTATACGCCCGGTCGGTTCTCGTTCAACGTCCGCGGCGGACGGTGCGAGGCATGTCAGGGTGACGGACTGATCAAGATCGAGATGAATTTTCTACCCGAGGTGTACGTCGAGTGCGAGGAATGCAAGGGACGTCGTTACAACAACGAGACCCTCGAGGTGAAGTACAAAGGTCGATCCATCGCGGATGTCCTCGAGATGTCGGTCGAAGAGGCGCTCCATCTCTTCGAGAGAATACCTTCGATCCGGAATAAACTCGAGGTCCTCTCCCGCGTCGGGCTCGAGTACGTCAAGCTCGGCCAGTCCTCGACCACCCTGTCGGGAGGCGAGGCTCAGCGGATCAAACTGACCCGCGAGCTCTCCAAGCGGGCCACCGGCCGGACGCTCTACCTCCTGGACGAGCCGACAACCGGACTGCATTTCCACGACGTCAAGAAACTGATCCAGGTGCTCGACGACCTCGTCACCAAGGGAAACAGCGTACTCGTGATCGAGCACAACCTGGACGTGATCAAGTCGGCCGACTGCGTGATCGATCTCGGCCCCGAGGGGGGTGACGAGGGCGGGGAGGTAGTCGCCGTTGGCACCCCCGAGGAGATCGCGGAGAACCCACGGTCCTACACGGGCCGGTTCCTGAAGCAGGTGCTATGAGAGACTCCCCTGTCGACCTTCAGGCCCTCCCCGAGCTCCCGGGCTGCTACCTCTTCTCCGGCGCGGACGGGACGGTCATCTACGTGGGAAAGGCCCGGAACCTGCGGCGGCGGGTCTCTTCGTACTTCTCCCGGGGCGACCTCGACCCCAAGTCGGCAGCGCTCGTATCGCACATCGCCGGGCTCGACTTCATCGTTACCACGAACGAGGTCGAGGCCCTGATCCTCGAGAACACCCTGATCAAGAAGCACTGGCCCCGGTACAACATCCGGCTCAAGGACTCCAAGACTTACGCGTACATCCTCCGCACGGACGAGACCTACCCGCGGTTCGTCGTCGCGCGGCAGAAGGAGGACGCGGGAACCTATTACGGCCCCTTCGTCTCTGGGCTCGAGCGCGACCAGCTCCTCAAGGGACTCCGCCGGGCCTTCCGGCTCCGAACCTGCCGGAAGCTCCCGAAGCGGGCCTGCCTCCGTTACCACATGGGCTCCTGTTCGGGGCCGTGCATCGGCGCGATCACGCCGGAGGAGTACGCCGAATCCGTTCTGCGCGCCGAGGAGTGCCTGAAGGGGCGCGACCGGGAACTGCTCGAGACGCTCCGCGAGGAGATGGCCGGGTACTCGGCCGAGAACCGGTTCGAGCAGGCCCTAGCGCGGCGCGAGCAGATCCGCGCGATAGAGGCGCTTGCCGAGCACCAGCGAGTCGACCGGCAGAAGACCTACGACGAGGACGTGCTCAACTACATCGTGGTCGAGGGGACCGTCTACCTCGCGCTCTTCAAGATCCACCTCGGGACGCTGACGGGCAAGCAGGAGTTCGTCTTCGACTTTCACGAGGAGTTCCTCCCCGAGTTCCTGGTCCAGTACTACGCCGAGAGCGGCGTCCCGAAGGAGGTCGTCCTCCCCGAGCCCGTGGACCCGGCGATGGAGGACTATCTCTCCGAGATAAAGGGCAGGCGCGTCCGGGTCACGGTACCGAAGCGGGGCGACCGCCGGCACCTTCTCGACCTGGTGAAGACCAACCTCGAGACCTCCTTCTTCGGCGACCGGATCAAGGTCGAGGCGCTCCGCGCGGACCTTCGCCTCCCGGCGCCGCCGGAGGTCGTCGAGTGCTTCGACATCTCTCACCTGGCCGGCACATCCACGGTCGGGGTCATGGTCCAGTTCCGGAACGGCAGGCCCGACAGGCGCAACTACCGGCGGTTCCTGATCCGGACCGTGGAGGGGATCGACGACTTCGCCGCGATCACCGAGGTGGTGCGCCGGCGGTACGCGCGCCTTAAGAGGGACGGGTCCGACCTCCCGGACCTCATCGTGGTCGATGGCGGCAGGGGCCAGCTCTCGGCGGCGAAGTCCGCCCTCGACGAACTCGGGCTGGCGATCCCCCTCATCGCGCTCGCCAAGCGCGAGGAGGACGTCTGGGTGCCGGGCCTCTCCGTGCCCCTGCCGCTCGACCGGAAGGCGAAGGGAAGCCTCTTCCTGCAGGAGGTTCGCGACGAGGCCCACCGCTTCGCGATCACGTACAACCGCACCCTGCGGTCGAAGGCGGTGCTCCGGTGACGGAACCGTTCCAGCTCGTCTCGCCCTTCGCGCCGAAGGGCTCTCAGCCTTCGGCCATCGCCTCGCTCGTCGATGGGATCCGGGGCGGGGAGGAGAGGCAGACCCTGCTCGGCGTGACGGGCTCGGGCAAGACCTTCACGATCGCGAACGTGATCGAGCAGGTCCAGCGCCCCACGCTCGTCATCGCCCACAACAAGACCCTCGCGGCTCAGCTCTACAACGAGTTCCGCGACTTCTTCCCGCACAACCGGGTCGAGTACTTTGTCTCGTACTACGACTACTACCAGCCCGAGTCCTACATCCCGCAGCGGGACCTCTACATCGAGAAGGACATGGCGATCAACCCCAAGATCGAGCAGATGCGGCTCGCGGCAACCGCGTCGATCCTCTCCCGGCGGGACACGATCGTGGTCGCCTCGGTCTCCTGCATCTACGGTCTCGGCAACCCCGTGAACTTCCGCGACATGGGCTTCGAGCTGAAGGTCGGGGACCGCACCAGGCGCGCTGAGCTCCTCCGGCAGCTCGTCGAGATCCAGTTCGAGCGGAACGACGTCGAGCTGCTTCCTGGCCGGTTCCGCGTCCGGGGCGACACGGTCGACATCGTACCCGGGTACTACAACAACATCATCCGGGTCGAGACCTTCGGCGACGAGATCGAGCGGATCCTCGAGGTCGACCGTGCCACCGGGATGCCGCTGGAGAAGAAGGACTACTTCTACGTCTACCCCGCCCGGCACTACGTGATCCCGTCCAGCACCCGCGCCCGGGCGATCGAGTCGATCAGCGAGGAGCTCGACCGGCGGTTGCCCGAGCTCGGGCTGCTGGAGGCCCACCGCCTCCAGCAGCGGACCCTGTACGACATCGAGATGATCGAGGAGACCGGCAGCTGCAAGGGGATCGAGAACTACTCGCGCCACTTCGACTTCCGGAAGCCCGGCGAGAAGCCGTACTGCCTCCTCGACTACTTCCCGGAGGACTTCATGATGGTGATCGACGAGAGCCACCAGACGGTCCCGCAGGTCCACGGGATGTACAAGGGCGACAGGAGCCGGAAGCAGTCCCTGGTCGACTACGGGTTCCGCCTGCCGTCGGCCTTCGACAACCGACCCCTGAAGTGGGAGGAGTTCCGCGAGTACATGCGGCAGGTGATCTTCGTCTCGGCGACCCCCGCCGAGTACGAGCAGCGCGTCTCGGCCCGGATCGTCGAGCAGATCATCCGCCCGACGGGCCTCGTCGACCCTCCCGTCGAGGTGCGCCCGATCGCGGGCCAGACACTCGACGTGATCGAGGAGGTCAGGACGACCATCGCCCGGGGCGAGCGGGCGCTGGTCACGACGCTCACGAAGAAGCTCTCGGAGGAGCTCTCCGACTGGCTCGCCGAGCGCGGGATCCGGACGCGGTACCTCCACTCCGAGATCGACACCATCGAGCGGACCGAGATCATCCGCCAGCTCCGGCTCGGGCGGTTCGACGTGCTGGTCGGGATCAACCTGCTGCGCGAGGGGCTCGACATCCCCGAGGTCGGGTTCATCGGGATCCTGGACGCGGACAAGGAGGGCTTCCTCCGCGACGCCCGGTCCCTGGTCCAGACGATCGGACGGGCGGCGCGGAACGCGAACTCGCGCGTGGTCCTGTACGCGGACGTCATGACGGACTCGATCAGGAACGCGCTCGCCGAGACCGCGCGCCGGCGCGAGATGCAGCTCGAGTTCAACCGCGTCCACGGGATCGTGCCGCAGACGATCGTCAAGCCGATCCGCGAGGCGGCGGCGGACCTCAAGGACGCGAAGCACGTGCCGAAGCACGACATCCCCTCGCTCCTGGTCGAGCTCGACGGAGAGATGCGTTCTGCCGCCGAGCAGCTCGACTTCGAGCGGGCGATCGCCATCCGCGAGCGGATCCGGCAGCTCGAGCGGAGGGAGGCGGGCGAGGAGGCGCCGGCGCCGGGCCGGAGCCGGCAGCGGAAGGCGGCGCGGCGCTGAGCCCGCCCCGGGGGGCGTCGTGACGCTTCCCCGGGGTCGCCCGGCGTTTCGATCGGTCCCGTCTTGTCTCTCATCCCGCCTGTCGGCGACCGGGCGCGGGAGACGGTGATGCGAGGCTTTATTCGCCCGAAAGGACAATTTCGGTCTATAGCGAAGGTATGTCCACGCGACGCATCACCATCTTCTTTTCGCTGCTGCTCCTCTTGGGCAGCGTTCCGGCCGTTTCGGCCGTCGAGCCGTTCGCGTTTCTCGGTTCGTGGGGCGGGTACGGCTCGGACGACGGGCAGAGTTCATCGACAACAAGCATCTTGCCGCGGACGCGGGCGGGAACATCTACATCACCGATCACGAGATAAGCCGGATCCAGAAGTTCTCGCCGGACGGGACCTTTCTCGCCAGGTGGGGCGAACCCGGGATGGGCCCCGGGCAGTTCGACCTTCCGTACGGGATCGCGGTCGACGGCACCGGCACCGTCTGGGTGACCGACGTCTACAACAACCGTGTCCAGGCCTTCAACTCGAACGTTTCTTTCCTCGCCGCCTGGGGCGAGCCCGGCACGGGCCCGGGGCAGTTCAACCTCCCCGCCGGCATCGCCGTCGACGGCGAGGGGCGGGTCCTGGTCGTCGATATCCAGAACTGCCAGGTCCAGGTGTTCTACAGGAACGGCACGTTCCTCTCCACCTGGGGCGAGCCCGGGACGGGGGACGGGCTCTTCACGAATCCGTACTCGATCGCGCTGGACGCTTCCGGGAACGTCTACGTCACGGACATGGGCAACAACCGCGTCCAGAAGTTCTCGCCGAACGGGACGTTCCTGGCGAAATGGGGACGGAACGGCGGGGACGGGACGGCGGGGACGGGACGGCGGGGAGCGTGCCCGGTGAGTTCAATCTCCCGTCGGCGATCGCCGTGGACCTAGCGGGCACGGTCCTCGTCACCGACACCTGGAACCACCGGGTCCAGACCTTCGACGCTAACGGGGGTTTCATCGGGGCGTGGGGGTCGGCGGGCGCGGGAGACGGGCAGTTCTGGGCCCCGCAGGGCATCGCCACGGACCGGGAGGGGTACGTCTACGTCGGCGATACCGGGAACGACCGCGTCCAGAAGTTCGCGCCGGTGACGCCGGTGCGGATCGTGCCCGGCGCGACGCTCGCGCCGACGGACACGGACGGCGACGGCATCTTCGACGACGTCAACGGCAACGGTCGGCGGGACTTCGCCGACGTCGTGCTGTACTTCAACCAGATGACCTGGATCGCGGCGAACGAACCGGATGGGCTGTTCGACTGCAACGGCTACGGGCGGATCGATTTCGCCGACGTCGTCTGACTCTTCAACCACCTCTGAGCACGGGCGCTCGTGAGACGGTATCGACCGGGATCCTGCCGGGTCCCTCCCCTCCCGTTCCGGCTCATAATATCCGGCGGGGCATCTGCAGTGCGGGACGGCCCCTGCGGGCGTGATCCCGGACCTCGCTCCCCGTTCCGGGACAAACCCTCATCACCCGGGTCAACGAGTAATCTTCCGGTGAACGGGATGGACGAACGCCTGACCTCGTACTGCGGCCTCTGCTGCAGCGACTGCATACCGTCGCGCGCGTCGTTCTTCGCGCTGGCGGACGGGCTCGAGCGCGAGCTCGTCGCACTCCGGTTCGACGAGTACGCGGCCCTCAAGGGCGAGGGCGACGAGACGTTCAGGGACTACCCCACATTCCTCTCGGTCCTCGAGGCCATCCGGGAGCTGCGGTGCCCCGGCCCGTGTAGGGAGGGGGGCGGAAAGCCCGGGTGCGCGATCCGCGACTGCGCACGGGAGAGAGGGCACGAGGGCTGCTGGGAGTGCGAGACGCGACCGCTCTGTGAACGGCTCGCCCGCCTCCGCGCCGCCCACCCGCACCTCGACCCCCATCTCGACCTGATCCACGAGCTCGGGCCGGCGGGCTGGTTCGAACAGAGACAGGCACACTACCGCTGGCAGCTCCGCGAGTAGGGCTTCCGCCGTCGCACGGAGCCAGCGGGGCCCGCGGCGACCGCCCCGGGAGAGCGGCGCCGGGTTCAGACCAGCGGGTCCGGGCACCCGTGGTGATCGGCGGGCGGCAGGGGCCCGCCCTTGACCAGCAGCGGCATCGTCGTGGCGGCGAGCTTGGCCATCACCAGCGCCTTGCCCCGCGGAGTCATCGCGAAGATCGGGACGCCCATCCCGCCTTGGACCAGCGCCTTCGGGCGCGCCGCCTCGCGCACCGTCCTCGAGGCGCAGGCCGTCGCGATGTCCGCGACGGCGACGAGCCGCTCCGCCTCGTCCCTCGACAGCCCCGTGGTGTGTACCGCGATGATTAGGGCGGTGGGTGCCGCGGCGCGGACGTCCTCTGCCGTTCCGATCCCCGCGACGGTCACCGCGATCCGTTCGGACCCGTGCTTGAGGGCGTATCGCGCCCCGCCCACCTGGTCGATCGCCGCAGTGCCGGGGAAGACCACCGCGCCGCCCGCCCCTCGGATCCGCTCGACCACTGCCGAATACGGGGTGGTCTTCACGAGCCCGGACATCCGCCCGCCGATCCCCTGGACCAGGGCCGGGTCATAGACGACGACCGTGCCGGCCCCGTCGCAGGCGAGCACCGCCGCGTCCAGGAGCCCCGAGCGGAGCCCCTCCATCATCAGCTCCGAGGCGCCGAAGAGGACGAAGTCCGTCTCAGAGATCACCTCCCGGCGTGGCGTACACATCCCGAACGACCGGATCCGTGCCTCCATGTTCGCGCGGATCGCCCCGGGCTCCATCGACGTCACGGGCACGGCGAACCGGCGGGCAAGCGGGCAGTCCCCGATGACCGGCTCGCCCACCTCGACCACGCGTCCCCCGCGGATCACGACGCGTGTCCTGCCGATCGCCTCGACGACGTGCTCGTCGCCCGGCGGATACGTCTCATCCATATTGAACAGGTTGCGAGCCAGACTGTATAGTATGAAAGGGTCGGTGGTCATGCCGGATCGTCCCGGTGTGCGAGGGATGACCTGTGCAGTCCTGAGACACGCGGGCATCCTGCCGCGCTCAGGGTCCATGCGGGTGCCCGAGGTCGATCTGGTCCGCGCTGTGGCCCTCTGTATGATGATCGTCTATCATTTCCTCTTCGCCATCCGTTTTCTGGACATGGCCGACGTCGAGGTGCTGATTGGCTTCTGGCGGGTCTTCGCCTATGCCACAGCTTCGCTCTTTGTCGCGATCGCCGGGGTCTCCCTGACTCTTGCCGCTACAGGCCTCCGGAGGCGCGGAGAGTCGGAACGACGGGTTGCCGCGGCACAGTTGCGCCGGGGCCTGACCATCTTCGCGTGGGGCCTCGTGATCACGCTCGTCACCAGCCTGGCGCTCGAGCAGGGGGCGATCCTCTTCGGCATCCTTCACCTGATCGGGCTCGGGACGATCCTCGCAATCCCACTCGTCGACCGCCCGCGCGCCTCTCTGGTTATCGGCACACTCTGCCTGTTTCTCGGCCCTCTCGCGGCGAGATACACGGGTCCGCTCTGGCTTGTATGGCTGGGATTCCATCCCTCCGACTTCGTATCACTCGACTACGTCCCGTTGCTGCCCTGGTTCGGGGTCCTGCTGATCGGGGTCACGACTGGTTGGGCCCTCTTCCCGAACGGAATGCCCCGTCGCCAGTTGCGCCCCTTTCCCGGATGGGCGGCACCGCTTCTCTGGCTTGGACGGCACACGCTCCTGATCTATCTGATCCACGCGCCTGTTATACTCGCCTTCCTTCTCGCCTGGAAGTCGATCGCCTAGTCCTCGCCCTCGATGACGAGCAGAAGCGCCTTGCGGAGCATGAACTCGGTGTACCCGGCAGCGATCTCCGGGTCCTCGGCAAGCGGGTGGCGGCAGGTGTCCATCTCCTCTCGCCGGGATCGGGCGTGACAGTAGTCGTGGCTCTCTTTGACACGGACCAGAACCTGTCCGAGGTCAAGACCGTTCACCATCATCTCTTCATCCCCCTCGTCCAGGTACTCGCTCACCCTTACCGGCACCCCCGCCTTCTCGAGCGTCGGTCTGATCTCCTCGATCACCTCAAGGACTGTTCGACCAGTGTCGGCGGCCGCGATTCGGCTGCGAGTCGTGCCCGGGCGGTGGTGCCATTCGAGGTCGAGCCGTCGTTCGAACGTCACGGTTCATCCTCCACGAAGATGAGCGAGGCGGAATTCATGCAATAGCGACGCCCCTCGGGAGGGGGACCGTCAGAAAAAACGTGCCCGAGGTGGGCGTTGCAACGGCGGCAACGCACCTCGATGCGTTTTATCCCGAGGGAGTGGTCGGGCACCTCTATCACATTCGTACCGGCCACCGGGCGGGTGAAACTCGGCCACCCTGTGCCAGAGTCGAACTTGTCGGCCGAGATGAACAGGTCGGTCCCGCAGCAGACGCAGCGATAGAGCCCGCGGCGCCTGTTCGAGTGATACTCATTGGCGAAAGCGGGCTCGGTTCCGTGCGCCCGCGCCACCGCATACTGGGCCGGGGTCAGGCGCTCGCGCCACTCGCTGTCCGAAAGCAGGCAACGGCTCTTTGCAATGGTTTTTCTCTCGCGAACCGAGTAGATCGGGACTTGATCTCCGGTCTCCATGTCCGAAAGTCTCCCCGTGGGGGTTATCAAGGGATCGTCAGAATCCGAGCTTCGCGGCGGTCTCGAGGCAGACGCGGGCCTCCTCGGTTCTGCCGAGCGCTTCCATCATCTCGCCAGTCAGTGCCCATGCGGTAGCGCGCTGAGGATCGAGGTCAAGCGACCGACCCAGCGAGACGAGAGCATCCTCGCAGCGCCCGAGCGCTCCTTCCATCATCCCCCGCATGAACCACGCTGTGGGATCGTCGTTCTTAATCTCGATCGCGGCCTCGAAGCACCAGCACGCCTCCTCCTGGCGGTCTTCGTCCATCGCCATGAAGCCGCGTCCGAGCCAATACTCAAATCTTGCCAAACCGAGTGCGTATGCCTGTTCCACTCGGTCGAACGCCTCCTTCTCACGACCGAGGAGGTACAGCGCCCGCGCCGCGGAGCGAATAGCGGGACCGTTCACCGGTTCGCACTCGCTCGCCGCCTGAAAACACCAGAGTGCGTGCTCTATCTCCCCTGCCAGGAAGAGCATCTGGCCCCGGTCAAGCCACTTTGCGGCAGTGTCACCCTCCACGGGAAGCTGATCCGCCTCGAGCAGGGATTCATAGATCTTCGCGTCTTCGATAATCCATCCTCCCTTTGAGATCGTACGAGAGACGATCATAAAAGGTGTTCCATACGACCGATGGGCTATATCCTGCTGGCAGGCGCACCGGTCTCCAGTTGGACCCGATGACCCAGTTATCCAGAATAGTGACACGCTTGGAGAGGGAGCGCTCCTATTTATGGATGAACGTGCTGCCCCTCCCGGGCGGCACGGACGCGGAGTCAGAGCTCTTTCTGGTAGAGCACCACGTCGAGTATCCGGGCGAACTTCTCCCCGACGTTGCGCAGGTGCCCGCACCGAGTGTAGCCGCAGCGTTCCATGAACCTGAGCCCCGCCTCGTTCTCCCCGCAGAAGGTCCCGACCAGGACACGGATTCCGGCAGCGATCGCCGCGCCCTCGAGGTGCTCCAGGGCACCCCTTCCGAGCCCGCGGCCCGTGAATTCCGGCCTGAGGTAGACGCTCAGCTCGGCCGTCCGGTCGTAGGCCGACCGCTTTTTGGACGGCGAGAGGCAGCAGAAGCCGGCGAACGCAACGCCCGACCGGACGACAAACGAGGGGTGCCGCGGGTCGTCGACAGGCACGAACTCCCGCAGCTTCCCGAGCGGCACAGGCTCCTCGTGGAAGGTCGCGGTCGTGGTCGCGATGTAATGGTCGTAGACCTCCTTGATCGCGGTGAGGTCGGCATCGGTGACGGGGGCGAGCTCTACCATCCCGGATCGATCTCGCCGGCACGGCTCCTCTCTCTTTCGGCGCAGTCTCGAGGGGGGACGACGGACCGTGCCGACCGGTGAAACAGTTCGATACCCCGGCGTTGACGGCGATGGCACCGGCGGAAAGGCCGGCGCGTTCCTGTTCATTCATGGTGTTGTCTCCTCGAGTTGAGGGCGGCCGCAGGAAGGGGTGGCGTCTCCCGGAGATTTTGGAAACCGAATTCTCTGTATGACGCTGTTCCGTACGTGCCCGGAGAGGCCGCGGTGGCCAGCGATTCTATCCCAACACGCGCCGCCCCCGGGGCGGTCGCGCACGGTACAGGCGATGACGACTTTGAACGAACTCCTTTTCATGAGGATAGCTCGGAACACTCAGACCTCACCGCTCTGAACGAAATCTCTTGAGCATCGGTCCTCCTGTCCTTATGGTTCCCCCCACGTCTTTCCGCACTATCTGATCGCGAAAGCTACCGCTCGGCGCGTTCTATTCGCTGGATAGTCCGGAGCTGAAGGAGGTTGTAATTGAAGCACGCCATGACGTTCGCGAGATGCGCCCGAGCGACCGTTGTGACCATCACATGGCCGGCATGGAAATATCGTTTGATCACAGCGTAGGGTCGTTCCACCAGCACCCTCGTACGGCTGATCGCCCG